>JAEEGL013334086.1_pt1 | contig 17275 bp, 9 predicted proteins | sample 9134231 | NCBI WGS metagenome assembly JAEEGL01 (sample SAMN16246548, study PRJNA631951) | gut metagenome | biome: gut microbiome; feature: rumen; material: fiber-attached | host: Bos | place: Iran: Karaj | collected 2018-10
AAGTTCCTGCGCGACGGAGGGGAGATCCAGCCCGGTGACAAGGTGGCCGTCAGAGATAAGATTACGGCTCGGTGTGAGATCTGGAACGGGGAGAACCTTGCGTTCGTGAAGCGCACGGCCGGCCGTGAGGCCTCCCTGAGCCCGGTGCAGCAGCTCTCCGGCCTGGTGTCCCTGCACGGCTACCGCCATGTGAAGGCATCGGCCACCGAATACTTCTTCGATTCCTATCCGGAGGAGAAGACCACGGTGTCCGAAGAGTTCTTCGTGGTACGCGCCGGCACATTTGTCGCGCCCGTCGTTACCATCGAGTCCCTCTACGCCCCCCACTACCGCGCCAACAGCGCCTACCGCCCGCCCATGTCGGTAACAAGGTAAGGGCTTCCCAGCAGCCGTTTTCGTTAAACTGTTAATCTATAATATTTTACGGGTTTTCCTCTCTGCAGCATGCAGAGAGGAAAACCCGTAAATAGCTGTACTATAATTATTTAGCAGAAACGGGCCATAGTAGAGATTTTACTGGATTTGACATTATCGTTATTAATCCCTATATTTGTCCATATCACATAACTGGCAATAACACAATCATCTATCCATATGATTAAGCAAGCAGTAAAATTTCTTTCCGTCATGCTGTGCCTGGCAGTGCTGATCAGTTCCTGCGGAAAAGCAGCAACAGAGCCGGATCCGGGGACTCCTCCCGGAGGTGAAAGCGGAGAAAGTGGTGAAGGCGGCGGCCAAACCCCGCCCACGCCGGATTACTTTACCCTGAAGACGCTATGGGGAACAGAGCCCGACCTGGTGCTGATGTCGCGGGAAGGCGGTCAGCAGTCCCTCATGGTAAGCACCTCCCTCAAACCCGACGAATGGAGTCTGGAAGGGGGGAATGAAGATTGGTGCAAGGTGTATTGGGACGGAGACCTGATCCGCATAGATGTGGAGCCGTATGGCAAACAGTATGAGTATCTCTATCCTCGTTCCTGCGAGGTGACCATCAAATCGGCCAAGATCTCCGGCGTTGGTTTCACCCTGGCGCAGGAAAGCGACCAGATGCTCCGTACGCTATACTACAGGAATCAATACACCCTATCCCCGTCCGGAGCGCCGCTGGATGTCTTCATCTACACCAACTACTATCAGTGGAAGGCGAAGAACAACAGTGACTGGTTCACGGTGGAGCAGCCGGACCACATGACCCTCCGGGTGCGTGCAACGCCCAAACAGGAAGGTGATACCCAGGTCCGCACCGGCAGCGTCATCCTTTACAGCGCTGCCTGGTCGGAAGAAGACCTGGATACCATCTACTGGAACAAGACCGTCAAGATCAACTTCAGTGACGGAGACCCGGACCTCTCCGGGGAAGACTACAATTACGGTGACAATCATAACTGGGATTAAACGCGTATGAAACAGTATATTATCGGAGGTATTACCCTTCTTGCCGCCCTGGCCTGCTCCAGGGAAAGCCTGCAGCCCGAGTCCGTTCCGGAGGGGAACGGGCTGGTAGCTACCATCGTTTCTTCCCAGTCCGAGACCAAGGCTATCCTCCTGGATAACCCCGGCGTAAGGATGGAGTCTTTCTGGCAGGCCGATGACCACATCGGCGTGGCTGGCTCCAGCGGTCAGGTCGTGGATTTCTCGGTGCGGGCGTCTGATATCCTCAAAGATGGAAAAACCGCCGTTTTCCGCAGTGAAGAGACTGTCCCTTCCGGCGATCTCACCGCTTTTTCTCCCTGGCAGGAGAATGCCGGCGTGAGCGGCGGCAAGGTGACAATGACCCTTCCCGCCACCCAGAAGTACACCAAAGGAAATGGTGTCGCCCAGCCGGACCCGACCGCCAACCTGATGGTGGGCAGCGGCAACGCAACGGGCGGCGTTTCGTTCCACAACACCCTGTCCATCCTGAAAATCGGCCAGACGTTTGACAAGGACGTCGTCCTGCGGCAGGTGGAATTCCGGGACAGGAGCGGCGCGGCCGTTGCCGGTACGGTGACCATCGGCCCCGGGAGTTCTCCCGTTGCCGTCGTGAGCGGAAGCGAGAAGGTAATTACGCTGGACTGCGGGGAAGAAGGACTGGAAGTGAAGGCCGGTGAAACGACGCGCTTCTTCATCATTATCCCGGCCCGGACCTATTCCCAGGGCGTGGAAATCGCCTTCGTAACCACGGAAGGGGAGCGCATTGTCCGCACAAGCGGATCCAGTGGCGGCGTTACTTTCGAGCGCAGCGTCATCTATCCGGTGGGAGACATTCCCAACCGGGATTATGAGCTTCCTTCGGCCGCCGTCCTCCAGGATGGAGCCATCCAGATGACGCCCGAGATGCTCCGTAAGATCAAGATCCTTACCGTAGACCAAGTGATTGTCACCTCTGACGACGGAACCGAAAAAGCAAGTATCAACGGTGTTCCCATCCAACTTCCGGCCATCGAGATGCTGGTTCCGAGGGACATGAAGATGGAAGTGGGGAACTGGCTGGTCTTCGATGCTACCGATGACCTTCCTTCCGGCGGTATCCTCAAGGTGAAGGAAATCAAAGACCCCTTCGGTGATGAAAACCATACCTACGTGTATGCCGTCCCTACCATCAACCCCTTTGCCGCCTACAAAGAACTGAAGGTGGGCGGCCAGCTGTACGGAGATGACGGTGAGGAAAATCCCGAGAATGGCCTGGACCTTGACCTGTCCAAGTATCTGAGTGAAATCCGGGATGCCGAAGGAAACTCCATCCCCTTCTCCCGCAATGCAAAGGGAGAGATTGTCTTTGACCAGGAAACCCTGGAGGATGTGGCGACCAAAGCCGGCGTGTCCATGAACAAGACCATCAGTTCGCCCTCGCTTAACATCTCCCACTCGGGAGACAACTGTTCGGCCTCCTTGAGCGCCTCCTTGTCTGTGAGTATGCGTATGGCCATGCGGGTCGAGGACGGTAAGCTCTGGTATATGGGCTTCTCCTTCAATCCCTCGCTGAACCTGTCGGCCGAATTCTCCATCAAGGCCGAGGGATCCATCGGCAAGGACATCCATCTGATTACGCTGGTATTTGTTCCCGGCATTCCCATCGCGCCGGGCGTGATCCTTACCCCGGAACTGGACATCAGCGCCGGCGTAAGCGTGGGAGGTTCCATCGAACTCAAAACGACCATCAGCAAGAACTTCGACCTGGGCACCTACGGCTTCTCATACAGTGAGCAGGGCTTTACTTTCCGCCATAGTGAAGCCCAGCCGGCGGAAGACAAAGGCTTCCATCCCGAGCTGGGCGCTTCCCTGACGGGCAGCGTATGGGCCGGAATATCCCTTACGGCCACTCCTTCCATTTCTCTCTACGGCCTCCTGAGCGTAGGCCTTGCCACCGAGTTCAGCCTCAAGTTCGGACTTGAGGCCGGAATAGGCTCAGATTCGGGGACGTATGGGAAGCTGTTCCTGACGCCAGGCCTTAAATTTACCCCTGTGACAGCCTCTCTGGGCGGTGTCTTCACCCAGAAATGGGACGACTATGCCCCGGAGATAGAGTTTGATCCCATCTGGGAACGGTATCTGTTCCCCTCTTTTAAAGAGCGGGGAGCACTGGTCGGCTCATATACCAATTGGAGCGGAACCATCTATAGGGTGCCGCATACTGGCGTAGATCCAGTCACCCAGGAGGAATACCGATACTATACATACTATCACTCGCGTGCCCCTTACAGCGTTCCGACATGGGTGCTGGGTAAGTCACTTTTTGTCAATATAGACGGATATAAGTATGCCGCCGTATCAGACAAACCCACGCTGGATCCCTGGGAGGTTGTTATGGTGGTCTATACCGGTGAAACAAACTACGGAGAATGGGACGATATCGCCTATGTGGACTGCCTGCGTGTCAATGCGGGAGACGTGGATTGGAAATCCTACTCGAAGGTTGGAGAATACACGCTCATGAGCATTCCTGCGGGAAGTGACGACGAAGTCCGCGCAAGCGGTACGTTTGGTGAATTCCAGCCAGGAAAGACGTACGGCTTGTCTTTCAATTATATAAACAAGCGTACCGGAAAACGAATGTTCGAAGACAAACCAGGAAAGGCCTTTAAGGCCATGTGGCCCAGCAACCTTCCGTGCGGAGACCCTTATATCTGGGAAAGCATCAATGAAAGAGCCTGGGATTCCTATGTCGCCAGCGGCTATCGGCAGAGCGACGAGTTCTACTTGGAACCCGACGGTTATTACGACTTCGATCCTACCATCTGACGTGGGCTGCCATAAACGAAAAAAGACCGGAATTTCCGGTCTTTTTTTATGGAGTGGGCGGTACTGGATTCGAACCAGTGACCCTCTGCTTGTAAGGCAGATGCTCTGAACCAACTGAGCTAACCGCCCGAAAGGGATTGCAAAGGTAGCAAGTTTTTTTTACAATCCAAAAATTTCTTACTTGATGGACTGGCGGAATTCCGAGGGAGTTACGCCCATCAGCTCCTTGAAATTGCGCCAGGCAGTGGTGCGGGAGCGGAAGCCGGCATTGAAAAATGCCTCCTGTACATCCAGCATAGGGTCTTTTTGCAGCTGTTCTACCACGCTGTCGATGCGCTTGGAGATGATGTATTCCTTGAAGCCGCCGCCGGTTTCCTGGTTGATGATGCGGTTGAGGTAGGTGGTGTTGGTGCCGGCACGGCGGGCCAGGGAGCTGAGGGAAAGGTCCGGGTCTCTCCAGGCTTCTTCCTTGTCCATGATATGGCTGATGCGTGACCACAGGCCGAATTCGGTGGGCAGCAGCTCTTCCTTCACCGGAATTACCTCGACTTCGTCTTCTTCTTCCTCGTCGGGCTCTTCTTCCACCTCCTGGCTGGGACGCAGGCGATCCCGGATCTCGTACTCCGTAGAGAGGAGATAGAAGGCCGATGCCAGCAGCGGGATGATGCACATCAGCAGGGGAGAGTAGGTGAGCATGAGCACGATGTGCACGGAGCAAAGCAGCGTGAGGCCGAGGCTGTAGTTCACGATCCACTTCAGGGTGGCGCTACTCTTCTTGTAATTATAGGGCAGCCTCAGCAGGATGAGGCAGTAGGGGGCCATCACGAAGAGCGAGGCCAGGCGGGCGAGGACATCCGGCTTCCAGTAGTTTTCCCATACCGAAGCAGGCGTGGGAAGAGGAGTCCATCGGCCGATGAAGAAAAGGTAGACAAGCGTAAAGAATGCCACCGGGAGGAACAGGAAGAAGTAATGCCTGGGGGTGAGCCAGTCTCCGCGGACTACGTTGATGGGGTACAGCGTCATCACAATGTGCATGGACATATATACCAGGCCGATCCAGGGTTCCAGCAGCAGGGGTTCCGATGCGCTGGCCTCCATGCTCATGTTGGCCAGGAGGACGAAGGCCGACAGAAGGCCGCTGCACAGGCAGCCCAGCGTGAGGAGCCAGCGGGATTTTCCTCGGGAAATTTTCTCCGTTCGGCGAAGCTGGCGCGCGCAGAGCAGGCAGACTACCATTTCGATGGTGGTGGCGATCAGGGATAATGTGTACATCGAAATCACGATAAATCCTCAATTTGTTCCAAATTTAAGTAAAAAAACGTTAAAACCCCAACTTTATTTGGAAAATGAAACGCAAACATGGGGCTTTTGGCGTATCTTCGCCGTCGAAACCACTAACTATATATACCGAATAGTACAAGATCTATTCTTAAACTATGCTTTTATGCCGTCACCCCGGTATGAGACCCTACGTCTCACGGGAGGACGGCTTTTTTGGACCGAAATTTACGCTATTTGACCAAAATTTTACCTGTTTTTACAAAAATACTTGTCAAAATGAAACAATCCAGGTGTTGCATTTTTTAAAAAGTGGAACCCGACTCTTTTTTATATAGACTATTTTTGCACCAAGGAAAGCGCCCCCAGGTTGTCCCCAGGCCAACTTTGCTACCTAACCGAACGAAAACGTGAACCGCAAAGATAGATTACTTAAACTATGGCTTCTTTGCTCCTTCACCCTCTCGGTCCTTGTACCGGGGAGAGTGAAGGCGCAAAACGTTTCTGTCCGCACCAATCTGGCGTGGGATGCCGTGGCCGAGCCCAACCTGGGTCTTGAGATCCAGGCTGGCGACCACTGGAGCGTGGGTGCCGACGCCGGCCTCAAGGCCTGGCCCCGCTGGCTCGCCTGGGATTGGGACAGCAACAACACCGTCCACTGGCGCAACTTCGCCGTCGTCCCCGAGGTCCGGTACTATTTCGACCAGGTGTTCCGGGGCTTCTTCGCCGGTGCCGATGCCGTCTACACCCATTACAACGTCGGGAACGTGCAGTTCCCCTTCGGCCTGTATCCCGAGGCCAAGGATTACCGCCTGCAAGGCTCCTTCTGGGGTGGCGGCCTCTTCATGGGTTATGCCTGGTGGATGGGCTCCCATTGGAGAATGGAGCTGGAAGCCGGCGCGGCGGGCGGTCTGGCGGCCTATGACCGTTACGACTGCGCCCACTGCGGTACCAAGCTGGCCGAAGAACGCAAGGTGGCCGTGGTGCCCAAGCTGGCCGTGAACGTAGCCTGGAATCCCGTTTCCCGCGAGAAGCAGATGGCCTCCCAGCCCCGTCAGCTGGTGGTCTCGGGCCGCGATACCATTACCGTGCTCACGCCTCCGGTGGCCTTCGTGGTGCAGTTGAAGGAAGTGAAGGCACCCATGACCGTGGCCGATTCCCTGGCCAAGGAGAATCCCTGGATTATTCCCATCGAGAAATACCGTCCGCTTACCTATCTGGACCTGAGGCGCCCTGCCGCCGACAGCCTGCTGTTCGTGAACTACGAACTGAACAGCCACGTCCTGCGCCGGGATTACCTGAACAACGCCCAGATCCTGGACCGCATGCAGAGTGCCGTGGAGACCATCCGCGATGCCTCCACCACCGACGAACTGCTTGTTTCCGTCGTGGGCCTGGCCTCCATCGAAGGTCCCAAGCTGCGCAACGATACCTTGTCCGTGCGCCGCGCCCGCGCCGTGGCCGACTATATCGGCCGCCGTACCGGCCTGGTCCGCCGCCAGTTTGACATCATCGGCAAGGGAGAGGCCTGGGACTGGTTCAAGGATCAGTTAAAGGCCCATCCGGAAGGGAATGAGAAACTGATGGAGATTGTGTTCAACGAGCCCGATCCCGACACGCGCGAAAAGAAGATCAAGGAAGACCCCGCCCTGTACCAGCGGGTGAAGGAAGAGTTCCTGGCCGACCAGCGCAACTCCGGTTATATCCGCGTTTACTACAGCAACCAGCCCGACGCCGTGAGCCTCAAGTGGAACGGTCCCGTGACCGAGCTCCTCAAGGCCAAGCAGTATGCCCAGGCCGTGCGGATGATCGAGGCCGACGCCGCCCTGCTTTCCCGCGTGAAGACCGACGCCGAGGCCGCCAACGCCTATGGCATTGCCCTGTATTTCACCGCGCTGGATGCGAGGGATGAGGCCCGCGAAGCGAAAGCGCTGGAACTGCTGGAAGAGGCCGCCCGCATGGGTTCATCGGCCGCCCGGCACAACCTGGAAGGGACCAAAGTTTACGGCCCCGCCCGCAAAGAATTTGAGGCGTGGCAGGAATTGATGCAAGAGAAATGAGTCTGAACCGTTGGAAATATGGGTTTGTCGCCCTCGTTACTGCTGCCCTTACCGGCTGCAGCCTGGTCGACGAAAACCTTTCCGACTGCGAGACCGACTACCACATCGACTACGAACTGCGGCTGGTGACCAACATGACCACCGAACTGCAGACCCAGCTCTCCACCCAGGTAGAGCTGACGCCGGTGGCAACCGCCCTGCAGAGCCACCTCAGGGGTATTTTTACCGACTATGCCCACGATGTGGACCTTTCCTTCTACGATGTCCAGGACGATTCCGTGCGGCTGCACCACGAAGCGCATATCATGGACGCCAACCAGTCCAGCTATACGCTGTTCATCCCCGTGCGCAAGTATATGCATGTGGCCCTGGCCAATATGGAGCCCGTCAATCCCGACGGCTCTGCTGCCCAGAAGCAGGTCTTCCTGTATAGTGATGACAGGTGCCACAGGGCCTATGTCGAAGCGCCGGTGGGCAACAGCCAGAACATTGTGAAGTCCCATAATACGGGCATCTTCAGTGCCCGTCTTCCCATGGATATCAAGGAGGGGATGGACCAGACGTTTGATGTAAAGCTGTATATGGTCAACTGTGCCAGCGCCGTGGCCCTGGATACCCTTGGCAGCGGAATCAAGGACATCAGGATGTTCGCTTCCGGCTTCGCCAACGGTTTCAACCTGGCCGACAGCACCTACCGCTTCAGCTTCAATCCCAAGGTGCAGGCCGACGAAGTGAAAATCGCCGATGGTCGCTTTGTCTGCTTCTGCGCCGTCACCTTCCCGTCCCGGGATGTCGATGGGACCAAAGTGGTGATTGACAGTGACGACCCTTATGTCTCCGATGCCTCTTCCGAGAAATTGTGGGACTATTCCATCTATGCCACGGCCGCAGACGGCAGTACCACGGAAACGGTTTTGTCCGTGAAACTGCCCCTCCGCCCCGGGCAGTTCAAACTAATCCGAGCAAAAGTTCAGCCGGATGGCAGTGTAACGCCGCAGGAAGCTTACGTGGGTGCAAGCGTAACGCTCAAGTGGAATGAGCTGCCAGGCTGGGAAATAGAATTTTAATGATTCAACTTATAACTAATTAACCAATGCGTATGAAAAAATTAATGAATCTGGCTTTAGCGGGAACGATGATTCTCGCAGCCGCAGCTTGTCAGCGGGAACAGCTGACCGGCTCCCAGACTCCGGACAACGGGTCGCTGGAAGTCACCACCCAGTTTGTCCTCAATGTGGCGTCCGCTCCCAAAACCAAGGTGAGTGCGGATGTTGTTCAGCTGAACAACAATTTCCGTGGTATCCAGGACGGTGTTATCTATGCCTACAAGACCGGAATTGACGTTAAAACAAAGACTCCGTATGTTCTTAATCCGAATTTGGCAGCAGACAAGACCTTCAATTTCCCGTTCTTCTTTGCCGCCGATGCCCTTGATAATACTGGAAACAATAACCAGACCGGAGATGATGCAACGGCATCGAAGCGTGTTCTCCAGCTTTCCATTCCCGTGGGAACAGATGCAGTCCTTTTTTACGGAAGGGCTATCAAGGCTTCCGGTGTGAAAGATTCCGATTTTGGTGCTAGCAATATCGATGAGGATGCCGATGACATCTTTGATACTACAGGAAACGACGGTACGCTCATCTCCGCAACTCCAGCGAACACCGTTATTAAGGCTAAGAAGATTCTGAACGAGACCAACAGAACGGCTTATGATCAAACCGGTGATCTGATGATTTACCTCATCAATGACGTTCTGGGAACATCTATTGCACAGCTCGTTCCCGTCTTTGACAGTGACCATAACCCTATTACTACCGTCGGCTCATATCCTGTTACAACTACTCTTCCTGCTATTTCCTGGGCAGCGCTCGGCCACCAGTACGAGATTGACAACTATGCCTCTACCAGCAGGTATACTGATGCCCAGGGTGTTGGGCACCCGGTGATTGGTCTTGAGGAAGTTCTTGGTAAGTGCTACTATCTGTTCACTTACCTTACTCCTTCCGAGGTTCCTTCGGGCATCACCTTCGGCTCTGATGAATGGAAAACTTGGGTACAGGCCAACCCCACCAAGCGTAGTCGTGAGGAGTACCGCTCCGGCTCTTCCCGCGCTATCAAGTCGATGCTCATTGATATGTACAATATTATCAATGCCGCCAAGGACGCTGAGCCGACCAATGACAACGAAGCAAATGCCCGTCGTCTGGCAAATCAGATTATCAATAATGCCGGAAAGTATTTTGACATGGCGAATGGTAATTTCAAGGAAATCTCCGAACTCCAGTCTTCCAATATCATGACTACCTCGGATTGGAATGCTTATGCCTTTGCACAGAACCTCAACAACTATCCTTTTGAGGATTTCGGTATTCCGGAAGGTGCTGCCCAGATTGGTTTCCACGCCGCGAACGGAACCACGCAGCCGAACGATGAGTTCTACTACAAGCTCCCCAACCAACCGCTAGTGAACCCGACAATGACAGAATTCGAGCCCAGGAAGTATCTCTATCCCGCCGAACTCTGGTATTATGTGAACAGCCCGATCCGTACCAGCCCGGACGGCAGTATTACTGCAGCCAATTATCCGGACGGTGTGAACAAGTGGAATGACTCGAACAACTGGACCGGCTGGACCTCTCCCGGCGTCGTTGCTTCTGCCACGCGTGCCGTTGCCGTTACCAATTCCATCAACTACGGCGTAGCCCTTTTGAAGTCTAACGTGTCTTACGGCGCCGCCACTCTCCTGGACAACCGTAAGGCGATGACGGATGAGACCTCGGACCGGCCTATTGCTATTACTTCGGCCAATCTGCAGCTCCGCGGTATCCTCGTGGGCGGCGTGAACCCCCGTATGAACTGGCAGTTCATCAGAAAGTACGAGACCTCGGATAGCCAGGAAGGTCTTGGTGACCTCTCCCTCTTTGACGGCGTGATCTATGACCATTCTCACGCAAAGGATGCAAAGAACAACGATATCCCCGTTGCAATTCCTTCCTCGACGACTTCGCAGGCATCGTTCTACACCCTTGTATATGACAACTATAATTCTACAGGGACTGGTACCGAAGCAGAGAATCAGAATAATGTATATGTAGCGTTGGAGTTTGTCAATGGCGGCGAATCTTTCTGGGGCCGCGACAATCTGATTCCCAACGGGGGCGTTTTCTATCTGGTCGGTAGACTTGATAAGCCCAGTGCATCGGATATCGAAAACATTTCAAATGCCTGGCCTACTGATCATCAGATTCCTCCCGTGGATGCCAACGGCGCTTCCAAGAAGGTGGCCCGTGTGTTCATCCAGGATTTCATGACCACCGCCAACTTCAAGATTGGTGCGGAGTCGCTCAAGAAGGCCTACTACTCCATTCCTGACCTCCGTGCTTCCCAGATGTCCCTGGGTCTTTCCGTAGACCTCAAGTGGACGCCCGGTATTACTTACAATGTGAATCTTTAATTGATCTATTATGGGGGCCGGCGTGCCCGGCCCCCATACTTTTTATTCTTATGCGTCCAACCCTTGCATCTTTGGAAATGGCCGTACTGCTCACCCTCTCGCTGTGGGCGGCACCGGCCTGCCGTCGTATGGACGGTCCCGAAGAGGCGGGCAACGGACGCACTCTGTCCCTGGTGCTCTCTTTGAAAAACGTCCTGCCCGGGCAGGAGATCAGAACCAAGATGTCCGGGGACATTACCCAGGCCGACGGCGATTTCCGTGGCATTGACCAGCTGTATGTGGTCCCCTTCAATACGGAATCCATGCAGGTGGAGCCGCAGGATCCCCGCCTGGGTACAAGGAACGTGAGACTGAGCGGTTCCGGTATTGCAAAGACCGGACTGGTAGCCAACAATAATTCCCATCTTTTCGGAAGCGCTATCGTCCCCAACGGAATGAACACCGTGCTGGTGTATGGCAAGGCACCGGATAAGGGAGAGGATGCCTCCAAACAAGACAAGCATACTTACGGTGTGCTGAATCCGGATGATGCCCTGGGCAATCCTTCCTCGTCGGATGATATCTTCTTCCGCCTGGAACCCATCCTCGCTACTGGGGATGCGCCCGAGTTGACGGCTGTGACCAATCTGGCCGACGGTCTGCTGGAAAAGCTCAATGTCGTGATGTCTCTGATGGGGAATTCCGACTTTGGCGCCATCAAGGGTATTTACAATTCCGTCAGTCATGTCAACCAGATTCTGTCCTGCTCCTATGCTACCTTTGACCAGCTCCGAATTGAAATCCAGACGGCTCTGATCCGCATACCCTATGAGAGCGCGGCTCTTCTGGAAGAAATCCGTCTTGTGAGCAAGGCCGTGAGCGCCTTTTCCGATGCCCTGTCTGCAGCCGGCACCACTTTCCCGATGTCTTATGGCATCCCTGAAGGTGCCCTGGGTTTCTGGTGGAACGGCAAGGAATTCAGAAGGCTTATCAGCGGCGTTAATATCAGTCTGGTGGATCCTGCCTCTTTCTGTTACCCGCCTGCCCTCTGGTATTACGCCAATAGCCCCGTCCAGACTTCCAACGATATGAAAGTGCGTCTCCAGTACAATAATGAGGACAACGATGAGTGGGGAGACATCCTTTCCTATTACGGCGACGGCGGAACGGTGAATTCCTTTACCCAGAGTGTGGCGGTGGCCCGGCAGCTGCAGTATGGTGTGGGCCTGCTGGAACTGAGCCTTGCAACACCAGGAGAGGAGGCGTCCAATCTGATTGACGGATGTCCGCTTACCGGCATCATCATCGGTGACCAGCGGGACGTGGATTTCCGTTTTATGCCTTCTACCGGCCCGATAAAGCACATCTATGACAACTTTACAGGTGGGCTCAGGATAGGAACTACAGGAGAATCGGTGCAGACGCTGGTTCTCCAGACCGTGGACAATGCACCGGTGCATTTCGCCCTGGAGTTCCGCAACAATACGGGCTATACCCGGCACTGCCAGCAGGGAGATATCCTCCCCTGGACCCGGTTTTACCTGGCAGGAGAATTGGATCCGACCGCTTCGGATGTGTCTCAGCCGTCGGGAGAGACGCTTCGCAGTATATTCAGCAGCGACCACAAGACCAAGGTCTCTGTCAAGGTGGAAGGCCTCAGAAGTGCCTATACCACCGTGCCCGACCTCCACGATCCGCAGCTGGAGATCGGCTTGGTTACAGAAATGAAATGGACTCAGCTTACGCCGGAGTCCCTGGTTTTGGATTTTTAATTATGAGAATGCGCAGGATCTGGCATATCGCGTGTTGGGCAGTACTTCTGGTGCTGTCTGCCTCGTCCTGCAGAAGATCCCTTCCCCGGACGGATGCACAGTTAATGGTATCCCTGTACATTCCCGGAGAAGTGATGACACGCGCGGAAACCGGAATGGTGAATCCGCTGTCGGATGAATTGAAAATTACTTCGCTTCAGATATGGGCTTTCCTGTCTGAGAGCGGAACCCTTATAAGTTACAAGGAATTCGCTACCGGTCTCGATAACACCGGCATGCCCAATTCCAGTGTCACCCGCTTCGGCCTGCCGCTGTCCGAAGAGATGTTCCAGCGGCTATCCTCCTCCCCGCGTCCCCAGGTGGATGTGTATGCGGTGGCCAATGCGGCATCGGCCGTCTCTGAGGTGCCGGGGGAGGGAACCTCCCGGGATGCGCTGGACAATCTTGTGGTCACGGAAATCGGCGGCAACTGGCCGCTTACCAAGTCGGTTCCGACTGCCGGACTTCCCATGTCCGGTGCCCTCAAGGGAGCCGATGTCACCGGCGGTTATCCGGTGCTCAATATCAGCGCCCTTAAACTTGTCAGGGCCGTATCCAAGCTCCGCTTTGTCTTCTGCCAGCAGGGTATTCCGGCAACGGAATCCTCTCCTGCTGTTGTCGCTAACCCCGGTTGCGAGATTGTGAGCATTACTTTTGATGGAAAGAACGGCGGCAAGGATTGTCAGATTGCGGCGACGGAGCGTCTGTTTACTACCCAGTCCTTGGATTTGGGTGATGCTCCAAAGTATGTTTCCCTTTCATGTACGATTAACGGCAATGACGGGAAATCCCTTATTCCCAACAGTAAGCTTTCCCTCGTGGAAGACCCCGAATTGCTGTTTTTCCGGGGACCGGATAATGAAACGGAGACGGCCGAGCATTACGAAGCCAGGCTGGACGCCGCCATCGGCTCCGATTCCCAGGTGGGGCCCATCTATTTCCGGGAAACGGATAAGACCATTTCCGGTAAAATCTCTTACCGCGTCGCAGAGGATGGGGATCCTCTTGAAGCCCGCTTCTCCATGGAGGAAGGAGATGTGTTCTCCCGCAACCATACCTGGATTGTATACGCCTGCTTCGTTGAGGAAACCATGAAACTGGAACTGAAGGTGGTTGTGATGCCCTGGGAATGGAACAGCTATTCCATGGACTTCACCACATCCTCGGTGAATGTGATCAGGCGTTTTTCCGTTTTTGAGTCTTCGCCGGCCTCTTTCCACAAGACGAAGACGAAAGACGGCTATTTTGATGTGCGGTTCTGGCATACCATAGAAGTTGAGGGAGAACCGGAGGAGAATGTGATAGAGGGTGACATCCTCATCGCCACCCCCGTAGGGGCAACGCTGCACGTGGTTCCCGTTCCCGGTACCCTCGGCAGCACCCTGCTTACCGATGCCATCCTTGTGTCGCCCGCCGAGGCCACCATCTATCCCAATTACCAGAGCCCGGACAATCCCAATGGCCGCATTGAGCATTGCCGCATCCCCATCCAGATCAAATGCAACAGGTCCAAGGGCTACACGGATGCGCAGCTGGAGGGGAACTACATAGACCTTCATTTCATTGTAGAGACCACGGACGGGCAGTTTATCGACTTGTCCTCCGAGTCCCTTGATTTATACAGGTTCATCCTGGCCGAGAACTGGGATCAGTGAAGAAAGTCCTTCATACCATTTTGTTAGCGCTGGCGCTTCCTGTTACAGGATGCGTGCGGGAGGCCGTTCCTTTTACGGAGGGGCCCGGCATCAGTCTGACGGTACGATGCACCGATCCTTCGCAGACCAAGGCGGGTACGCAGACCCGGGACGGTAATGCTTCGTTCAACGAGAACCTGATCAAGTCTGTGGACTTCCTTTTCTATCCGGGAGAGAATCCCGGGGTTGAAGCAGATGCCGTTTATCATATCCGGAAGGAATTGTCAAAGGATCCCATGCAGCCCGGTGTCTGGGAGGCAAGTTTCAACCTGGTCGTGAAGAGAGAGGTGATCGAGCAGATATTCACTTCCCAGAATAATAACAGGGCAACGGTATACGCGCTCGTGAATTTTGATAACGCGTTTATCGATAACCTGTCCCATACCTCGCGCGCCGATCTGGCAGAGAAGCGCATCGTAAAGAACTTTGCCGAGCTGGAGCATGATTATATCCAGGATCAGTTCCTCATGGACGGCAAGGCTGTCATGACCTATTACGAGGACAAGGATCCCAACGTGAGCGCAGACATCATGGTGTCACGCTTCGCATCCAAACTCACCTTCGCCCTCAATGTGGCGGAGCGGGTGCAGCTGAAACACGTTCCCAGTACGCAGGAACCGGATGAAACCTGGACGCCGGTGCTGCATACGGCACGGGTGTACCTGGTCAATGGCCTGAAGTCTGTCCTGCTCACCAGCGACGGAACTTTGCCCGACGCTACCCCGGAAGATCCCAATCCGGAATATTTCTCATACAGCTCAACGGCCACCAGAAGGCCTTTTGTCCGGGACAGCGGGACGCCGTATCTGGAGACGGAGACGGTGGGAAACAAGCTGTACTACCATACCTATCCCATGTATTCCTATCCGGCCACGTGGGATTACAATGACTGGAATCCTGCGACGGTGGACTATTCACAGAATCCTCAGGAGCCGCCCTACTTCAAGTTGGAGATGGACTGGCGCAGGGAGCCGGATGATCACTATTCTTACGACAGACGTAAGTACTATTACAAAGTGTACCTGCCGTTTGAGCAGCTGAAGCGGAACAACTGGTACGGCTTTTATCTGGACGTGTCCATCCTCGGGTCTGAAACCGATGAAGGAAAGGCCGTCCTGGAGCCTACCTGCTACCTGCTGGACTGGCAGAACAAGTCCCTGGCCATCAACAAGTATGCGGTGATCAGCAAGGCCCGCTATCTCTCCGTGGACAAGCAGAACTGGGATATCAACAACGTTGAACAGCTGTCCATCCCCTTTACGTCCAGCCATAATGTAACGGTGGTCCCCGGCAGTGTGACCGCCACCCGTCCTTATTTCGGCAAGATTACCACCGACCAGCCCGTCGGCTCCTATCACAAGAATCTGCACGGCTGGATCTGTGACAACGGAGATGGTACCTATTATCTGGATTACACCAACCAGCCCGAGGGGAATGAAAAGTGGGAACCGTCCAAGTGGCTCTCCAATACGTCCACTTCCATCGTGCTGAAGCACCCGCTTGCGAACGATAATACAAAGGCTAACTTTGACTACTCTGTTTACACCATCAAATTTAAGATTGTCCATACCGACCTTGTAGACAGTCCGGAGTCCTATACCTATGCCCAGTATGTCCGGGACATCTCCATCGTGCAGCGTCCCGGCATCTATATTGAAAGCCTGCGGAATTCGGACGACCAGATCGTCCGGCGCAACCCCAAGGAGACCACCGAGCGCGGCCTGTTCGGTTATCCGACCGGAGAAGAGCCCTGGACCGACTATCCTTGGGGGTATGTGTATGTAAACGGCGGACGCTACATCAGGCACGAGACCAAAGCCCATAGCGGAACCCAGGCTAACGAAGACAGGTATTTTAAACTGGACGCGTCAAACAGACCGGAGTATCAGTGGCAGACAGTGTGGTACACCGGCGGTTCTCGGGATATTTATGATATCCACGCCACCGTGCTGCCCTCCAACTCCACCTACGTGATCGGTGATCCGCGTACGGACAGAGTGGATAATCTGACAGATGAGAAACGTTATGCCGGGCTGTATATTTTCGAAGTGGGCGGGTCTAACCCCCAGAAACGTCTGGATGATCTGATCGTTCTGGAATCGTCCCGTCCCCAGGAGGATTATCCCGACGGAAGGAGGGTGGGTTTCAATTCGGCCGATGCCCTGTACGGGGAATCGCCCAGGCCGCTCAAGTGGTACTATCCCACGGAGCGTTCTACGCGTACGGAGAATATGGTGGCGCCCAGTTACCGGATTTCCTCCAAGTTCAGCGGCATTGAGTTCTCTCCCGACCTTACCCAGCCCTACGCCGAGTATCGCTGCGCGGCCTTCCAGGAAGACGGCTTCCCGGCGGGGCGTTGGCGCCTTCCTACCAGGGCAGAGGTCAGTTTCATCGCCCAGTTGTCTGCTATGGGTTTCTTTGAATTCCTGTTCAATGACGGCGGCGTTTACTGGTCGGCGAACGGTGCCATCAAGATAAATGGCAATAAGGTAGAGGACTCTACCAAACAAAACGCGCTTCTCCGCTGCGTCTATGATTCCTGGTACTGGGACAAGATTGACGGCCTGGAAGGGGACCCGCGTCATAATCCGCGCAATCATTTTGTATGGGGAGACAAGGAAAGATGAGAAGATGGTTTGCATATTTTTCGGCGCTGCTGGTTTTGTGCGCCTGTACCTCCACTCTTGAAAAGGAATGGAGCCGTATGGATGCGTCCCTTGAGGGCAAGCCGGTTACTATTACTTTCTCTGTTCCGAATGTGAAGCTGGCGTCCCC
>JAEEGL015910327.1_pt1 | contig 17275 bp, 9 predicted proteins | sample 9134231 | NCBI WGS metagenome assembly JAEEGL01 (sample SAMN16246548, study PRJNA631951) | gut metagenome | biome: gut microbiome; feature: rumen; material: fiber-attached | host: Bos | place: Iran: Karaj | collected 2018-10
ATTCTTGCAGCACCCTTGTGCCTTGACCTGTGTCTGCTCATCGACCTTGCACGCCGTGCCGGCCGTTATGGCACTCAGCGCTTCCTGAGCTTCTTCCTCAAGAGCCCGATGCACGACTACACCAAGGACGAGATTCCCGTTAACCACCTCTTCCAGCAGCACGTGATGCTCAAGAACGCTATCCGTGAGATGGGTGGCTATGAGGCAGACGAGGAAATCGACTGATTTTCTACAGATTAATTCTAAAACGACATCAGGGCGGTTGCAATTGCAACCGCCCTTTTTCACATCAACTCTTCAAATCGGGATGAAGATTAATATTTTTTATTGGATTATCGTTTGCTGTTTCGACTGATTTGCACTAAATTTGCAGCGAATTATGCATTATTAGGAACAAGTCTTGTTTTAAGTCAAGTCTTGTCCACAAAAACACAGAACAAAATTAGCTTATCATGCAACAGATAATTCAAGAAGATTTGGTCGCCAAAGCGATGGCCGAAGAGAAAAAGAAAAAACGTGCACGTACTGGTATTAAGTGGGACCGTCTTTTCATGGCGTGTGCCTATAACTGGTACTGGTTCATTCTGTCAATGATTGTCTGCTCGTGTATCGCATATCTGTATGCGATGACGCAGCCTCAGTTCTATGTGGCAAAGAGTTCCATCCTCATCAGGTCTAAAGACAGTGCCCAAGGAACACCCTCAATGACATTCAGCGACCTGGGACTTAATACAGTGAATTACATCCCGAATGAGCCTTACAAACTAAGGTCAACAAGGGTAATGGAAACTGTAGTTAATTCTTTGGGACTTAATGTGCAGTATTATGGTCACCAATTTCTGCGTGACAAGAACATCTACAAGGACACTCCTGTGCAAGTAACACCACTCAAGGAAGTAACAAGCGGTTTTTCCTTAACCATTGTACCTAAAAGTGCTGACGAATATGAATTTAAGATTAACAATAGTCCATGGAAGAAGGCTCATTTTGGCAAGAAAATAAACTCCAATTACGGTCCTATTGCCATTGATAAAACAGATAAATTCAATGAGAGCTACATTGACAACACCATTATTGTTCAAGTCTCCAACCCTACAACAATGGCTAGGTCTATTGCTGGTGGTATTGTTGTTGAAATGGCTGATGCTCATAGCGATATTCTCAATCTTGCCATTCGAGGACAGAACCCCGAAATGTTAGCTGATATATTGAATGCCCTTGTTATTGCTTACAACCAAGAGGGTATTAATGATATGAACCAGGTTGCACGCAGTACCGAGGCCTTCATCGCCGAACGTGTGGCTGACCTTTCAAAGGACCTAAGTGGTGTTGACAATGAGGTTGCTGTCTTGACAGCCAATTCAGCCAACTCTCTCATGCTTGGCAACCCAGGAAATACCATGTCACAGATTAATCAATCAGAGAACGTTGGACTTGAGATTACTCTTGTTTCGCAGATTCGCCACTTTATTTCCACTATGAGTCCTGGAGAACTCATTCCTGCTAACCCCGGAATGAACAATGCTGGTATTACTGGTCAGATTAATCAATATAACCAAGCAATACAAGAATACCAGAGAATCTCAACCACCTCGAGTTCCGAGAACCCCGTCATGAAAGAGCTTGAGAAGTCACTGGCCACCCAGAAAAAGCACATCATCTCTAGTTTGGATAACTACCTGACGACACTTCGCACTAGGCAGAATCAAGCTCAGCGTATGCAAAGTCAAGCCCAAACAAGCATGACGACCAACCCTCAACATGAAAAAGCCATTACTGAGGTTACCCGTCAACAGAAAATCAAAGAGCAGCTTTACCTGTATCTGCTCAACAAACGTGAGGAGAATGCTTTGCAGATGGCAATTACCGAGCCTAACGCAAAAGTTATGGAGCCTGCCATTCCGAACTATGCACCTGTAACAGCACCGTTGTCACGTATTGTGCTGACTGGTATGATTATCGGTTTGTTGATTCCTGCATTTGTATTATACGGCGTATTCTGGTACTTCTCACTCGACAAGACCATCCATACCCGTCGAGAAGTCGAAGAGGTATGTGACATTCCCATTTTGGGCGAGTTGCCTGCAAAGAAAGCCAATATCACAGGTGAGATTGTGGTTAACGAAACCTCCAATGACCGCATGAACGAGGCATTCCGTATTCTCCGAAACAACCTTGACTTTGTCACATCACAGAACAAATCAGGACTCGGAACGGTTATTCAGTTCACCTCTACCATGTCTGGTGAAGGAAAGAGTTTCGTTGCTGTCAACCTTGCTCTGGCCTATACCTATGTGAACAAAAAGGTTATCGTTGTCGACCTTGACTTACGTAAAGGTAAGTTCTCTGAGTACGTGGGTGTCCAAAGCGGTAAGGGTGTTTCAGCCTACCTGTCCGGCAAGGAAACCGACCTGAACAAGATCATTGACCGCGGTACGCTTCATGAGGGATTTGACATCATCAGTGTTGGTGCTATTCCCCCCAACCCCACCGCACTGCTCTTGAGCGACAATATGACTAATATGATTGATCAACTCAAGAGAGAATACGATTATGTGATTCTTGATACTGTGCCCTACAACCTGATTGCCGATGCTGCGGTTGCCAACCGATTTGCAGACCTCACGATTTATGTAATTCGTGACGGCAGGGTTGAGCAGCAGTACATGTATGAGTTGGAGCGCCTTTCCGATGAGCACAAGATCAACAACCTCACCATCCTCATCAACGACATCAAGGTGAGCAAGACCCGCTACAATTACTCTTACGCTTATGGTTACGGTAAGGGCTACGGCTACGGTTACGGCTATGGCTACGGTTACGGCTATGGCGGCAACAGTGGCGGCTATTATGTTGATGACACTCCCAAGGACCGCGAGAAACCTATCAAAGGTTAATCTCCTGATTATGTTATAACATATGAGAATTGCGGTTGTAGGAACCGGATACGTCGGATTAGTCACGGGCACCTGTTTCAGTGAAATGGGTGTCCATGTGACATGTGTTGACGTTGACCAACAGAAAATCGAGGGTTTGAAACAAGGCATCATCCCCATTTACGAGCCAGGACTGGAAACTTTGGTCCGTAAAAACATGCGTTCAGGACGCCTACAGTTCACCACTCGGCTTGAAGATGTTCTCAACAATGTTGACATCGTTTTCAGTGCAGTAGGCACCCCTCCCGATGAAGATGGCAGCGCAGACTTGAAATATGTGCTTGAAGTTGCCCACACAATCGGCAAGCACTTGAACCGGTATATCGTGGTAGCTACCAAAAGTACTGTACCAGTCGGGACAGCCCGTAAGGTCCAGGAAGTTATTCAACAAGAGTTACAGCAAAGGGGTGTAAATGTTGAGTTTGATGTCGCTAGCAATCCTGAGTTCCTCAAGGAAGGAAATGCTGTGAAAGACTTCATGAGTCCCGACCGCGTGGTCGTCGGTGTGGAAAGTGAACGTGCCCGCAAACTCATGGCAAGACTTTACAAACCTTTCATGATTGTGAGTGACCGTCTCATATTCACCGACATACCCTCTGCTGAGATGATCAAATATGCCGCTAATTCAATGTTGGCTACCCGCATCAGTTTCATGAACGACATTGCCAATCTGTGCGAACTCGTTGGCGCAGATGTGAACATGGTGCGCAAGGGCATTGGCAGCGACACCCGTATCGGCAAAAAATTCCTGTATGCAGGTTGCGGCTATGGCGGTTCCTGTTTTCCCAAGGACATCAAAGCCCTCATCAAGACTGCCTCTGATTATGGCTATTCCATGCGCGTACTGCAAGCGGTCGAGAGTGTGAATGCAGACCAGAAACTGATTTTATACAACAAATTAGTCAACTACTATGGTGGAGATGAAAGTCAGTTGCAGGGCAAGACAGTCGCCTTGTGGGGACTTGCATTCAAGCCTGAAACCGACGACATGCGTGAAGCTCCGTCATTAGTGCTTATTGAGCTGCTGCTCAAGGCGGGCGCCAACATCAAGGTCTATGACCCTGTAGCGATGTACGAATGCCGCAGACGCATCGGAGACACCGTTTACTATGCCAAAGACATGTACGATGCTGCTACCGATGCCGATGCTCTCATGCTTGTAACCGAGTGGAAAGAGTTCCGTATTCCCAATATGGAAACCCTATCGCACAAGATGCGTGGACGCCTCATCCTTGATGGCCGCAACATCCTCGAAGCCGAGGAACTGCATCAAGCAGGTTTTGAATACCACTGCATCGGCAAGTAATCATAAGTAAGACAAAACAAGAACCGCACGGCATAACTGTCGTGCGGTTCTTGTTTTGTTATATGTTTGACTTTACTTCACCACAACCTTGCGGGATGCGTTTTCTGAAACGACCACGTATATTCCTGCGGGCAATTTCACAGTAGCATCACCGGTTAGAGACTTGATGCAATCACCATCCATGTTGTAGATTTCGATGCTCTCGCCAACAGAATTCTCAATAAGCACACCGCTCCTGGTCGGTACTGCATCCCACTGTTTCATCGCAGATGGATTCAACAGCATATCAATTAGAGCGGTAACGTCAGCAATAGAAATAGCATCATCCTTATTAACATCGGCTGCAATAGCATCAAACGATGTCATGCTACCACTCAACAAATAGTCAATCAAAGTGGTGACATCACTAATGCTCACATCTCCATCCATGTTCACGTCGCCAAGCATAACAGGCTCCTCGTTAACAATGCCTTCCACGTCGGCATATGCGCTAGCCCTGCTGGTTTTAGCTTCGACAGTACCCTCGTATTCTCCAGCAGTAGCGGTATTCGCCAACCGCACATAGAATACTTCGCCAGACGGGTCAAGCTGTAAACTCGTGGACCAGTCTGTTTTATTTAGACTGATCTGGAAATTGCCATCCACCTTCAGGGTGATATTCTCGTTGTTATTCTCTGACGTCACAGTAGTCCTCACAATGCTGGACTCGCCGCCCTGCTCAGCTTCTATCAAGCCTATCGGCGATATAGTAATTGAAGGATCGGGCTCAGGAGCGACATTGCTCGTAATAGCGATATCATCAATGTTCAGTCGAGAGCCCGCAGTCTGATTGATTTTGAAACGTACGTTGCCTGTCACATTCAGATTGAAGATATACTGCTGCCAGGTTCCATTGGGCGAACAGTTACCCACAGAGGTCCATGTGCTGCCACCATTGGTGCTATACAATACCTGAATCGTAGGTGTTGCGTCACTACCCCACTTGGCTGCATAGAATGAAATCTTGCTGGCACCATCGGTAACATCCTCGGCCATCTCAATATAGGAAGCCGCAGTCTTGCCAAAACGGCAACTCTGTGTACCATTGGCATGAGTATCACCACTCCAGATGCCCACATCAGAAGTGTTCCACTTGAAAGCGTGGCCCTGAATAAAGGTCGTCGTATAACTCTGATATGTCGAGATGCCTTCCCAGGTCTCAATGGTCTCTGTACCGCCACTGCCGCCAGTGTTATAGGTTGCCGTCAACGTCACATTGCTGCTCACCTCGCTGCTGCTGATGGTCAAGCGACCAGTAGCATTGGCTGCCGTACCGTTGTAGGTAACGGTAACAGTCGTTCCGGCATTCACTGCAGCCGCCGTGAGCGTTGTCGGTGTTACGCTGAATCCGGAACCCGTTACTGATACAGTCACGGCTTTGGTCAGATAAACACCCTTGACGGTAATCGCCTTGCTCACGCCATCGCCAGTGTTAGTGCCCACGTTAATGGTCGAGCCGTTTGAGGGCGACGAAATCACCGGGGTATTGGTACTGCTGCCAGTCCATGCGTTGCCCGTCTTGTTACCCCACAGGTACTCTGCAAGCTCTGGATGGTCGATAAACGGATTGCGGTTGTGCTGGATACCATATACCGCCTCGTTACGGTTAGACTCAAGGGTGCTCACCGGGTCGTTACGGTGCCATTCCAGCAACTGACTGATGGCCCACGGCGTCAAGTGCTTGTAGCTGCTGTTCGTGAACACGACACTTCCTTTATCTTGAGTCCATGAGCCCACGCGGTCCATGTAACGCACTACCATATAGAAATAGGTGCGCGCAAAGTCGCCCTTGTACTCATCGGCGACTTCAAACACCGTGCCCGAGTAGCCGCTATGGGTGCAAGTGCCCAGTTTTCCGGTACCTCTTGGGCTACCGTTGGCACAATCGCCAAAGGGATAATTACCGCGTTCGGCATTCACCCATCCGTCAACAGGATACATATGATAAAGATCAGAGTACATCGTGTCTTGTGCAGCACCCCACCAACTGTTGGGAACCGAGTGTTCACGGTTATAGCACTGCCCTATCCCACTATATTGGCCACACTGATTGTCGCCGTAAGTAAACTGAGAATTAGAGTAACGGTCAATGATGATGTTTCCGTTACAGTCAGTCGTTTTAAATTTTTCCCAAAGTTTACTGTAATAAATCATGTAGTGACCACGCACAATCTTGTGCAAAGAGGACATCAGTTCCTGGTCATTCTTACCAAGGGCGCTGTTGTAATAGTTGTTAGGGATAGCAGCTGTAGCCTGCAATGCCAACACAGCTACCAACAGCAGCATTAGAGATTGTAGATTTTTTTTCATTATGTCAATAATATATAAATGGTGAATATTAATCGTGATGAACTGGTGTTTTCTGGAGACATTTATCAGTACAGCAGGCGGGCTATTTGAGCCGAGCCTCGCTTGCCCGTAACTATGCGGGCAAACAGACGACGCGTTACCGGGTCAACAAGCCAGCGCCAACGCCGATTATTGCGGTAACTCTCACGCAACGCCTTGTGCGCCTCACGGCATAAAGGCACAGACAGTTCCTTGTGGCCTTCTCGCTCATACTGAGCCGCCAACACCATGCGACGGTATTCCAGCAGACGCTCATAGCGGAGTTTATACTCAGGTTTGAGCAGCGAACACCTCACTTCATTAATCATGATGTCGATAACGTGCTCCCATTGTCCATGGCGGCTGTGGAATTCAGTACCCGTTATCGAATCGGCACCGTTGTGGTTGACGAGGACGCGCGATTTTCCACCCATATAGGCGACATGGGGCCGTGCCAACAACAGCCGCAAACCCAATTCCCAATCATTCCAACCAGGAAGGTTGATGTTCCAGCCATCGGTTGACGCAAAAAACTCACGCCTCACGGCATAGCGTTGTGTGGCCAACTGGGCATGGAGGATGTGCTGGGCAAACAGGTCGCGCTTGCTGAACGGTGTCTCGCGCTCACTGCCATCGGGAAACACGAGAGTGGAACGGGTACTGACCAAATCCAGCACACGCCCTTCTTCAACAGCCTTATCGATAATGCGGACATAGGATGCCACCAAATCTTCCTTCATGAGGTCGTCACTGTCAAAAAACAGCACCCACTCGCCTGTTGCCTGCTCAAAGCCTTTATTGCGCGCAGCTCCTGCCGTGCGGTGTGCTTCTTGGGTGACAAGCACCTTGAAATCGTCATTCTCGTTGTCTCGCTTGAAGTCTTCAAGCACCTGTAGCGTGTTATCAGTGCTGTAGTTGTCCACCAGCACCACCTGCAGCGGCCTGTAGGTTTGTGACAGCACGCTGTTTAATGTAGCAGGCACCACGCTAGCGCGATTATACACGGGTATGATGATTGAGACTTGCATGACTGATTTCGGTAATCTTGATAAATCGGTGTAAAGGTACTGCAATTTTTGATAACTCACAAAAAAACGCCTAATTTTGAATAAATTAGGACGCGCCTTAACAAAAACTAATAAATATTTGTTTTTGGATTCTGCTTGCATTGATTGAGAATAAATTAGGCGTCGCCTTGGGATTACTCAAATAAAAATGACTTTTTATTTGGCACTCCACTCGGCTTGCACTAATTTTGCACTCGCTATGAAGATACTATTTGCAGGAGATGCCAGCAATATGCATAATTGCCTCGCCCAACAATTGCGTACCATGGGGCACGAGGCTACAGTAGCATCCGACGGTTCCCGTTGGATGGACACACACCGCGATATCAATTTGCTTCGCCAACCAGGCCTGTTGGGCTCATTACGCTATTTGAGAGACATCAAGCGGGCATTGCCTTTGATGACGGGATATGACATCGTCGAAATCGCTTCACCCATCTTTCTGAGACTCAAGCCACACCGCGTGGCCAAGGTCTTTGACTACCTCAAGGCCAACAACCGCCGGATAGTGCTCTCGGCTATGGCAACCGACGTTGTCTATTATGATGCATGCCATGACGGGCACACTTATCGTTACAGCGACTACATGCTGGGCCGAGAGCCATCACCTTACGTCAATTCGGCTGAATACATTGCACAGCAACAAGACAACTGGAAACAGCCGTTCATGCGACAACACAATGACCATATTCTTCAAGGAATTGACGGTGCAGTGGCTTGTTTGTATGAATACTATGCCGCTTACAGACCTTTGCTGGGAAACCGTATAGCCTACGGCGGCATCCCCATCGATACCGAATCCCTGGAATACCGTCCATTGGAGCAAGCACCCGACAAAGTGCGGTTCTTCATCGGCATCCAGCGCGACCGTCATGTCATCAAGGGCACCGACCGCCTGTTGGCAGCGATGAAACGCGTTCATGACCGTTATCCGGGAATCACCGAACTTGACGTGGTTGAAAACCTCCCCTACGACGAATATACCCGCCGAATGCGTGAATCACACGTCATTCTCGACCAGCTTTACAGCTATACACCCGGCACCAATGCACTGATTGCCATGGCTCAGGGACTGGTTGCCGTCTCGGGAGCTGAGCCCGAATACTACGACCTCATCGGTGAAGTTTCCAACAGGCCCATCGTCAATGTCTCACCGCTCATCGAAGGTGACATCGACGAGAAACTCTCGTGGCTTGTCGAACATCGGGACCAGTTGCCACAGATGGCACGAGACAGCCGAATCTTTGTTGAGAAACACAATGCCGCTGCAATTGTAGCCCAGCGCTATGTCGATTTCTGGAACACCTTGCTGTGAACGTTATCAGACCAACATAACAATCAGTATTTATCAAAATGAGCCCCAAAAGTTTTTAATCAAACTTTTGGGGCTCATTCATGATTCCCTATGGCTATTGCCGTTGGGTTACATATACCTTGCCACGGCAGCCTTGAGTTTGGTAGCGTCTTCCACACGCTCAACGATTTCACTGTTACGGATGATGAACGTGGTCGGTATGCCATTGACATTATAGGCACTCACATTCTGAGACTGAATGCTCATCGGGTCATACACAGTAATCCAAGGCAGGTTTTTGGCTGCTTCACGCCAAGTCACATTATCGTCATCGATGCTCACCTGATAAATAGCCAACCCCTTGGAACGATAAGCCTGATAGATATCGTTGAGCAACTTATTGAGTTGGGGTGACACATCGAGGGCATAGGCTGTGAAGTCCAGCAATACCACATTGTGTTCTTTAGCCACCTGTGACAGTTTGTACTCCTTACCAGTATAGTCCTGGAGAGAGATATCAAGCAGTGTGGTAACGTCGGCATATACCGTATCGGTAGGTGCCGTGAGGCCACGACGACGGCGCTGACCTGCCAGCAACAGGTTCACCAGGTACTCGGTGCGAGGGTCATCGGGGCGAAATGAGTTAAATGCGTTGGCGACAGCACCGATGAAACGCAGGTCGTTGTCGTTCATCGGGTCAAACAACGGTTTGCCATCAATGTATTTATTGATAAGATAATAGGCAACGATACCACTGGGGTCGGCGGCAATCTGACGTGCCTGCTTGTCCTTCCATGCCTGCAATTCGGCAGGAGTTCCTTTACCTGCCGCAAACTGCATCGCTTCCTGGTCAATCTTCATCACCTGCTCGGCATGTTCGCTGCCGCTCACGCTGTATTCACGCGCAAAATTAGGCAACTTTGCGTTGATGGTCAGATGGTCCAGGCTGTCGATTGGGAAACAGATGGTCTGGTTACCCAAACGCAATTGATAGATGCTGGGCACCTGGGGGGCGTCGGCACTCATGCTGAACTTGCCGTTCTTGCCCACCTTGATGCTGTCAACGATAAACCACTCACCATTGCTGGACTGCTCCAGTACAAGAGTAGTCGTGTCACCGGCACCCTCAATTGTGCCGTCGATGTGGAACTTGTTGCCGTTACAAGCCGTCAAACCGATAAGGACGGCAATCATCAATAATAACTTCTTCATTATTATATCTTGTCTTTAAAAGTTCGCCCCCCTTAATCCAATCATGCGGATGCCAACCATAGACGGTCGGTCAAAGGGCAGGAACTTGTTTATTTCTAAAAAACGTGCGAAATTACACTTTTTTCCCCACCCAGCCAAATCCAAAGTTGCCCGTTTGGAAAATATTTGCTATTTCCCCGACATCCAATAGAAAAAACCATGAAATTCTATGATTTGCTTGGCTGGTGCATGAGACGCAAGGCATTGAGAACGCACAACAAGGCTACACCAACGTCGGCAAAAACGGCCTCCCACAGATTGGCGATGCCGAGCACGCCGAGTATCATCACCAGCACCTTCACACCGATGGCAAAGGCAATGTTCTGCACCACAATGCGGCGGGTACGGTGACCCAAAGCCACAGCATCGGCCACACGCGAGGGTTGGTCTGTCTGGATAACCACGTCGGCAGTCTCAATGGCCATGTCGCTGCCCAGGCCACCCATAGCAATGCCCACGTTGCTCAGCGCCAGCACGGGTGCGTCATTGATGCCATCGCCCACAAACGCTACTTGACTGTCTTCTCCGCAGGTTGCCAACAACTGTTCGATATGCTCTACTTTGTCCTGCGGCAGCAGGTCACCATGTGCTTTATTGATACCTAACTGGCGGGCGACCTGTTCGACGAGTGCCTGTTTATCACCCGAGAGCATCACCGTTTCAACGCCTAGGCGGTCAAGGCTCTCTACAGCACGGGCAGCGTCCTCCTTGGGTACATCAGTCAAAACGATATATCCCGCATAGTTACCATCAACAGCCACTGCGACCATTGTACCGACAACATCTTTTAACTCACGAGAGTAATCCACACCCTCTTGCTCCAGCAAGCGTGTTGTGCCCACAAGCCAATTCTTGCCGTCCACCATGGCGCTCAATCCGTAACCGGCAATGTTCCTTAACCCATTCACTGTAACAGGTGCTGGCTTGCAATACTCGTGAATGGCACGGGCGATGGGATGCAGGCTGTCCTGCTCTATAGCAGCAACAATGGCAACCTGGTCATCTCTGAGTCCCTTGACTTCACTCACGGCAAAATGACCGGTTGTCAAGGTACCCGTTTTGTCGAACACGACTGTGCTGACACGGGATATGGTATCCAGATAATTGCTGCCCTTGAAAAGGATACCGCGTCTTGACGCTGCTCCAATGCCGGCGAAATAACTCAGCGGAATACTGATGACCAGCGCACACGGGCATGAGATGACAAGGAAGATGAGCGCACGGTGCAGCCACTCGGTGAAGTCGTAATCAAAGGCAGACACTACCATCGAACAAAGCCAAGGCAGAGCAACGACCAGCACAGCTAGGCCAACAACGATGGGCGTATAGATACGGGCAAATCGACGGATAAACAATTCAGCAGGAGCCTTGCGCTCTGAGGCCTCCTCGACCAGATGCAGGATGCGGGACACAGCACTCTCACTGGCGGGATGCACAGCCTGGAGACGCACAACACATTCGCTGGCAATCATACCAGCCAGCACCTCGTCACCACTTTCGATGACACGAGGTGCGCTCTCGCCAGTGAGTGCTGATGTATCAAACGCAGCCGCCTCGCCCAGGAGCGAGCCATCTACAGGCACACGCTCGCCCGGTTTGACTTCAATGATGTCACCCACTTTTACCTCGACGGGGTCAACCGTCATGCGTTGGTTGTCCCTGACGACCACGGCATGGTCGGGGCGAAAGGCAATCAGCGACTTGATGTTGCCTCGGGCACGGCTGACAGCTCGCCCTTGCAACACCTCACCGATACAGTAGAGTGTCATCACCGCTACCGCCTCGGGGTACTCACCGATGGCAAAGGCACCAAGGCTGGCAACAGACATCAGCAGGAATTCACTGAACACTTCACCGTCGCGTGCCGCATCAATGGCCTCGCGCAGCACGCCCAGTCCTGTGGGAAGCCATGCGACAGCATACCATGCCAACCTCACCCATTGGTTCTGGAACAGCTGCACGTCGGTTGCACTCATGATGACGCCCGCGATGAGCATCGCCAGAGAAAGGACCGGTTTCCACCATTCCATTTCCTCTTCCTCGCCATGCTCGTGACCGTCGCTGCAACAGGCACACTCATGACTATGGTTGCCGCACTCATGCCCATGTTCACTATGGCAGTGCCCCTCCTGCTCATGGCAGTGGCAATGCCTATCTTGTTGGTTTTCTTGACTATGCTTCATCATTGCATCTATTCTGTTGGTTGTTCTGCCTGCAAAATTACGCACAATTCCGTGCAACCCGGTTGCAAAGTGCATTGCTCGACTATTTTCCGCCATAACATTTGTCTTGAAGAAATGCGGATTCATCGTGAAAAACAATGGATGAGTCGATAACGGGTAACGCGGCTTTTTACTTTTGTCCAAAGTGCGTGTCTAAGAAACAAAACAAATGAACATTGTTTCACCAGTTGAGGCCACACTGCTGACCTTGACACAAAACAGAGAAGATTATGAAAACTAAAGTTTTACTGAGCGCTATTGCGACTATCGCGTTACTCCTGCCCAGCACTGCTATGGCAAGTAATCACAAGCATCGTCATGAGGCAAGGCCCAAGGCCCGCATCGAGCACCGAATGCACGTCGCTCATCGTCCGGCTATCGGCAAACGCTTCTCTCACCGACCCGCTAAAGGCAAGTTCATCATCATCAACCGTGAACGCATGTGGACTGCTGGCGGAGTAATATATCGAATGATCCCGACTCGCACCGGAACGGTCTATGTCGTGACAGGCTATCTAAGATAGAGCAAACTGAGTTAATGGTTAATAAAGTGAATGAAGGGAAGGTGCCCGCTGAATAGAATCAGCGGGCTTTTCTTTTGCTATGAGAGATTCTTTGAGATGCAAACGATTGCATAACGAAATCCAATGGTTATCCCGAAGAGTTATTTTGTTTTCACTCACATTTAGTTTAAATTTGTAGGCATTAACCAGTTATTTTAATCACTTTTTCATATGACTACACCTCGAAATAACCATTTCAAGTTGCTGGCTATGGTCCTGTTGCTCACACTGACTGTAACCCAGCAGGCATGGGCGGCATTTGTCGGCCCCCGCAACGACTTCCGTGACGAGAGCATCTATTTTGTGATTACCACCCGTTTCTATGACGGCGATCCCGGTAACAACGCCCAGTGTTGGGATGGTGGCGCTGCCAACCATGGCGACCCCTGCTGGCGTGGTGATTTCAAGGGCCTGATTGAAAAACTGGACTATATCAAGGCGCTGGGTTTCACCGCCGTGTGGGTAACGCCCATCGTTGAGAACGCCTCGGGACTGGACTACCACGGTTATCATGCCCGCAACTTCAGCCGTGTGGACCACCGCTACGAAAGCGGTGACACGACGTTCCAGACGCTCATCGACGAGGCGCATGCCCGTGGCATGAAGGTGTTGCTAGATGTGGTGCTCAATCACACGGGCAACTTCGGCGAGGAACACCTGTGTAAACTGTTCACTCGCGACTGGAATGCCAACCAGTTCAAGATTAATGAGTGCATGAAACCCTATACCACCGACTCGGTGGGCGGTCTGTTGCCGACCAACTACAACAGTCTGCCTTCGGGCCAGCAATATGACGCGCGCCTGAAGCAGATGAAGAATACCGACAACCAGAACCACGACAATCATAACCGATGGCACCACTTCGGCCAATTCAATTGGGACGACAACACGCGCTGGTGGGCACAGATTGCCGGTGACTGCGTTGATTTGAATACCGAGAATCCCGCTGTAGCAGAATACCTCATCAACTGCTATGGCTCCTTCATCAAGATGGGCGTTGACGGCTTCCGCATTGATACGGGCGGGCACATCGCGCGTCTGACGTTCAACAAAATCTATATCCCCGCATTCAAGGCACTGGGCGAGCAGTACCGCAGCAAACGCCTGAATGGCGCGGATTTCTTCATGTGCACCGAGGTGTGTGCCCGCTATCAAGGCAGTGTCACCTACCGCAACCAGCCCGCACTGTCGCCCTACTTCTACACCTGGGCCGAGAACAAGAACTACAGCTGGAACGATGACCCCGCCTATTGGGACGGCATCGCCATCTATGAGAGCACTGACCTGAGTTCGCTGGCTAACATCGGCTCGTGCCAGCAGATGTACAACGACAACTGCCATGAGACGGCCAGCGCCATGCCTACATCAAATAACGCCGTGCTCAACGGAAACACTTACCACACTCCTGACGTGAGCCGTGCTTCAGGACTCAATGTCATCGACTTCCCTGTCCACTATTCCTTCCACAACATCGCCAGCGTGTGGAATCTGGCAATCGACGGCGACAAATACTACAATGATGCGACCTATAACGTGGTATATGTCGATAGTCACGACTATAGTCCCGGCCCCAACGACAACATCCGCTTCAATGAGGGTACAAACCAGTGGGCCGAGAACCTGTCGCTGATGTTCACCTTCCGCGGCATCCCTTGTCTGTACTATGGTAGTGAAATCGAGTTCAAGGCAGGCAAGACCATCGACCCGGGAGGCAACGGTTCCTTGAGGGAAAGCGGCCGCGCCTACTACGGTGGCTACATCAAGGGTAATGTAACCGCCACAGACTTCGGCGTCGCTAACGGCGCATCGGGCAACCTGGCTGCAACGCTGAGCAAGCCTCTGGTCAAGCACCTGCAGCGACTGAACCGCATCCGTCAGGCTGTTCCCGCCCTGCGCAAAGGCCAGTACAGCACCAGTGGCTGTTCGTCAAGTGGTGGTTATGCCTTCAAGCGCCGTTATACCGACAACACGACCGACAGTTATGTCCTCGTGACGATTAACGGACCCGCCACCTTCACTGGCGTGCTCAACGGCACTTACACCGACTGCATCACGGGTGACGTCAAGACCGTGACCAACGGCACCCTGACCACCACCTCGTGCAGCGGCAAGGGCAACATGCGCATCTATGTCCTCTCGACCTCGCTTACCCCCGCCCCGGGCAAAATCGGCACCGATGGGCCATATCTGTACACCAGCAGCGCCAGTGCCGGCAACGTATTGAGTTATGACGGAACCCAGGAGGAACTGTCAAGCAACGACGGCGAGGGCAACGGAACCAGCCCAGTAACACCGATTGATGTTTATGAGCCCAGTTGCGAGGAGGATGACATGAGCGTATTTCTGGAGACATCGGCAAGCGTGGGCAGCGTGACCACCTGGGTATGGAACAGCAGCAGCAACTTCACGGGCGGCTCATGGCCAGGCCAGGCAATGACGCTGATGGGTACAAACCAGGACGGCAAGCGCAAAATTTGGAAGTGGACCTATGAAGGCACCCTGACCAGCGATCCCACAGGCATTATCTTTGTCACCGACGGCACCCAGACGAGCGACCTGACCTTCCGCAACCACGGTTACTATATCGACGGCACATGGGATCACACGGTGACCAACTACACCTCGCCCGCCCCCACCCTGACCATCGACAAGGAGAGCGGTCAGTATCAGGGCAGCGTGACGGTCACTGTTACCGCCAGTGAAAGTAATGCCATCATTGTATATACCACCGATGGCACCATGCCTACAGCCAGCAGCCATCAGGCCACTGGACAGGTACGCCTCACGTTTACCGACAACACCGTGCTGACGGCAGGCGTCCTCTACGAGGGCAAAGTGCGCAACGTTGTGCAGCGTGAATACATCTTCCATGGCTTTGTACCTTACACTGCAACGGTTTATGTCAAGGACCCGACCGTGGCACCTAACAACTGGGGGAGCGTTTATATCTATGCTTGGGACAATACAGGTGCCATCAGTGACAGTTGGCCCGGTGTCAGAGTGACTGCCACTAAGGTCATCCAAGGGCAGCGATTCTATTACCGCACCTTCAATGTTCCCAGCGAGGACTATAGCTTCAATGTCGTACTCAGCCAGGGAGACAATGGCCACCAGAGCGTTGACGTGACAGGCATCAACAAGGACATCTATCTTGAGATTACCTCGACGACCAACAAATACACGGTTGCCGACATCACCGACCAGTTTGCCTATGTTCGTGGTGATTTGAATCGTGACGGAGAACTCTCGGTTGCCGATGTGACTACCCTCGTCGACATGCTGATCAGGGGCAATTATGATGATGAAGAGATTCAAATCGGTGACCTCAACTACGATATGGAACTGAGTGTGGCCGATGTGACCAATCTTATCGACATTCTCATTTCAGGCAAATGAGTCTTCTAGTGATTAAATGCGGTACATCTGACCTTTTTTTAGAGCGTTTTTTCGCTTTTTTACAACAAAAACTGTCCTAAATGGAATATAAAATTGTAAAAATAGTCAATTTTACCTTTTTTAACAGAAAAACTCTTTGCCGTGAAATAGTTTGGTTGTAATTTTGCACCCGCAAAAACAAGGTAATAATTTTTTTCATAAGGTAAAGATTCAGGAGATTGAAAAGGACTCGTCGGGAGACGAGTCCTTTTGTTTTCATCAATAAATCGTCATTACAATCTCTCACCCAATGGTAGAGAAAAAGGAGAAAAGCGGCTGCCGGTATTACAATAATCAGTGCTTTTGCGGCCTGGTTAGAAAATGGAATTTCCAATTAAATGAAGTACTATGAAAGTATCTTTATGAAAAGACAATCGGGACCATGCCCAATGCATGGTCCCGATTATTTCTTGTCATAGAGACGCAAGACTTTGAGTCTTAACCTCAGCGACTGTTTACTTCAGGCCGCGGTTGCGGAGCAGTGCGTCAGAGGTCGGAGCCTGGCCACGGAACTGCTTGTAGAGCTCCATGGGATCCATGGTGTCACCCGACTCCAGCAGTTTGCGGAAGGCATCGGCAGTAGCCTTGTCGAAGCAACCAGCCTTTTCAAATGCCATGTAACCATCGGCCTCAAGTACCTGTGACCACAGGTAGGTGTAATAACCACAAGCATACTGGTCATCAGCAAAGATGTGCTTGAAGTAGGGGCTGCGATAGCGGAACTCGACCAGAGCGGGCATATTGAGCTGGTTCTTCACGTCCTGCTCAAAGGCCTTGACGTCGATAGCCTTGGCCTCCTCGGGGGTCCAGGCTTTCTTGTGCCAGTACATGTCG
>JAEEGL014567922.1_pt1 | contig 17274 bp, 10 predicted proteins | sample 9134231 | NCBI WGS metagenome assembly JAEEGL01 (sample SAMN16246548, study PRJNA631951) | gut metagenome | biome: gut microbiome; feature: rumen; material: fiber-attached | host: Bos | place: Iran: Karaj | collected 2018-10
GCGTCCGCATATTTGTCAATGCAATAACTGCATAGGCTTTAGTCGGACCTTTTTTAATGCCGAATAACACTAAATAGGAGGAAAGAAAGGAACACTATGAAAAAGAGAAAACTTCTCTACCTATTCCCTTTAGCTGCCCTCGTTCTTTCTGGCTGTTCAGTCGCTGAAGTCTGGGAAAAAGCCAAGAGCTTTGTAGACGAAAAGATGATTGAACCTGTCAAGAATCTTATTCCAGGTCAAAAAGACAAGGATAATGATGGAGACAACAAAGAAGAACAACAACACGGCGGCGAACAAGAAGGCGGCCAACAAGGCGGTCAAGAAGGCGGCGGTCAACAAGGTGGCGGCGGCGAACAAGGCGGTGGTGGCGAACAACAAAAACAAGATTTCGTCGGTTTATCACTTCCTAACGCAACTTATACCTATGATGGTCAACCACATTCCCTTGAAGTCGCTGGCGACCTTCCAGCAGGTGCTACAGTCGATTATGGTACAGCAGGAAACTCATTCACTGAAGTTGGTGAACACGAAGTAACTGCAACAGTTTCAGCAGAAGGCTATAACGATTTAGTCTTACATGGAACATTAACCATTCTCGCATCTGATTTTGCAGGTCTTTCATTTGAAGATGCTTCAGTTGAATATGATGGTGAAGCACATTCAATTTCTGTTTCTGGCCAATTACCAGAAGGCGCAGAAGTTGTTTACACACCAGACAATTCATTTGTTGAAATCGGTGAACACGAAGTAACTGCAACAGTTTCATGCGAAGGTTATACAGATTTAGTCTTACATGCAACACTTACTATTACCGTAGGTAATATGGTTGGTGTTACATTCGAAGATCAAGAAGTCGCATTTGATGGTGACTTCCACGAAATTGCTCCAGTAATTCCTGACAAATATGTTGGCGCAACAGTCGCATATGGCGAAGCCGGCAATTCATTTGTCGCTTCAGGTTTACACGTAGTCGAAGCAACAGTTTCATGCCCAGGTTACAATGACTTACAACTTACAGCTAAGTTAACAATTGGTCCTGGTCCTGCAGCAAACCAAGCATTAAAAGTTATCGACTTTGAAGGAATGTCTGATAACGATTTAGTCGATGAATTCACGCTCGAATTCTATAACAATGGTTGGGTCACTCCACAAGCAGCAAAACTTGGTATTGAAAAGAACCAAGCATTTGCAGGTGGCGAAAACACCATGAAAATGACAATGACTCACCAAGGTTCAGCATTTAAAGCAACAAAAGAGATTTACAATAAAACATATTGTAAATATAAAGGATTCTCTATTGATACAATGATGGATTCACGCGCAGATGGCGGAACAATGAAGGTTCAAGTCCAATTCTGGTTCAAGGATCTTCCACTTCCAGATGCATATGCTGGCTATAGAAACACCTATGCAACATATACATTAGCTAACAATGCTCCATCCATTTGGACACACTGGGAAATTCCATTTGATGATGAATCATTATCAATTGCAAGTAATGCAACAATTACTGAGTACTTCTTAGCAGCTGGTTATACAGTTGAAGAATTCTCACCATATATTGACAAAGTAGCAATTATCATCACACCAAACTACAAAGATGGTAAAAACTGCTATGCATATATTGATAATGTTGAATTAACAACAAGTACTGAAAAAGCAGTAGATAAATTTATCTACGGTGGTAAATACGTCCACATTGAAGGTGAAGATACTTACGCACTTAATTTAGCTGATAATTTACAAACTGGTTCATTCTTACTTAACGATACTGAAGTATCAGCATTAACAATTGAGAAGAATGGTGAAGCTATTGTTGCAAAAGACGCACAATATGCCGGTGCTGGATTAACTGTTACAGCAAGAATTGAAGATGATGGATCATTAACAGTCGTTTCTGTTGAAGGTCAAGCAGCTGCCACTTATAGTGGATTAGTTGATATGAACTTTGCAAAACATGCAAATATCAATGTTGACTTTACAGGTGTTACAACTGGTTCACCACTTAATGATTCACACTGGTATCAAGAATATTGGAATGAAACATGGTTAAAGACTTCTGGTAAGATGAACGTTAGAGGTGACGCATCTAATCCACATTGTAATATGACTACTGGTTATTACATGGATTATCGTTACACCTATACATATCCAGAACACTTTGGTTTAGCCGATCACTTTAGCATTGATATTTCAAACGACTTTGCAAATGGTTCATATGATATTAAATTAAAGATTAAACTTATCGCTGCAACTGGTGGTGAAACATATATGGTTGGTACAAGCGATGCATATGAATTAATCCCAGCTAATACAGCAAAATGGATGCATATTGAACAAGACTTCCAAGAAGTCAACGTTAAAGCAATCGTTGTTACAGTTAAATCAACTGGTAGCTACAATCAATACTTATACTTTGATAATTTAATGCTTTCACACTCAACTCCAGAAATTACTCCACCTCCACAACCAACATATAATGTTGAAGATGGTGAATACTACATCTGGAATGGTGCAGAAGATGCATACAGATTAACAATTGCCGATTCACAAACCACAGGTACATTCACAAAATGTGGTAGTGAAGATTCATACGCTGTTACAGTCGCAGTCGATGGTAATACAATTACCATTAAAGATGCCGCTTATGCAGGCGCTGGTCTTACAGTCACCGCTGAACTTTCAGCAGACAATGCAATGACAGTTACAGGTGTTACCGGTCAAATGGCAAGCCTCTTCTCTGCTTCATTACTCAATAAGCCAGTCAAACACTCTGCAAGCGCTGATCTCGACTTCTCAGATGGTACAACTGATCAATACTATCAAGAATCACATTGGAAAGAATCCAAATATACAAATTCAGGTTGGACTGATTACGCAGCACCTCAAAATATGCGTAGTAAGGTTCTTAATAACAATAAGATTGTTAATATGTATTGTTCAACAGGTGCTATTAACTTCTTGTATACACCTGACCTTCCATTAGGACCAGTCAACCACGTATCGGTTGATTTAGGTAACTATTGGTCAAGTTCAAGTGGTGCACTTAGATATAAGATTTCAATCCTTGGTAGTGATGGAAACGTTGCAAGATACGTCGCAGGTGATGGAAGTAACTGGGCTACATTAGACAAAGATTCAACTTCACAACTCCATACATTAGACTTTGACTTTGCTTTAGTAGTTGGTTATAAGCTCCGTATCACTACATCAATGGCTTCAGGACAAGCTTATATGTACATGGATAACCTTAAGGTTAACTATAAAGCACCTACTCCAACTCCAGCATTCGTCCCAGAAGGCGATTTACTTGGTGGCGCAAGAATTAAATGTGTTACTAAAGCAGCATCAGATACAGGTTATGTCACAGAACTTAACGTTGGTGGCGCAGGAAACGGAAACTTCTCTGGCGAAGGCGTTTATCTCCGTATGAAAAACAATACTGGTGTTGATACTCCAATCACCATGAAGTTTAATTCTACAAACACTGCTATTTTTGGTCCTAAGACCGGTGTTGATCATACATACTTTGATGCAAGTGGTAATCAAATTGCTGGTATCTCAGCAAGAACATGGGGTCATTACCTTATGTTACCTGCCAACTTTGATGGCTTCATTTATTTGAACTATGCAACACAAATGGAACATATCGAAGGAGCAGATCAATTTGATCCAGCACATATGTGGAGAGTCTATATTGAATACAGTGGATTCTATGATGATTATGCCGATTTTGAAATTGGTGATATCTTTACAGAAAGTACCGCAGTTTTAGATGGTTCATCTTTAGATGCAACTAACTTTGCAGCAACTTGGATTAATCAAACTGGTGCTGTCCAAGAAGTTAGCCAACTTGATGGCGGAGTCGTTCCAGCCCCAGCATTCACTATCGTTGATGGTGATTACTACATTTGGAATGGTAGCTCTGATGCATTCAGACTCAATATTGCTAATTCATTAACAACCGCAACAGTTTCAAAAATCGGTGGCGAATCATATCCTATGACAGTCGCAGTCGATGGCGAAACAGTTACAATTAAAGATGCTCAATATGCGGGTGCAGGCCTTGCGATTACTGCTTCAATTACAGCAGATAATACCATGACAATTACTGGTGTTTCAGGTCAAATGGCATCACTTATGTCTGGCTCCTTATTAAATAAGACAGTCAAACATTGCCAAAACGTTGATCTTGATTTCCAAGACGGCACAACTGGTAGTGCTTATAAAGGTGCTGGCTGGTCAGAACAAAAGTACACATCTTCATGGGTCGATGTTGCAAATCCTGAAATGAACTGCAGAGCAGACGACAATGGTAGCAAAGTTGTTAATATGGCAGCCGATGGCAGCGCAAGAAACTTTATCTATGATATGGACCTCCCAATGGGACCAGTCAATCACATTGATATTGATTTAGGTAACTACTTCTCATCCTCATCAGATCCAATCTCATATAAGATTGCAATCATTGATGCTGGTGGAACTAAGTACTATGCTGCAGGTGATGGAAGTAACTTCGCAACTCTTGCAAAAGATACAAGCAATGGTAATGCTCTTAAACACTTTAGTTTAGACTTCAACCTCTGTGTTGGTGACAAGCTTCAAATTACAACAAAGGCAGCAGGTAGTTCATATCTTTATATGGACAATGTCCATATCTCCTATAGAGCAGCCTCTGAAAAAGTTGATTACAAGTTAGTCGATACAACAGGTTGGGACATCACAGCCTCTAACGCCGAATTCTATGCATGGGTTTGGGGCGGCAATGATGCAGGTCACTGGGAAGCATTAACCCTTAAGACTGATGATGGTAATTACTTTGATTTATCTTTATATAAAGGTTATACCGGTATGAAGATTGTTAGAGTTAACCCAGATTCAGCAAAGAAACCTGTCGTTGGTTCAACAAAATATGGTTCTTACACAAGTGAACAAGTTTGGAACGAAACTGCTAACATCGCATTAAACGGTGCTGGTGGTAACGTAAACTTCTCATTCTAGTAAGTTCTACATTACTTATTAATAAGTAAAAACTAAACATCCTGCACTCAAAGTTCTTGGGTGCAGGATGTTGATACGTAAAGTTATTACTTTAAGTAGCATTTAATTATGCCACTTAAAATAGGGACTTTATAATATAAAGAAGGCTCAAATATGAAAAACAAAATTATCGCTCCAAAATTAAATATTCCATGGGAAGAAAAACCTAAAAACTGTCCTTCCCCTATTTGGAGATACTCACAAAACCCAATAATTAAAAGAAATCCTATTCCAGGAGTATCCAGAATTTTTAATTCTGCAGTATTACCTTATAAAGGTGAATTTATTGGTGTTTTTAGAGGCGATACTTTTACAACTATTCCTTATTTATATTTAGGTAGATCAAAAGATGCAATTCACTTTGAATTTGATGAGAAACCAATCGATATTTATGACGAAAGAGGCAATCTCATGAAATTTGATTATTGTTATGATCCACGTCTTATTGAAATTGAAGGAACTTACTATGTAAGTTTCTGCACTCATATGCACGGACCAACTGTTGCTGTTATTAAGACAAATGATTTCAAAAAGTTCACATTCGTATCAATCCCACTTCTTCCATTTAATAGAAACGGTGTTTTCTTCCCAAAGAAGATAAATGGAGATTATCTTTTACTTTCTAGACCGAGCGATAATGGTCATACTCCATTTGGCGATATCTTCCTTTCAAAGAGTAAAGATATGATTGACTGGGGAAGACACGCTCACATTATTGAAAGTGGCTATGAATGGTGGTGTGGACTTAAAGTCGGTGCTGGATGTAATCCAATTGAAACAAATTTAGGATGGTTATGCTTCATTCACGGCACAACAAATACATGTAATGGTTATGTTTACTCAATTGGAGCAATTATCTTAGATAAAGATGATCCAACAAAGGTACTATATCGCTGCTCTCCATACCTACTTACTCCAGAAATGGACTACGAAACTAATGGTTTTGTGCCAAATGTTTGTTTCCCAACATCGGCTCTTGTTGATGGAGAAACAGGTAGAATCGCTATTTATGCAGGTGCAGCAGATACATATGTCGAATTATTATTCACTGATATCGACACAGTATTAGATTACATCGTGAAGAATTCACGTTAACTAGAATATAAGGGGCCAAGAGATGGAACTTGTAACAATCCATAAACGAAGATCGTTCGGACATACTGCCAAACTTAGATTAAAGAAGTCTGGATTTTTAATCGCGATGATTATTCCAGCTATCGTTTTCTATGCGATTTTCTGCTACGTTCCAATGTATGGTATTTTAATGGCCTTCCAAAAATATTATCCAAAACTTGGTATTTTCGGATCAAAATGGATTGGTTTTGATAACTTCAAAACAATCTTTGATGATCCATATTTCTGGACAGTTTTATTGAATACAATAAAAATTGGTTCAATTAAGATTGTTCTATCCTTCTTAGGCGCAGTCACGACCGCGATTCTTTTAAATGAATTAAGAATGCGTAAGGCGAAGAAAGTAATTCAAATTATTGTTACTTTCCCACACTTTTTAAGCTGGGTTATTATTGCAGGCTTCGTATCGTCGTTATTTGAAACGTCTGGCTCTATTAACGATCTGATATATGTTCTTGGCGGAGACCGTATCATGTTTATGACAAAAGGAAACTTCTTCCTTGGACTTATTTTTGGTGCGGATATTTGGAAAGAAGCCGGTTGGGGATCAATCGTTTACCTGGCAACCATGGCTGGTATTCCACAAGACCAGTATGAAGCAGCGGACATTGATGGTGCTACTCGTTTACAAAAGATTTGGCATATTACATTACCAGGTATTAAAGCCGTAGCAATTTTACTCTTAATTATGTCAGTCGGTGGTGTTTTATCTGCTGGATTTGATCAAATCTTTAACTTATATAACCCAACAGTTTATAAATACGCTGATATTTTAGATACGTATATTTATCGTGAAACCTTCCAGTCCTATCGAAATCCAGGTATTGGTACTGCTGTAGGTTTATTTAAGTCAGTTGTTTCATTCATTTTAGTTATTACAACTGACAGAATCGCAAAAGCTTGTGGCGAAAGAGGAATTATTTAATGGCTAAAAAGATTGAAATGGAGCGTTTGCCACTTAGAAAGATCAAGGCTAATGCAAATAGTCGCCTTGGACCTTTAGACTGGATTATTTTCGTTATTTTGGGCCTTTTTACCTTAATGATTATTTATCCATTCTATAACGCTTTACTTATTTCACTTTCCCCAGAAAGAGTTGTTCTTGAAACTCCATTCTTAATTTTCCCGAAAGAAATTACATTTGATTCATATAATGAAGTTTTCCATAACAAACTACTTTGGTCTGGTTTTAGTGTCACAATGATTCTTCTTATTGTGGGCACAGCTTATCAGTTGTTCTTCACAGTTATTACTGGTTATGCCTTATCAAGAAGCAATTGGTTTGGCAAAAACTTTGTTATGAATATGATTTTGGTCACTATGTTCTTTGGTGGTGGCCTTGTTCCATATTACTATTTGATCGTTTCGCTTGGTTTATATGACTCGATTTTAGTTATGATTATTCCGGGCGCAATTGATACATTCAACATGTTATTAATGCGAAATTATTTCGCATCTCTTCCAAAAGAAATGGAAGAATCAGCGAAGATGGATGGTGCTAATGATATTACAGTATTCGCAAAAATCTACTTACCATTAGCTCTTCCAATGCTGGCTACAATTGGCTTATTCTTTGCAGTTGGTAACTGGAACTCTTGGTACAATGGTATGTTATTTATCAAGACTGCAAAATATAAACCATTACAGTTAGTTCTTCGTGAAATGATTGTTACATCGTCTACAAAAATTGATGGTGGCGATAATAAGAGACTTTATTCACAAGGTCTACAGATGGCAGCCGTCTTCTTTACAATTGTTCCGATGATGTCATTCTACCCATTCTTACAAAGATTCTTTGTAAAGGGTATTGTTGTTGGTGCTATTAAAGGTTAGGAGGAAAGAAAATGAAAACAAGAAAACTATTAATTTATTCAGCACTTATTTGTACTGCTTTAGCAGGTTGTAACTTATTCAAAAAGAATAAGGGAAGCGAAGACGAGCTAAATTTGAGAAATTTGTATTTCTCATCATGGGAAGGGGATGACCCATATACCCAATTTATTGAAGAAAAATTCTCAGTAAAAATCAAACCATCTTCATACGATTACAACTCATGGGGCGAACAAGTCATGGGTGAAGTCAACGGTAATAACATTGGAGACGTTTTCCATTTCGACCTTGAATCATTCAACTTCGGAAATACATATAAAAACTGGGCAGAAGGTGGTGTTATCAAAGCAATTCCAGATGATTTAAGCAGATGGCCAAAGGTTAAAGCTTTAATTAATAACACATCAAATATTGAATACTTAAAGATTGGTGGTCATCTTTATGGTTTACCACTTGCTTACAATCAAAACGATCCAAGTAAGACATTCTCATCATTTACATACGTCTATAGACGTGACTGGTTAAGAGATATTAATCCAGCCTTAGTACACGAAGATGATACTTATACATGGAACGAATTTATCGATATCATCAAAGCATTTGGTACTAGACAAGATGTTATTGAAGGAAACTCAGCCGCTATTGGTGATGTTTCATGGGGTTTCCCATCACTTACAAACTTCTTTAAAGATTCACCTCACTGTTATTCAGTGAATAGTGATGGATCTGTTTCAAATGCATTCACAACTGCTGGTTATAAGAAGGGCTTAGAAGAAACTGCCAAGTTAATTTCAACTCCAGGCACTCACTTATATTATGACCAACCATCACATACTAATGACACCAAAGCATATGATGCTTTTAAAGGTGGTCACTTAGGAATTTATTACGAAAACCTATCATTATCAAACTACTCAACTCTTAGAAAAGATATCAGAGATATCAACGAAACTCTTACAGAAGAAAAACTCAATGATATGACTGCTATTATGAGAGTTAAAGATCCAGAAGGTAAATTCCACCTTGAAGGTAGTGAAAACTGGTTCTCAATGACTTTCTTTAATGCCGATATTTCAGATGAAAAACAAGAAAAGATTCTTGATATCTTAGACTTCTTACTTGGTGAAGAAGGTACAAGACTTGCTGTTTTTGGTAAAGAAAACGTTGACTATGTTATGGTCGATGGTGAACCAGAAACTTTATGGGAAAAGAAAAAGAATGGTGAATATCCAACTATTATTAATGGTGCTAAGTATCTCCGTGAAATGATTACATTAAACAATGATACTTTTGAATATGATCCATTTACCGATCAAAGGAGCTATCAAATTATTAAAAAGTGGCAACAAGACATGAAAGAAGCCAATGAGGCTGGCAACTTAGTCACATTCCAAGAACCTGCCAACGTTAAATGGTTATCAACTCCTTTAAAAGATGACAACACATCTGCTCTTATTAAAGAAGGTAATGATACCGCCCTTAACTATTGTTATGGTTCAAACGGAATTAGTAGTTGGGAAGACTATGTAGCAAAACTTTCAACAGCAAAATGGACAAATACAATCGCTGAAGTTAATAGCGCGTTAGGACACTAATTTATGGTAAAAAGAATTAATAAATTCTTCCTATTAACCACATTAGCATTAACTGGCTGTGCAAATAGCAATATCAAAAAGCCAAAAGATGTAATGGTCTTTTCGCCACAAATTAATTTAATTAATGATGACTTTGACGGTCTTGGTGTTGAATGGGGTGCATACGAAGACACTAACAAATTACAAACAAATGCTTGGGATAGAATTACCAAGTACGCTGATAGACTAAACGGAATGTCAATGGTCCGTTGTATGGTTAACTTTGACTGGTTTTGCTCAAAACTTGATACAAAAGGTGATGACGACAAGACTAATGACACATGGGAATATGATTTCACCAATAAATGGATGAGATCAACCGAGCAAGTCTTATCATATTGCCAAGAACACGACATTACAGTCGCCTTTGGCGCCTGGAACGTTATCGGTTCTTTCCCAAATGATACTTGGGGAATGATGGATGATGTTACAAGTGATCCAAGATGGGCCACTATGTTTGCAGATGTTCTTGAATATTTAGTTATTAAAAAAGGTTTTACATGCATTAAGTACGCAGTTAACTCAAACGAACCAAACTATCTTGGTAGAGCTAATGCAAGTAAAAACTATCACAATACATTCGAAAAATGGCGCCAAGGAGCTTTAAATGTTAAGGCTAAACTTGATGCTATTGGTTTAAACAATATTATGATCATCGGTAGCGATGCTACCGCAACCATGGATGGATCGATGGAAGAGTATGTCTATAACATTGCTAAAGATGAACAATTAAGGAATGTTGTTGGAGATTATGGAATCCACGTTTATTCATACAAAGAACCTCTTGAAAACGGCACAATGCTTAATCAATATGCTGAAAGAAATGCAAAGATTAAGGAATATGACCCAGATTATGGAATTAAAAGAAAGCTTCATATTTGGGAAGCTGGTTTACAAGATGGTAAAAACATCGCAGCAGACTGCCAAGAATTGATTGATACATATTCTTATGCTAAATCAATGGCAAACTACACACTTACTGCTTTAGCAAGTGGTGTAAATGGTATTGCTTATTGGGATTTTGATGATGCAATGCACTTTATGTATAACGGAAGTACTTCAACTGCTAAAGAATGGGGAATGTTCTCCACACTCGGTGGTGCATCAGCATTAAAACAACAACTTAGACCATGGTATCATTCATCAACTCTCTTAATAAATTTATTAAGAAGACACAATATCGTCTTTGATTCTGGCGATAATAGCGCAGAAACAAACCCAACTTTACGCTCACTTGCAACTATTTCAAATGATCGTAATTTAGCTGGTGTTATGTTCTGCAACACCGATGTTATTAATGAACGTCAAGTTAAGTTTGTTATTGATGAAAAATACAATAACGATGAAAAGCTCTACGTTTACATTTTCAATGAAAAATCAGCCAAAATCGGTGCTGATGGCTTTATTAAGCCAAACTACGAGATTGAAGGTAGTTTAAATAATATTAATGAAATAACCGTTCCTGCGAGTACATTTGTGGTTGTTTCAAATCAGGTGTTATAAGTTATGAAGAAAAGATTATTATTCTTACTTCCAGCTATGGCCGCACTTCTCGCAGGGTGTGATGCACTCAATGCTGTTAAAAGTTATTTAAAACCTAGTAAAACAGTCAATCTTAGTTTTAATGATGGTGAAAATCTCACTAAAGAAAACAAAAAAGGCGCAATTGGTGACTTCTCACTTGTTGCTCCATCAGATAGCACTGTTGTCCATGATCTTCCAACATTTTCATGGACTGAAGCAGAAAATGCTATTACTTACACATTAGAAGTTTGTTCTTCTAATACATTCGATGCAAACTCAAGTAGCATTATATATGCTAAAGAGACAAATATTGATGCAACTTCTTTCAAATTAACATCAACTTTAAGAAGGAAAAACATTGATTATTATTGGAGAGTAACTGCGGTTAACGAATTCAATAGTAGAACTGTTGGTAAAGAAAAAGAATCTGAAATTCGTAAATTTAGATACGAAGTTGAAAGTTCTGGCGAAATTGTTATTGGTGTTGGTGAAAAAGAAGACTGGGCATTACATGAAGTAGGTTCTTATGCCGATATTTCAGTCGACCATAATGACTTCTTTGGCACAGGCGATCCAGATTCTCTTGTTATTTCCTTTGAAAAAGAAAATACAAGTCAAGGTCCTGGTCACGAAAAGAGTGATGGCTGGATTGTCGTTCAAAAAGCCATGGAAATGGATTTATTCGCATTAGATGCATTCTATTGCAATTTCTATTTCATGGGTCACGATTCAACCATTCTTATTCGTATCATCGACCAAGATGGTGAATTATGGTACAAACAAGTTAAATTCACAATGGACACAAGACAATTAGTCTTGCTTAGATTTGATGAATTCATTTTAAGAACTGGCGATACAGTTGTTCAAAACGAAGAATTTAACCACGAACATATTCAAGCTATCGAAGTTTGTTTTGAAAAAACATTCGGTGATGGTTGTTGTATCGTTGGCGGAATTAAAGCTGTAAGCTTTGATGATTATTCTGAACTTTTCATTAAGAAACTTAATTTTGATTTAATCCCAATGAATGAATGGATTAATGAAAACTATAATTTTGCAAAAACTATTTCTGAAGATAAGAGTGAATTAACTCTTGAATATTCAACAAATCCTGGATTTAACGGTAACACATCAAGCTTTAATGGCGTTGGTGGTTGGGGCTTTGCTAAGATCCCGCTAAATCGTTATTTCAGTGACGGAAATGCTGTTAGAGTAAAAGTTAAATATACCGGCTACTCCAATAAGGTTAATGCAATCATTCGTATATACGAACCTGATAAAGATAGATGGAGTTATGAACAACCTTATGCTGTTTTAAATGAAGGTGAATATCAAGAAATCACTATTCCATTTATGGCATTTGGTCAAAGTAGTATCGTTGAAGGTAAACGTCAATTCTACTTCATTGAAAATATTCAATTTGGTTTAAATAACTGCTATGGTAGCGGAACTCTTGCATATAAAGACTTTGAAATTATTTCACTTCCAAGCGTTTCATCTAATCCAAGAGTAGTTGAAAGTGATGGAATGATTGATTCATTCGACAACTATTTATACCGTGGTGAAGCATATCAACAATGGGAAACATCTGTTGATAATAAAGATGAAGGAATCTTCCTTTTAGATGAAGAAAGATATCATGCACCTGGAAATAAACAAGCAGGTAAGTTTACTTATAAATCAGATATGTCTATGGCAACATATGACATTTATACTGATGTTAAAGTAGAAGGCCTTAACGCAGTTAAGTTCTGGATTAAAGATGCTTCTGTACCAAATACAGCTGTATCACAATTCTCCAACTTTACTGGTGAAGATGTCGCACCTCAAGTCGTCATTCAAGTCGTCCATAAAGATGGTAGATGGTATCGTTACATAATTGATAAAGCTCCAAGAGTTTGGACTGAATATGTAATTCCATTCAAAGCATTCTCACTTTACTCAGGTAGAGAATATGAAGCATCTGAACCAATGGTTAGTGAAAACATCGTTAACTTTGCCTTTGGTATGCAATATTTCTACAAATATAAGACAAACATTGGTGGAGTCGAAAAAGAAATCGCATATCCACTTTATACTCAAAATAACCCAGTTTATATGGATGAAATTAAGTTTGCATCATTAGCATCAGACGAAGCTCAAATCACCAAACTTGAAAATGAACTTCATCCAGATTCAAATGGTGATACTTTAGTTGATAACTTTGAGTATGAAAGTCAAGCTGACTTAGAAAATAATTGGTTTATCTTATCTGAAAGAGGATATGAGAATATTGAGTTAAGTTCAGAAGTTTCTTCTGAAGGTAATGCTCACTCCATGAAACTTGATTATATGAAAGGTGGAGATTCTCCAGCATATGCACTTTATCCAACACTTGGCTCAAATGTCGAATCTAAAGCTATCATTTTAGATATCAAAGCCGATGATGCTGCAACAATTTACATCAATTTCTATATCCGTGCAGGTAATAATACCTTACATCAATATAGAACAACACTTACTAGTGTCTCTAGCACATGGACAAGATACACAATTGGTTTTGGTACCGATAACTTTACCGCACTTAATGGTGGTCCTGCCTTAGGCAAGACTTCATTACAAAATATCCAAAGACTTACATTTGGTATTGCTGGTAGTTCTGGTGGAGCAATTTCATCAATTTATGTTGATAACATTAAATTTGGTTTAAATGATCCAACTACAAACCAAGAATACAAGTATGGTGTTAATAGAAGCGCTGTTATTGGATAGGAGAAAAGCTATGAAACTTGAAAGAGTAAAAGAAAATCCTATTCTAACCGCAAATCCTAAAAACACTTGGGAAGAGCTTTGTGTTTTAAATCCGGCTGTCATCTTTAATGATAAAGATCAAAAGTTCTATATGTTTTATAGAGCGGCTGCAAATGATAAAAAACACACTATTTCACTTGGCTTAGCAACATCAAGTGATGGAATTAACTTTGTTAGATACTCAGATTCACCTATTTTAAAGGGCGAAGAAGGCGGTGTTGATGAAGGAGGCATTGAAGACCCAAGAATCGTTAAAATGGGCTCTTATTACTACCTTACATACGCTTCTAGAGTATTTCATCCAGGTCAATACTGGAGAGAAGATAAGGAGTATTTTGGTTTCCAACCAGAATTTGGACCAAAATCCCTTATTTATAACAACACATTAACCCATTTAGCTGTCTCTAAAGACTTAATTCATTGGAAAAAGCTTGGTCATATCACAGATCCAAGATTCGATGATAGAGATGTCATCATTTTCCCAGAAAAGGTTAATGGAAAATTCGTGATGCTATCACGTGGAATGGAAAGATGCGGAAAAGGATACGAAAACAAAAATCCTGCTATCTATATTTCCTTTAGCGACGACCTTCAAATCTTTGATAACTACAAATTATTAATGGAAGGCCAAACTGAATGGGAATCACTTAAGATTGGTGCATCTACTCCTCCAATTAAAACAAAAGATGGTTGGTTATTAACCTACCATGGAGTAAGCGCGAAAGACTCAAATTATAGAGTTGGTGTTGCCTTACTAGATTTAAATGATCCAACCAAGGTTTTATATAGAACCAAAGATTATATCTTTGAACCAGAAGAAAAATTTGAAACCGATGGTTATTATAACGGATGCGTTTTCCCTACTGGAATAGTTGAAAGAAACGGTAAGTTATTCATCTATTATGGTGCTGGTGATAAATGCATTGGTGTCGCAACTTGCAAATTAGACGAACTTGTTAAGTTCGTAAAGGAGGGCAAGTAATATGAAAAAACAATTACTATTACTTCTTATAGCCGGTTTTGCTGTCACAGGTTGTAGCGAAAAGAAGATTATTAACTATAATTCTGATGGCTACACCATGAAAGAAATTGAAGAAGGAAAAATTACAGTCTCTTTCTTCTATAATTTCGGCAAAGAAGAAATGAACCTCAATAGCGGAATGTATGCCACTGGTAATACAACAGCTTTAAAAGTTGACCAAATTGAGAAAAATAGCAAAGTTTCTAGACCAGAAAGAGATCCAATGAGACTTAACTATGACTTTGCTGGTTGGCATACCGATGCAGTAGCCGATTCCTTATTTGATTTTGAAACTAGTATTGCTTCAAATCTTGTTTTATATGCTCACTGGTCACAAACTCAAGAAGATGAATTTGTTGAACCAGAATATGTTGAACCATCACATATCGATGATTCAATAGATACTCTAGTATCTATAAGTGGTGTCTTAAATATGCCAGTTGAAGATGGAAAAGTTAAATTATCCAATGCTGGTTTATCAAGATTAGATAGAAACCCTGAAGATGTAACCGACATCTTAAACTACAAAATTAAAAGCGGTGCAACCTTAACTGCTTCTTATAATAGCGGAACAAAAACAATTAGTTATTCTGCTTCAAAATCAGGCGAAACTACTCAAAACGGAACAATTACTGCACAAAGTAATGCTTCTTCATTAATTGTTGATAACGGCACTTACGAAACTAAAGCTGCTAATTATGAAGCAAACGATGTTGCATTCGAAGATCATCGCATTATGCTAGCTGGTTCTTCCTCAATTGAAAACTGGAAAGGATCATCAACTGACTTACTTCCATTAAAATCCTATAACCATGGTATTGGTGGAACAACTGTTGAACAATGGAGGGATAAACTTAATCAAAGATTAGTTTATCCATATTCACCAAAGATTGTTGTTTACTACGTTGGTGTTAACAATATGAAAGATGGCGTTAATACCGGTGCTGAAACAGGTCAATGGTTAACAGAAATGTTCGATGATGTTCACGCTCATTTACCAAATACACATATTTATTATGTGTTAATTAACGAACTTCCAGGCTTCAGAAATAGGCAAGCACAATTTGATATTGCTAACAATATCGCCCTTGAATATGAAGAAGCTCATAGCGAATACATTACATGTCTTAATGCAGGACAAGGATTACTTAAAGCCAACGGTGAACCAAATCAAGCATACTTCTTAACAGATGGAATCCATATGTCGCTTTGTGGTTATGCTATTTGGGGAAAATTTATCAAAGATAAATTAATCGCTGACATGAAGAATAATGCTTAATTTAGTTGATATTAAAGAAGGATTATATGGCGTCGAAATTAAAAAACGACGCCATTTTCTCCTGTTTCTATTTTCAACTATTTTAACTATTACTTTAGTTGTTGTTTTGATGTTGACATCAAAATCACGTTATATTCTTGAATTAGTTTTTACAATTTTAATAAGTATTGCTTATTTAATTTACTTAATCTTTTATTTCACAGTCATTAGAAGAGTTTTAAGTGCTGATCTTCGTTTCTTTGAAGGCGCGAATAAAAATGAACATAGTGAATACGATGTTGAGATTGTCTCAATGAGTGATGAAATAAAAGAATACAATGATAGAGAATACTATTTATTAGAAGCAAAAGTTTTCGAGAATTTAACAGAAGAAGTTAAAAACTTCTACTTACCAGCTAAATTTTCATATAAAGAGAACCAAAAAGCGCGTTTACATGTCTATGGTTCTATCGTTATACAAGTGGAGTTAAGAAAATGAAATTTTCTAAACAGTTCAAAAAGTCATTTTCTTATACGTGGTATTTGTACTTAATTGCTATCGTTTTACCAGCAGTTTTGTTTCCGCTTTCTTATTCGTTTATGCATCGCGCGAAACAATACGAAGTTTTATCACTTTTCGTGCCAGTTTCATTAAAAGTAGAGAATGCGGAAGATATTTTATTTGATAATTTCAAAGATCTTGGAATTAGAAATGCAGAAATAATTAATGTTGAATCAAACGATAATACAGTTGAATTTGTTAAAAAGTTATCGGTGGTGGCATATAATCGCTGCGACATTATGATTATTCCAGAAGTTGAACTTGATAAAGTTGGAATCGAAACTGCCTCATTAGAACTTAGCAACGAAGTAAAAGAACTTTGCTCAATTAGTGATGAGAATATTTATACTTTTGAAGGCGTTGACTATGGTGTAAGAGTTCCTGCAACCACGCCTGTTTGTGAATTTGCAGATCTAAAAGAAGACACAAATTATTACGCATTTATTAACTCTAAAAGCTGGAATATTGGCGATTATTCTAA
>JAEEGL016563360.1_pt1 | contig 17274 bp, 16 predicted proteins | sample 9134231 | NCBI WGS metagenome assembly JAEEGL01 (sample SAMN16246548, study PRJNA631951) | gut metagenome | biome: gut microbiome; feature: rumen; material: fiber-attached | host: Bos | place: Iran: Karaj | collected 2018-10
TATTTATAGTAAATTTGGATATAAGTATGTTAAACATGATAATGTAATGATTAATTTAAGTGATTATATAGCTAGTATGGTACTTAATATTACAAATGCTTCATCTAGTATATATAAAACAAGTGGAATAAGTATTCCAGGAATTACAGGTACTAGATTATATACAAGTGGTAAAGTATATAATTTAAGACTTAGAAGAGAAGAGTATATGGCACCTATGATTTATTCAACTGCTAAATTATTATTACAAGCTGAAAATACATTTAAGAGTGCAGGTTATAGAATTAAAGCATATGATACATATAGACCACATTCTGTAACTGTAAAAATATATAATGCATTAAAGTCTTTATATGATTCTAATGCAACAGTAAAAGAAAATATAGATTATAGTACTGGTGCATCTGGTAAAAGATATTATTGGGGTAAAGATTATTTCTTAGCTAATGGTGTATCTAGACATAACCTAGGTATTGCAATCGATGCAACGTTAGTAAATAGTTCAGGCCAAGAAGTACAAATGCCTACTGCAATGCACGAATTATCTACTAAAGCAATTAAATATTATTCTGGTAGTGTTGCTAAGGTTCCAGCTAATTATTCTAAGGAAATGAATGATATTGCTAAATATTATGACAAAGTAATGACTGGTGTAGGATTTAATACAATATCTGGAGAATGGTGGCACTTCCAAGAAAATGCTGCTGCTAGTAGAACAGTAAACTGTGATTTCCAGGTTACAGCAGTATATAGTTATTAAGATAGTTTTAACTATCTTTTTTTCTTACAAACAAATATTTGGTAAAAGAAAAAATGTGTAAATTTTTTCTTTTTTTTATACAAAAAGTATTGACTAAGCACACCTGAAAAATGTATAATGGTGGTACAAGGTGCAAGAAAGTGGTAAAAAGTGGGTGATAAAATGTTCATGGGGGAGTTCCATCACAGTATTGATGCCAAGGGAAGAATTATTGTTCCTGTTAAAGCTCGTGATGGTTTAGGAGAAAATTTTATTGTTACCAGAGGCCTTGATGGTTGTTTATTCTTATACCCTAAAATAGAGTGGGATAAGATAATAAATAAATATAAAGAATTACCTGATACTAAAGATAAAAGACAATTCATGAGAATATTTTTATCAGGTGCTACTATATGTGAATATGATAAACAAGGTAGAATCAATATACCAAAACCTTTAGTAGAGTTTGCTAAACTTGAAAAAGATTGTATTATCATCGGTGTAGATGAAAGACTAGAAATATGGAGTAAAACTAATTGGGAAGAATTTATTGCTAATAATGAAGAGAATCTTTCAGATATAGCAGACAATCTTTTCCAAAGTAATTATTATGGAAACTAAGCATATATCAGTTTTACTTAATGAATGTATAGATAATCTATCTTTAAAAGAAGATAGTACTATCGTTGATTGTACACTTGGATATGGTGGTCATAGTAGCGAGATTTTAAAAAGAATAAAGAGGGGTAAACTATTCGCCTTTGATCAAGATATGGATGCTATTAAGTATAGTACAGATAGACTTAGTAGTATTAGTAATAATTTTGAAATAATAAATAGTAATTTTGTAAATATAAAAAAAGAATTAGAAAAAAGAAATATAACTAAAGTAGATGGAATATTATATGATCTTGGAGTATCTAGTCCACAACTAGATGAAAAAGATAGGGGATTTAGTTTCCATCAAGATGCTAAACTTGATATGCGTATGGATAAAAATCAAACATTATCTGCATACGAAGTAGTTAACAATTACTCATATCAAGAATTAGTTAATATACTATATAAATATGGTGAAGAAAAATATGCAACAAGTATTGCTCGTGGTATTGTTAATAATCGTCCTATAGAAACTACATTAGAACTTACAGAAGTAATAAAAAATAATGTACCAGAAAAGTATAGGAGAGAAAAACATCCAGCAAGAAAAACATTTCAAGCAATACGTATAGAAGTTAATGATGAATTAAATGTATTTGAGAAAAGTTTAAAAGACGCATTAGAGCTTCTAAATATAGGGGGGAGAATTTGCGTCATTACGTTTCACTCCCTAGAAGATAAAATTTGCAAGGAAGTATTTAGAAGTGTTAGTGAGGTAGATAAAAATTTAAAAAATCTACCAGTAATACCGGAGGAGTTTTTGCCCAAATTTAAGGTTATAAAAACTATAGAACCTAGTTCCTCTGAATTAGAAGAAAATAATAGAGCTAGAAGTGCTAGACTTAGAATAATAGAAAGAATTGGTTGATACTTATGAAAAAAAATACTAGAAAGGTAGTAAGACTTACTAAAGGTGAAAAAATGCTATACACACTAGGTGCAGTATGCTTACTTTTTACTGTTGTAATAAGAGTTTTTGCTAGCGCTAGTATTGGTAATCTAAAAATGGATATAGAAAAGATATCTTATAGAATAGATTCACAAACAAAGAAAAACCAAAGCTTAGTAATGCAAGTAAATGAACTTACATCTTATGAAAATTTAAATGCTGTACTTAAGAATATGGGACTTGCATACAATAATAAAAATATAGTAGTTGTAAAATAATCGAGTTAATCGATTATTTTTATGATATAATGAAATAGGTGATTACATGCATCAGATAAGAACAATCTTAGATTATAAGGAATTATTAGTCTTAGGATATAAACAAAAACAATTAGATAAAATATTAAAAGTTATTAATTCATATTCACCAAAAGCTATTAAGAATAAAATAGATGCAATGCGTACTTTAGGTTATTCTACTGAAAACATTGTTGTTATGTCTAGTAGATTTCCACATGTCTTTTGTTATTCAGTAGATAATATGCAATCGAAATTAATAGATATGTATAATTTAGGATATAAATATAGTGAACTATTAAGTATGACAGTAGATTTACCAGCACTATATAGTTATGATATTAATAGAATAGAGACAACTATAAAAAACATGATTGGGTTAGGTTATACTAAGAAAGAAGTATTAGAAATGACTAGTGCATATCCTGCTATATATAGTTGTTCATATGATAATATGAAAGAAAAAATAAAATTTTATGATTCAATAGATATGCATGCTTTAGCGATTGTTGATCCTAAACAATTAATGCAAGGGGTAGACCTAACGTATGCTAGATATAAATTCTATACAGAACAAGCCTTAAGAGAAATAAATATTGATAATTATAAAATGTTATTTATATCTGATAAGAACTTTGAAAGATTATATGGTCTTACTAAAAAAGACTTATTAGAGATGTATAAATATGAACCTTCTAGTAAACAAATGAAATAAATATAAAAAAGGACTACTTGAATAGTTCTTTTTATGTTATAATTAAAATGGTGATACTATGAAAAATACGACCAATAGAAAATGGAATGCGCCAGTACTATGCTTTATAGTATTCACATTTATAATGATTGGTTTATTTCTTCAATTTTGTTATTTAGGTTTATCAAAAGATGTATATGGAATAGATATGCAATCTTTTGCGTCTAATAGAAATACAGTATCAAGTACAATAGTTGCTAATCGTGGAACTATATACGATGCTAATTCAAGTATTCTTGCACAGAATATTTCTACTTATACTTTAATAGCGTATCTAGATCCAACTAGAACTAAAGATGATTCTAATCCTAAACATGTAGTAGATAAGGAATATGCCGCACATAAACTTTCTACAGTATTAGGAGAAGAAAATTATGATTATATTCTAGAAAGATTAAATAAAAAATCTAAACAAGTAGAATTTGGTTTAGTAGGTAAGAACTTAACAGAACTTGAAAAGATTGCTATAGAAGAATTAAACATACCAGGAATAGATTTTGTTGAAACAATAAAAAGAAATTATCCTAATGGCAATTTTGCTTCTTATGTAATTGGATATGCTAAACAATATACTAGAGTTAATTTAAATGTAGATGAAAAGTATGATTTATATGAAGACTATAAATTATTCTTTGATACATATAGTGATGTTAAAGTTACAATAACTGATAAAGATATATTAGAAGTAAGTAATACTACTATTACAGGTATTAAATTAGGAAGTGCTTTAGTATATATTAAAAGTAATGGTAAGACTTTAGCGACTATAGTGTTTAATGTAACTAAAAGAGAGAACTTTAATAAAATAGATAGTACTATAGTAGGAGAGTTAGGTATAGAATCAATATTTGATGATGTACTTACTGGTACTGATGGATATATATCTTATCAACAAGATAAATATGGATATAAAATACCTAATACTCCAGAAACTAAAATAGAAGCAGTAGATGGTAATGATATATATTTAACAATAGATTCAAATATACAGAGATTTGCAGAACATGCGGTAAAGGAAGGAACAACTGAGTTTAATCCAGATTGGGTAATAATGTCAGTAATGGATGCTAAAACAGGAGATATACTTGCAAGTGCAACTACACCTTCTTATAATCCAAATAGTTTACCTAGTGATATGCAATATCAAAATCCACTTGTATCTTATACATATGAACCAGGTAGTGTTATGAAGATATATACTTATATGTGTGCTATAGAAACAGGTTTATATGATGGTACAGTTTCTTATAAAACAGGATCTTATACATTTAGTGATGGTACTGTAATCCACGACTGGGATAATGAAGGATGGGGTTATTTAACCTATGATACAGGATTTAGTTATTCTTCAAATGTAGGTATAATTAATATTATTAAAGATTATTTATCACAAGAGAAATTAAGTGCTTGTTTAACTAAATATGGCTTTGGTAAAAGAACTGGTGTAGAATTATCTAATGAACTTAATGGTGATATTGGATTTAAATACGAAGTAGAAATCGCAACTGCTGGTTTTGGACAAGGTATAAGTACTACACCTGTACAACAATTACAAGCTCTTTCAATAATAGCAAATGATGGTTATATGGTAAAACCTCACATTATCAAGAAAATAGTTAATACAAAAACTAATGAAGAAAAAATAACTAAAGTAGAAAAAAGTGGTAAATTAGTTAGTAGTTCTACTGTAAATAAAATTAAAGATTTAATGGAAACAGTAATTCAACCTTATAGTCCTACAGGAAGTAGATACTATATAGAAGATTTTGGAATAATAGGTAAAACAGGTACTGCTCAAATTTATCAAAATGGAAGTTACTTAACAGGAGAGAATGATTATATAGTTTCTATTGCTTTAATGTATCCAAAAGAAAATCCAGAAATAATTATATATGCAGCTGCTAAAAGACCAAGTCATAGTATAAGTCTTACTTTTCCAGCAGCTACTAAAGAATTAGTAGAAAATATATCTAAATATAGAAATATGTTTGATTCAAATAAAGATAAAGAAAATACAAGTATAGTTGTTCTTGATAATTATGTTTCTACTGATTTAGAAAAAGCAAAAGAAGAATTAGAAAATAAAAAACTGAATGCTGTTATAATTGGAAATGGAAATTCAATAATAAAGCAATATCCAACTAAAGGAAATAGAGTAATAGAAAACGATAAAGTATTCTTACTAACTAATAGTAATGAATATAGTATGGTAGACTTAACTGGATATTCTAGAATAGATGTAGTAGAATTCTCTAAATTAGTAGGAATTAATCCAAAATTTGAAGGATATGGTTATGTTACTAACCAAAGTATAGAAAAAGATGATATAATTAAAAAGGGTTCTGATATAAATATTACTTTATCAGAAAAATAGGAGGGCTTATGAAAAAAATAATATATGCTATATTAATCGCAATAGTTGTAATAGGAACTGGAATACTTATTGTAAAATACAATATAAAAGAAGAAGAACCTATTAAAGAAGAAGAAACATGTCATTCTATAACAGGTGGTTCATTTAATGTAATATTTAATACTAATAGTGACGTTGTATTAGAAAATGTTAGTGTATGTATCGCATGCCCACCAGACACTTATGCTCAATTACCAGTATTAACAAAGGCTGGGTATACATTTGATGGGTGGTATTATGATAGTGAATTTACTAAAAAAGTAGAAGGAGCTACAACTCTTTCTATAACATCATCTCCAATATATGAAAAAAATTGTATAAAAGGATATAACAATGTTACTTTACACGCTAAATGGAATTTAATAGACAAACATTAAAAATAATGCTATAATGTATCTGTTAATTATTTAGAGTTATACTCTTTTTTTTGCAAACTTATGATAGGAAGAGGAATACAAATTGAAGAAAGTAGTAAAAAAACATAAATCAAATATTTTATATTTATTTATAAAAAGAATATTTGATATTATAGTTGGTTTATTAGGTCTCATTATTTTAATACCAATAATAATATTTGTAAAAATAGCGTATATATTATCTGGAGATTTTTATACAATATTCTATTCACATAAAAGAATAGGTAAGAATGGTAAAGAATTTAGATTAATTAAATTTAGAACAATGGTACCTAAAGCAGATAAAGTATTAGATGATTTATTAAAAGATCCAGAATATTATGAAGAATATAATGTAAACAAAAAGATAAAGAATGATCCTAGAATTACTAAAGTAGGTAGAATACTAAGAAAGACTTCTTTAGATGAGACACCACAATTCATAAATATATTACTTGGACAAATGTCACTTGTAGGTAATAGACCATATCTACCAAAAGAAAAAGAAGATATGGGCAAATACTTTAAAGATATAGTAAAAACAAAACCAGGTCTTACAGGATACTGGCAAACAAGTGGTAGAAGTGATATTAGTTTTGAAAGAAGATTAGAATTAGAAAAATATTATTCTGATAATAGATCACTATTACTAGATATAAAAATAATGTTTAAAACAGTAGCTGTAGTAATAGGAGCTAAAGGAGCAAACTAAACACAATTATTTGTGTTTTTTTATTGGTTTCTTATATTATATATGGTATAATTTATATAAGAAACAATCATGGGAGGTAGTATGAAAAACATAAAAGTAATAATTGCAACACATAAGAATTATGAGATGCCTAAAGATGAATTATATCTACCACTTCATGTGGGAGCAGAAGGTAAAAAGGATTTAGGATATACAAAAGATAATACAGGGGAAAATATATCTATAAAGAATCCTTATTTTTGTGAGTTAACAGGACTTTACTGGGCATGGAAAAACTTAGATGCTGATTATATAGGTTTAGTTCACTATAGAAGACATTTTGCTTCTAAAAGAATAAAAAAGAAAGATTTATTTAATAGTGTATTAACTTTAGAAGAAGCAGATAAACTATTAGATACAACAGACATAATACTACCTAAAAAAAGAACATACTTTTATGTAGAAAATTTGTATGGTCACTATAAACATACATTACACGTAGAACCTCTAGATCTAACAGGAAGAATAATTGAAGAAAAATATCCAGAATATTCAAAAGAATTTAAAAAATTAAAAAAACGTACTAGTGCTCATATGTTTAATATGTTTATTATGAAAAAAGATAAACTAGATGAATACTGTACTTGGTTATTTGATATATTAGGTGAACTAGAAAAATTAGTAGATCCAACTGAGTATGATACATTTCACGCAAGATTCTATGGAAGAATATCAGAATTACTACTTGATGTATGGTTAAATACAAAAGGTTATTCATACAAAGAAGTTAAAGTAATAAGTATGGAAAAAGTAAATTGGTGGAAGAAAGGTACTAGCTTTCTAATAGCTAAGTTTGGTAAAAAGAAATATGACAAAAGCTTCTAATCCGTTAATTTCAGTAATAGTACCAGTTTATAAAGTAGAAAACTATTTAGATAAATGTATAGATTCAATAGTTAACCAAACATATAATAATCTTGAAATAATATTAGTTAATGATGGTTCACCAGACAATTGTCCACAAATTTGTGATGAATGGGCTAAAAAAGATAATAGAATCAAGGTAATACATAAAGAAAATGGTGGACTTTCAGATGCTAGAAATGTAGGTATTGACATTGCTACTGGAGATTATATAACATTCATAGATAGTGATGATTATGTAGAACTTAATTATGTAAAATTTTTATATAATAATTTAATTCAAAATAATGCAGATATATCTATGGGTAAACAATATGTAAGATATCCAAATAAAACCCTAAATACAGGTAGTGGAAATATATATGTAGTTAATCCACATGATTGCTTTGATATGTTACTTTATAGTGAAGACTTTGATGTTTCTGCATGGGGTAAATTATATAAAAAAGAATTATTTAGTGATATAAGATTCCCTAAAGGACGAATATTTGAGGATGCAGCAACTACATATAAATTAATAGATAAATCAAAAAAAGTTATACTTAATTCACAACCAATTTATAATTACATAATGAGAGAAAACTCAATTATAAATGCTGAGTTTAAAGAAAACAAATTTGATTTAATTACTTCAACATTTGAAATGACAGATTATATAAGCAATAAATATCCTGATTTAAAGCAGGCATGTGAAAGAAGAAATATGTATGCTTATTTAAGTACTTTAGCACAACTTGCTAAATCAAAAAATAAAAACCAAAAATACCTTAATAGATTAATGACATATATAAGGAAGAATAGGAAGAGTATTCTTAAAGACAAGAGAATACCATCTAGAGATAGATTTAGTCTTCGTTCAACTTATCTTGGATTTAACTTTTTCAAACTAAGTTGGAGATTTTATTTGTTAATAAGAAAATAATATAATTTAACAACCAATAAACTTTGAGGTGATATGATGAGTAAAATATTAGTGGGTTATATTAATGGAAATTATGCGAATGGTATAAATGCTCATTTAATTAATTTTCTTAATTCACAGTCCAATAATCAAGTCGATTTTGTTACACAGGACGACCCAGAAAGAGTAATAAAACGTATTAAAAATAATAAAAGTAATGTGTATCAAGTATGTCGCAGTAGGTTTTTTTTAAAACAATTATTGCAATTTAGAAAGATTATTAAGAAAAACAAATATGATATAGCGTATTTTAATTTATCTGAAAGTTATTCATGCGTTGGATTGATTGCAGCAAAATTATTTGGTATAAAAAAAATTGCAGTTCATTCACATAATTCAGATGCTTGTGGTGGCAATGTTTTTTTTAAACGCATTTTAAATTTTATATTTAAACCAATATTATCTTGGACCGTAAATTCATATTATACGTGTTCAAATAAAGCTGCGAAATGGCTTTTTCCCAAAAAAATATATGCTACTAAAAGTTATGATATTATATATAATAAAATTGACTTTAATAAATTTATATTTAACCAAGATAATAGAGATTATATTAGAAAAAAATTTAACTTAGAAGATAAATTTGTTCTTGGATATGTAGGGAGATTTAGAAAAGAAAAAAATTATTTATTTCTCATTGATATGTTGTCATGCTTAAAAGTAAAAAACAAAAATGCAGTGTTATTTTGTATATGCAGTGGTAAAAATCAAAAATTTATCAATTATGCAAAGAAAAATGGCGTATATGAAAATATAATCTTGCTTGAGCCTGTAGAAAATATCTTTGATTACTATTCAGCCTTTGATGCATTTGTACTTCCATCTAGAAATGAGGGGTTACCTATAGTTGGAATTGAAGCCCAAGTTAATGGATGTCCTTCATATTTTAGCGATAGAATAACTGATGAAATAATAATAGGAAGGAATTCTAAAATGCTAGGTATAGGTGACGCATCTGTATGGGCTGAAGAAATTTACAAAAACAAAAAAAGAGAAAATCCGTTAACTAGTAAGTCAAATGATTATGATTTAAATGATTTATCTCAATATGAAAAAATTGCAGATATAAATTATAAAACAAATAATAACTTACCATTTAATAGTATATTGATACAAATTTTGATGATACATTATTTATTAAATCTAACAAATTATTTCAATGGAATAAATTTTTTAATGATACCTTGTTTCTTCTTAATGATAATAATTTCAATAAATTATTTAAAAAATTATAGAGACATTTTTAGAGATAAAATATTTATTTTATTTTGTTTATTTATAATTGACTATTCATTAACATTTCTAGTAGTAAAAAATTATAACTCAATCGGTTTTGTAAAGGGTTTGATTTGGTTACTAATTTTATCAATATTTGTATATGGCAATAAGCACATTAAAGATGATAAAATTTTTAAGTATGAAATGAAACAAGAAATAAAATTATTTGTATGTATTGTTACTATTATAAATATAGTCAATTTTTATTTGCTGATAACTGGGTTTAAGGGATTTATATATTCATTTACAAATAAGCATATTCTATTTGGTATGTCAGAATGGGGTAGGTTTTATGGAATGTATTATGATCCAAACTATGCTTCTGTAATTTGTGGTATAGCAATATTTGCTGCAATATATTTATTTATATTAGAAAAAAATATTGTAAAAAAGATTCCAATAATATTTACAACATTCTTTCAATTATTGTACTTGATTGTATCACAATCTAGATCTGGATTATTATCATTTATGGTAGGAGTATTAGTGTTTATTATATTCTGTCTGATAAAATATATTAAAAGATTTAACTTTAAAAAAGTTTTTATGTATAGTGCTGTTGTAATCGTAATAGGGTTTGCATCACTTTTAACGATAAATATTGCAAATAAAAATTATAATACCAATGTTATAGATACTAAAAATGATTCAAAATATAATTTGCCAAACTTAACTCAAGATGATAAAAAAGTAGTCAATATAATGAAAAGACGTGATATTGACAAGAAAGATATTTCAAATAGGAGAATAGATATTTGGAAAAGTTTCTTTGATATATACAAAAATAACAACTATATATTTGGTGTTGGCCATTCAAATATAGTAGAATACGCCAAAGATAATATTCCAAGCACCTATATAGTAAACAATAATTTCAGTGAATTCAATACAGCACATAATATTTTTATTGATGTGCTAACCTCACAAGGAATAATAGGATTATTAATATTTATTACTATGATTATCTATGAAATATATATAATATTAAAGAATAAAATAGTTTCCCCAAAAAACAAGAATTATGGATTTAATGTTATAATATTTACAATGTTAATTATCATCTTGACTTCATCAGCTTTCTTGACTGAAATATTTTATGTGAATAACGCCTGTACATTTATGTTTTGGTTGTTATTGAGTTATTTAAATTATGATATAATAAGGAGTAGATATGAGTAAAGTAGTCGCAGTTGTTGTAACTTATAATAGAAAACTTTTGTTAAAAGAATGTATTAATTCTTTATTAAATCAAACTAAACCATTAGACATAATCATTATTGATAATGCTAGTACTGATGGCACTAAAAATGTTGTAAATAGTTTTATTAGTAAAAATTTAAAGTACTTTAATACTGGTAAAAATTTAGGAGGTGCTGGAGGATTCAATTATGGAATTAAAAAAGCCGTAGAACTTGGATATGATTTTTGCTGGGTTATGGATGATGATACAATCCCAAATAAAGATGCATTAGAAGAAATGATAAATATGTCAAAGAAATTGAACAATGAATTTTCATTTTTGAGTGGTATAGCTCTTTGGACAGATGGTAGTTTATGTAGAATGAATATTCAATCAATTTCGCCTAATGCTATACACAATTATAAATCGTTTTATAAAAATACTGTTGAGTTGAAATCTGCATCTTTTGTATCTTGCTTTATAAATATGAAGTATGCAAGGATGGCAGGATATCCAATAACTGATTTCTTCATTTATGGGGATGATATGGAATATACAATGAGATTAACAAAGTATGCTCCAGGATATTTAAATCCTTACAGTATAGTAGTACATAAGATGGCAAGTAATGAAGGAATAAACATAATAGATGTTGATAAGGCAAGGATAGACCGATATTATTATAATTATAGAAATTTATCCTACATTTATCGAAAATATGATAAAAAAGAATATAAAAAGTTTAAATTAAAATATTACTATATGAAATTTAAAATTTTGCTTAAAGCAAAAAACAATAAATTTAAAAGAATTAGGACTATTTCTAAAGGATTCAGAGCTGGTAAAAAATTTAATCCGGTAATAGAAAAAGACTTTTAGAATGAGGTGATTTATGAAAGTATCTGTGATTACTATGCATTCCGTTTGTAATTATGGTACACAGTTACAAGCATATGCAACACAAGAAAAACTTAAAGAATATTTTGATGAAGTAAGTTTTGTTAATTATAGAAGAGCAAATACATATGGCATAAAACTACTAAAAACTTTTAGTGGTAATAATCCAATAAAAGCCCTAATAGTTTTACCTACACTTATTAAGTGGAAATTTGTATTTGGTAGATTTCAAAAAAAATACTTAAATATAGAAAAAGATAAATGTATTAACACTAAAGCTGATATATTCTTTACTGGTAGTGATCAAGTATGGAATACGGGATGGAATAACGGAGTAATTCCTGAATTATATTTGAATTTTGTACCTGATAGTACACCTAAATATGCTTATTCTTCTAGTTTTGGTTTAAATAAATTAGATGATAAATATAAAATTGAAGTAAAAAAATATTTAAGTAGGTTCAAAAAAATAACAGTAAGAGAAGATTCAGCCTTAGATATTTTAAAAGAACTTGGTATTAATAATGCTGAAAGGATACTTGATCCAACACTAGCCATGAATAGTGATTATTGGCGAAGTATTGCACCAAAGAGAAAAATTAAGGAAGATTACATTTTAATATACAATTTAAATAGAAGTAAAGAATTTGATAATTATTGTAAAGAATTTTCTAAAAAAACAGGATTAAAAATATATAGATTTTGTACAAGATATGATCAAATTTTTAGGGTAGGTAAAAGTATACTTGTACCAAATATATTTGAATTTATCACATTAATAGATAATGCAAAATATGTAATTACTGATTCTTTTCATGCTACTGCATTTTCACTTAATATGAATACTATCCCTGTAGTGTTATATCCTAAAGAATATTCAAGCAGGTTATCAAATGCTTTAAAAATGTTTGATATGGAGCAATGTCATCCAAAGGATTATAATGACTATAGTATAATAGACAAAACTATAAGTTTTAAAAAGTCTAATCAAATATTAGATAGAGAAAGAAAAAAAATTGATAAATATTTACGAGGAATTAAGGAGAGTTTAGATGAAAAAAAATAATATTCCATTAATATCAGTTTTGCTACCGGCATATAAAGTTGAAAAATATATAGGTCACTGCATTGAAACAGTTATTGGGCAAACATATAAAAATATTGAAATAATAATAGTGGATGATTGTACACTAGATGATTCTGGAAAAATAGCTGAGGAATATGCTAAAAAGGATAGTAGGATTAAGGTTATACATCACAAAAAAAACATGGGATTGTCAGCAGCAAGAAATACGGGGCTTGAAAATGCACATGGGGAATATATAACTTTTGTAGATTCAGACGATTGGGTTTCTGAAGACTATGTGGAATATTTATATAAAGTAATAACACGCACTAATGCTGATATAGCAATGGTCAAAAGTTTTTTTACATCTAGATTTAATGAACAGATTAAAGAAGACAAAATATACTCTATAACACCGGAAGATATGTTGTGTGATTTATTGTATAATAGAATCCATGTAGGAGTATGGAATCGATTATATAAAAGAAGCGTAATAGGAGATAAAAGATTTAGGTTACAATCAAAAACCGGAGAGGGTATGCAGTTTAATACACAGGTTATTCCAGGATCAAGTAAGATTGGTGTTGGCTTAAGACGCATATACACATATAACGTTGATAATGATACTTCGGCAACAAAAAAGCCAAATATAGAAAAACAATCATATGGCTCTGTAGAAAATATGGATTATATTAAGGAGCATCTACTTCCTAGAAGTAAAAGATTGGATGATGCTGTAGAATATCAGTATTTTACGACATCATTATATGCGATAACTCATATCGTTAGGTGCCATGCAATAAAAGAAAACAAAGAGTTTTATAAAAGACTAGTAAAGTATTGTAGAAGGACATCATTTAAAACATTTAAAATGGAGATTAATTTCAAGCAAAAATTAAAATCATTACTTGTGATGATTAGTCCATATTTAACAGTGAAGTTAGCAATTATATGGAGATATAAATTATCTATGAAACAGCGTGTATGACAGGAGGTAAAACCTTTGAAAAACATTAAAATAGATTTTGTTATTCCATGGGTAGATAATACTGATAAAGAATGGCAAAAGCAAAAAGAAATTTATTCAAGTAATATAATTGATGAATCTAATTCTGATATAAGATATAGGGATTGGGGATTATTGAAATATTTATTTAGATCAATAGAGGAAAATGCTCCTTGGGTTAATAATATATACTTTGTTACCTGTGGTCAAAAACCAGATTGGCTTGATGAAAATAATCCCAAATTAAAACTAATAGATCATAAAGATTTTATTCCAAGTGAATTATTGCCAACATTTAATGTTAATGTAATAGAGAATAATTTATTTAGAATAAAAGATTTAGAGGAACACTTTGTATATTTCAATGATGATCAATATATCATTAACAAAATGAAGTCTGAGGATTTTTTCCATAACGGCAAACCTTGTGATTCTTTTTGCTTTAATACTGTATCTTCTAAAAGCAGTAATAACATGATTGAACACATTATATTAAATGATGGTGAAATAATAGGAAAGTATTTTAATAAAAAAGAAGTTATAAAAAACAATTTCTTTAAAATATTTAATTTGAAATATAAGTTTTCAGATAACATTAAAAGTTTATTATTATTGCCATGGAAACATTTTACTGGTATTCAAAATCAACATATACCAACACCATATTTAAAAAGTAAAATGAAAGAATTATGGGATAAGGAATATGACTTGTTATATAAAAGTTCAAGTTCAAAGTTTAGATCAAAAGATGATATAAATATTTGGTTATTTAGATATTGGAATTTATATGAAGGTAATTTTTATCCAAGAAGTACAAGAAAGTCTAAGTTTTATGAAATAAAAATCAGTAATAATGAATTAGATAAAATAATTAATTCAAATAAGTATCAATTATTATGCATAAATGATTTTGATATAAATGTAAATTTTGATAAAGTTAAACAAGATTTGATTAACAAATTTGAAAAAAGATTTCCAAACAAATCATCATTTGAAAAGTAGGAGGTTACATAATGAAAGGATTAATAATTAAAATATTAAAAAAGCTAGGTTTATATGAAAGTATATCTAATAGAAAACATAGAAAACTAGTAACTAAAAAATATAAATTTGAAGATAGAAAGAAAGATAAGGAAGCAGTATGTTTTATACTTGCTGGATATAAAGAATTCGCTTATGATGCAGTATTTGGTAGAGTTAAGAAATATCAACCAGATAATGTAGAAGTATGTATTTTATCTAGTGGTAAATATAGTGAGAAGTTATCTAAAATTGCTAAAAAGAATGGTTGGTCATATCTTTCAACAAAGAGAAATAATGTATCACTTATTCAAAATGTAGCAAATAAATTATTTGATAAAGCAGAATATATCTATAAATTAGATGAAGATATATTTATTACAAAAGGTTATTTTGAGACATTAATGAAAACATATAAAGATTGTGAAAAGAAGGGTGACTATAAAGTTGGTTTTGTCGCACCAACTATCCCTATAAATGGTTTTGGTCATATGTTAGTACTTGAAAGGTTTAATCTAATAGATACTTATACAAAGATGTTTGAAAGACCTATATATGCTGCTGGGCCAGATAGAATGATTGAGAATAATCCTGAAGTAGCTAAATTTATGTGGGGTAAAGATAATTACTTACCAAGTATTGATGAAATAAGTAAAACTTTAAGTAAGGATAAATTCTCTTATGTAGCTTGTCCTATAAGATTTAGTATAGGTGCTATTCTTTATAAGCGTTCTTTATGGGTAGAACATAATATGTTTACTGTTAATAAAGGAGCAGGAATGGGATTAGATGAACTTGAAATGTGTAGTTATGCTATTGATGAATCAAAAGCTATCATAGTTTCAAAGAATATTGCAGTAGGTCATTTATCTTTTGGTAAACAAAATGGTCCTATGAAAGAATATTTCTTAGAGAATAAAAAGATATTTGAAGTACCTAAAGATAAATAATAGTGGAGGTTTTTATGAGTAAGAATAAAGTAACAATTATTGTACCAATTTATAATGTAGAAAAGTATGTAGCAAAGTGTTTAGAGAGTTTAATGAGACAAACACTAAAGGATATAGAAGTATATGCAGTAATAGATGGTTCTCCTGATAACTCAATTGATATAGTAAAAAAATATGCAAAGAAAGATTCTAGAATTAAATGCTTTGATAAAGAAAATGGTGGATATGGATCAGTACTTGAATATTCATTACAAAAAATAGAAACAGAATATTTCTTAATATGTGATCCAGATGATTGGTTAGCTGATAATGCAATTGAAACACTTTATAATAAAGCACTTAATACTAAAGCAGATATAGTAGTAGGTGATAAATACTTAGTATATAGTGATAATAACAGTACTGAGTATTGTTCTAGTATTTTAAATCCTGGTGAGGTAGAACCTAATAAAGTATATAAAGGTGAAGAAGTAGGTAGATTTGTTAATTTAGCAGTCTCACCACATTCAAAATTATATAAGACAAAGTTAGCTAACAAAATAGAATTTCCAAGAAAAGTAAATTATACAGATTATCTATTATATATGATTGCTCTTAGTAATGCTAAAAGTGTAGTATATATAGAAGAAGCTCTTTCTTATTACTTAATAGATAGAGCTGGTAATTCTGCTACTGATGTTAGTATAAAAGCTATTAATGGTTTAATTACTGTATTTGGTGAAACATTAAAAAGATTAGAAGATAAGAAATATAAGAATAGTTATTTATATTACGGAATGTATGATCACGTAAGATATGCTATTTTAACTACAGCTGCTAAGTTATCTAAAGAAAATTATAAACTATCTAAGAAGGGTATTAAGAATTGTTTTACTTTATTAAAGCCTTATAAGAAAGATATTAAAAAACATTTAAAATTTACAAGCAAGATTAAAACTATTTATAATAGATTATTCTATAGATTATTATTCTGTAAATTAACTAGGGGAATTACAATACGTTTTCTTGTTAAGAAGATTAGAAAAGATGTTGTGAAAGGAAGAATATAATGAAGTATGATTATTTAATAGTAGGTGCTGGTTTATATGGCGCAGTTTGTGCCCATGAACTAACTAAAAAAGGTTATAAATGTCTAGTTGTTGATAAAAGAAGCCA
>JAEEGL017005380.1_pt1 | contig 17274 bp, 26 predicted proteins | sample 9134231 | NCBI WGS metagenome assembly JAEEGL01 (sample SAMN16246548, study PRJNA631951) | gut metagenome | biome: gut microbiome; feature: rumen; material: fiber-attached | host: Bos | place: Iran: Karaj | collected 2018-10
GATGAGCCTGTTCACGCCGGGGTACTGGGGCTTCAGGGCGCTGTACTCGCAGACGAGGACGTCCGGAGCCGATTCGTCGATACTAAGCGTGCAGCGGCCGGCCATGGCCCTCTGCGCGTCCGAATAGAGCCACGCCTTGATGTCGGTCAGGGTGGTCCAGTCGATGGCGACGCCGCCGTCCTTCAGCCGGGTCGGCATCGTCACGTCCGATGCTGTACGGATGTTTTCAAGTGTAATTGTTCTGTCCATTGGTCTATGTGTATAGATCTTTATTTCTTGCTGCGCCGCTCGAGCGACCAGCGTTCGTAGTTCAGGTAAAGGAGGACGCACAGGGCGAGGGCGCAGCACCCGCCGATGCAGGTGACCGCCCCGTTGAATGCGAGACCGCTCTTGATGAGGCCGATGCCGGTCGCAATCGTCACGAAACCGACGAAGAGGAGGATGCCCGCCCCGAAGAAGGAGAGGATCTTCCGCCATGTGAATTCTGCTTCTGCTGCCATGATTCTCAATTTTATACAGGTTGCCCGTCTTGGGCGGTTACTACGATGGAAAGGTTGACCCCCGAAGGGGCGCCGCCGACCGTCCGGGTCTCGCCACCCGCAAGGGTGACCGTGCCGGACGAAGAGAGCGCACCGTTCTGGTACACCTCGTATGTGAAGCTATGCTGCGCCGTGTCCAGGTTCTTGATGGCGCCGGTGACCGCTCCCGACTGCGGGGTGTAGATGATCTGGTAGTACGTGATGACGCTGCCGCCCGCCGCCTGGACGCTGATGGCGAGCTGGCCGGAGGGCATGCAGTAGGCCTCCGTGTCGTTCTCCGCGCAGTAGACGTAGAAGGTATCCGGATGCCCTCCGACCTCCTCCTTCTTCCAGCGGAGGTTCTTCACAAGCAGCGGTACCGCGTCGAAGGTGAAGCCGCCCTGGGCATTGGCGTAGGACTGCATGAGCCGGCCGGCGAACTGGTTCGTGGCGAAGTCCGGGTAGACGGTCATCAGGTTGGAGCCGGCGCCCGCCTCCGATATGCCCTGGTTGATGGTCATCCGGCCGCAGAACAGGCCCCAGCCTCCGGCGCTTCCGAAATTCGGGATCCACACGGCCAGCACGAGGCGCCAGTCCTCCGTCAGAGGGGCGATGTACCTGATGGGGATGTCCATGTTCGTCACGTCCCCGATGCTCGCCCCGGACTGCACGTCCAGGCGCATCCGGAAGCCGGAGTAGAGCAGGTCGTTGTAGGGGTTGCTGTCCGAGTCGGAAGCGTTCTCCTTCGGGATGAGCTTGAAGTTCTGGCCGGTGTACGTGCCGGTGTTCTTCACTTCCATGTAGACCTGCCCCATCTTCGTGAGCTCCGTCGTGGTGAGGGCGCGGGTGGACCAGCCGGCGTCGGGGGCGATGGCGTCGCCGTTGTAGCCGTTAAAGTCCCTGGTCCGGAAGGGCTCCGAGTAGTTCTTCCCGCGAGGGCGGTTGTAAGCCCATTCGGCAATCTCGGCGAGGCCTTCCGCCTTCGTGTAGTTGTAGGTTCCCCCCGTCCATCCGATGGAGGACCTGAGTATCTTCGTGACCGGCACGACGGCCAGGCCGCAGTGGGAGTCCGCGATCTGCGCGTTGGTGATGTTCGCCTTCGTGCTGTGGCGGACCGGCTTCTTGAAGGACCACTTGTTCACGGGCGCGGACATGCAGATGTCCTTCAGGGTCTTCAGCGAGGTCGGAATGACCGGCCGGAGATCCCCGAGAATGCTGACAGGGTCGAATATGCGGTTGCCCGTGTGTCCCATGACTATCCTCCTGCCGCTACGTCGCCGGTGGCGTAGACGTCGCCGACGATCTTGAACATGTGGTTCGTGTCGTCCCACTCGATGTACATGCCGTACTGGGCGGAGTTGCCCAGGTAGATGCGTGTGAAGGTCTTGTTCCCCGCGAATGTCTGGTCGCCCGTGGAGACGAGGCCGGACTTATTCGCGCCGGCGATCGGAAGTTCCGCCGAGTCGCTGTTCCCGGAGCCGAGTTCGACCTGCACGGTAGGCGCCGCGTTCGTCCCGCCGATGGAGACGTCGAGGTCCGCCACGCCGGCAGCCGCCGCGTCCCATGCGGCCACCTTGTTCCGGTCGATGCCGTCCAGGATGGTCTTGTTGAGATGGGAGTGCTTCGCGTTGTCGACGAGTTCCCATTCCTGTGTCGTCGGTATCTTGCGGGTGCTCTTCAGGGAGATGCCGATGGTACCCGCGCCGGTCACCGGCGAGCCGGTCACGTCGAACTCGGAAGAGGCTGAAACGCCGACCGAAGTCACGGTGCCGCCGCCTGTGGCCGACATGACGCCTGTGGCAGGGTCAATGGAAAGGCCGGTGCCGACCTTAACGCCGCCTAAAGTATTCGCGGAGGCAACGGGCAAGGTGTAGGAGCCACCTCCACCACCGCCTCCAGTCCCGGACACGTCCGACTGGGTGTGGTTCGTTGGGTTTCCGGTCTCGCCCTCCTCGGTCGATTCGCCGTCAATGGTGATGGAAGCCGAAGGAACGCTTATCATCTGGACGCTGACCTCATCGTTGTACAGGTCCCAGGAGAAACTCTCCACGATATATTTGACGCTGTCATGGTCGTCGATGAACATGACCGGCATCAGGCTCCCGCTGGGAGACATCTGCAGAACACCGGAAACGCGGACACGAGGCGCCGCATAGCTCAGCGCATAGTCCCTCGCAATCAGGGACATGAAGTCGAGATTCGAAAAGGCCGCCGTACTCCATGCGGTAATCTTCGCGCCGGAAGAGTCCACAGGCATACCGTAGAGCATCTCTTCCGACCCGTTGTAATCGTTCACGCCCGTCGTGCAGGGGAAGATAAGGTTCAGATCCGGAGCCTCGCCGCGGGCGCCGTTGTCGATGTTCACTATCTTCCGGAAGCCCTTGGTCTGCTCGTATTGATAGAGCGATATGCCGTAGATCCGCTTCGGATAGAGCTGGTCTCCGTTGAAGACCTGAATCTCCAACGACGAGGCACGCACATAGGACCTGGCATTGTTGTCATAGAGCGGGATGCGGACGTCGATGGTCACATAGTCCTGGTCGGTGTCCGTCTCCGAGGGCGCCTGAACCTCGAAATCGTAGGTGGAAGGGCTCGTGGTCCAAGCAAATTCGAGGGTAGGACGACGATGATGACCGTCAATCTTCGTCAGATACAGGTAACTTGACGCCTGGTAGAAACTACCAGACAACTTGACATAGACGCCGAGATTCCCGGCGTCCTGACCGTCTCCCACGTTGCGGACCTTGATGGACAGCACCAGGTGCCTGCTCACCTCCTGCTGGAAGGAGATGGTCTGCGTCATGCCGTCGCCAGCATTCGGCAACTCCCAATAAGCCCCCTCGTCGGTTGTGCTGCCGTCAAGCGTCCATGAAGAATCGCTCAGAATGTTCGGGCGGTAATGGTTGTCCGCCGTCACGATCATCTTCTTCTTCGGGGCGACATACTCCCTCGTCATGTGGCCGACCGGCCAGCATGAATTGCCGTGCGTCTTCATGCTGCCGAAGTGGTCGATGGACCGGCGGGCGGAAGTGCCGTTGTTGTAACAGGCGACGGTACTGTTCTGGACGACGACCATGCCGGTCTCCTTCTGGATCAGCCAGTAGTCTCCGTCCTGCGTAATCGTCGAATGGATGGCCGCAAGAAGATACTGGAGAACGTCGTAGCAAGTCTCTCCGACAAGAAAGTCGATGTTCACATAGACGCTGGAAAGCAGGCCACCCGCGCTCGCATTACTGCTTGACAGGTCGGTAATCTGACGGATGCCAAGAGACAATCCCGTGAAGCCGAGCAGGTAGGTGAACAGCGCTGACAGGGTCTTCCGGCCCTGCGCCTCGAAGTAGTTCAGTTTCAGTTCTCCGAGACCGTCCACACAGGTCACCCGCACGTCGTAGGGCGGGGCGATGTCCGGCGCGCTGTAGAGTTCCGGGGATACGAAGCCCTGCCACACCAGGGAACTGTCACGGTAGACCTTCGCCTGGAAGGCGAACGGATTGCTCGAGGAGAACTCCTCGAACTCGCCGTCCACGGCGCACTCCGCGGTCAGGTCCAGGGAAGTGCCGCAGATATTCTCGTTCTTGTCCTTCCGGAGCACCGGAGGGCCGCCGAGATGACGGACCTTCACGGCACCGCTGTAGCCGGACGCGAGAATGTCGATGGTCCAGTTCTGGCCCTCGACACTTTCAAACGGGAAACGATACTTTACTGCCATATCAGGTAACCGTGTTTCTTCTTGAGTTCTCGCTGTCGATGACGGCCTTCAGCTGGCCGCCGTCACCGATGAGGGTGCCGCTCACCCGGATGTTGATGGAGGATGTGCGGTATCCGCCGTCCGACATCCCGGCGCTGTGGTACCCGGCGCTCGCCACGGAGGCGGAAGCGCTGTAGTTGCCGGAGGCGATGTTGCTCATGCCGGTCTTCACGGCCGTGCCGAGGGCGACGAGGGCCGCGCCGGCGGCGATCGCCACATAGCCGTTCAGGCTCTCAAGCGCCGCCTTGATGCCGAGGGTGGCCGTGCCGGTCGCGATGGCCATCTTGCCCACGGAAATCGCCATGTCCCCGAAGGACGAGATGGCCGCGTTGGCGAAGTTGGACCAGGCGTCCCCGCCGGTGGCGAGGTCGCCGATGAGGGCCCCGATGGACGTCGCGGCGCTCTCCGTGCCCTGCTCCACCAGGCTGGCGATGTCCTTGGACAGGTCGATGACCTCCTTGTTGTCCACCTTGGGGTGCAGGAGGATGCTCATCTCCGGACCGGAGACCTGGTTGAGAGGCGTGAAGGAGGTGCCGCCGATCGTCAGGCCGGCGAGCTGCTCCGCCCGCTGGGCCATGACCTGCTGCTCCCTCGCCAGGGCCTCCGCAGCCTTCCGGCGCTCCTCGGCCTCCGCGGCGACGGCGCTGTTGATGCTCTTCTGGTCGCGGTCCAGGGACTTGAGGAGGGTCTCCTTCTGCCGGAGGACGTCCGCCGTCTGCTTCTGCAGGGAGTACATCTTGTCCTCGTCCGCGACGCTCGACCCGGTCAGGCCCACCATCTGCGTCTGCAGGTCGGACATCTGCTTCCGGAGGTTGTACTCCTCGCCGTAACGCTGGGTGATGAGGGCGCTCGCCTGGGCGATGGCATTCTGCTGCGCGGCGAGGCCTGCGGAGTCATCCTTGGCGATGCGCCGGTACTCGGCGATCTGCGCCTCGGTCTCCGCCCACTCCACGCTCTTCGCGGCGATCTGGCGGGTGATGTCGAACATCTGCCCGGCGATCGTCTCCGCCTCGCTCGCCTTCGCCTCGGCGGCGCCGCGCTGCTCCCGGTTTCCGAACACGGAGCCCCAGACAGGACCGAGAAGGCCCTGTCCGACGCTCATGTTCCCGTTCATGGCGTTGACGAAGTCCTGCTTGAAGTTCGCCCAGATCCTGGCCGAACCCTTCTTCCAGTTCGCTTCGAACTCGGCGACGCTCTGGCCGGTCGAGGCATTGAAGTCGTGCAGCGCCTGGGTGTAGGTGGACACGTATGCGGCGGTCTGCATCTCGATGTTCGCGCCGGCGACCGTGTTCTTGAAGTTCTCGGCCTCCGCGGTGAGCAGCTTGAAGGCGCCGACGGCGGCGCCGATGCCGAGGCCGGCGATGGCCACCTTCGTGGCGTCGAGTTTCTGGAGCAGATTGCCCAGGGCCGCCTCGCCGGTCTTCCCGGACTCCGAGAGCCGGCGGCCGAACTCATGCGCGGAGTTGGTGAGCTGGTTGAGTCTGTCGAGATCAACGCCGAAGGCGTCCCCAATGCTCTTGGTGACGTCGTCGGTAGTCTTGCCGAAGTCCTTCATCTCCTTCCGCGCCTGTTTGGCGCCTCGGGTCAGATCCCTGGTGTCGGCCTCGAATACCGCTTTAGCGTTCATGTCTGCCATGGCCCAACTTGCTTAAAAATTCATTTACCTTTGCCTGCTGTTCCTCGGGGCTCAGCCTGGATAGTTTCCGGGCCACCGCCTGGGCGTCGTCCTCGTCCGGCTCGTCCCACGGCATCGGCCAATACTCGCACACGTCCTTGACCTTGTCCTTCTTCGACACGAACAGGTTGACGATCCTGACGCACAGCCCCCTGACGAGATTGCCCATGTGGATCCGGCCGCTTTCCGCTTCTTTCCGGAAGGCGTCCATGGCCTCCCAGAACTCGCCCATCCGCATGTCGTAGAAGTCCTCCCGGGTCATGTGGAGAAGTCCGAAGGCCCATCCCCGGACCTGTCCGATGGTCGGATAGGCGACTTCTACTGGGCCCCTTCTTTTTTTGGCTCCTCAGGCAGCGCCGGGGCCGCCTGGGCGAGATAGACGCGGACGAACTCGTTGACGACCTTCACGGCCTCTGCCGGCCGGAGTTCGTCGAGCATGTCCACGGCGACCCTCTCCTCGCTGCCCGCCTTCCGGAGGCCCTCATTGATGCAGGCCGCCATCAGTCCGCCGATGACGGACGGGGACAGGGCGATGACGTCGGAAACGGCGTCGAGCGAGTCCCGCCCGACAGACCTGAGGTAACCGGTGATGGCCCTCCAGTTCGCCTCGACGGGGAACTCGCGTCCGTTGATGGTGATCTTGTCCATAGCCGCCAAATTACGTCGTCGTCACCTTGTGAAGGTCATGGGAGCGGAGCTGGAGAGCGTAGGTGCTGTCCTCGTCAGGATCCGCCGGAGTCGTCTCCGAGTAGCCGGTGGGGACAGCGGTCCCGGTGTAGTTCGTGCCGTTGCCGCGTTCGTACACGATCGTGATGGGCTGCTTGGAATACGCCAGGGCGATGATGTCGTCGTTGTTCAGCCGGGTGACCGTGCTGTCGGACACGTCCAGGATGCCCTGTACGGAGAAGTTGTAGACGTGGGAGGAGACCCTCTTGTTCTTCACGCCGGCGTCATCCTTCGTCGCGCTCTCCTTGGTGTTGGTGTCCACGGACAGCTCGTCGGAAGTGACCGCGACGAAAGTCTTTCCGCCCGTGGTCAGATATACGTTGAAACCGCCTTGTCTTGCCATAGTTCGAATGGTTTTAAGGGTTACTCCATGTCCTCGCTCTCGACGGTAAGACCGTAGGTCGGGTCTTCCTCCGGATCAGCGGGGTTCGTCTCAGTGTAGCCGGTGATGATGCCGGTGCCGGAATAGGCTGTTCCGCTTCCGCGGACGTAGTCGATGTCGACCACGGCGGACGGACCGGTCAGGGAGGCGAGTTCGAGGATGTCGTCGTTGTCGAGCATCGAACTGTCGCCGCCGGTCATGTCGATGAGGCCGGAGATGTTGAACGTGGTGGTGTGACCGACAACGGCTTCCTGCTTCACGCCCTGATTCTCCTTCACGATGGATTCCTTCGTCTTCGGCGCGATGCTCACCTCGTCAGAGGTGACGCCGATGAGGAACTTGTCGTTGACCTTGATTCGGATGTTATAACCTTCAGTCATGCTGTAGTTGTTCTATATTGGGTTATACGATATTGGTAGCCAACCGACCAGGTCTCTTGAAGGCACTCCTTCTTGAGCTGGGAGAGTTGCCGGACAGTGTACCCGCCCGTGGAGAAATTCGTGAGGACGATGGCGTTGATGGCGTCCGCCACCTCCTGCGCCGTCGCGGCCTTCTTCGCATAGGCGCGGACGGAGATGTCACCGACGACCTTGTACACGCCGTCCTTGTCATAGTAGGGCACGTAGTCGGCGTCGTAGACCGCATACGGATAGTCCTCGCTCTCCGCCTCGGAGAGGTAGAGGACGATGGGCGTCTCCGCGGCGCCGCACAGGTCGAGCAGTCTCTGTCCGATGTTCTCAGTCATTTCAGCAGTTCGTTGTCGCGCTTTTTGAGGGCGGCGATAAAATTGTCATACATCATCTGGTCCCAGCCCTCGGCGGCGACCTCGAAGAAGTTCAGGTGCCCCTGGCCGACGTTGTTCCGGCGTCGCTTCCCTTTCTTGATCGGGTACACGAACTCGTGGCCGGGGTCGCGGTGCGACAGTGTGCCGTAGTTCTGCCAGTACATCTTGAACCAGTCGTTCACCTCCTTCTCGTCCTGCTTTCTCCTCTTGAACGCACCGATGATGGCGGTGGAGTTCCCATTCAGTCTCCGCTCGGCCTTGATGACCTTCGCCTTGATGAGTTTTCGGAACCTCGCAGGCATCTTCGACCGCATCCTCTTCGCCACCGGCTGCGCCGCCTCCTTCAGGGCTGCCTCCGTCATCCTCAGGGCATTCTCCGGGAGACGGTCCAGGGCCTTCAGGCAGTCGTCGAGCCCCTCTATGCGGATGGACATCGACATCAGTCAATGGACTGGATGGAGACCACGCAGAGAGGAGACACGCGGGAGACCATGTCGATGGACAGGACCTCGTAGCGCTTCCCGTCGATGCCGACCTGCCAGCGGGTGTTCATCTCCTTCACCTTGTAGATGGTCAGGGAGACGCTGTCCCGCCCGTCGTAGTTGTCGAAGGACAACTGGTCGGCGACATCCCTGTCAACCTTTGCGAAGACCTGGGAGAACTCACGGTAGGTGGAATACTTCTCGCCCTCCCGGCCGCGCGACTGCGCGGGCGCGTAGAGGGTCACCAGCGTGCCCAATTCGCCGATATTGATCCTGTTCTCCATCATTCGCCCTCCCATCGCCGGTACGGACGAAGGAGGTTGCGCGCCGTTGTACGGTCGCGCTCCTCGGGGCGATCCGTCGGATTGTTGAACAGGCTGCCGGCCAGCAGGAGGATGGCGGCCTTGACGTCAGGGGGGACCTGCTCCAGGCCGGCATTGTACCGGACGGTGACCCTTGAACCGGAAACGGAGTCCGCGAAGGTCAGGCTCTCGTCGTCGGCATCGTAGCCGCCCGGTCCGATTTCGGAGCCGTCCACCTCCACTGAGGTGACCGAACGGGCCGGCCACCTCAACGGGATGGTTCTGCTGAAACGGACGGACAGCGTGATGGTGGACGGCGCGATGACCGTGGAGATCTCGTGCTCAGCCATCGTGACCGCAGCGCGGAGCTTGTCGTTAAGTTCCGCGTCGAGGTCGTTCGACGTGATCCGCAGGTGCCTGCGGAGGTCTTCGAGGGTAGGGCAGCCGATTTCCAGGATCTCGCGGGTCTCCATGGTCCGTCAGGTTTAGGCGTTGGTGGTGAGGTCGACGATCGCGGCGAAGGACGCGGGCTCCACGACCTTGCAGTCGTCCCAGGAGTTCAGGACGAACCGGACGTCGCCGTACGCGGCGAGGGTGTAGGGGTCGACGACGATGTCGACACCGCCCCAGTGGCCGATGTACAGGTCTTCCCAGTTGCCGAAGAGCATGGCGGAGCAGACCTGGCTGGCGGTGCCCTTCGTCAGGTTGCTCGGGACCAGGTTGGTCCAGTCGATCGGGTAGCCGTTGAGCTTGTCGTAGTCGCCGTCCAGCAGGAAGCGGGCGGTGTTGCTCGCGCGCTCGATGGTCTTCAGGTCGCCGACGACCTTGGCGTTGGTCAGGTAGGCCAGCTTGCCGCGGTTGGCGTTGCCGGCGTTGACCTTGGTCTCGAGGGCCACGACATTCGCCCAGGTGATGGGACCACCGTTGGTGCCGATGGCGATGATGTTCGGGGTGTTGGTGACGGCGGCGAGCGCGGTCAGGATACCCTGAGGCTGGTTCGAGGAACCGGAGCCGTTGATGCAGGCGGCCTCCAGGAGTTCGGCGTGGGCGGTCTGGATCTTGTCCATGATGATGTTCTCCACGTCGATGGAGGTCTGCTTCAGCAGGTCCTTCGAGAAGGCGCCGATGACCGCGTTGCGGTGCGGGGTCAGCGTGACGCGGGCGAAGGCCGCCTTGGAGACGGACGCCTGGGCGCCCTCGGCGAGCCACTGCGCGGACACGGAGCCGGCGCTCACGACCGGCACGGTGCCGACCAGGTCGCCGAGGATGGTCGCGCCGAGCTTGGCGACGACCAGCTTGTTCTTCAGGCCGTCCACGTAGCGGGGGGCCGCCTCCTGCTTGGCGTAGCCGCCGTCGGCGTTGGTGGTGTAGTTCTGGCCGGCGGAGGCGCGGAGAACGGCGGACGGGAGGACAACGCCGCGCTGGTTGAGACCGAGACGCTTGTACTCCTCGGCGCCCATGTCGGCGACGTCCTTCTCGATGCCGGAGAGTTTCTTGCCCTCGGGGTCCTCGGCGAGTTCGCGGATGAACTTGGCGAAGGAGAAGGCCCGGCCGGCCTCCTTCTCGAGGGTGGCGAGCTGACGGTCGGCCAGGCGCTGCTGCGCGGCCTCGACCTTGCTCGCCTGATCGAGCTCCTTGGTGAGCTCAACGGCCTTCTCAACGGCGGCGTCATAGGCAGCCTCGTCGGCCTTCTTGTCCATGCCCTGGATCAGGGTGATCTGGGCGGACAGATCCTTACGGATTTCAGCGATGTTACGCATAGTTGGTTGGGTTTATTGGGTTTTACAAAGCAGACGACGCTGCCATAGCAATCTGTGCGGCCTGGATGACGGACTTGACGTCGGGTCCTTCGGCCTTCGGTTCGGGTTCCGGGGACGGGTCAGGGTCCGGCTGCGGTTCCGGGTCGGCGGCCACCGCCTCGGCCCGGAGCGCCTCCAGTTCCTCCTCGGCGTGGTCCTCGCCCTTGCGGGTGGCGTTCGCGTTCGAGGGGATGTTCACGACGGAGATCTCCAGGAGTTCCTGGCCTTCGTAGTAGTAGGTCTCGCGGGCCTCGTTCGGGGCCTCGTCGCCTTCGCCCCAGTGGCCCTTCCCGATGGGGAGGAAGCCGACTGAGACGGCGTTCAGGGAACCGAAGAGGACCTTCTGGTAGACCTTCTCAGCCAGAGGATTCATGATGGCGGTCTCGAAGGTGATGTCGACGAGCAGCTTGCCGTCCTCGACATACGCCCGGCCCTTGCCGATGACGAAGTCCACGTCCTCCGGCTTCCAGGACCCGTAGATCATGTGGTTGTAGCCGATGGTCGGGTTCGCGTTGAAGCGCTTCAGGTCCCATCCGGCCTGGTTGAGCACGGTGTGGGCGCTGTCGCGCGAACCGTCGGACGCCACGAAGGTGATGGTCCGGGTGTCCGTGTTCTTCTTCCGGATCTCCGGAGAGAATGATCTGATTCTGATCTTATCCATGGTTATTCGTTGTTTTCGTCAGTCTTTCCGACCACCCCGGTGTTCAGGGGGTAGAGCATGTCGTCCAGACCCTCCTTCCGGCGCAGGCCCTCCAGTTCGCGGACCTCGTTCCTGCTCATGTAGCCGTCCAGGATGGCGTTGTGGTAGTATGCGCTCCGCGCCTGGGTGTCGCCGCGAAGCAGGCCGTCCAGGGAGAACTTCACGCCGAACACGTCCTGCTCGCCGGAGAAGAACAGTTTCGCCTCCAGTTCGTCCTCCAGCCGCTTGACGGTCGGACGGAGGGAGTACTGGACGAACTGGATGGTCTGGTGCTCGATGTTCGAGAAGGTCGCGTGCGTGAGTTCCGCCAGCATGTGCGGCGGGATGTTCAGGATCCGGCAGACGTCGTTGATCGACAGGACCTCGGACTGGACCAGGGCGGACGCGACAGGATCCACCGCCAACTGCTTGTACTTCACGCCGTACTCCAGCAGCGGCGTCTCGTAGTTGTTCGCGCCGGCCTTGAAATGCCTCATGAACTTCTTGAAGGTGTCGTCGTCGAAATGGCCCTCCGTCTCCATGACGGCGCGGATGTTCCCTCCCTTCTCGAAGAACTCGGACGCGAACTTCTCGGTGGCGTAGGACTTGCCCAGGGCCATCGCGTTGTACACGACCGGATTCACGCCCTTGATGCCGTCGAGCGTCACGAGCATGAAGTGAAGGATGTTGTAGTCGGGATACGTGCCGTTGAGAAAGGAGAACCGCGGGTCGGGAGAGACGATCTTGTACCACTTGCGCCCGTCGACGAGCGTGATGCCGGCCACCCAGGACGGATGCACCTGGTGGAGTGCGGACGGGTCGCCGTAGGAGTCGCGCTCGATGATGGCGATACCGTTGCCCCATCCGTCCAGCCAGGTGTTCTCGAGGTTCCAGAAGTCGAACTTGTTCGTGTATGTGTTCGGCCTGACGTTGATGAGGCGGTATGCCGGATGGTACGAGGCATCGACGAGCCCTTCATCCGTGCGTTTCTTGACATACTTCGGGAAGGATGCGATGTTCTCCGACCGGATGCGGATGCCGGCGTAGAAGGCGGTGAGCTTCATCGCCGCCGAATTGGTCATGTTGACGCCGAAACTGGCGTCCGGCTTGACGATCACGTCAGGGGCAACTACGACGTTCGCATCGCTGCGGAGCGATGCGAACCAGCGGGATATGCGTTCAAAAATGGGCATGCGGCCTATCTTTGCCGCAAATGTACCCTGCAGATACCCAAAAAGCGTGGCCGTTTGGCCACACTTTAATAGTGGGAGTCTATTTTTCTACGGATCTTCCGGAAGGCGTCGTAGGACTTGAACCTCGAGCACCCGTATTTCTCCTCGAACTCCTGCTCCATCTCGTGGTAGCAGCGACGGAAGGTGAGGCGGCCGCCAGCGCGGCGGTCCGCCCGGATCCTCTCCCAGAAGACCTCGCAGAAACCGCTTGCGGAAACCATGCGTACCAAGTCGTCCATCCTACAGGTCCTTCCAACTTTCATCGTCATCCGATTCCACGGTGCGGACCGTGTGGTCCACGTAGATCTCCTTCGTGTCGCCGTTCGCGACGTTCAGCCAGCCGCCGATGGCGTCGACCAGGGCGACCACGCCGTCAATCTTGTTCCTGGACCGCGCCTTGTCCAGTTTGATGTTCGCGTTCGGATCCTTCCAGATCACGACGTTGCGGAACATCCACCTGATGACGGGACACCCGAGGAAATTCAGTTCATGCCTGATCACGCGGGCCTCCAGGTCCTTCGTCGGTACCGACATGTAGCGGATGCTCTGCTGGTACTCGATCAGTTTGTCCGTGTACCGCCCGAACCTGTTCTTCATCTGCCACATGCCCCACGGGTCGAAGGCGATGGCGCGGACGTCGTACTTCTCCAGTTCGTTGAACAGCTGCGCGAGGTACCAGTCCTCGTCAAGGACGGCGCCCGGCGCTATGGTGACCCATCCTTGCTCGTTCCAGAGCCGGTAGTCCACGACGTCGTTCTCCACGCCCTTGTCCTGGATCTTCGACTCCGGCAGCGTGAAGAGGAACTTCACGACCATGTATTTCGGAAAGAAGAAGGCAGTCGCCGTGAGGTCCGTCTTCGACGCGAGGTCGATGCCGACATAGCACTCGGCGCCGGCGAGCAGCGACTCGTCGAAGTCCGCGCTGTTCGCGGCGACGTCGTCGTCTGGAATCCACACCTCCGGGGCGTCCACCCACATGTTCAGGTTCTTCGTCTGGAAGGCGGCCAGCGTGGAGCCGCCCTTCTCCTTCGCCTCCTTGCACTCGTCCGCCATGTACTTCTCGCCGAGCGAGACGCCGAAGTTCGGATTCACCTTGCGCCAGGTGGCCGGGTCGTCCCAGCGGTCGCCCTCGTCGGGCTCGTACAGGAGGATGAAGTGGTTGTCCTTCTCCTTGATGCCAAGGAGGACCTGCCGGAGGAATTCGAGGTCGGAGAAGTAGGGGTATGAGGTGTCGGTGCCGGCGGTGGAGATGGAGAAGATCAGGGGCTGGGAGCGCGCGCCGGTGCCGGTCTTCAGGACCTCGTAGATCTCGTTCGTCTTCCAGGCGTGCCGCTCGTCGCAGATGCCGCAGTGGATGTTCAGGCCGTCCTTGTTCTTGGTGTCCTTGGACAGTGGCTTGTAGGCCGACGCCGTGTCCTCAACGACGATGGACCCCTTCCGGAACACGCGGGCGATCTCCGACAGGTCGCAGTTCTTGACCATCTCGGCCGACGTGTCGAAGCAGATCTTCGCCTGGTTCTTGTCCACGGCGGCGGAATACACCTCGGCGGCCGCCTCGCCGTCGGCGATGAGCATGTACAGCGCGATGACGGCGGCGAAGGTGGTCTTGCCGTTCTTCCGGGGGACGTAGACGTCGGCGTAGGTGAAGCGCCTCTTGCCGGTCGACCTCAACTTCCAGCCGAAGACGTTCGCGACGACGAAGAGCTGCCAGTCCTCCAGGAGGATGGGACGGCCGGCGAACTCGCCCTTGAAGTGCTTGAGGATGCCGGCGAGACGGACGACCTTGTTCACCGCCGGCCAGTCCATGTAGATGTCGTCGCGCTCCTGGTCGTTCCGGTACCGCATGCAGGCGAGGATGACCATCTGGCAACTGGGGAGCGTGCCGTCCAGGACCGAGGTGACGTAAGCCTCGACCCTACTGCTCGTCGACTTCCTCGCTGCCTTCATACTCTATAGATGCAAAAATGCGCTTGATTTTGTCGGCGGGTTTTTCGGGTTCCGTCTGGACGCGGATGCGCTGCTTGTCCACCGGCGAGAATCCGAAGTTCGAGCCTATCTTCAGGAGGATCTCCAGGGCCTTGTCGCGCTGCTTCACCGCCGGGTTCGCCACGACGACGGTACCCTTCTTGCCTTCGATCACGAGATACAGCCCGTCCTTCCTGATCGACTCGTTGCACGTCATCAGATGGTCGTACTCGACCGCATAGAAGAAGATCTGCGAGAGGAAGGACTCCTCGAGCATCCCGAGCGCGGCCACTTTCCTGACCGTGCGCCAGTAGATGTCGCGCGCCCGGCGGGTCGCCGACTGCAGGCCGGAGATCTGGCACTTGCCGACGTCGGCCAGTGATATCTTCTCTCCGGAAACGGAAGCAGGCCTCCTACGGCACGGTTGCGCCGTGCCATGAAGGTCTAGTATCTCTTGCGGTAGCGGTTTTCTTCCTCTCATGTCAAGTTATGCTACAAGTCGGGGTGGCCGTCGCGCACACGTGCGCGAGGTGCCGGCCCCCGGGTTCCGATAAACCCCCAATTTTGCACGCGCGCCTTCCCGATTGGGGGCGTGGTCTTGGAAGCGGGTCGCAAAAGAGATTTTGACTCCCTACCCCATCCGCTCGCAGGCCCTCCGCAACTCATCATACATCCAGCTTACGAATTCGTCCTTCACAATGCTGAAACCGGCGGACAGTTTCAGTTCCGCATTGAGATAATCGAACGGAGTCGTCTCGACGCAGAACGACACGATGTCGACATTCGGATTCCCGTTCAGCGTCACCACCGCTCCGTCAGGAATGGAATTGATCATTCTCTTCAAGTCTTCAATCCTCATCATCCTAATCGGACCTCCTCTCCGTGCGGGACCTGCGGTCATCCCATGCGATTCCAATGACATCACGCTTATCCTCGAACATGTTATCGACCATGAACTGACAGTTCTCGTCAGCCTCATTCGGACTCATCGGTATAAGTTCGCGCTGACCGTCGGCATACATCAGGAGCAGGCCTGAATCCGAGGCCTCCCAGCCGACTATGTAGGAGACCCTGATATATCTAAGATGTTTCATCGTCGTCATTGTTTTTCCTCAGCGCTTCCACAATATCATCAAGACGCCAAGAGATCAATAGCGCTGCAACTATGATCGCCACTCCGATATCCATACTCAGCCCTCCTTGGTCCACTCACGAAACAGCAGCACCATTGTTTGCAGGCATTGATTCTCGTTAACGAAGACCAAGCACCAGGCATCGTCTTCTTCGTGAACTATCTCAGCTGGTACCATCACGACAATCCGGGGGTCACACTTCAACCTGAACTTGATAGTCCTCGGTGTCGGCCTCACGTGCGGAATAAGCTTACTCGCTCCTAAATATCGCATGGCGTATCTTTTCGATTTCCTTTTTCAATTCATACTCAATCGGAATCCGCAAGTCCTCCACTTTTATCCATCCGTCCATAACAAGGCGGAGCAAAGTGCTACTCACGGTAAGGCACACTTGAAAATAGCATGGTCGTATTTCATCCGGTTGCGGTTCTATTCTCGCCCTAATGATGTCGCCATAATTCCGCTCCTCTTTCTTTTCCTGAGAATCGAGTTCGTGGATGAAGGCGAAGAGGTCCGTGATCAGGGTAATCTTGCCTTGGTGGTACGCAGTGTTCCCAGACTTCATCCCCCTGACGGCGTGATCCTGCCATTTGGCCAGTTCCAGCCTGATGGCGTTAAGCACCTGTTCCGCTGTCTCCATATCCGTCTATCCGAAGTGTACCTTAGGGTCGCGCGGCTCGTTCCCATCCGGGCCGCACAGATCGAGTTCCCCGGGCTGCACGGACTTGTAAGTCCTGGACCCGATACGAATCAGCACCGACCCGTTCGCGTAGGTTTCAACGACCTCCGCTTTCCTCCCCCTCATGAGGACCTTCTCCCCTGGAAGGAACTTGTGTTGTTCATCTTGTCCGTTCATACTCATACATTTTCATTTTCCGATATTGTTCCTCCGCCATTCGGCGATTACTTTCTTGTCACGCTGACCCTTCGCGTGGTTGCAGTCCTCGCACAGGGACTGCAGGTTCGACCTGTCGAAGAAGTCCTTGCACACCGGCCACGGGACGATGTGGTCCACCACCTCCGCCGACTTGATGACGCCACGCTTCCGGCACTCCTCGCACAGCGGATGCTCGGCGCGCCAGACGCGGCTGAGCCTCGTCCACCTGTAGGAGTGGTACGGATCGTCGGACCTGTCGCGCCGGTACGTACCGTCGCCTTTGACCGGCTTGTTCTTTGCGTCCCATGCGAGTTTCATGTCAGCTCTCAGGTTTGTTGGTCCCGAACATTTTCGACATGGCCGACAGTTTTGAGATGGCCGACAGTTCCTTCGCATCCTTCGGGCTCCCGACAATGGCGACGGCCGCGGCCAGGAGGGAAGCGCGGAACAGGGCGTCCTCATTAGCGAGCACGATGAACGCCGCGGCGAGCTGCTTGCTCTCCTTCTCGGTCTCCAGGTCTCCGCCGGCGAGAGCGACGCCGTCCTCGCGCAGGCTTATCTCCAGCAGTTTCTTCATCTCGCTTCCCCCTTGATTATCGGCTCGAGTGAAAGGCTCGCATCGATGTAGAAACGTCCTCCCTCGTGTCGAATTTCCCTTATCTTCGGGGCGTAGTAATAGCCCGGAGGAGGAGGCGGCAGTTCCTGCAACGTCTCCCGGTAGGACTCGAGGCACTTTTCGAGAACCAGGTTGTCCAGCCTGGATTTATTCGCCAGTCTCTCCGTGACGATGCGTCCGTCCGGTAGTTTAACGGCTTTAGTGATTCCGAAGGTGAGGTCGTTCACAATGTCAGGCGCTTTCATTGGCATCTATTTCACAAGTTCAAACTCATAGACGTACACCAAGGGGTTGTTCTCCCATGTCCCTTTGCCGGACAACTTGTCAATGAGCGAGGCGAAGGCCTCACGGGGAGA
>JAEEGL011189684.1_pt1 | contig 17273 bp, 17 predicted proteins | sample 9134231 | NCBI WGS metagenome assembly JAEEGL01 (sample SAMN16246548, study PRJNA631951) | gut metagenome | biome: gut microbiome; feature: rumen; material: fiber-attached | host: Bos | place: Iran: Karaj | collected 2018-10
TAATGATCCCTGCAGGTGGCAGGCGAAGAGGCGTGCTTCGCATTGACGAGTTCTATGAAAGGTTCACAGGAATGGGCAGCTTCGTTTTCGGAACGGATCCTTCAAAGGGGCCTGAAAACCCTCTGAGCACCGAACAGTGGCTCTCTCTTCCCGAGGAATACCTGCTGGAAGCGACCAACGGTGAAGTTTTCTTTGACAACTTCGGACGCTTCAGCGCAATAAGGGCTTATCTTTCGGATATGCCGGAGGATGTGAGGCTGAAAAAGCTGGCCGGGGCTCTAATGATGATGTCCCAGTCAGGCATATACAACTACCCCAGGTGTCTGGCTCACGGTGAAAAGGCCGCTGCGCAGCTGGCTGTATATGGATTTGCGGAAAGAGCGGTTCATGCTGCATATCTTCTGAACAGACGCTATATGCCATATTTTAAATGGTGGTTCAGAGGCCTGCGGGAGCTTCCATCGCTTGGTAAACTGTCTGAGACTCTGGAGGATATGATACTTGATCCGTCAGGAGACCAGTCATCGCGCATAAAAACGGTTTCGGAAGAGATCGCCTCAGAGCTTTTAAGGCAAGGCCTTTCGGACGCAGAAGGGGACAGCCTTGAAAAGCATGCGCAGAGCATTAACGACCGCATTAGCGATATCTATCTGCGCAGCGCAGACATGCTTATAGCCGAATAAAGTAAAAAAACAAAACCTGTATTCCGTCATCAGCGGGATACAGGTTTTTTATTGTCATGGTTTACGGCTGCTTTTTATTTCTTGGACTTGGTCTTGCCATCCTTGCCTGCCAGTATGCGGGTAAGACCTGCGGAGGCATTTATCAGATTGGTGGCGGCTCCGATGGTGCTTTTGTTGCTTGCCATGCTTTTGGAAAGATCCTTCATGGTATCGGACAGCTTTTCAACCGCTTCGCCGGCGTTCTCTGTGCCTTTTTTAGCTGTGGATACTATCGCCTGAACATCGTCCATCATGGTATTGAGCTTTTCCATGGTCTTGGTCAGTTCCTTCAGCGTGGGCAGAAGCTTAGCCACGGCAACTATAAGATATATGATGAGAATTGTACCTGTAATGCACAGGAGACCTCTTAGAAGATCCATAAGATCGAGTGTCACTTGCATGTCTATCTCCTTTACGAAAGGGCAGAAAGGCCCGAAATAAAAACAATAAGTTCTTTTGATAATTATTGCACAATTAGAGCCTCTTATCAAGATTGGATTTGGCTGCGGACTGCCTATTATAATGATGAAAATAAATCATTTGCCTTAAATGTCAATAAATGGTTGACATTTGTCGTGTGTATATGTATAATTTTGCCATAAATGAAATGTTTAAACAATTCGGCTTTGTGATTCAGATTAAGGAGATGCCATGAACTATAAAAACATAGTGGGGGCTGCGATGATAGCGCTGAGCCTATGCGGGATGATCTTCTGGGAGATGTACGGGAGGGAAGCTCTTACTCTGGAGACCGTAGTTGTAGCTGCTGTTGACATAAAAGAGGGAACTGTCGTTGATGCCGCATCCTTCAGGCAAGCCAGGCTTCCGAAGGAGAGCATCATCGCTTCCGCTGTCAGCTGGGACCAGGCAATGGCGCTGAGCGGCAAGGTGGCGCGCATGGACATAATGGAAAACCAGCAGATAGACGTATCGTCCTTTACTGAAAAAAGCAAGCTCATATCTGAGGGCGTTTCGATTTTTTCTATACCCAAAGAATGGATTTATTCAAGGCCCGCGGGGCTCAGAGCCGGAGATGGTGTGGCTGTCTATCTGATGCCGGAGGAACAGCTTCTCGGAAGCTTTACTATCGCATATCTGAGGGACTCGTCGGAGCAGGCGGTGCTTGGAACGGGCAAGAATGAGACCATGCTCAGCCGCAACGGAAGCACAGCGCTGGTCAACAGCGTCGAGATACTGGCATCCACCGGCAGCTATTTCAAGATCTACGATGCGATGATGGGTAATGACGATGCTGCCATCAATGAGGCTGCCAGGGAGAAGGAGGGCATGGATGACCCAAACTGGAGGCCTCCAAGGTTTTCAGATCCTATGGAACGCAGCCTGCTTATAGTGCTTCAGACTAAGTAGGGCCGTTTATTGATGCAGCGATCGTCAGATATGAGGGTTCGGGGATCATTTTTGTTCAAAAGGTATAGCTATGGGGAAAATTTTATGTTTTTACGGTTCCGATCATAAAACGGGGGTGACTATGATCAGTCAGTGTGCAGCTGAAGCGCTTTCTTCTGACGTTCCGGGGCTTAATGTAGCCCTAGTCCACGCAGAGGATGCATCCGGCTGCGATTATTCACCCGGGGTCAGGGTCAATCTGGAGGGACTGCTCCCGTATCTTAGGAAATACAGCCTGGATCTGAATGAACTTGCAGAAAAGTCCAGATACAGGAGGGGTCTTTCCATAATAGAGGGCGTTACAAGTCCTGAAAACGCCGAGGAATTTGACCCGGGAATGATGAAATTCCTGCTGGAGGGGCTTGCTGGCTGCTTCGATCTTGTGCTCTGCAGCTGCGGATCGGACATCAACAGCGGGACAGGTCTGGGTGCTCTGCTGGCTGCTGATAAGCGTTATCTTGTGATGGCTCCAAGGGAGAGCGCCGTGCGCCGTTTTGAGATGGTAAGAAGCATATTCAGAATGATGGAACTGGATTTTGACAGGATAATACTGAACCGCTTCGGATCCAGAAGCATATTCAGTCCGTCTTATCTGGGCAGCAGGCTCGGCATGGATAAGAACCGCATACTGACAATCAGAGAATCCAGATACGGAGACCTGTGCGAGGTGGATGAAAAGTCGCTGCTGGGCTACAGGGACGGAGCTTTCAAAAGGGATATGGCCTCTCTTAAGGCCATGATTGAGGCAGACTGTGGACCGGAAGAGGCGCGGCATGGCTAAGTTCAGATTCAGCGATTATCTGAAGAGCCTTGAGGATGTTCCTAAGGAAAAGGAATACAGAAAAGCATATCAACAGGCCGGGGAAGAGGTCCCGATACAGACTGAACAGCCATCAGCTGAGCCGGAAAACGACCCTGAAGCAGATACAGACCCCGGGACAGCTGTTGCGGTAGACGGAAGAGAGGAGTTTAAAAAGCTCTGCGCCCGCATCAAGAGGGATTTTTATCTTGACTGGGAGAACAGAGAGAATTCCAGAAGCACTCTGGAGCTTCAGAAGAGAGCCATTATAGGTTATGAGAAGGAAAAGGAGTTCTTTAAGAACAGGATCGCGGAGATACTGAAAAGCCTTGGAAAGGAAAAGGCTGCCTATCCCTTCTGGTACAGTTCGCTGGAGGACGGGATATACCAGGAGATCTGGGGACTGGCCGGTCTTGCGGAATGGTTTCATCCAAAGTATGCGGAGAGCAGCTCTGCGAAAATAATAGGGGACAGCATATATTTCCTGCATGAAGGCCGCATGAAGCTTATGCCGCAGAAGATAAGCAGGGAGAGGAAAGAGCAGCTGATCAAGGCTTTTATGCTGCTTACGCCTGAAGAGCGCATGGACAAAAGCTATCACGAGACCTATCTTCTGGACGGCACGCGCGTGACCATATTCGCTGAACCTATGGCCAAAAAGGATCAGGCTTCGATAATATTTCGCCGTTATCTGATTCCGACACTGAGCTTTGAGGAGCAGGCAAGGCGCGGCACCATACCGGAGGAGGCCATACCTTTTTTTGAATCCATGGTGGCCGTCGGGTACAATGTGGTCTTTCTAGGTGCTGTAAGGACTGCAAAAACCACCTTCCTCAGCACCTGGCAACGCTACGAGGATCCTGCGCTGGAGGGCGTAATGGTGGAGACCGATCCTGAGATTCCTATGCATACACTGCTTCCGGGGGCTCCCATACTGCAGCTCATAGCTGATGGAGATGACCTCAGGCGCATATCAAAAAACCTTCTTAGAAGCGATGCGGACTACTTTATACTTGCGGAGGCAAGAGATGGCATAGCGCTGGATACGGCTGTCAAGATAGCCGCAAAGGGTACAAAGCGGATGAAGCTGACCTTTCACTCGAGAAATCCCAGGCAGTTTCCTCTGGAGGCTGCAACTGAGATCATCAAGGCTACCGGCGGAGATCTGAAGCTGACCATGAACATGGTAGCCAGCGGCTTCGATTTTCTGTTTCACTTCATCCAGCTTCAGGATAAGCGGCAGAAGAGGCTGAAGGCCATATACCAGATGAGTCTGGATGAGGGAGACACCATTAAGATCACACCGATATGTCTTTACGATATATCAGAAGAGAGCTGGACTTTTTATTCGGATCTGGCTGCAGATAAAGAAGAATATGGTCTTGAGAGCAATCCCGAGGCCTTTATAGCTATGAAGGCGCAGCTTGCAGAGCTGGAAAGGAGGGGCAAAAAAGCCGGAAGGTCATGATGAATCTGATACTATACACTATATACCTGATGGGTATATTCCTGCTGTTCTCGGAGAGCTTTTCCCTGCTGCTAAGAAGGATCAGACTGCGGCACAGGCTGCAGGCTCCTGTCAGGGAAAAGGATGTGCTGACGCCTGCATACGAACTGCTGGGAAATCTGGCGAGCGCGTCTCTTCACAGGGATATCGGCGGCAGTCTTGTATTGTGGTTCCTTGTATTTATATTCATTCTCATCTTTTTCCTTGCCCTGAACAGCTTTACGGCTCTGACTGCTTTTATGGTGGCGCTGATCAGTTCGGCTGTCCCGGTGCTCCTTATGTACATAGGTCTGATGTCCGAACAGGGCAGGAGCTCAAGGGAAGGAATAGCCTTCGTCAGCGAACTTTACAGACAGTACAGGGCATGCGGAAGCAATATGAGCCAGGCTATGGAGGAGGCTCTGGCAAATAGCAGAAATTTCCCCTTGTGCGCCAGGCATACATACAGACTGCTGCTGCACCTTAGAGCGGCAGCCGGACCTTCGGAGATAAGGAGCGCCTGCAGCGAGTTTTCCTTTGCGCTCGGTACTGTCTGGGGCAGCATGCTCAGCTCCTGCGTAAGGATATCGGAGGAGAAAGGCCTGGATATCAGCGAAGGACTGGGAGACATACTGATTCAGCTCAAGAATGCATCCCGAAGAGCTGAGGAGAGAAAGCGCCTGAATTCAGAGGCCAACAGAATGACCACGCTGCTGATTCCCGTACTCTATGTGGGAACTGTAATTGTGTCGGTCAGTTATCTGGGACTGAGTCCTGAGAAGTTCTTCAGCAATCAGTTCATGACCCCGGAGGGCCTGCTTTTCTTCATGGTAGGCATATTTCTATTTATCGTTAACCTGGCTGTATTGTCCCTGGTAAGTGGTTCAAAGCTGGATTATTAAAGGAGAATGACATGGATAAACTCAATTATCTGTTCCTGATCCTTTTTCAGGCAGGTATCGCTCTTTTGATGTTCAGCCCCAGGTGGGATCTGAAGGCAAGGGCGGAATACTACTATGGAAAGGGCAAAGAAAAGATACAAAAGAGCCATTTCAGCAGCTTCATCGATAGCATAAAGCGCAGCGGAAAGGCGGATATACTGCAGCGGGAGGTGTCGGAAGGTCTGGCGTATATAAAAAACATAGTAGTGCTCGGCCGTGGCAGCTCGGTAAGCAGCGAACTGCTTCTTACGGAGCTTGCGGATATCAGCAGGGAACTGAGTCCTGTATATCTGGAAATGGCATCCCACATGCATATGAATGAAAAAGACAGCGCTTCAAAGCTTCTGGAGGATGCGGTCCCAGGCAGCCTTACGCCTGACATTGCAAGGCTTCTGACCGGATGGGAGGAGATCGATCCGGACAGCCTTCTGTCCACAGTAGAGCTCTATCAGACCAGTCTGAGAGAAGAGCGGAGCACAAAACAGTTGAAGAAGGATGAGTTGATCAGCGATCTGATCTACTTTCAGGTCGTGGCCAACTGCATGGTCGTCCTTTTGAATTTTATATATGTTGGCTATTTCATAGAGCAGAGAGAAGCGCTCAGATTCCTGTTCTAGCAGAGATTGAAAGGAGAGAGATATGAAACAGTTGATAGTGCTGATCTCCACCATAATACTTGGCATAGCCATTGCTTTTATGGTGCTGGGATTCAGGACAACGGCAAAAAATCTGACAGATACCACCAATTCCAAGGTGAACAGCATAGTAAACGAGGTACAGAACTACAACACCTCCTATACGGCTCCCACCACATAAATGGGTGTGATGTCATGAAACAGCTGATAATCCTTGTATCCACGATAATACTCGGGATATTCATTTTCCGCATGGTGGCCGGGCCTGAAGACGGCAGCATATACAGCAGCGTTAAAAGGCTCTGGCAGTCAGAGATTCAGGTGCGTACGGTGCAGGATTACTGATTCCGGAGTGAAAGGAAAAACATATGAAACAGTTTCTGGTGCTGGCAGCAGTGCTGCCTCTGATGCTAATTTTCTTTGTGCAGTTTTCGCTTGACCAGATAAACAGCAGCCGCATAGCGGTGTTTTCAGATCTTGTCTATTCGGCGAAGGAGGAAGCCAGACAGGAAGGCTGTTTTACGGACAGCATAAAGGCTGATCTGAGGCGAAAGATCAGCTCGGCTCTTGGCATCCGGGAGTCAGACATAGTCATTGAAGCCACCGACACAGTTCAGTACAGACTTATATCGGCGGAAGGTTATACGGATTCCAACTGGAAAAGAGGACTGATCTACTACAAGGTATCTGTGCCTATAGGACAGGTGATGGCAGGAAAGAGCATGTTTGGGATAAAGGATGAGGACAATGAATACTACTATACCATCGAAAACTATGCGGCAAGCGAAAGACTTCCGCTGTAGCTTTGCAGGAGGCTTCCGGAAATGAAGACCTTTATCATTTTTCTCGCCTTTGTGCTTATAAGCGTGAGCTGTCTATGCTTCAACAGCGATTTCAATAACTATGTTCAGCTTCAGAATCACATGAAAGCTTTGGCTGAGGATGCTGCTGTTGGAAGCGCTCTTGTGCTTGACAGCAGCGAGTATTCAAAAGGCAGGCTGGTGATAGATGAAGAAAGCGCAAGAAGCTACGTTGGTTTTCTGCTCGAGGAAGCAAAAAAGGGATATTTCAGTCCTGAACGGGGCCGGCTGAGCTGGGAGCTGTACATTTTTGATGATAAAAAAGGGTATGGAGGCTGTGAACGCTACGGCCTGGCAGCATCCAAGCCTTCTGCTGTGGTAACGCTTTATTTCAGCTCTGACCGGCTCTTTCGGATGAGTGTGTTCAGCCTGGACAGCGTAAGCAGAACTGCCAGCTATCAGTGGGAATACTGAAGCCTGTGACCGCATGGGAAACGCCTTTCCGGTAATTCCGGGGAGGCGTTGTTTTACATAAACAAAAAAATAACAATAAGCTGGGCCAGATATACTGATTTAAGATAGCTAAATACAATGCGCTTGCTATTTTTGGCTTTGTAGTTCATAATTACTTCGTTACGGAGGTTTTATTTTATGAAGAGCATGACCAGAGTAGCATTGATCACCAGCGGCGGGGATTGCCAGGGGCTGAATGCTGCCATCAGAGGGGTAGGCAAAGCTCTCTATCATAAGCTGGACAATATAGAGATCTTCGGCATGTATGACGGTTACCGCGGCCTTGTGGACAGCGATTATGTGTTCATGTCAGAGATGTCTTTTTCGGGCATACTTACACAGGGCGGCACTATTTTAGGTACCTCCAGACTGGACTATATACCCGGTAAGGATATCATAGATGAAAACGGCAACAGCCTTATACCTGCCATGAAAGATACTTATAACAGGCTGGGGCTTGACTGCCTTATCATTATGGGCGGAAATGGCACACAGAAGAGCGCAAAGCTTCTGATGGATGCAGGGATGAATGTCATCACGCTGCCGAAGACTATCGACAACGATATCTTCGGTACTGACACGACCTTTGGCTTCCAGAGCGCGGTCGATATCGCTACAAATGTAATCGACTATATTCATACAACTGCCAGCTCCCACGGCAGAATATTCGTGGTAGAGCTTATGGGAAGAGACGCCGGCTGGCTCACTCTGAGCGCTGGTATCTCCAGCGGCGCAGATGCCATACTGATCCCTGAGATCCCTTACGATGTCAACAGCGTGGCAGCGATGATCGAGGCAAGAAAGAAGGCCGGCAAGAACTTCTCCATAGTGGCCTGCGCTGAAGGCGCCATCCCCAAGGACGAAGAAAAGCTGGACGAGGAAGAAAGCCGCAAGAAGAGGGAAAGCGCCCTCTATCCTACAGTATCATATAAGCTTGCAGCCGATCTCAAGAGGATGACAGGCCACGATACCAGAGTCACCATTCCCGGCCACTATCAGAGAGGCGGCCCTCCCTGCCCGAGAGACAGAGAGCTGGCTACCCGTTTTGGCGTGGAAGCGGCAAATCTTATCATCAACAAACAGTATGGACGCATGGTTGCCCTCAAGGGAGATACCATAACCTCCATTTCTCTGGAGGAAGCTGCCAGCAAGACCAAGTTCCTTCCTGTGGATCATCCTCTGATCCAGACTGCGAGAGATCTTGGCATCTGCATGGGTGATTAGTAAAAAACGGAGGTTTTTATGAAGAATAAGACTATTTGGGACAAGTACAGCTCAAAGGAACTGAAGAGCATCAGCAGCTTTGCCGAAGGCTATAAGGATTTCCTTGACAAGGGCAAGACCGAGCGTGAGTGTGTGGAACAGATCATAATCGCAGCCGAAAAGGAAGGCTACAAGGATCTGGCAAAGGTCCTGGCTAAGGGTGAGAAGATCAAGGCCGGAGACAAGCTCTATTCTGCCACAATGAAGAAGTCCATCGCTCTGTTTATCATCGGCAGCGAATCTCTTGAAAAGGGCATGAATATTCTGGGCGCTCACATCGATTCCCCCAGAGTAGACATCAAGGGCAATCCGCTCTACGAAAACAATGGCATGGCATATCTTGATACCCATTATTACGGCGGCATCAAGAAGTATCAGTGGGTAGCTCAGGCTATGGCTATTCACGGTGTCATCGTAAAGAAGGACGGCGAAGTTGTCCGCGTCTGCATAGGCGAAGATGACAAGGATCCCGTTTTCGTATTCACCGATCTTCTGATCCACCTTGCAGGAAAGCAGATGGAGGAAAAGGCTTCCACAGTTATCAAGGGCGAAGCTCTGGATCTTCTTGTGGGCAATCAGCCCCTTAAGAAGAGCAAGCTGAGTGAAGACCAGAAGGATGCTGTTGCTGCTAATGTTCTTGCTATACTGAAGGACAAGTACGGCGTTGAAGAGAGCGATTTCATCTCTGCAGAGCTTGAGATCGTTCCTGCAGGCAAGGCAAGAGACTGCGGCCTGGATGGTTCCATGATCCTTTCCTATGGTCAGGACGACAGAGTCTGCGCTTATACTTCCATGAAGGCTATACTGGACAGCAAGGCCGGCAAGCGCACCTATTGCTGCCTGCTGGTCGACAAGGAAGAGATCGGCAGCCGCGGCGCCACAGGCATGGATGCATTCTACTTTGAAAATGCTGTGGCGGAGATCATAGCAAACATGGAAGGTGAGAGCATTCTCAAGCTCCGCAGATGTCTGGCTAATTCCTTCATGCTCAGCTCCGATGTAAGCGCGGGCTTCGATCCTCTTTATGCAGATGCATTTGAAACCAAGAACGCAGCATTCCTTTCTCAGGGCATGACCTTCAACAAGTTCACCGGAAGCCGCGGCAAGGGCGGTTCCAACGATGCTAACGCCGAATATGTAGGCAAGCTCAGAGCCGTCATGGATGAGTCCAAGATCAGCTATCAGTTCGCAGAGCTTGGTAAGGTAGACGTAGGCGGCGGCGGAACCATCGCTCACATCATGGCTAAGTTTGGCATGAACGTTATCGACAGCGGCGTGGCAGTGCTCAACATGCACGCTCCCTACGAAGTCAGTTCCAAGGCTGATGTTTACGAGGCTTACAGAGGCTATATGGCATTCCTGAAGAATGTTGAATAAGTACTGAATAATCATCATAAATGGCGGCATCCATAAAGCGGGTGCCGCTGTTTTTAAAGAAGGAGCAAACTATGGAAAAGATTGCAAGCTTTACGATAAACCACCTGCTTCTGGAGCCTGGCGTCTATGTGTCAAGACGGGACAAGTTCGGAGATACCGTTCTCACCACTTTCGACCTGCGCATGACTGCGCCAAACCGCGAGCCTGTCATGAATACCGCAGAGCTTCACACTATCGAGCATCTCGGCGCCACATTTCTGCGCAACGATCCGGAATGGAAAGACAGGGTAGTCTACTTCGGTCCCATGGGCTGCAGGACAGGCAACTATCTGATACTCCAAGGCGAGCTGGAACCTGCAGACATAATTCCTCTTATGATAAAGATGTTCGGATTTATAAGGGATTTTGAAGGAGAAATACCCGGCGCGAAAGCCGATGAGTGCGGTAACTATCTGGATCAGAACCTGGATATGGCAAAGTGGCTGGCGACAAGATATCTTGAAAAGACTCTGTATGTGATCGACGATGCGCATATGATATATCCCAAATAGCCGGTAGTATTTGACTATACAGTGCTCTGCCTATACAATATAAATAGTTATCACCCATGTTTATTCTCAAGGAGGGAATTATGGATAAATACGTATACGATACCTACTGCAGGATCCTGGAAACAGAGCTTATAATGGCCACGGGCTGTACTGAGCCTATCGCGGTGGCATATGCAGGCGCGAAGGCTAAGGAACTGCTCGGAAAGCTGCCCGAGAAGGTAGATGTTAAGTGCAGCGGAAATATAATCAAAAACGTTAAAGGCGTAGTTGTTCCCCAGAGCGGCGGAAGAAGAGGCATAGCTCCTGCGGCTCTGATCGGTATTGTTGGCGGAAACCCGGACAAGGTTCTGGATGTTCTTGCAGACGTAACCGAGGATGACATCAACCAGATGGCTAAGCTGCTTGAGGCAGGCATCTGCGCCACCGGCCTTGTTGAGGGCGTGGCAAATCTTTATATCGACCTGTATGTTGAGGCCGGAGATGAAAATGCCAGGGTCATCATCAGCGATTATCACAACAACATCATCAAGATGGAAAAGAACGGCAAGGTCGTCTATGAAAAGGGCGGTGCCGGAGACAATTCGAATGCCCCTGACAAGAGCCTTATGAATGTCAAGGACATTCTGGAATTTGCTGACTGCGTAGATATTGAAGATGTCAGAAAGCCTATAGAAAATCAGATCAACTGCAATGTAGCTATTTCCAATGAAGGCCTTACAAACAAGTGGGGCGCCGAAGTGGGCAGAACTCTTACCGAGACCAACGAATCCGGAAGCCTTAAGGTAAAGGCCTGCGCTGCAGCTGCTGCGGGTTCCGATGCAAGAATGGCAGGCTGCGCAATGCCTGTGGTCATCAACTCCGGCTCCGGCAATCAGGGTATAACCACGACTCTGCCCGTGGTAACGTATGCTGAAGCATATAATATTCCTCATGACAAGCTCATCCGCGGCATGGTGGTCTCCGACCTGATCGCTCTTCTTCAGAAGAGATATATCGGTAGCCTATCTGCTTACTGCGGAGCTGTAAGCGCTGCCTGCGGCGCTGCATGCGGCATCGCCTACATGCTGGATCTCGGCACCAAGGTTATTGAAGACACCATCACCAACACCATCTGTACTACCGGCGGAATAGTATGCGACGGCGCAAAGTCCAGCTGCGGAGCCAAGATCAACGCTTCCGTACATGCAGCGCTTACCGCTCTTGACATGGCAAAGAAGGGCAGGGTGTTCCAGCCGGGAGAGGGCCTAACCTTCAGCAACATCGAGGATACCATCGCCAACGTGGGCTACATGGGCCGCGAAGGCATGAGATCCACGGACATTACAGTTCTCAACCTGATGCTTCAGAACAATCCGGAATAAAGCCTGAAACAAACTTTCCAGCTAAAAAAGAGCCGGGGCGTAATGCTCCGGCTTTTTCTATGTGTTTATTGAGGTCTGCTCTTACTGCGTTTATTTACCAAGCTCCATGGTCCTCTTATATGCGGCGGTTACGGCTTCCATTACTGCGTAGTGGAAGCTGTTCTGTTCCAGCACGGCGACGCCTTCGATGGTGCTGCCGGCGGGGGAGCATACATCAGCTCTGAGCTTTGCAGGCTCCTGATTGCTCTCGGCGCACATCAGCGCGGAGCCCAGCACGGTCTGGATGGCGAAGCGCTTGGCCTGTTCTCTGGGAAGTCCGCAGCGCACTGCTCCGTCGATCAGGGAATCTATGAACATGTAGACGAAGGCGGGACCACAGCCGGAAAGGGCGCTGCCCATATCTATTTTAGACTCTTCCATGCGGCTGATGATGCCTGCGGGCTTCATCAGCTTCAGGAAAGCCTCTTCGTCGTCGGTGTAGACTCCTTCGCCGGGAGCATAGAGTATGACGCCGCCGCCCGCCGCGCAGGGAGTGTTTGGCATGATGCGTATGATTGGAATGGAGGGGAGTCTGCCGTTGCCTGTGTCGGGATCCAGCATCTCTCTTATTGATTCGATGGTGACGCCTGCTGCCATGCTTACGATGCAGAAGTGATCGTTTCTGGCTTCCAGTATGTCTTTTATCTCGGTGCAGGCTTCTCTCATCACCTGCGGCTTGACACCCAGGAAGATGAGGTCGCAGCTTTCTGCGATCTCTGCGGAATTGGATGGCGTGCAACCGAATCTTTCCGCCAGGGCCTGAACTTTTGCTTCCGACAGATCCGCTGTAAGCACCTGTCCGCCGCATACGGCCATGCCGTTTTCGTCAAATTTGATCCCGAATGATTTTGCCGCTACAGAGGCAAGCACGCCTCCCATATTTCCGCAGCCTATAAAACCTGCTTTTATCTGTTTTTCCATGTCTGTTCTCCTGTGAAAAGCGATCCTTACGCTATCTTATCTGTCCGTTTCCGTGGATTATGTACTTATAGGTGCAGAGCTCCTCCAGCCCCATGGGGCCTCTTGCGTGGAGCTTCTGGGTAGAGATGCCCATCTCGCAGCCGAGCCCGAACTCGCCGCCATCGGTGAATCTGGTTGATGCATTGACATAAACAGCTGCACTGTCTACCAGAGCGCAGAACCTGTCTGCAGCCTCCTGATCCTGTGTGAGTATGGCGTCGCTGTGGTGGGTTGAGTGCTTCTGGATGTGATCTATGGCGTCATCAGCGCTGTCGACTATGGCGACTGCCAGGATATAGTTGAGGAACTCGGTGTCGAAGTCCCCGGGGCCTGCTGGGGTGCCGTCTATGATCTTCGCAGCCCGCTCGTCGAGCCTTAATTCGACAGGAACCAGGCCTTTTGCGCTCCTGTCATCCCTCAGCCTTTTTGCAAGGGCAGGGAGGAATTCTTCTGCCACAGCAGAATTTACCAGCAGCACCTCTTCAGCGTTGCAGACCGAAGGACGGCTTGTTTTTGCGTTGTCTATTATGTCAAGAGCCTTGTCAAGCTCTGCTGATTCATCGACATAGATATGACAGATCCCTGTGCCGGTCTCTATGCAGGGCACCTTGGCATTCTCCATGCAGCTTTTTATAAGGCCCGCGCCGCCCCTTGGGATCAGCAGGTCTATCAGGCCTTCGGCAGTCATTATGTCCATGGAGCTCTGCCTTGTGGTGTCCTCTACAAGGCTTACAAGCGCTCCGGGCAGGCCAACTGATTCGAGTCCCTTCTGAAGGGCATCCACGATGGCTCTGTTGGAGCGGTAGCTTTCCTTTCCGCCGCGAAGGACGACTGCGCTTCCTGCCTTGAGAGCAAGCGCCGCTGCATCGGATGTTACATTGGGACGGCTTTCGTAGATTATGGATATGACACCCATAGGTACGGAGATCTTTTCTATGACCAGCCCGTTGGGACGGTCAACCCTTGCCATTTTACGGCCCACGGGATCCGGCAGCTCTGCCACTTCTCTTAGGCCCTTTGCCATGCCTTCTATGCGGGCAGGGGTAAGGGTGAGGCGGTCTATCATGACAGGTCCGTAAACATCTTTTGAAGCCTCGATGTCCAGCGCATTAGCTGCTAATATGGCATCTGTTGCTGCTATCAGGGCATCCGCCATTGCCAGCATGGCTGCGTTTTTCTTTTCAGTCCCGGCAGAGGCCAGAGCAGGGGCTGCAGCCCTTGTTTCTTTTATGATATCGATGGTGCTCTTCATGTCTATTTCCTTCCCACGAACAGAGTGCCTGTTTCTTTGCCTTCGACTATGTCGTAGAGCCTTTCTGGAGCGGCTCCGTTGGTTATGACCATGTCAGTGCCATGTTCCATGCAGATCCTTGCAGCGCCTAGCTTTGTGGCCATGCCGCCGGTGCCAAGAGCTGAGCCCTTGCCGCCGCCGAAGGCCATGATCTCATCGGTAAGCTCATCCACTCTGGGGATCAGCTTGGCGTCCGGGTCCTTTCTCGGATCCGCTGTATAAAGCCCGTCGATGTCCGAGAGCAGGATCAGAAGATCCGCATCGATGCCTGTGGCAACCAGCGCGCCCAGCGTATCGTTGTCGCCGACGCCGTATTCAACAGTTGAAACGGTATCGTTTTCGTTGATTATGGGCAGGGCCCGCATTTCAAGCAGTCTGCCGATAGTATTGACGAAGTTCTGGTTGCGGTCCTTGTACTTGAAGTCGTCTCCGGTTATCAGTATCTGAGCCACGGTGTGGTTGTACTCAGAGAATATCTTGTCGTAGACATACATCAGCTCGCACTGTCCCACCGCAGCGCAGGCCTGCTTTGAGGGCATGTCATCAGGCTTTTTCGCCAGATTCAGCTTGCCAACGCCCATGGCTGTGGCGCCGGAAGAAACGATTATAAGCTCGTGGCCGGCATTTTTTATGTCGCTGAGGACTTTGCAGAGGGTCTCCACGTGGCGGATATTAAGGTTTCCGGTGGAGTGGGTTATGTTTGATGTTCCTATTTTTACTACTACGCGCATGGCATCCTCCGTTGGGAAAATCACTTTAGCGTGATAGACTGATAAATAATAGTTTAATATAGCACAGAAGCCTCGGATTGTCAAAAGGATAAGGCGGTAATGAGGCTCGGTTCCGCTTCACTTTGCTGAAGAAAAAATGCTTTTCAAACGCATTTTAATCTTGATTAGCTATTGCTAATCATATATAATTCAGTCCAGTTAGCAAATGCTAACCACCTCCGCTCATCAAAACAGCTTTAACTGAAGGAAATAAAAATGCTTCTTATCAATAAAACACTTATAAAGCTTGCAAAGGGGCTCTGGGGCTGGGTCATTGCCATAGTTGCCTTCAGATTTGCATCGCTTCTTGCCATTACAACCTTCGCCGGCCAGATATCGGGCTTCCTCGGCAGCATTTATTCGCCTGATCTTACTGCTTCAAAGGCCTGGGCTGCCATAGGACATGCGCTGCTGACCTCTGCCTTGATGTTTGCCTCGGAGCTCCTCCGGGGAGAGATGGAATACCGCTGCACTGCCAAGGCAAGAGTGCTTCTCAGGGACCGGATCTTTTCCAAGGTCGTGGAGCTGGATGCGGGACGCATAGAAAAGCTTGGGCCTGTTTCTGCCATCACAGCCTCTGTGGACGCGGTGGAATCTATGCAGGTCTACTACTCCCAGTACCTGCCCGGTCTGATATACTGCCTGTTTTCTCCGTTTTATCTCTTCTGGAGGCTTCAGAGGGTGTCATTTCCTGTCGCCCTGTTTATGGGCATTACTGCGCTTCTGCTCCTGCCCCTGAATAATCTCTTCAGAAAGGCAATAGATTCAAAGAAAAAGGGCTACTGGGGCTCCATGGAAGGCCTTGCGGCCTATTATCTTGAAAGTCTTCAGGGCCTCAGCACCATAAAGCTTTTCAGCCGGGAGGAGGACCGCACCAGGGTCCTGCGGGAAAAGGCCTTTGACCTCAACAACTGGATAATGGAATTCATGAGCATCAATTTCACTTCCTTTATCATGACCGAGGGCCTTATAAACGCCGCCATTGCAGGAGGCGTACTGATAGGCGCTCATCAACTGATGACCGGGCGCATAGGCTTTGACGCGGCGATGCTTCTTCTGATGCTTGGATACAGCTTTTTCAACGCCTTCAGGGAGCTTCTTTCAGCCACCCATTCCGCCCTGACCGGCGTGGCTGCGGTGGACAAGGTGGAGAAGGTGCTGGCGATAGATACCTCAAGGCCTTACGACAAAAATGCACCTAAGGATCCTGAGTGCTTCAGCGGCATAAGGCTGGACCATGTGAGCCACAGCTACGAGGGCAGAGATACAACTCTTACCGATGTTTCTCTCAGGGCGGAACGGGGCAAGACCACTGCTCTTGTCGGCCTTTCAGGCTGCGGCAAGAGCACGTCCGCAGCCCTTATGATGAAGTTTTTTGACCCCGCCTCCGGCAAGCTGTATATCGACAGAGACGATTATATTTCTCTTACGCCTGAGGAACTTAGAAAACGCATAATAATGGTCCCGCAGAGCGTAAGCATATTTTCCGGGAGCATCAGGGACAATCTGCTGATGGCCGATCCTGAAGCGACAGATGCGGAGATGCTGGAGGCTCTTGATGAGGTAAGCCTCGGTGACTGGGTCCGCAGTCAGCCGGAGGGGCTGGATACTGACACCGGAGATTCCGGAGCCAGGCTTTCCGGAGGACAGCGCCAAAAGATAGGTATAGCGAGAGCTTTGCTGAGAAAGGCTGAGTATATAATCTTCGACGAGGCCACATCCTTGGTGGACGAGGAGAGCGAGCAGGAGATCTGGGCCTGCATAGGCCGTCTTGCCATGAGCCGTACTCTGATAATAATCTCCCACAGGCTTTCGACCATAAGAAACGCGGATCGTATATACGTTCTTGAAGCCGGACGGGTGTCGCAGAGCGGCAGTCATAAGGAGCTGATGGAAGCCGGCGGTCTGTACAGGCAGCTGGTGGAAGAGCAGTCGAGGCTGGAGGAAAGCGCCATTTCCTACACAGGAAACCGCAGCGCAGACAGGGGGCAGAAGTGATGAAAAAATACAGTTTCAGATATTCCATTGGCGAAATGTCGATGAGGCTGCTGAATATAGCAAAGCCAATACGTTTTCATCTGATAGTCTCCATAATAGCCAGCGTGCTGGGAAATCTGGCAAGGCTGGGCCTTATGGGCTTCGGCGCCATGATAATACTGATAGCGGGAGGCAGGGTGCCTTCAGAGCATCTGAGCTTTTATACAGCGATGCTCGTTGTCTGTGCCGTGACCGTTCCTGTGGGGCGCTATGTGGAGGGCATGATCTCTCACGTAGGAGCCTACCGCATGCTTGCCATGATGAGGGTCCATTTCTTCGAGACCATTAAGGACCTGGCTCCTGCCTGCCTTATGGACAGAA
>JAEEGL016815741.1_pt1 | contig 17272 bp, 13 predicted proteins | sample 9134231 | NCBI WGS metagenome assembly JAEEGL01 (sample SAMN16246548, study PRJNA631951) | gut metagenome | biome: gut microbiome; feature: rumen; material: fiber-attached | host: Bos | place: Iran: Karaj | collected 2018-10
GCTTGCCGGCGGAGCGCCGAAGCTCGTGACATCCCTTCCAATGCTTTCCGTGTCGGTCAACGAGGCCGGCGTGATCCTTTATGAGGACTACAAGGGAGTTGAAGACAGTTTCCGCAAGCACCACACTTCTTCCGTGACGCGTGATGTCTGGTCCCTCAGGGACGGCACCTTCACGAAGCTATCCACCTACATCGGCGAGAACCGCAACCCCGTTTTCGCTGCAGACGGGCAGACTTTCTACTTCCTGCGCGAGAACGTCAAGGACGATCCCAATGCCCCCGACGCCTGCTTCAACGTGTGGAAGTCGACGCTGGACAATCCTTCGGTCCAGACCCAGGTTACCTTCTTCAAGACCCATCCCGTGCGCTATCTGAGCGTCTCTCTCGACGGGACCCTCCTGTTCTCCTGGAACGGAGACCTGTACACCTGCCGTGACGGGGCCGATCCCGTGAAGGTGGCCATCAGCGTCATGCACGATGAAAACGAACGCGACACCTATTTCTCCACCGCGTCCTCGGGCATCAGCTCGGCGGCGGTATCTCCCAACGGGAAGGAAGTGGCCGTGACCGCCCGCGGCGAGGTCTTCGTCAGTTCGGTCGAAGCGAAGACCACAAGGCGCATCACCTGCACCGACGTCCAGGAGAGGGGAGTGACCTTCTCCGGAGACGGCCGCAGCGTCTATTATGCGTCCGAGCGTGACGGCGAATGGGGCATCTGGAAGAGCACCCTCGCGGACAAGGACGACAAGTTCCTTTCCCTCGCGTGGAACTTCAAGGAAGAAAGGGTCACTCCCGAAGGACAGACCTGCTTCCAGCCGCTGGTTTCCCCCGACGGCAAATGGCTCGCCTACCTCCGGGACCGCACCGAACTGGTCATAATGAGCACTTCCGGCAAGGAGGAGAAGTCCCTGCTCAAGGGGGTGAATTACTCCTACACCGACGGTGACCTCGACTTCGAGTGGAGTCCCGACAGCCGCTACATCCTCTGCACCTGCCAGGAAAAGGGCGGATGGAACAATTCGGACGTGGCCGTGATCGAAGTGAAGAGCGGCAAGGTCACGAACCTCACCCGCAGCGGTTACTCCGACGGCATCTTCCACTGGGCCATGGGAGGCAAGGCCATGACCTGGGCTTCCGACAAGGCCGGCTACCGCAGCCACGGCAGCTGGGGTGCCGACAAGGATGTCTATGTCATGTTCTTCGACGGCAAGGCCTATGCCGGCTTCACGAAGAGCAAGGACGAGGAAGAGATCGAAAAGATGCTGAAGTCTTCCGACAAGAAGGCCGCGGCAAAGGAAGAGAAGGAAAAGAAAGATTCCACCAAGACCGAGAAGAAGGTCGAGAAACTGGTCCTCGATTTCGATGGCAGGGACGACCGCACGATGCGCCTTACGAAGACTTCGGGCCGCATGGGCGACCACTATCTCGCCGAGGACGGCAGCAAGCTCTACTACGCTTCGGACGGCGACCTATGCTCGCTCGACATGAAAGACAAGTCCTTCAAGGTCGTCAAGAAGGGCTTCAGCGGCATCTTCATCACTTCTCCCGACAGGAAGAACGTGTTCGTGGTGACCGGCTCCGGAGTCCAGAAATTCGATCCCAAGGCCGGCTCCACCAAGCCGGTTAGCTTCAGCGGCGAGTACAGTTTCCGCCCTGCGGCCGAACGCGAGTACATCTTCGAGCACTGCTGGAAGCAGGTTTCCGAGAAGTTCTACGATCCGGCCATCCACGGCGTGGACTGGCAGGCCATGCACGACAACTACAAGCAGTTCCTTCCCTACATCAAGGACAACTACGATTTCCAGGAACTTCTCTCCGAAATGCTCGGCGAGCTCAACGGTTCCCATACGGGAGCCCGCTACCGCAGGCTGGTCCTCTTCGCTCCCGCGACCTTCCGCATCGGGGTCCTCTTCGACCAGTCCTGGGAGGGCAAGGGCCTGAAGATAGCGGAGATGCTGCCGGGAGGCCTTCTCGGGAACATCGCTCCCGAGGTTGAGGCCGGCGATGTCATCGTGGCCATCAACGGAAGCGAGATAGAGGCCGGCACCCCCTGGTACGAGCCTTTCACCATCCATTCCCTCCAGCGGATGCAGCTGACGGTAAAGAAGGCCAAGGGCGGCAAGACCCTGCAGGTATGGGTGAAACCTTCCGGCAACGATTCGGTGGCCCGCTATCACAGGTGGGTGCGCCAGCGTGAGGAAATGGTCGAAAAGCTTTCCGGCGGCCGCGTGGGCTATGTCCATGTCCAGGGCATGAACTCCCAGAGTTTCCGTGAGGTCTACAGCAAGGCCCTCGGCAAGTACCGCGGCTGCGAGGCCCTCATCGTCGACACCCGCCACAACGGAGGCGGCTGGCTGCATGACGACCTGGCTTCGTTCCTGAACGGCAAGGCCTACATCGAGTACCGCCCCCGCGGACAGTACATCGGCACCGATCCATACAGCAAGTGGAACAAGCCGTCATGCGTGCTGATCGGCGAGGACAACTACTCCGACGCGTGCGGTTTCCCCTACGTTTACAAGACTCTCGGCATCGGCAAACTGATCGGAGCTCCCGTTCCGGGCACGATGACCGCGGTGTGGTGGGAGACGCAGGTGGACGGATCCCTCGTGTTCGGCATCCCGCAGGTCACCTCCTGGGGCTTGAAGGAAGGCCGCCCGCTGGAGAATTTCCAGATCGAGCCTGACATCCTGGTCTACAACGACCCGGCCTCGGTGCTCCGCGGCGAAGACAAGCAGCTCGAAGCCGCCGTTGCCGAGATGCTGAAGACCATAGGCGAAGCGAAATAGCCCCGCTGCCCGGTCGGCACCCAAGCGCGCGCCCGCAGTCCATCCCCGATGGCCGCGGGCGCGCTGCTGCTGCACCCCCGGCTCGCCTCAGCCGGTCCCCGTACCCCCAGTCCCCGTACCCCCGGTCCTCGCACCTCACCCAGTCTCCTCACCTCACCTGGTCCCCGACCCCACCTGTTCCCCGCACCCCCGGCCCGCCTCAGCCGCCCACGGTGAGTAAAACCGCCCCTTCTGCTCACGGCGGCGGACCTCAGCCGCCCATGGTGAGTAAAACCGCCCTTCCTACTCACGGCGGCGGGCCTCAGTCTCCCATGGTAAGTAAAACCGCCCCTTCTACTCACGGCGGCGGACCTCAGCCGCCCACGGTGAGTAACACCGCCCTTTTCACTCACGGCGCCCCCTCTCAGCCAGCTTCGGTGAGTAAAACCGCCCCTTCTACTCACGGCGGCCCGCCTCAGCTAGCTTCGGTGAGTAAAACCGCCCTTCCTACTCACGGCGGCCCGTCCCCGCCGTCTCCAGTGAGTAAAACCACCCTTCTGCTCACGGCGGCGGACTTTTCGGAGCGGGTGAAAAACAACTGGCACGGCGTTTCGGGCCGAAACGGTCTTTGGATGGTGTCAGGGGCGGTTTTGACTTTTGTTGCGGTGCCAGAAGCGGGTCCCGGAAGGGGAACTGGCACGGGCCGGGAGGGTAGATGGCTGATAAACAGCGTATTACCAAAATACGACGTGCCAGTAAAACTCATGTTGCCCGGGCCCCGCGGGCCAGGGGACCGAGTTGCCGGGGCTGGTCAGTCTTCCGGGTAGAAGACAGCGCTGAGGAAGAGGGCGTGGCCGGGAACGGACTCGCCGGCGAGGGAGCGGCGGGAGACCTTCGCGGGGGACTGAATCCATGTCCGGACCGAAGAGTCAGCGAAATCGGCTTCGGAGCGGCGTGAGACCTTCGCCGGAGTCTGCATCCCTGCCTCAGCCGAAGGATCGGCGGAAGCGGCTTCGGAGTGGCGGGAGAGCTTCGCCGCAGGTTCCGGGCCGGCTCCGGGGGCGGAGGCCGCAGTATCCAGCGCTGGCCCGACAATTTCGGCGATGCACCCTTCATCCCGTTTCCCGCGCCCGATCTCGAGCAGAGTGCCGACGACGGCCCTTACCATGTTGCGAAGGAACCTGTCTGCAGCGATGCGGAAGTACCAGTATTGTCCGGAAGGGGTGTCCTGACCGCTGCAGATGGCATTCAGCGAAGGCTCGTAAGGATGCCATGCGGCCTCGAATACGGTGCAGACGGATGTCTTCGAATCCGCGCCGGTCTTCTCGAAGCAGGAAAAGTCATGCTTCCCGATGAGCGCCGCGGCCGCCCTGTTCATGGCTTCGAAATCCAGCGACGGGTAGCCGTAGAAATAAGAATACCCCGCGACGAACGGGTCCTTGACCCTGTGCAGGAAATAAGTGTATTCGCGCCGGACGGCGTCGAAGCGAGCATGGAACTCCGCGTCCGCGGGTTCGACGGAATGCACAGCCACCTGAGAGGGAAGCATCGCATTCAGCCTGCGGCATAACTCCGTGCAGTCCGCCACGGGTTCCTCCGTCTCGAAATGCGCCACATATCTGAATGCATTCACGGCGGTGTCGGTACGCCCCGCTCCGGTGACGGCCGTCTGAGCGCCCAGGAGCGTGGACAGACCCTTTTCGAGGCATGCCTGCACTGAAGGCGCGTCGGGCTGGATCTGCCATCCGCAGAAGGCCGATCCGTCGTAGCTCAAGCTAATCTTGTAACGCATGAAACAAAGGTACATTTTTTGCAAGTAAGAAACAATTGCTGATAACTGAAAAGAGACTCAAATGGAAAGCGTCAACATCAAGGAACTTAATGACAGGATTCAGCAGGAAAGCGCATTCGTGGATATCCTGTCGATGGAAATGGGGAAAGTGATCGTGGGGCAGAAGCATCTCGTCGAAAATATGATGATAGCCCTTCTGGCGAACGGGCACATCCTTCTCGAAGGTGTGCCGGGACTGGCTAAGACCTTGGCCATCAGCACCCTTTCGCAGGCTGTGGATGCAAAGTTCAGCCGCATCCAGTTCACCCCGGACCTGCTTCCGGCAGATATTACCGGAACCCTCATATACTCCCAGAAGAAGGAACAGTTCGAGGTCCACAAGGGCCCCGTCTTCGCCAATTTCGTCCTTGCGGATGAAATCAACCGTGCTCCGGCGAAAGTCCAGTCGGCCCTTCTCGAAGCCATGCAGGAACGTCACGTCACCCTCGGCGACGAGACTTACCCCCTGCCCGAGCCTTTCCTCGTTATGGCCACCCAGAACCCCATCGAACAGGAAGGCACCTATCCTCTTCCGGAGGCCCAGGTGGACCGTTTCATGCTGAAGGTCGTGGTCGGCTATCCTTCGAAGGATGAGGAGCGGCAGATCATACGCATGAACAACGGCGGGACCTTCCCGAAGGCACAGGCCGTCGTGAAGCCGGAAGACATAGTCCGCGCCCGCAGCGTGGTCCGCGAGGTCTACATGGATGAAAAGATAGAAAGGTACATAGTTGACATAGTCTATGCCACCCGTACCCCTGAAGTATACGGCCTGCCCGGCCTGAAGGACCTTATCTCCTTCGGCGCCTCGCCCCGTGCGAGCATTTCGCTCAGCCTGGCCGCGAAGGCCTATGCCTTCATCAAGCGCCGCGGCTACGTCATCCCCGAGGATGTGCGCGCCGTCTGTCCCGAGGTCCTGAGGCACCGCATAGGGCTCAGCTACGAGGCTGAGGCCGAGAACGTCACGGCCGAGAATGTCATAGAACAGGTTATAAATGCGGTCATAGTTCCGTAAACGATGCAGAAGCAGGATGCTTCGGATCTGCTGAAAAAGGTCCGGAAAATAGAGATCAGGACGAAGGCCCTCTCGCACCAAATCTTCGCCGGCGAGTATCATTCCGCATTCAAGGGACGCGGAATGGCGTTCAGCGAAGTCAGGGAATACCAATGGGGGGATGACGTGCGGAACATGGACTGGAACGTGACGGCCCGCCTCCGCAGTCCCTACGTCAAGGTCTTCGAAGAGGAAAGGGAACTCACAGTCGTGCTGCTCGTGGATGTCAGCCGTTCCGGGCTCTTCGGTACGAAGGGAAGCACGAAAAGGGACCTCATCGCGGAAATTGCGGCCGTCCTGTCCTTCAGCGCCATCCTGAACAACGACAAGGTCGGGGCCCTGTTCTTCTCGGACAAGGTCGAAATGTTCATCCCTCCGAAGAAGGGTCGCTCGCACCTGCTCCATATAATAAGGGAAATAGTCGAGTTCGAACCGCAGTCCGGCGGGACGGACATAGGGGAGGCGCTGCGTTTCCTTACCAACGCGCTGAAAAAGAAGTGCACCGCCTTCGTGCTCAGCGACATGCTGGACGTGGACGGCAACGGAAGCCCCAGGTACGAAGACGCGCTCAAGGTGGCCGTCGGGCGGCACGACATCTCCGTCATCAAGGTCCACGACCCGGCGGAACGGGAAATCCCCGCGCTGGGGCTCGTGCACATCAAGGACCCGGAGACCGGAGCCGGAGACTGGATCGACACGGACAGGCGCTCCGTGCGGGAAGCTTATTCCCGCTGGTTCGCCCGTCTGGACGAAGAAGAGAAGCATCTTTTCAATAAGTACAAGGTTGACAACGTGGACATAGCCACGGACAGCGATTATGTCCGCGGGCTGATGTCGCTGTTTGCGGCAAGATAGGATGAAGACACTGTCGCTCATATTTCTCTATCTCCTGCTGGAAGGCATGATCCCGGCAGGGGATGCGTTCCTGCGCCCCGTCGTGAAGAGGGATTCCATCCTCGTGGCGGACAGGCTGGAATACGGTTTCTGTCTGAAAGACGTGGAGAAGGGGACCAATCTGGCCCTTCCTGATTTTTCGGCCGCTTCCAACGACACCCTCACGGTAGTGCGGAACTGGAAACTGGACACTCTCTCGAAAAAGAAGAAAAACGCTTCGCGCTTCGACATAGAGGGAAGCATCGAGATCGTCCCCTTCGAGGAAGGCGACTACAAGATGCCTCCCGTATTCGTACTGAAGGAAAAGGACGGGCAGGCGGATACGCTCCGTTTCGAAGGGGTTGATTTCCATGTGGGAGTCTTTCCGGTGGACTCCGCCCGCGTCGCGAAAAACGAGCTGAAGCCCCTTGTCGTCTATCCGGTGACTTTCGGGGAGATACTGCCGTTCATAGGCTGTGCGCTGCTGCTGGGCCTTATCGTTTACGGCCTGGTGTCCCTGCTGAAAAGAAGGCGCAGGGGAGGGCAGGCCGCTGAAAAGAAGGATCCCGCCCATATCGTGGCCCTTCGCAGCCTGGATGGCTACAGGGATAAGAAATTCTGGGCTCCGGACAAGCAGAAGGCCTTCTATTCCGGGGTGACCGACACCCTGAAGACCTATATCGACGAGCGTTTCTCGATAGATGCCCCGGAGATGACGACGGCGGAACTGTTCGACTCCATGAAGTCTTGCGATGAAGTACCGGAAGAACTCCGTTCCGGGCTCAAGGCCATGTTCGAGACAGCGGATTTCGTGAAATTCGCCAAATATACCGCTCCCGACGAGGAGAACGTGAAGGTGGTCCCGCTGGCAGTGCGTTTCGTGACCGAGACGTACCAGGCCGGACTTGAGAAGGAAGAAGGAGGGGCCGACTGATGTTTTTCGAATATCCAAAGTTGCTGTGGCTGCTTGCCGTACCGGTCCTTCTGGCCGTCCATTACCTCTGGATGGAGCTGACGGACAGGCGTCCGCATCTGCGGGTCAGCTCTTCGGCTCCATGGAAGGTCCGGGGGACGTCCGCCCTTGCCGTGCTCCGGCATCTGCCGGCCGTCCTGCGCATCGCGGCCCTGGGCCTGATTGTCGTCGCGATAGCCCGTCCCCGCTCCTCGACCCAGATGGAAAAGGTGGACACGGAAGGCATAGACATCGTGCTCGCGATGGACGTCTCGACCAGCATGCTCGCCCGGGACTTCACCCCCGACCGCATCAGCGCCGCGAAGGACATAGCCATAGAGTTCATCGCCCAGCGGCCCTCGGACCGCATGGGCATAGTGGTGTTCGCCGGGGAGAGCTATACCCAGTGCCCCCTCACTACGGACAGGGCGACGCTCATCAACCTCATGAAGGAAGTCCAGACCGACCTTATCGAGGACGGTACCGCCATAGGGAACGGGCTTGCCACGGCCGTGGCGAGAATGATGGACTCCGATGCGAAGAGCCGGGTCATCATCCTTTTGACGGACGGTGTCAACAACAGGGGCGAAGTCGCTCCTGCCACGGCCGCCGAGATTGCGAAGACCTATGGCGTCAGGGTGTACACGATAGGCGTCGGAGCCAACGGGACGGCACCCTATCCCGTGATGACGCCCTGGGGCGTGGAGATGCGCGACGTGCAGGTGGAGATCGACGAAGACCTGCTGAAATCCATCGCCTCCGCGACCGGGGGGCGCTATTTCCGCGCAACGGACAATACGAAACTTTCGGAGATATATACGGAAATCAACCGGATGGAAAAGACCAGGACGACCCTCGACAGTTTTCCCGTCTACAAGGAACTTGCCTGGGGCTGGGCCGTGGCGGCGCTGCTGTGCCTGCTCGCCGAGTTGATTATACGATTGCTTATAAAGAGGCTGCCGTGACGATATGCTGATATTCGCGAACATACAATATCTGTGGCTTCTGCTGCTCGTGCCGGTGATTCCGCTCGCGTACGCTCTCGTGCGTGCCGCCCGCAGAAGACGCATCCGCGCCCTGGGGGACAGCGAGCTTGTCAGGGAACTGATGCCATCATGGTCCGGCGCCAAGGGATGGGTGCGGGTGGTCCTGTTCACCATTGCCTTCCTGTTCTTTGTCCTCGGCCTTGCCAGACCGCAGATCGGAGCCAAGCTGAGCGAACGCGAGGCCAAGGGGGCCGAGATCATCATCTGCCTCGACGTCTCCAATTCCATGCTGGCGCAGGACTATTCGCCTGACCGGCTCAGCCGGGCCAAGCTGGCGATCTCCCGCATCGTGGACCGTCTTCAGGACGACAGGATAGGACTTATCGTCTTCGCCGGCACTTCGTTCGTTCAGCTACCCGTCACGACGGACTATGTCTCCGCCAAGATGTTCCTTTCGTCGATCAACACCGACTCGGTGCCTGTGCAGGGTACGGCCATCGGGGACGCCGTGCTGACGGCCGCGAAGAGCTTCAGCGCCCAGAGCGAGAAGAGCCGCGCCATTATAGTCATAACCGATGGCGAGAACCATGAGGACGATCCGGTCGATGCGGCCAGGCAGGCCGCGTCCATGGGCATCAAGGTTTATACGATAGGTGTCGGCTCGCTCCGCGGGCAGCCCATCCCGAAGGACGGGGAACTGATGAAGGACAAGGACGGTGAGATCGTCGTGACCCGCCTGGATGAAGGAACCCTGCAGAAAATGGCCCGCGAGGGCGGCGGGGCGTATGTCCATGCCGGAAACGAGGAATTCGGGCTGAATCCTATAATAGACGACATCCGCAAGCTCGAGGCGGAAAAATTCAAGTCCGTGGTCTTTGAAGAATACGACGAGCAATATATGTATTTCTTTGCCGCAGCCCTGGTCCTTTTCGTGATTGAAATGCTGATCGGGGAGAGGCGGCACAAAAGGAGTTTGTTCAGATGAGAAGGTTCGTGACTTTGCTTCTTTGCGCGCTATTCTGCCTGCCTGCATTTTCGCAGGCGGACAGGCGTGAAGTCCGCTCCGGAAACCGCAAATACAAGAAGGGGGACATGAAGGAGGCGGAACTGGAATACCGCAAGGCCATGGTCCGGGACAGCCTTTCGGTGGCCGCGTTGAACAACCTCGGTTGCGCCCTGCACAAGCAGGGGGACAACGACGGGGCGGCGAAGATGTGGTCGAAGGCTGCGGACCAGCTGAAGGGCGATGAACCCGGGCAGGCGCGCGAGTGGTTCAACATGGGCTGCTCCGCCCTGGCCAAGAAGGACTATGCCGCGGCGGTGGCCGCCTTCAAGGAAGCCCTGCTGAGGGACCCCGGCGACATGGATGCGAAGGAGCGCTACTCCTACGCGAAGCGCATGCTCCAACAACAGCAGAACCAGGACCAGCAGAACCAGAACCAGCAGAATCAGGATCAGCAGGACCAGAATCAGCAAAACCAGGACCAGCAGGATCAGAACCAGCAGAATCAGGATCAGCAGGACCAGGACGACCGGCAGGACCAGGACCAGCAGGATCAGAACCGGGAGCCGAAGATCTCTCCCCAGCAGGCCCAGCAGGTCCTGAGAGCCATCCAGGCCCAGGAAAAAGAGACCCAGGACAAGGTCAAGAAGGAAAAGGCGGAACTCCTGAAATCCCGCCAGAAGGATAAAAATTGGTAATGAAGAGAATCCTCATATTGTTCACCAGCCTGCTCGCGGCCCTGACGCTCGCCGGGCAGAACACCATACGCGTGCAAGCCCCCAACCTCGTTTCGGAAGGGGAACAGTTCAACGTGACCTTCATAATCGACGGGGAGACGGCTCCTTCTGATTTCAGCTGGTCGCCCGGCGACGAATTCCAGCTAGTCTGGGGCCCGCAGAAAGGAAGTTCCACGTCCATCAGCATAGTGAACGGGAAGAGGACCAAGTCTTCCCAGACCACATACACCTACGTCCTGCTTCCGAGGAAGACAGGTACGTTCACCCTTCCGGCCGCGACCGCATCCTTCAAGGGCCACAGCGTCAGTTCCCCGAAACAGCAAGTGGAGGTTTTCGCCGGCCAGGCCCCTTCCTCCCAGAGGCAGCAGGGCGGGAGCGGACAGGCCCAGGGGACCTCTGTCAGCGGGGAAGATCTTTTCATCAGGATGATCCCGAGCAAGACACGGGTCGTGGTCGGGGAGCCCTTGACAGTCACCTTCAAGCTGTTCAGCCGCATAGACGTGGCCGGATACGAGGACCTGCGCTTCCCTGAATTCGACGGATTCTGGGTCCAGGATCTTCCCGGGCCGTCCAGCGTCGAATTCCGCAGGGAGAAATACGGCGACCAGATCTACAACGCTGCGGTCCTCCGCAGCTGCACCCTCATCCCGCAGCAGTCGGGCAACCTCACCGTAGGCCCGGCCGAGATGGTATGCCAGATAATGGTGCGTGCTCCGAGGTCCTCGGGAGGCGGAATTTTCGACTCCTTCTTCCAGGACGACTACCGTACGATACGCAAGAGGATCACCTCCGGAGAGACCACTTTCCGGGTGAGTCCCCTTCCTGCAGGGGCGCCGTCTTCGTTCGGCGGGGGAGTGGGGTCCTTCAGGATATCCTCCGCGCTGACTAAGGACAGCCTCCGCACCCACGACGCCGCATCCCTGAAGATTACCGTTTCCGGAAAGGGAAACCTCTCCATGCTGGATGCTCCGAAAGTCAATTTCCCGCCCGATTTCGAGGTCTACGACATCAAGACTACGGAAAACTCGGACAAGTCCTCCGGGCGCCTGTCCGGGAGCAAGACTTTCGAATATCCTTTCATACCCCGCAGCCACGGTGAATTCACCATCCCCCCCGTGGAGTATTCCTACTATGATCCGTCGACCGGGAAATACGTCACCCTCCGCACTCCGGAAATGCCGCTTTCCGTCAGCCGGGGCAACGAGCCCGAGACTGCGGCCAATCCCGGCGGGCAGCTCGTGCAGGGCGTGGACAGGCGCGACGTGCGGGACCTCGGCAGCGACATACGCTTCATTTCGACGAAACTGCCGCGCCTGCGCCATGCAGGGTATTTCTTCGTAGGTTCACCTTTGTTCCTTGCCATAGTGATACTGCTCCTGATAGCCGCCGCGGCCGTGTATTTCGTGCTCCGTTCCGTTGCCGCGCGCCGCGCCGACGTGGTCGGGACACGTGTACGAGGGGCTTCCAAGATGGCCCGGGGAAGGCTCTCGAAGGCTGCGCAGTATCTCCGCGACAATCTTTATTCCGCATTTTACGAAGAACTGCACAAAGCCATCCTGGGCTTTGTTTCAGACAAGCTCAACATGGATGTTTACGAGATGGACAAGGATACCATTTCCGGCAGGCTGACCGGGGCCGGAGTCCCGGAAGGACTGGCCAGGGATTGCATCTCCCTGCTCGAGGCCTGCGAATTCGCCCGCTATTCTTCCTCATCCGAAGGCAGGGAAGGCATGAACGGTCATTATGAACAGGCCGTTGCCGTCATATCCGGCATCGATGCCGCCCTGAAGCGCCGCCCGTCCCGCCGGCCCGTGTCCGCAGCCGTTGCGGCCCTCATCATCATGGCCGCATCCGCACCGGGGCTCGGTGCCGCGACTCCCGCGGCCGATTCCCTGTGGAACGCTTCTGCGGCCGCCTATGCGGACGGCAGCTGGGGCGAAGCCGCGGACGGCTGGACCGCCATTTCGGAGATGGGCCTGAGCTCACCCCAGTTGTTCTACAACATAGGCAACGCCCGCTTCAAGGAAGGGAACCATGCCCTTGCCATCCTGAATTACGAGAGGGCCCTGAAACTTGATCCTTCGTACTCCGACGCGCGTTTCAACCTCGAATTCGCCGGCAGCTTCGTCCAGGACCGCATCGACGTCCTGCCCGAGTTCTTCCTCAGGACATGGGCCCGCAAACTGCGCTGGGCCATGCCATCGGACGCTTGGGCCGCGTTGTTCCTGGTCTTTCTGGCCGGGCTGATTGCCTGCGTGCTGCTGTTCCTGCTTTCCGGCTCTTACGCCGGCCGCAGGACCGGCTTTTTCCTGGGGCTTGCGTTGCTGGTCCTTTCCGCCGTCTGCCTGGATGCTTCCATCCGTCAGCGCAAGGAAGCTCTCGGGACCGACCGGGCCATTGTCACCGTGCCCGTGGCACCGGTGCGCAGCGCCCCCGGTACGGACGTCTCCAGGGACCTTTTCATACTGCATGAGGGCACCAAGGTGAAGATACTCGAGAGCCTCGGTGAGTGGAGCGATATAGAAATCGCCGACGGAAGGCGCGGATGGATACGCTCGGGGGCCTTTGAGATTATCTGAGGGGGGCTACAAATTGTTGAAATAATTGTTGATAAATATTGATTCAATCAAAAAAATGGCTATATTTGTCGCGTATTTCAGAACGAAGACAAGAAATATTTAATATCAATTGATGCATTATGAAGATTAAAGTTTTAGTTTTGGCCTCTGCCCTCCTTCTCTGCGGAAGCGCTTTCGCACAGGAGAACAACAAGGATGCCAATGGGAACATCCAGTATGGCCCCTACTCGACTAACAAGTTCTGGGACAATTGGTTTGTCAGCCTCAGCGGTGGTATCGACTATACCGTCGAGAACAAGACCGGCGGCGGACTTACCCCCGCTCTCGACATCAATGTCGGTAAGTGGCTGGATCCCTGCTTCGGCGTCCGTGCCGGTTGGGAAGGTTGGAAAGTCGCTGCGAAGAACGCCAACCCCGACAAGTACAACTACAACCAGTTCCACGCTGACTTCCTCTGGAACATCAGCAACCAGTTCTGGGGATACAAGGAAGACAGGGTTTACAACTGCATCCCTTACTTCCACGCCAGCGCCATCCTCAATGTCCTCACCAGCAGCAAGCAGCTTGGTGCCGACATCGGAGCCGGTTTCGGTCTGTTGAACAACATCCGTCTGAATGACAAGTTCGCCATCCCCATCGATGTGCGCGGAACCATCCTGCACGGTGACAACCTCGGCCCCGGCGGCGCAGGTCTTGGCGGAGTCCTCTCCGTGACCGCAGGTCTCGCCTACAACTTCGGAGTCAGCAACTGGAAGCGTACCTCCAGCATCCTCGCACCGGCTCTCGCAGCCGCAGCCGCTGCAGAAGCTGCGAAGCAGGCCATGCAGGCTGAGAAGGACAAGGCAAACGCCCAGAAGGCTGCTGCCCAGAACACTGCCGACCAGCTCGCCAAGGAGAACGACAACCTGAAGAAGGAAGTCGCCCAGGGCATCAACGACAACAGCGACCTCATAAAGGGCCTCCTCGAGACTCCGATGGTGGTTTACTTCGAGATCGGCAAGGCCAAGCTCAGCAACAAGGAGCAGGCCCACTTCGACTACATCGTGAAGAACATCATGAGCCGTGGCAAGAGCGCGAAGTTCACTCTCTCCGGAAATGCTGACAGCAAGACCGGCAGCAAGAGGCGCAACCAGCAGCTCTCCGAGCAGCGTGCAGATTACATCTACAAGCTCCTCACCGACAAGTATGGCATGGACGCTGACAAGTTCACCGTCAAGGCCAACGGCGGCAACGACATCTTCGACACTCCTGAACTCAACAGGGCTGTCATCATCGAAGCCGAGTAATTTATTCCTGATGGAATCAGAAAAGAGGCGGATCATTTGGTCCGCCTCTAATTGTTTTAGGATTCAACACAGGCTATTATCCTGTCTCTTCGATACATTGTTCAGGGCAAACGCTAATGGCAGTTAAGACATAATCTGCCACTTCGGTACCCAAGGTCGCTATTGCCTCCCCTGTGCTTGTGAAATACGCCTTCACGTTACTGTTGATGGCAATTTCTCCATTTGCAACAGGGACGCAAGTCTCGCAGCCATTGCACCGATCTTGGTGAATCTCGAATGTTGAAGCCATAAGATAAGGAATTGGTTATTGTACAATTATAGTTTATTTTTTTTAATAATTCAAAGGCCATTGTTGAGAATAACGTTAAATACTTTCCTTTTCTCTGTGTATTTGGTTTCCGTGAGCTCGTGCTGCCATGGGCAGGAGTTGGAATTACAAAAGGAAATAGTCTATTTGGCAGATTCAATCGGGTGCAGGTACCCTGGATCTGAAGGAGATATTAAGGCGCGGGACCATATTTTGGACAAGTTTACGGAATACGGACTCAAAGGGGAAGTGCAGACCTTCGATATAGTTGAAAAGATATGGGGAGAAGGCAGCTTGCGTCTGACAGGACGGGATGGTTCGTTGGATTTATGCTATGGAGATGAGTTCGTCGTCAATCCCCGTAGCGCCACGGATACCCTTTCTGCCGGCTATGTGACAGTTACGGGCAGCCTCCCGGATTCGTTGCATCATATAATGAAGGGAAAGGTCGTGTTATGCGTCCAGGATACTTCTGCGGCAGTAGCCGGATCGAGAATCACTTCCGTATCTGCGGCTTCCGAAGCAGGCGCAAGGGCTATGATATATGTCCATAAACCCGATATGAGGGTCAGGCACAGCATCTCAAACGGCAACCGGCACTATCTGCCATGGCCGATACCGGTACTGACCGTCAATTATGATATGTTGCGGGAATTTATCCCCGGAAGGACGGTCCACATTGCTACTAAACATCATGAAAAGCATCTGGAGGCTGCGAACATTATCGGTTTGAAGCGCGGCTCCATATCGAAGACTGTCATAATAGGAGCCCATTTCGACACGCTTAAGCCGGATCCTGACAGCGGCATGGTCAGGCCCGGGGCGAATGACAATGCATCTGGAGTTGCTGTCCTTCTGGCTTTGGCGGAGCGTTTGAGTGTCATTGAGACACGTTGTAACATAATATTCGTTGCGTTCGGAGGCGAGGAAAAGGGTGCCTTGGGCTCGATGAACTTCGTGCAGCATTATCCGATCTCCCGGGAGAGTATCGAAGAGATGATTAATCTGGACATGGTTGGAGGTATGGCTGACCGAACTCTTTATTTCAGGCAGTTCAACGCTACCCGGGTGATACCATCTTCCACCAGGATTCACCTGGTCGAAGGCGAGGATGCCCGCAGCGACCATGGTGATTTCGTCTCCTCCGGAGTCCCTGCGACATACTTTACCACCGGCCAGGATGAGAAGATGCATACTATATACGATACATCTGATGGCTTGAACTATGAGGGAATGAAAAAAATAGTCGCATTTCTTGTTGATTATATATTGAGAATTGCCGCTTAGCCCGTTTTATTTCTCCTAAGGATTTCTTAAATTTGTCTGCAAACCGATAACGAACTGCAATGAACAAAATCGATGTCGTGCTCGGACTCCAGTGGGGTGACGAGGGTAAAGGAAAGGTTGTTGACGTACTGACTCCGTCTTATAAGGTTATCGCCCGTTTCCAGGGCGGCCCGAATGCCGGACATTCCCTTAAATTCAATGACGACGGGTTCGTGCTGCATACTGTCCCGTCGGGCATCTTCCGCGAGAATACCCTTAATATAATAGGCAACGGCGTCGTCGTGGATCCCGTGATCCTGATGGACGAGATCTCCCAGATTGAGGCGAAGGGCCTCGACATCACGGAAAAGCTCGTGATCGCGAAGCGCGCGCACCTCATCCTTCCTACGCACCGCATGCTCGACGCAGCTTCCGAGGCGGCGAAGGGCAAGTCCAAGATCGGCTCCACCCTGAAGGGCATAGGACCTGCCTATATGGACAAGACCGGCCGCAACGGTCTCCGTATCGGGGACATCCTTTCTCCGGACTTCACGGCTAAATACGAGGCCCTGAAGCGCAAACACCAGTCCCTGCTGGCCCAGTATCCCGGCTTCGAATATGACATCACCGAATATGAGCAGAAATGGCTTGCTGCGGTTGAGCAGCTGAAGCGTTTCAAGTTCATCGAGAGCGAGCTCGTGGTGAACAATTACCTCGACAATGGCCTTCCCGTCCTTGCCGAAGGCGCCCAGGGGTCCATGCTGGACATAGATTTCGGCACCTATCCTTTCGTGACTTCCTCGAACACCATGACAGCCGGCGTCTGCACCGGCCTCGGAGTGGCTCCGTCCCGCGTGGGAAAGGTGTTCGGCATCTTCAAGGCATATTGCACCCGTGTCGGCAGCGGTCCGTTCCCGACTGAACTTTTCGACGAGACGGGGGAGAGGCTGCGCAGCATCGGCCGCGAGTACGGTGCCACGACCGGAAGACCCCGCCGCTGCGGCTGGCTGGATCTCGTGGCCTTGAAATACGCCGTGATGATGAACGGAGTGACCGACCTCATCATGATGAAGTCCGACGTGATGAACGACTTCGATACGATTAAGGTCGCGACGGCCTACAAGGTCGGCGAAAAGACCTGCGATTACCTGCCTTACGGCGCTGGAGACGATATCGAGCCCGTCTATACCGAATTCCCCGGCTGGAAGGAGGACATCTGCGGCGTGCGCGAGTACGCGGCCTTCCCGCAGGCTTTCAAGAACTACGTGAAGTTCATCGAGGAGCAGACCGGCTGCCCCATCCGCATCATCTCCGTCGGCCCCGACCGCATCGAAGTCGTCATCCGCTGAGCAAATAACTGCTTCTCCTCTTTTTTATCCGCCGCTCCCTGGCTGGATTCTACTCTGAAGTGCAACGCTTTGAAGCCTGACAGAATAACTTTACTGTCATAACAGAAAAGCGACAGAGAATGGGATACAAACATTTGACGAGGGAGCAGCGATATACGATTGAGGCGTTGCTGCAGACACCGATGAGCCTGAGGGAGATAGGGGAAGTGATTGGGGTCAGCTGTAGTCTCGTACTTTCACGATATTTCTCCAAATATAATCTCGGGATTTCCGTAGGACTCC
>JAEEGL010975441.1_pt1 | contig 17271 bp, 20 predicted proteins | sample 9134231 | NCBI WGS metagenome assembly JAEEGL01 (sample SAMN16246548, study PRJNA631951) | gut metagenome | biome: gut microbiome; feature: rumen; material: fiber-attached | host: Bos | place: Iran: Karaj | collected 2018-10
ATGATTACTGATCCATTTGCGACTTATATTGAGAATGGCGGCGTCTTCCGCGCAGCCCGCACCAGCGGTGAATACCTTGATGGTGGCACCGTAGATGGTTGGGTTCACGCAAATAACGTCGTTTGCGGCAAGAAATAATCTTAAAAAAGAGGCCCGCGGGGCCTCTTTTTTGTTTCGATTTTCGGCGGAACCTTACGCGCTCTAATAGTTAGTAGCGCGGCGCTCAAAGTAAGACTTAGGGTGCGCACAAACTGGGCAAACCTCTGGGGCTTCCTTGCCGATTACAATGTGACCACAGTTACGGCAGACCCAAATCGTGTCGCCATCACCTGAAAATACAACTTTGTCGTTGATGTTTTTGAGCAATTTGCGGTAGCGTTCTTCGTGAGATTTTTCGATTGCGGCAACGCCTTCAAATTTGTCGGCGATTTCATCAAAACCCTCTTCGCGGGCGGTTTTGGCGAATTCGGCGTACATGTTGGTCCACTCGTAATTTTCGCCGGCAGCGGCAGCGGCCAAGTTTTCTGGGGTGGATTTTACCTCACCGCCCTCGAGTAGCTTAAACCACATCTTGGCATGTTCTTTTTCGTTGTTGGCAGTTTCTTCAAAGATGGCAGCGATTTGTTCGTAACCATCTTTTTTGGCCTTAGACGCAAAGTAAGAATATTTATTGCGCGCTTCGGACTCGCCGGCAAACGCAGCCTTTAAATTTTGTTCAGTTTTGGTACCTTGTAAATTCATATTACTCCTTTGTTCTATTATATAATAATTAGTATGAAAAAAATCATGGAGCTTAGTCTCAAAAAATGCTGGGTCGGCGAAACCGAGAAGATTGTCTACGACACCCGTGAAGAAGCCGAGGTGGCGGCTAAAGTTGCCGAGTATGACCACGGCGGCAAATTTGGGGTTTATAAGTGCGAGTACGGCGACCATTGGCATCTAACAAGTCTTTCACATTAGCACTCTTGCATAATGAGTGCTAATGTGCAATAATGGGGGTATGCAAGAAGAATTTAGTGAAATAATGAACAAACTCTCTGAGAATGCTCGTTTTGCACTCCAAAAAGCCGACTTCTTTAGCAAAAAATATAACCGCGGCTTTATGGGCACTGAGCATCTTTTAATGGGCATTTTAGCAATGGATATTTCAACTGGCGCCAGGATGTTGCGCGAGCAAAACGTTACATTAGATGACGTCGAAAAAGCGCTCGGCAAGCCAGCCGCCGACGTGCCAGGTTCTGACATGGCAATGATGTCGCTTTCCGAATCTGTAATTTTAACTATGCGCATGGCGCGCAACTTCACCAAAGAGCAAGGCCTCTCCGTAATCGGCACCGAGCATTTGCTTTATTCACTGCTTTCGCAAACCAACTCCCGCGCGGCGCTGATCTTGGAAGATCTAAACGTTGATATCGAAAAAATCTTGAACGACATTGAAGATTTAACCGAAAAGCAGACCAAAGAAGAAAAACTTAAAAACGAAAAAGCCAAATATTTGCGCAAGGCGCCGCTCAAATTCCTCGGCCGCTACGGCAAGGATTTAACCGAAGAGGCGCGCGCCGGCAAGCTCGACGCCGTGATCGGCCGCGACAACGAAATCGAACGCGTAGTGACCGTACTTTGCCGCCGCACCAAATCTAATCCAGTTTTGATCGGCGAAGCCGGTGTTGGCAAAACCGCCATCGTCGAAGGCCTGGCCACCCGCATCGTCAAAAACGACGTGCCGGGCGCTTTGATTGGCAAGCATATTTACCAAGTAGATTTGAGCTCGGTGGTGGCCGGCACCAAATTCCGCGGCGAATTTGAGGAGCGTATTAAGGGAATTATCGACGAAGCCACCGGCGACGATTCGATTTTGCTCTTTATTGACGAGATTCATTTGCTCTGCGGCGCTGGTTCTTCCGAAGGCTCGATGGATGCTGCAAACATTTTGAAGCCAGCCCTAGCCCGTAACTCCCTTAATTTGATTGGTGCTACCACGCTTGATGAATACCGCAAAACTATTGAAAAAGATAAGGCTCTCTCGCGCCGATTCCAAACCGTGATGGTGGAAGAGCCGAGCGCCGCTGTGACTCTTCGCATTTTGAAGGGCGTAAAAGGTGCTTACGAAAAGCACCACGGCGTGGTGATCCCAGATAAAATCCTCGATACCGCCATCAATATGGCCTCGCGCTACATCAACGACCGCTTTATGCCGGATAAAGTCATCGATATTATCGACGAAGCCAGCGCTATCGCTAAGGTTGCGGCCGATAAAAAAGGTGGTGGCATCTACAAAAAGCTTAAAATCGAAAAAGCCACATTGGAGGATAAGGTTGCTGCGGAGGCCGAAAAGGAAAACTACGAGGCGGCCGCCAACTACAAGACTGAGCTGATTAGAATCGAAGAGGAAATCAAAAAACTTGAGAAAAAGGGCATCAAAAAGACCGAAACCCCAACCCTTACCGAAGAGAATTTGGCTACGGCTGTATCTCTTAAAACCGGCATTCCGGTGTCCAAAGTACACGGCTCAGAGCTCAAGATGTTGCTCAACCTAGAAGATCATTTGAAAGAATCCATCATTGGCCAAGACGAGGCCGTAGAAGCGGTAGCCAAGGCCGTGCGCCGCGGCCGTTCCGGCATCGCCGACCCACGCCGCCCAATTGGCTCATTCATCTTCATGGGTCCTACCGGTGTTGGCAAAACCGAGCTCGCCCGCGTGATTGCGCGCGAAGTCTTTGGTGGCGAAAACGCCCTCATCAAGATTGATATGTCTGAATTTGGCGAAAAACACAACGTTTCGCGCCTAGTTGGCGCCCCGGCCGGCTACGTCGGTTACGATGACGGCGGCAAGCTCACCGAAGCCGTGCGCCGCAAACCATATTCCGTGGTGCTTTTTGACGAAATCGAAAAGGCCCACCCAGACGTCTTTAATATGCTCCTCCAGATTCTCGAGGACGGCGTCCTTACCGATGGTCAGGGTAACAAGGTCAAATTTAATAACACTATCGTGATCCTAACTTCCAATCTCGGCTCCGCCGACATGTACCGCGAATCCGAGCTTGGCTTTACCGCTAAAACGCCAAAAGATAAGAAGGCCTTGAAAGAAGAATACGAAGAAAACAAAGCCTATGCCATGAAGGCCCTCAAAAAGACCATGCGCCCAGAGCTAATTAACCGCTTAGATAACATCGTGGTCTTCCACGCTCTCACCAAAAAAGACGTTGAAAAAATCTTTGACAACCTGATCGATGACCTCAAAGTCCGCCTGGCCAAGAAAGGCATCGGCCTTAAAGTGGATGCCGCTGCCAAGGAACACCTGATTAAGAAAGGTTACGATCCGAAGAACGGCGCCCGCCCGCTTCGCCGCGTTATCGAAGACGAAGTTGAATCCCTGCTTTCCGAAGCCATCATCGGCGAACGCCTCAAAAAAGGCGACATTCCAACTCTTAAACTCGTTAAAAATAAGCTAACGTTACAAAAATAAGGAGACGATATGAAAGATTATCTAGTACCAACTATTATCGAGGAATCAAACCGCGGCGAGCGCGCGTTTGATATTTACTCGCGACTTTTGAAAGACCGCATTATTTTCCTCGGCGAAGACGTGAATGCCCACACCGCCAACCTCGTGATTGCGCAGCTGCTTTACCTCGCGCACGAGGACCCAAAGAAACCTATCAAACTTTACATCAACTCTCCTGGCGGCTCGGTCTATGACGGCCTCGCCATCATCGATACGATGAACTACATCGAGCCAGAGGTCGAGACCATCGGCATCGGCTTGCAAGCCTCGATGGGCGCAATGTTGCTCTCTTGCGGCGCCAAAGGCAAACGTTTCTGCCTCGAGAACTCCCGCATCATGATCCACCAGCCATCCTCCGGCACCGAAGGGAAGATTACCGACCAAGAAATCATGCTTAAAGAGGGAATTTTCCTCAAGAAACGCTTGGCCGAAATCTTCGCCAAAAACACCGGCAAATCTCTAGAACAGGTCGAAAAAGACATGGATCGCGACCACTGGATGTCTGCCGAAGAAGCCAAAAAATACGGCATTATCGACAAAATTATCAAATAAAACAGGGAAAAACGACCGCCATCTTACCGGATGGCGGTTTTGCTTTCTTGACTTTTTTGCGGTTTTGGTGTATAATAAATAGATGGCTTATATTTTTTTAGGCCACAGTCAGTATCCGCACCACGCGGATAGGTACCAAAAAAATTAAGGAGGTGACACAAGATGTCACAGAAAAGCAAGAATTTGAGCCTGTCAACCGCATTTGGAGATATGAAGGAATACACCCTCTTAGATATCTTCGAAGGAAAAAGCCTGAAAGGAATTGTTCGCAGCAGAGTTTATTATGCCGTGAAAAAGATCCTCGAGGGACCTGACCTTTCCAAAGACTTTTTTTATAAGGTCGATGCACTGACGAGGGCCGTATATGGGAGTAATGGAAAATACGTTATGGTACAACCAGTCCCTGGCTTCGACGGATTGCCAAAATATATTTATCTGGGAGATCAAAAGTCAATCTGGCACGATGGCGACGACAAAATTGGGCGTCACACTGGGTTTACTACCGGAGAAATGATTAGGATTGGCAAAAATAAGAAGAAGGGAGTTATCGACACGAAGATAGCCGCTGCGATTGGCGCACTCCATGACGTAGGCAAGAAGTATACTGCCCACATCTCTCAAAATGGCCTGTCGTTTTATGGTCATGCCCAATTGTCAGCATATATTGCTTGGCATTGGTTGAACAAACTCAACCTCTTCTCCGAAGAGGAGCGGAAGGCTATTGTCGCGGCAATTTATGGTCACGACATCGTCAAACAACAAGACCCGGTTCAAAAGGCGAAATACCACGCTTATCTTGGTGAGCTTGGTAACAAGATTAATAGGATGAACACCAAATACTGCGAGACACTTATTAAGGCCGACAGCGGTGTTATCGAAGTTACCAGCGAGGGATATAAACTTTTTAGGCAAGAATATTCTCCTGACAAGGGGAAAGTTCTCAAAACCAAACCTACGATTACTAAAAAGTGGTTCAACCGTCTTGTACGGCTAGGAAGAGAAGCTATCGATTCTATTGTTGCTTAACTCCGATCCCCTGGACTTTTAGAGTCCGGGGGATTTTTTGTGCTATGATAAAGATATGAAAATCTTATGGACCGATGGCAGCGCTTCCCCGAACCCGGGCCCGGGCGGTTTTGCCGTACTCGAAGAAAAAAACGGCGACTTTCAGCCGGTGGCGCTCGGCAGAGAACCACAATCCACCAACATCCGCATGGAAGGCCTCGCCATGATTGCCGCTATTAAATATGCCGGCGAAGAACCTCTAGAAATCCACTCCGACTCCGAATTTTGGATTAACGTGCTCACCAAATGGGCGCCAGGCTGGCAAGCTCGCGGTTGGACCAAGTCAAAAGGGGAAATCCAAAACCTCGACATCGTCAAAGAACTCTATAATTTATACACTACGCACGACGTCAAACTTATCTGGGTGCGCGGCCACGCTGGCACCGAAATGAACGAACTGGCTGACGAATGGGCTAACAGGGCTCGCAAAGGCGAGACTTTGTGATAAAATAAGGTTATGAATCTATCTGAAGAACTAATTTATCGCGGCTTTAACGCCAAAACTACCATTAAGGATCCTGCCGAGCTTGATACTCGTGCCTCCAAAAAATTCTATTTTGGGGCCGATCCATCCGCTGATTCCCTCACGATTGGTAATTTGGCGGCGCTCATGATGTGCGCCTGTTTTGCCCGCCACGGCTACGAGCCATATATGCTCGTGGGCGGTGCCACCGGCCAGATTGGCGACCCAAAGGATAACGGCGAACGCGACCTTAAATCTATCGAAGAAATCGAGCACAACAAAGCCTGCATCAAGGCCCAAATCGAGCGCATTATGAACGTCGAAAACGTTACCCTGCTCGATAATTATGATTGGTTCAAAGATATCAATTACCTCTCTTTCCTGCGCGAAGTTGGTAAAAACTTCTCGATGACGCAGTTGCTTGACCGCCAGTTCGTCCAAAACCGTATCGGTGAAGGCGGCTCTGGTATTTCTTACGCCGAATTCTCTTACACTTTGATTCAGGGTTATGATTTCCTACATCTTTATCGCAAATATGGCGTGAGCCTGCAGCTCTGCGGTGCCGACCAATACGGCAACTGTACCTCTGGTATTCATTTGATTAAGCGCCTCGAGGATGCTGACGCCGACGTTTGGTCTACCCCACTCGTGATTGACCCAGTCACCGGCCGCAAGTTCGGCAAGTCCGAAGGCAACGCCGTCTGGCTCGCCAGCAAAGACAATGGCTCCGGCAACTACACCTCGATCTTTGATTTCTACCAATTCTGGATGAATCAACCAGATGAGGCTGTGGAAAACTTGCTCAAGATCTACACCTTGCTCGAAAAGCCAGAAATTGAAGACATCATGGCTCGCCACCAGGCTCAGCCAGAGCTCCGCATCGCTCAAAAAGCCTTGGCAAAAGGCGCCACCGAAGTTGTTCACGGCAAAGCCGCCGCTGAAGCCATCATTAATCTTTCTAACTTACTATTTAACCGCGATACCGATTTTGCCGCCTTCACGGCTGACGAAATCTCCGAATTCGCTACTTTTCTCCCAACCGTAAGCCTTGGCACCAATCTCGTTGATGCCCTTGCTCTAACCGGGCTCGCCGATTCCAAGAAAAAGGCTCGCGAGTTTATCGCCCAGGGCGCCATCTCGATTAACGGCACCAAAGTCCAAGACGAAATCGATCTAAACCAAATCGCAATCATTAAAAAAGGCAAAAACAAATTTGCCGTAGTAAAAGGAAAATAAATGAAAAAAGTTTTAGCATTCGACATTGACCAAACCTTAAATATCGCTAAAACTCCAATTCCAGACGAGATTGCCGACCTTCTTACTCGCTGCCTAAATTATTTCGAAATCTGCCCAATTTCTGGCCAAAAGTTCGACCAGTTCTTGATCCAAATTGTGGACCGCTTAACTAATGCTACTCCAGAGCAACTTTCGCACTTGCATCTTTTCGTGGCTCAAGGCACCCAATATTATCGCTATAATATCGAGAAAAAGGATTGGGAACAGGTCTATAACTTCCCTCTCACCGACGACCAAGTTGCAAAAATCACCAATGCTATCGAAACCGCCGCGAAAGAGCTCGGCTACTGGGAAGAAGACAAACTTGCGCCAGGCGATGAAATTATCGAAAACCGCCTCTCACAGGTGACCTTCTCTGCCCTCGGCCAAAAAGCCGGCACCGAAGCTAAGTACGCTTGGGATCCAGACTGCAAGAAGCGCGAAAAAATCTGCGCCCGCGCCAAAGAACTCGCCCCAGAATTTGATTACGAAATCGGCGGCACTACCTCAATTAATGCTATCACCCCTGGTATGAACAAAGAATTCGGTATGACGCACCTACTCGAAGAGTTAAATGTCAAAAAAGAAGACATTCTCTACTTCGGCGATATGACTCAGCCTGGCGGCAACGATTACCCGGTGGTTCAAATGGGTATCGACACCATTACCGTTCGTAGCCACGAAGACACCGCCTATGCCCTGCGCGGCATCCTCGGCGTCACTGAATAAAAATAGACAAAAAAAATAATCCCCGGCTGGGGATTATTTTGTTTTAGTGAACTTCAACGCGAACGCGTGGTAATGATTTACCGGAGAAGTGAGATTTTTTGGTCTTCACAAAGGTAACCACACCATCCTTGGCTGCATGAATCGTAAAGTTGCGAGACATGTAAGTGCCAGGGCCTGCAATTTTAGTTGCACCAGTTTGGCGAACCAAAACTTCGCCGTTCTTAACTTTTTGGCCACCAAAGCGTTTAACGCCAAGGCGCTGGCCAGCATTGTTATGGACGTTCTTGGCGGTACCGCCAGCTTTTACGTGTGACATCTATTTTTTCCTTAAAATTATTATATCTCGCGCAACAACCTGGTCTTCACGGTAGTAAAGTAGGCCCTCACGCGACTGATTTAATAGATTATACCCCAGTTTCTCTATTTCGTCAAGAATTTCTAGGCGAGAATATTTACCGCTCGGCCTGAGCCATGCTGGCACCGCGATTACGACTGGTGTTCCGGACTTAATCTGCTCGCTCAAGTTCTTTAAGAATCCTAAAACGATGGCGCCACACCTCTGTTTTTCGGACTTGAGTTTAATTTCAACTGGAGGCAGCGACATTGGTTGACCCAAAAAGCCTTCACAAGCCACAGCGTCAATCGGTTGTTCCCACTTAAAGGAAGTTGCATCGCCTACTGAAACCTGAAACGGTTTCTCTCGGCCGCGTCCAGCCGGCCCATCGCCATGGGCGGCTGGCGCTAACTCTCGCGCTGCCGCGCTCCGAAATGCCGAGAGAAATCCGTTTTCAGATTTCAGCAGCCATTCCAGATTTCTTTCAGTGTAATCAACCATTCGCTGTTCGAGATCGGTGCCGTATGCCTTGTAGCCCATCAAAATTGCTTCTTGTAAAACTACGCCAGTACCACAAAACGGGTCTAGAATGCGGGCGCCGGCTGGCAGGGGACCACAAAGGTTAATCAAAATCTGCGCAAGCTTTGGTGGTAACATGCCAACCTTGGCATCGCGGGCTGGGCGAGCTTGGTCGCGCTTAGCGTAGGCGTCGATATCCTGCACACCGATTACCTTCCACCAGGTTTTATCAACCAAAATCAACTCAACTTTGTTTGGCTTGGCACCAGAAAGTCCATTGTGAAGGGAAGTAGCAGTAGAAAGCGTGGCGGCCTTGTTCTCTACCACGCGCACGCTGCGGCCGTGGCGAGTCAAAATCTTTTTGAGTTTCAAAGCTTCACCTTGAGCCTTACGCGGGGAAGCATGTTCTGAATAATCCGAAACCCCAAGTGTGATCTTTCCCTCTGGTAAGTTTTGCAAAAATTCGAGAGGTTCTACGCTAAGTTCTTCAGCAAGTTTTAAGCTGCCGCCGAGTCTAGCAATATCCGGAACGACGTCTGCAGAAAAAGTGGCGAGTCCTGGCTTAAAACGATTGACGCGCGAAAAAACTGCCTCAAGTTCGGCAAGAGAAATTTCGGGCTGGCGCCCCAGCACGGCTAGGTATTTCATATCTAAATTATAGCATATATGGTATAATTCACTCATGGCCAAAAAACCATTTAAGTTTTCTTTTCGGACATTTTTGTCCATCGTCACGGTCTTCCTGGTAGCCTATATTATCTACCAAAACTGGCCAGACATCACGGAGGCAGTTTCCCATCTTCCTGAAGCGAACTGTTTTGTTTTGCTACTCTTAATTCCGGAACAACTCTTCATGTATTATGCCTGTGGCCGTATTTTCTTCTCATATCTCAAAAAATCCAGTAAGGTCAAAAAGCTATCAATTAAAGATAGTGCACGCATTTCCCTCGAGCTCAACTTTGTGAACCACGCAGTGCCAGCCGGCGGTTTCGGTGGGCTTGCTTTTTTGTCCTGGCGCCTTCGCCCATACAATGTCACGGCCGGCCAATCTAGTTTTCTTTACGTTTTTCGCTACGCCATCACCACAGTGTTTAATTACGTGCAGGCACTCGTCGCAATTTTGGTTTTGTTCTTCCTGAATTTGATCCCGGACAACGCGCACTGGGTGATTTGGGTTTCCCTCATCATGAATGTGGGTGTTGCGATTGCCCTCGGCCTCATCATTTATATCGCCAGTGGCAAAAAACGTATCAACTTCTTTAGTAAAATCGCCACCAATTTTGCCAACTGGCTGGTTAGGACTTTTACTTTTGGCCAAAAACGCACCATTATTACTTACGAAAAAATTAACCATTATTTAATGGATATCCACGAGAGTGTTTTGATTGCTCGTCGTGACAAAAAGAACCTTCGCCGCCCAGTTTTCTGGGGAATTATTTACAGTTTTTGTGAAATTGCGACCTATTGGATCGTGGCAATTTCGCTCGGCCGGCCTGAACTTTTGCCATACATCATGGTGGGCGAGGCCATCGGCTCGGTCTTTGATGGTATTGTGCCATACGGTTTGTACGAACTTGGTATGACCGGCGTGATGGTTGCGCTCGGCATTGATTTTGGCACCGCCACCATTGTTACGATTATGACTCGCGTCGCTACTTTGCTTTTCACCATCGCTACCGGCTACTGGCCATACAACAAAACCATCATGCAGGCAGGAAAAGACGATGGAGCCGACGCTTAAGTTCTCCCCTACCGAACTCATTTCCGCCATCAATCAAACGCTCGACTATGCTTATTCGAGCGTGGTTTTGGTTGGTGAAGTTGCGAGTTTTAAAGTCAACCAAGGCAAGTGGGTTTTCTTTGATATTAAAGACGACGAATCTAGTGTCAACTGTTTTATGACTTTGTACCAGCTCAAAATGCCGCTTGAAGACGGCATGAAAGTGATGGTGCGCGGTGTGCCAAAAATCACTAAATGGGGCAAGTTTTCATTTACCGTCCAGGCAATTCAGCCAGTGGGCGAGGGAAGCATCAAGAAAGCTTTTGAACTCTTGAAGAAAAAACTCGCTGCCGAAGGTTTGTTTGACGAAGCAAAAAAACGCCCACTACCTACAGACATTTCGAGCATTGGCGTGATTTCTTCCACCCAGGCTGCCGGCTATGCAGATTTTATTAAGATCATTAACGAACGATGGGGCGGACTCAAAATCACAACCGCCCACACGCAGGTGCAGGGCCTCGATGCGCCGGCCCAAATCGTGCGCGCCATTAAATATTTTAACGAGCACGGCGGTGTAGATGTGATCGCGATTATTCGCGGTGGCGGTTCGGCGGATGACCTGGCTGCGTTTAACGACGGAGAATTAGTTCGCGCGATTGCGGCCTCCAAAATTCCGGTTATTACCGGCATCGGTCACGAAGTGGATGAGAGTTTGGCCGACCTTGCGGCGGACGTGCGCGCATCAACGCCGTCTAACGCTGCGCAAATGCTAACGAAAGATCGTGCTGCCGAAATTCGCAAAATCGAAACGACCTTGGACCGCGTCAAGCAAGTAATTATTAACAATATCAACAATGCGATTTTTGAAAACAAGAACAAAGTCGAGCGCATCACGCGCGAATGGCAAAATAAAGTTGCAGCACTCACAGAAAACGTTAAGCAAAAGATGAAACTTCTCGAGGCTTTGAATCCAGAAAAGGTTCTGCGCCAAGGCTACGCCATTTTATCCGGCAAAGTTTCCCCAGGAAGTGTTGTAAAAATTACAACATTTAAACAAGAAATTAATGCGGAGATTAAAGATGTCAGAGACCGACAATAAACCAAACCTCAATCAAAAAATTCAAAAGCTCGACGAAAGCGTGGAGTGGTTTTACGGTGACGATTTTAATTTGGAAAACGCCACCGAAAAGTACAAAGAGACTTTAACGCTCGCCAAAGAAATCGAAAAAGACCTCGAGGGCCTCAAAAACGAGATTGAAGTCCTTGCAGAAGATTTTTCAAAATAGTGTTATAATATGCTTATGGATAATAATTCATACCAACAGCCAATGCAGCCGGTACAACCAGTACCGCAGCCAATTGTTCGTAACCCACAAGACGCGGACAAGAAAAAACAACTCATCAAAACTATTTCCCTTGCTGTTGCTGTACTTCTTGCACTTGTTTTTGCAGTTTTGTATTTTATGGAGAGTTCAAAATATTCAGATCTTAACAAAGATTTTGAAACCAAAGTATCTACCGCTGTCGAAACCAGAGCCGACGCTCGCTTGACCGAGCTCGAAAAACAATTCGACGAACTCGACAAAAAACCATACTCAAAATTTGTTGGGCCAGAGGATTACGGTAGTCTTTCGTTTGATTATCCTCGCACCTGGAGTGTTTATGTTGCAGAAGACGCCGCCAAAGGTGGCAAATATGATGCCTACTTTAATCCAAACAAAGTCGAAGCTATCAAAGACAAGCATGCCTATGCTTTGCGCGTAGAGATTTTCAACGAATCATTCGATAGCGTAGTTGCCGACTACGACAGGAAGGAAAGCCTTACCGCCAAAGCCGACACCGTGGGCGGTGCCTCGGCCAATCTTTATACTGGCACCATTCCAAACACTGAGTTCAGCGGTGCAATTTCGATCTTCAAGATTCGCGACAAAACCGTAATTATCACGACTTACGATCAAGCTTACTTTAGTGATTTTAATAATATTCTAGATAGTATCAAATTCAACTCTTAAACGTGCTATAATTTTAGCATGGAACAGGAGGTGAACGGTATTTTGGTGGCAGCCCACGAGCTCAAGGCTCCGCTGTCTGTTTTGCGCCAGCTCGCCCTGTCTTTTGATTTCGAAGAACCAGCGCCTTCGCTCGAACATATTCGCTCCGAAATGGTGAGCGTAAGTGAACGCGCCATCAAACAAGTTAACGACCTCACGAAAATCGCCCGGCTCGAAGACGGCCTGTTTACGATGGAACCGGTTTCGGTGCGCGCCGTTTGCGACGACGTCACGCGCGAACTCGATTACCTTTTCCGCTACAACAAGCGCGAACTATTTGTAAAATATTCCAACAAAGCCAAGCTCGTCACGGCCAACCGCGATCTTTTGCACAGCGTAGTCTATAATTTCCTACTTAACGCCATGCATTATTCGGGTGAAGAAACTCGCTCCGAGCTTTGTATTAACGACTGCCACGACAAAGTCAAAATTTCCGTGCGCGATTTTGGCCCGGCTTTGCCGATGGATGTGTGGCGCGAAATGAAACGCGGCTGGATCAAAAAACCAACCTCGATCGCGATGCGTCCGGGCAGTTCTGGCCTGGGACTTTATATTGCTTCTAAGTTTTCTCGTTACATGAATGCCAACGTGGGTGCGGTTCGTCACCGCGACGGCACCAGCTTCTTTATCGAGCTGCCGGTCTCAACCCAAGCGAGATTGTTTTAATGATTTTCATAATTGACGATGACGAAATTATGGCGGAGTGCATCGCGCGCGCCGTCAAAAAGGAAACTAAGATTTTTTCAAACGCCATTGCGGCAGTTGAGGCTTTAAATGACGAAGTGCCAGAACTAATCTTTCTTGATATTTTATTGGACGGCCCGGACGGTTTTACCTTTTTAAACGAACTCGCTTCCTATCAAGACACCGCCAAAATTCCAATCGTTATTGTAACGTCGCTTGATGTTTCGGGTGTAGATCTTAGCCAGTACAATGTGGTGGGAATTTTATCAAAAGATAATATGACACCAAAGGAAATCAAAAAATATGTCAGCGAAAACGCCGGATGATATTAGAACCCTGGCCTATGTGCTTCGCCGCACCAATTACGGTGAAGCCGACCGCATCCTAAATTTGTTAACGCCAACTGGTCAATATTCGGCCATTGCGCGTGGTGTTCGCAAAGAAAAATCACGGCTCAAAAGCAGTATTGAAATGTTTTCTTTGATCGATATTAATCTGCATGTCGGCAAGGGCGAACTCTACACTGTAACTTCTGCCAAAATGCTGGATTTTTACAGCAACTTACTCACTGATCTTTCGCGACTTGAACTGGCGTCGTTAATTCTGAAAAAAGTAAATTCGGTGTCCGGCGATGCGAATAGTGAAGAACTTTTTAATGTCGTCGACCAATCGCTAAAAGCCTTGAACGCTGGAGAAAACCCAGAGCTAATCGAAGCTTGGTTTTGGCTTAATTATGCCAAAGCCAAAGGCGAAGAGATTAATTTATATCGCGACACGAGCGGGGAAAAACTGGTAGAAGATGGCATATACATTTGGAACACGGCGGAATCGGCACTCGAAGTTTACCCGGGTGGAAACATCGGCGCCAGCGAAATTAAACTAATGCGGCTCATGCTTACCTCTCGGCTAAACCTCGCTTTAAAAGTACGCAACGCGCCACCACTCGAAGCAATTTCCTATATTGCTAAAGCTATTAATAAGCTATGATATAATACTTTTATAAAAGGAGTTAGAAAATGCCTGATAACGGTAAAAAAAGTAAAAAACCAATCATCATTTCAATTATTATTGTATTAATCTTGGCCGCCGCTGCCGGCGTAGCCGCCTTCTTCCTACTCAAAAACAAGCCTCTTGATTCAAGCTACTTTGTTTCAGACGACACCAAACTCGTTTACAACGTTAGCAAAAACCTCGATGGTGCTACCATCTATGATTCATACGAAATCTACATGGTTTATTTCTATGAAGGCGACAAACTCACTGGCCTCACCACTTACTATGGTTACGAAAGTGAAGATGCTGCCAAAGCTGCGCTCGAAAAATACTCCGAAGTCTTTAAGACTGGCGACGACATCACGAAAGTCGAACAAAACGGTAAGTACATTTGCCTTACCGCTGCCGCATATCTCTACGAAGGCACTACGGTTGACAGCATCCGCACTATTATCGAATTCCAAGAAAAAGGAAACACTGGCATAGTTGAAGAAGACCAAGAACTAGAACAAAATATTATCGAAGACGCCGAAGTCAAGATTAACTGGGACTAATAAGTAAAAAGCCAGCCTGTTAGGCTGGCTTTTTGTGCTATAATTTTTATATGAGTAAATTAGATGACATCGTAAGTTTGTGTAAGCGCCGCGGCTTTATTTTCCCAGGCTCAGACGTTTACGGCGGCATGGCCGGCACCTGGGACTTTGGTCCGCTTGGCGTCATGCTCAAAAATAATCTTGTAAACACTTGGTGGAGTCACTGGGTAGATCAGCGCGACGATATGTTTGGTATCGACGCTGCCATCATCATGAACCCAACCACGTGGGAAGCTTCTGGCCACACAGCAACTTTTGCTGATCCATTGATTGAATGTAACGAATGTCATTCCCGCTTCCGCGCCGACAAGCTCGTCGACGGCTATTCCGAAAGCATCACAACAGAAGAGTTTAAAGCTATTAACCCAGCCTGTCCAAACTGTGGCAAAACCAACTGGGGAAGCATCCGCAAATTTAATATGATGTTCTCTACTCACGTAGGCGCCGTGCTTCCTGAAGACGAATCCGGTAGCGAGTCCGACAAAGAACTTGCTCGTCGCTCCATCGCTTACCTTCGCCCAGAAACTGCACAAGGTATTTTCACGAACTATAAAAACGTCGTCGACACTATTTACCCATCCGTGCCATTTGGCCTTTGCCAATTTGGTAAATCTTTTAGAAACGAAATTTCGCCACGCGATTACATTTTGCGTGACCGCGAATGCTCACAATTTGAAATTGAATATTTTGTCCATCCAAATACTTGGGCCGAAAATTTCGAAACCATTCGCAAAGAATATTTGGATTTCCTCACGAATAAACTAGGCCTTAAAGCCGAAAACATTCACGAACTTGAAGTATCAGAAGAAGATCGCGCGTTTTACAGCAAACGCACAATTGACATTATGTACAACTATCCAAACGGCGAAGAAGAGTTGATGGGTATTGCTTATCGCACCGACTACGATCTTTCAAACGTCGCCAAAGCTTCCGGCAAAAACATGGAATATCGCGACAAAATCACCGGCGAAACCTTTGTACCACACGTGATCGAGCCATCGATGGGCTTGGAGCGCGCAATCCTCGCCATTTTGTCTGAAGCCTACTACGAAGACGAAATGGATGGCGAAACTCGTGTAGTATTGAAGCTTCCTGAAAACTTGGCACCATACAAATTCTGTGTTTCGCCACTTCTTAAAAACAAACCAGAACTTGTAGAAAAAGCCAAAGAAGTCTACGCCAAACTAAAAGCCAAATATACTTTTGTAACTTGGGATGATTCTGGCAACATCGGCAAACGCTATCGCAAACAAGACGAAATTGGTACACCAAAATGCGTGGTGATTGACTTTGATACACTAGAAGACGACACCGTTACCGTGCGCGATCGCGACACCGCCCAGCAAATTCGTGTAAAAATTGACGAGCTTTAAAATGACCAAAAAATATCAACTGTATTTTTGTCGCTTCTTTCGCACGACGCTGGCGGGGTATTTTTATGTTATAATTATTAAACCATCTTGTGCTGATTTATGGTACACGTATTTTTTTACAATTTGTTTTTTTGGAAGGAGGATGTTCCATGGAAGAAGAAAGAGTGCATTATTATTGTCGAGAAGCATGCAATGTTAAAACGCTTGATGACCTGGACTTTTACAAGAAGCCAAACCTGGAACCGTTTGAAAGCGCAATCCAATCTGGTGACATCACAATGCCGCGCCTGATCGCAGATATGAGGGAAGGTCAGTGGATGATTGAAGAGAAGAGTAGCGGATTTTTTGTAGACCAGTGGAAGAACCGTATTCGGCCAGAGCGCTACTGCGAGATCAGTAGAGCAGATTTTGAAATTGCGCTGTTTGCAATTTATGACCAGCTTAATAAGGAAGGGTTTTTTAGATGGGATTTTGATACGTTTGGAATCGCGGATTATTATTACAGACACTTTACTTCCACGGGTGGTGGTATCTTTAATTATTGGTATTGCAAATATATTGATTCGCATAACAACGGTGTTGACGGGTTTAACTATAAGTACGAGACGTACTGCGGGTTGACCGGCCTGGAAAACGCTATCGTTGAAGCAGCGATAAAGGCAAGCCTCGACGAAGACCAAAGCAAAATCTTGCTGTTCGATATGCGACGAGGAATCGAGAAATACGACTATAGTAGCGCCCAAAACGCCCTACTTGAATCAGCAAGGAATAATCTTCGGCAAAAGTACAACGGAAAGGTAATCGAGTTGATACGTGAAATTGTGAATGGCGGAGAGTACCTTTTTAGCCGAACGGGTTGGTATATGTCATCCGTGAAAGATCGACCGCCGCAAATAGAAAATCGCGACTATAGTTGTGTGACGTCGTTGTTTTCGGACGAGGACAAGTAATCCAAAAAACAAAATACCCCGCTAGGATTTATTGGCGGGGTATTTTTTATTTAGAACTTATTTGCTAGCTCTGTCAGATTCGTTCCAGCGTTTGATGGATTCCGCAATCACAGCTTTTGCTTCATCCAAGCCAAAGAAGCCTTTAACCTCGGTAGAACCAGGTTTTTTGAGGTCTTTGTAGTGGTTGAAGTGGAATTCAATTTGCTTCAATGTTTGCTTTGGCAAATCTTCCAAAGTGTTGTAGCAGTCGCCATTGTTGCGGTCGTCATCAGGGACACAGATGATTTTGTCGTCGACTTCGCCGCCGTCAACAAATTTCATCACGCCAAGAATTTTGGCTTTCATCCAGATACCAGTGGTAAGTGGTTGGTCGGTGATCATGAGAACATCGAGTTCGTCGCCATCTTCATCGATAGTTTGTGGAATGAAACCATAGTTGCAAGGTTTTGCAAAAGCAATTGGTTC
>JAEEGL012628117.1_pt1 | contig 17271 bp, 21 predicted proteins | sample 9134231 | NCBI WGS metagenome assembly JAEEGL01 (sample SAMN16246548, study PRJNA631951) | gut metagenome | biome: gut microbiome; feature: rumen; material: fiber-attached | host: Bos | place: Iran: Karaj | collected 2018-10
CTGATATCCCACGTCCCGCCTCGCGGCGGAATCCCCGTTCGGGTCACCTGGGCCCGTCATCCCTGGTCTGAGTAAACTCGGTACGTTGGTACGCGTTGTTTTCAGCAGGTGATGCGCGGCGGCTCTATTTCTCTATATTGGCCAGATAGTTCGCCAGGTCGCTGACGAGCTGTCCCGCTTCTGCATCCCGTGATTCGATGTCCCGCTGCAGGAAAATCCGGCAGGCGCACTCGTTGAGCGCGACCATCGACATCAGTTCGACCAGCGTTTTCCCCGGATTCTTGCGCGTATAGTTGTCCAGACGCTTGTTGATGGCGTCGGCGGCCAGGCGGATCACCTCCTCCTGTTCGGGGGAGGAGGCGGACAGGTTGAAGGTCCGGTCCACAATCTTGATGCTGATCTTCTGGTCCATTGCGTCAATTCTCCAGGCAGGAGATACACTTGTCAATCTCCCGTATCAGTCGGTCCATTTTTTCTTTGGCGGCTTGGTGGTCGCCGCCGGCGGTAAAGGCTTCAGTCAGTTTCAGGGTCTCTATCGTGGACTCCAGTTCCAAGATCTGTCTCCTGTAGGCCTCGCCGGTTTCCTTGCACGCCTGTAGCTCTGCGCGGAGACGTTCGTTCTCCGCTTTCCCAGCCTCATAGCGGGCAATCAGCTTTTCGATTTGTTTCCTTACATCTTCCAGCATAGCCGGTTTCGGTGCCTGTTTCCTGCAAATATAATAAAATAATTTTATTAACGTAAACAAATGCGCTATTTTTCAACGCAATGCTTACAAGGAGGCAATGAGCCGTTTGAAAAGGACGGTCATCCGGTCGGCGGCGGCATCGGCCGCGGCCACGATGGCTTCACCGTCGGTTACATACTCCTCGTCGTCCGTGGCATGGGCGACGTCGGTGATCACGGACATCCCGAAGACCGGGATACTGCTGTGACGGGCCACGATGACTTCCGGCGTGGTGCTCATGCCGACAGCATCGGCGCCGATCAGGCGGAAGAACCGGTATTCGGCGGGCGTCTCGTAACAGGGACCCGAAACGGCGACATAGACGCCTTGGTGCAGCTGGATACCTTCCTCGGCGGCAATGGCTTCCGCTTTCCGGATGAGGGCGGGCTCATACGGGCGGGTCATATCGGGGAAGCGGGGGCCGAATTCGTCCAGGTTGGGGCCGATAAGCGGGTTCGGGATCATGTTGATGTGGTCCCGGATGATCATCAGGTCGCCCACATGGAAACCGAGGTTGGTTCCGCCGGCGGCGTTGGACACGAACAGGAAGCGGATTCCGGTCTTGATCATCACCCGCACCGGGAGGACCACCTGGTCCATCCGGTAGCCCTCATAGTAGTGGATGCGGCCCTGCATCGCAATGACGCATTTTCCGCCCAGGTTGCCCACGATGAAATTGCCCTTGTGGCCGATGGCCGTGGACACCGGGAAGCCCGGAATCTCGTGGTAGGGGATGATGAGCGGGTCTTCGATTACCTCCGCCAGTTTTCCCAGGCCGCTGCCCAGGATGATGCCCACTTCGGGCCGGCGTCCTTCCAGATGCTCCGTCACATAGTCGGAAGCACGGTGAATGGTCTTGAGGATCTCCATCTTACAGGCGGGTTATCATTTCTCGGATCAGCCGGGTCATCTTCTCGGCCGCGGCGTTGGCCGCCACGACCACGTCGTCGCCGTCGTTGACATAGTCCTCGGCATAATCGTCGTGGGCTTCGTTGGTGATGACGGAAATCCCGAAGACGGGCACGTTCGCATGACGGGCCGCGATGACCTCCGGAATGGTGCTCATTCCCACGGCGCTGCCGCCGATGAGGCGGAAGTATTTGTACTCGGCCGGCGTTTCGTAGGAAGGACCCGTTCCGCCCACGTATACGCCTTCGCGCAGGTCGATGCCCTGTTCGGCGGCAATCGTCTTCGCGAGTTTGATGAGGGTGGGGTCATACGGCCGGGTCATATCCGGGAAACGCGGTCCCAGGTCGTCCATGTTCGGTCCGATGAGCGGGTTGGGGAGGAGGTTGATATGGTCCTTGATGATCATCAGGTCTCCCACGTGCAGGCCGAAGTCCACGCCGCCGGCGGCATTGGAAACGAAGAGTTTCTGGATGCCGACGGACATCATCACGCGGATGGGAAGGACGACCAGCTCCATTCCATAGCCCTCATAATAGTGGATGCGCCCCTGCATGGCGAGGACACACTTCCCGCCCAGGTTGCCCACGATGAAGTTTCCCTTGTGGCCGATGGCGGTGGACACCGGGAAACCGGGGATTTCCTTGTAGGGGATGATGAAGGGATCTTCGATATAGTCGGCCAGTTTGCCGAGGCCGCTGCCTAGGACGATGCCGATTTCCGGCGTCCGTCCGGCGAGTTTTTCCTTTACGTACGCGGAAGCGTGCTGGATTCTTTCAATACGTGCGTCCATGATAGGATTGGTGTTTTAGTGTAATCAAATTTGACTGAGGACCTTGCGGGCCTGGGCGAGGATTTCCTTCTCGCCTTCCACCCTGCGGTCCCGCATGATGAACCGACCCTGGGCGATGACCGAGGAGATCACGTCGCTGTGGGCGGCATAGATGAGGTTCGCGAGGAACGAACCGGGGGACAGGAAGTAGGAATTGTCCGTGTCTACGATGGACAGGTCGGCGATGGCGCCTTCCCGGATGACACCCGTATCCAGTCCGAGGGCCCGGGCGCCGTTTACGGTGGCGGCGTCCATCAGTTCGCCGAGGTGCATCTGGGAGGGATCCTCCCGCCAGGCTTTCTGGAACAGGGCGGTGGTCTTCATCGTCTCGAGCATGTCGAGATTGTTTGAGGAGGCGGCACCGTCCGTGCCCAGACATACGTTGGCCCCGGCATCCCGCAGTTCGTTGTAACGGAACCGGAAGCCGGAAGCGAGCTTGGCGTTGGAGTTGATGTTGTGGACACAGTTGACCCGGTGCTTTCCCATCAGTTCCACGTCGTGGTCGCTGAGCCAAAGGGAATGGGCGGCGATCACGTGGGGACCCAGGACGCCGAGGCTGTCCAGGTATTCGGTGGGGGAGAGACCGCCGTGGGCCTTCCGGCAGTCGATGTCTTCCTTTTGGGTCTCGGACACGTGGATGTGCAGTTTCATCCCGTGTTCACGGGCGAAATCGCTGGCCCAGAGGATCATTTCCTCGCTGACGGTGTAGACCGAATGGACCGACATCGCCAGGTGAGAGGCTTCGCTCCATCCGAGGGAGCGTTCATACAGTTGCAGGCACTTACGGCGCTGTTTTTCAGCCGTTTCCTTGTCAAAGTTGTCCAGAATGACGAACGAGATGTAGGGCCGGATGCCCATTTCGACGGCAGCATCCCGGGCGAAGGGGGCGAACCAGTACTGGTCATTGAAGGTGGTGGTGCCGCTCTTGATCATCTCCAGGCAGGCCACCTTCGTCCCCCAGTAGATGAATTCCTCGTCCACACGGGCTTCGATATCCCAGATGCGATCGAGCCAGTCGTGGAGCGGCACATCCTCGGTGATGCCCCGCAGGAGCGTCATCGCGGCGTGCGTGTGCATGTTGATGAAACCGGGGATGACGGCCTTGCCGGTACAGTCGACCGTCTCATCCGCGACAAGCCCCTCCGTCTGGGGGAAAGGGAGGATGCGGCGGATCCGCTGCCCGTCGATGAAAAGGTTCACCGGGCGTCCGTCAAAGAGGATATTCTGGAGAAGGATCATCGTTTCGTCAGGGCAAAAAAACCGGCTGCACGGGGCGGCCGGTCGTCATTCAGAACTCGTCGAAGGAAACGTTGGAGAAGGATTCTCCGTCATCCGCGCCGTCGCCGGAATGGCCGCTTTCCTGCGGCGCGTCTTTCAGCAGGCGGGTGCGGATGAAGGTGACCGCGTCCTCAAGCCCTTCCGCGAATTTCTCGAAGTCTTCCTTATAGAGGAAAATCTTGTGCTTGTCGTAGGTGAAAGAACCGTCGCGCTCCTGTCGGCGCTTGCTTTCGGTGATGGTCAGGTAGAAGTCGTTGTTGCCTTTTGTAGCCTTCACATCGAAGAAGTAGGTGCGCTTGCCGGCGCGTACCGGCTTCGAATATACGTCTTCGGTGTTCCTCTCCTGGGGATGCCCCCTTTCAAAATCTTCACTGTACATGGCTTTCTGCTTTTTGCTTTTGTGTTTTACAAATGTAGGGAATTTATTTAAAAAACACTAACTTTGTACAAATAATTTGAGACGTATGCTGAATCGACGAATCCTGCGGATCAAGGCCTTCAAGGTCCTGTTTTCCTATGCCGAAAACAGGGATATGACCCTGAAGGAAGCCCTGTCCGCCCTTGATATTTCCTGCGAGGCGACGCGTGACCTGTATCTCCTGATGCTGTCCATCGTGGGGCCGCTTACGGCCGAGGCCGCGCGCCTGGCGGAGGCCGCCCGCACCAAGTTCAATCCGACCGAAGAGGACCTCCATCCGAACCTCAAGTTCGTCGGAAACGCCCTTGCCCCGCTGCTGGCATCCGATCCCGACTTCCAGAAACTCCTTGAACGCAAGCATCTCTCCTGGGAGCAGGACGACGCCCTCATCCACCAGCTTTACGAGTCCGTCAGGACCCGCCCCTATTTCGCCGCCTATCTGGCCGATCCGGAAATCTCCCTCGCCCAGGACGTGAAACTGTTCAAGAAGGTCTTCGAGTACGAGTTCGAGGACAACGAGGCTCTCTGGCAGATCCTGGAAGACCGCTCCATCTACTGGACCGATGACCTTCCCTACGTCCTTTCCTTCCTCATCCGGAACCTGGACGAGGTCGCCCGCACCGGACGGTGGACCCTGCCTCCGCTTTATCAGAGCGAAGTGCTGGAGGCCCAGGGACGTCGGGCGGACAGCGACCGCGCCTTCGTCCAAAAGCTCCTGGAGGGGACTTTCGCCCGTTTCGGCGAGTACTACGACAAGGTGGCCGGCTCCGTCCAGGGATGGGACCGTGACCGGCTGTATACCACAGACATCGTCCTCATCGCGATGGGCCTTTCCGAGGCGGAGAATTTCCCGGAGATTCCCGTCAAGGTGACCATCAACGAGTATGTGGAGATCTCCAAGTATTACTCCACTCCCAAGAGCCGTTCTTTCGTGAACGGCATCCTGGACCGCCTCGTCAAGGAAAGCATGGCGGAAGGCCGTACCCGCAAGACCGGCCGTGGACTTGAATAGGAACAAACTAACCCATTTACGAATATGAATACCCTTTTCTTCCTCTTACAGGCTCAGGGACAGCAGCCCCAGGGCAACACCTGGTCGATGTGGATCATGCTTTTGCTGGTCTTTGTCGTGATGTGGCTCTTCATGATCCGCCCGCAGCGCAAGCAGCAGAAGGAACTCGAGGCCTTCCAGAACTCCCTCCAGAAGGGTGACAAGGTGATCATCGGCAACAGCGGCATCTTCGGCGAGATTGTCGAGGTGAACGAGAAAAGCGCCCTGGTGAAGGTGGACGGCGATGTCAAGCTCCGCGTGGCGAAGCAGGTCCTCGTGAAGGACACCTCCGACATCCAGCGCTAGTTCCGTGTCCCGCAAATCCTGGAGATTCCTGGCCGGAAGGGAGTGGCTTTTCCTGCTGACTTCCTTCCTGCTGGCCTGTATCATCTGGCTGCTGAGCAACCTCAGCCGGGATTATTCCGGGGTGATCACTGTCCCGGTCATTGCCGAGTGCAACATCCAGGGACACAGCAGCGTGTCTTCGAACTCGGCGACCGTGTCCGCCCGCTGCCGCACGACGGGGTACCGTCTTCTTCGGGAGAATACCCGCCGGACGCAACGGCCGGTACATGTCCGTTTCCAGCGCGCCGACATCCGTTCGGCAGGCAACGACCGCTTCTTCATCGCGGGCAATGCCAAGAACAGTTATCTGGAAGATTTCTTCGGGGATGAAACCACCGTGGAAGCTTTCGTGTCCGACACGCTCTTCTTCACCTTCCCGTCCGAGAACAACAAGAGGGTTCCCGTGGAATTGACCGGGGACATCCTTTATCGTGACCAGTACATGGCTTCCGGCCCCATCCGCATCGTCCCTGATTCCGTTACGGTGTATGGCGACCAGGTCCGCCTGGACAACGTGGACCACGTGTCCACGACCCCGATCGGCTTGGACGACGTCCATGAAAGCCGGCACGGTGCCCTCCGGATCCGCAGCATCAAGGGTGTCCGCATCTCCGACGGGGAAGTGAGTTACGAGATTCCCGTGTCCCGTTACGTGGAGCTGCGCTCCCAGATGACGGTGACGGTGGAAAACGCTCCTGCCGGTCACCATCTGCAGGTTTTTCCTTCCCAGGCCGAACTCATCCTCCGGTGTGCCTTCCCGGTTGGCCGCGATCCCTTCGAGACCCTGCGGGTGTCGGTCGATTACCGGGATTTCGCCTCGTCACTTTCCGGGCGCTGCATTCCGCGGGTAAGCAATCTCCCTCCCGGTGTGCTGGACTACCGGATTCAGCCCGAGATCTTCGACTGTATCGAAACGGACTGATTCCGCTATGAAGACCGTCATCCTGACCGGCGGGATGGGCAGCGGAAAGTCCGCTGTCTGCCACTACCTGAAAACACGGGGTGTCCCTGTGTATGATTCGGACACCCGTACCAAAAGCCTGTATGACCGCGTTCCGTCCCTGACGGACCGGATGGAGGCTGCCTTCGACGTACCGCTCCGGGATTCCCGGGGGCTGTTCGACCGGAAAGCGCTTGCCGCCGTCATCTTTTCCGACCCGGCGAAGAAGTCGCTGGCCGAATCCCTGGTCTATCCAGCCGTCCTGGATGATTTCCGGCGTTGGAAACGCTGGCAGCGTCCGAAAGGGTGGACCTATGGTCCCGTCCCCTTTGTCGTGCTGGAATCCGCCGTCATCCTTTCCCATTCCATTTTCGACGGCCTGGGCGACCGGGTTGTCCTCGTGGATGCGGACGAGGCGGTCCGGCTCGCCCGTTCCGTGGTGCGGGACGGCTCCGACCCCGAAATGGCTCTCCAGCGCATCCGCCAGCAGTCCTACGACCTCAGCCGCGTAGATGCCGTTCTCCGCAACGACGGCTCCCTGGAGGACCTTCCGGCTGCCGTGGACAGGGTATTTCTGAATTTATTCCTATCTTTGTAAAATGAATCAAAACGTTTACGACATATGAAAACCGATCTCGCAAAAATCCTTTCCGTCCGCGGACAGCGCGGACTTTTCCGCTATATCGCCCAGTCCCGCAGCGGGGCCATCGCCGAATCCCTCCGCGACGGCCGGCGCACGAACTTCGCCGCGACGGCCGGCATCACCACCCTGGCCGACATCTCCATTTTTACGATGGAGGACGAAGTGAAACTGAAAGAGGTCTTCCTCAAGATCCAGTCCGTCCTGGGCGAAGCCGATGCTCCTTCTTCCAAGGCCTCGGCGGAGGAGATCAAGGCCCTGTTCGACAAGGCCCTTCCCGACTATGACCCCGACCGCTTCTATGTCTCCCACATGAAGAAGGTCGTCGACTGGTACAATGAACTGAAGAACTTCGCCTCCCTCGATTTCGTGGAGGACGATGAAGCTGCGGAAGAAGCTGCAGAATAATGCCTTCCCTGCAGGTCATCACCCTGGGATGCTCCAAGAACACGGTCGATACGGAGCATCTCCTCTACCAGGTACGGAATGCCTATGACATCGTGCCGGAAGGGGAGACCGTTCCCGTGGACGTCCAGTTGGTGAACACCTGCGGCTTTATCGGCGATGCGAAGGAGGAGTCCATCCAGGCCATCCTTGCATCGGCCGCACGGAAGAAGGCGGGAGAGGTCGGACGCCTGCTGGTGTTCGGCTGCCTGTCCCAGCGCTACCGCCGGGAACTGCCCGGCCTGATTCCGGAAGTGGACGGCTGGTTCGGTGCCCGGGACCTGGTTCCGCTGGTCCGTGCCCTTGGCTGCGAACCCGACCCGGCTTCGGCCCATCAACGTGTCCGGACGGACGGCCGTCACCCTTATGCCTTCCTGAAGATTTCCGAGGGCTGCGACCGGCGCTGCTCCTACTGCGCCATCCCCCTGATTCGGGGTAACCATCGGTCCGTTCCGATGGAAACGCTTGTGGCTGAGGCGGAAGCGTTGGCGGCAACGGGTGTTCGGGAGCTGGTTGTCATCGCCCAGGACACGACCTACTACGGTCTGGACCTGTACGGAAAGCGTTCCCTGGCGGAATTGCTCAGAAAGCTCTCTGCCGTGGAGGGTATCGAATGGATCCGCATCCATTATTCCTATCCGGCCGATTTCCCGAAGGACGTCCTGGATGAGATGGCCCTCAATCCGAAGGTCTGCCGCTATATGGACATTCCGCTCCAGCACATCGCCGACGGGGTGCTGGACCGGATGCGCCGCCATGTGGACGGAGCCTGGACGCGGGAACTGATCCGCAGGATGCGGGAGAAAGTTCCCGGCGTCGTACTCCGCACCACGATGATCGTCGGGCACCCGGGCGAAACCGCCTATGCATTCCGTCAGCTTCTCCAATTCGTGGAAGAGGCCCGTTTTGAACGTCTGGGCGCTTTCGCCTATTCCGAGGAGGAAGGAACGTATGGAGCAAGACATTTTGAGGACAAGATAACCCCTCGTACCAAGAAAATGAGGCTTTCGCGCCTGATGGAATTGCAGCGTGGCATTTCTCTTGCATATAACCTTTCCCGTGTGGGGACGGAAGTCCGTGTCCTGGTGGATGATTTCGTGGACGGGATTCTCGTGTGCCGCAGTGAATTCGAAAGTCCGGAGGTGGACGGAGAGATTTTGGTGAAGTACGATCCGGACCGTTTCGACGGCATCGAGCCCTATTCCCTGGTCGGAAGCTTCCTCAAGGTGAAGGTCGTCTCCGCGGATGAATATGATTTGACAGCAGAACTTGTCGAGCTATGAGAAGATCCCTTCTTTTTGCGGGTGCCGCCGCCCTGGCGCTGGCGTCGTGTTCCCCCCAGACATTTACGATGAGCGTCGATATGCGTCATCCGTCGAAATCCGGCCTGGACCTGACCCGGAAATCGATGTCCGTCGTCTATATGGATGACGGTCAGGCCGACAGCACCTTCAGCAACCGCGTGGCCTCTGCCCTGGCGAGCAATCTGGAGGAGGAGTATTTCTTCGGGAACGAAGCTGTCGGCGTCTACAAGATCCCGTCCGATTCCGTGACCCTGGACCTGATGCACAACCTGGTGATGGACAGCGGGGACGACGTCATCTTCCTGCTCAGCCGTCCCTCTTTCGGGGAAGTCGCCCTGCCGGACAACGTGGCCGTCCGGAATGCCCGGAGCGTAGATTCCGCCTTCGTCTCGAATGCACAGGTTCCCTACAATGCCCGGGTCTATGTCTATGACAGCATGAACAAGGACGACAAGGTCCTGAACTTCCGCGGATCTTCCATCCTCCGGATCCCTGTCTACAACAATGGGCTGATGGCGCGGGAATACCTGGCCGAGCAGGCGTTGAAGAATAAGGAAATCACCTGCGAAACAATCGGCTCGCAGATTTTCAACCGTTTTGCCTCGACCTGGAAAACAGAGAATTATTCCCTTTATTACTATGATAGCCTGAGTGACGACTGGCTTGACGCCATCAGCTACGTCTACGAATTCCAGTGGAAGAAGGCGGCTGACATCTGGATGGGGATGATGAATCTCAAGAACAATGAAAAGCGCGCCTGCGCCTGCTACAATACGGCCGTCGCCTTCTATATGATGGGCGACCTGGACATTGCCGCCAAGTGGCTCGACCGGGCCGACTCCCTGGCGGAACTCAGTCTTTCCCCGGGCTTGAGGAAACGCATCGAAGCGAGAAAATAAAAAAAGAGCCGCAGAAAAGCGGCTCTTTTCAGTCTGCCAGGGCTTCAGCCAGGATGGAGACGGGATGCTTGACCGGATACCCGGTGGACATCTCCAACTGCCATTTGCAGGTTTCGCAGTCGCAGGCAACGAAGTCCGGGCTCACCGCGCCGATCTGGTCGAACAGCGGTTTCCCGATGGCCTGGGAGGCTTCGTAGTTTTCTTTCTTGAACCCATAAGTGCCGGCAATGCCGCAGCAGTTCGAGTCCAGCAGGATGAACTCCACGCCCGGAATCATTTTCAGCAATTCGTAGGAGAAGATGCCCCAGCCCAGTTTTTCGAGATGGCAGGGCGTATGGTACGCAATGCGGGCACGGTAGTTTTCCTTGAATCTCAACTGCGCCTGTCCGGATTCAACCATCTGATAGATGTATCGCGTGGCGAGCATCAGGGAGTCGCGTACGGCTGAATTGTCCACTTGCAGCAGATGCGGGTATTCGTCGCGGATCGTGAAGGTGCAGGTGGAGGAAGTCGTCAGGACGTTCAGGCCCTTGTCAACCGCCTCCTGGAGGGCTCGGATGTTCTTGTCCGCATTCTTTGCCGCCTGTTTGGACATGCCGTTGGCAATGAGGGCGACGCCGCAGCATTTTTCCTTGTCCAGCAACTGGACGCCCACCCCCAGGGCATTCATCACCTTGACGAAATCCTTGCCCAGCTGGGGATAGTTGTAGTTTACATAGCATCCGTGGAAATAGGCGACCTGCTTCTCGAATTTCGCCTGTTCCTTGGCCCGGCGTTTCAGCCAGCCTTCGAAACTGCGGGAGCTGTATTTCGGGAAGGTGCGGTGACGGTCGATGGCGAAGGTGGCGTCCAGGACGGTCTTGGTCACGCCGAGTCCCGTAACCCCGTTCACGACCGGCGCGAAGGGACGGGCCAGCTTCCCCATGAAATCGGTATTGGCCAGCATCCGGTCGCGAAGCTTCGGCGGGGTGTGGTCGTACCGGATCCGGGCGGCCTGGATGATATCCGCCACGTTCACGCCGGAAGGGCAGGCCACTTCGCACCGTTTGCAGTTCAGGCAGTACTTCAGGGCCTGGTTGAAGAAATACGGATCCTTCAGGCGGAGCCGTTCCCCGTCGGGGCCGGCCTGCTTGGGACCGGGATAGCGCGGATTTACCGGCACGACCGGACAGTAGGCCGTGCAGACGGTGCATTTCATGCACTCTTCGAAATTGTGTGCGCTGGCGGTATATTCCTGAATCTTCATACGCTTTCTCCCTTGATGGTATCAACGACGGCAAAGGCCGTGCGGATGGCCTGGCCGGCAGCCGTACCGAAATCGTCCTTCCGGGTATTCCCCAGGACGGATCCGATCGCGAACAGGTTCCTGACGGGCTCGCCGTCCTTCAGGGCGTGGAGCGAACGGTCGGTCCTGACGCCGAAATCCATGTAGGGCTGTTCGGCAAAGAAATCGGGTCGGTACCAGTCGCTGCGGTTTCCCGGGCAGTCCAGGTCCAAACCGAACAAGGGTTCGTACACCTGGGTAGGTGTGGAAACCAGACCCTTGGAGAAGAATGCACCGGTCGCCAGGATGAAGTGGTCGGCAAAGAGCCGGACCGTATCCAGGTTCCGGGTGGTTACGCTGCTTACGATTCCTTCGTGAACGGCCGCGGAGGTAACCTGGTCGCCCATCAGGAAAGTGCCGCCCAGTACCTCGAAACGCCGCTTGAGCAGCATTTGCGTGCGGATGCCGGGGACGGAAGGCGGCATGGTACCGATGAAGGCGACGCGGGCGGGAAGGGCCTTGCGGATCCTGTCCAGCACGGCGGCATCCTTCAGGCCGAAGACCTGGGGCAGGAGAATGAGGTCCTCATCCTTGTGCAGGATGCGGATGTCAGCCACGACCTTCTCCCAGTGCTCGTCCATCATCCGTGCGATGTTCACCGAGCGCATTTCGCTGGGACTCAGGCGCAGATGCTCCATTTCCGGCAGGCGGACGAAACGGATCCGGCAGGCGGTGCCGTTCTTTTCCAACGCCTCCGCAAGGAAAGTCCCGAAGAAGTCGTGGAAACCGGTAAAGTTCACGATAAGCGCCTTTTCGGCTACGTGCGCCTCGGGGAATACGGTCACGTCCTCCAGGGTAAGGGAGGTGTCGTGGAAGGTTCCCATCGGCATAAGCATCTGTCCTTCAACGGTATTCGTACGAACGCCGGCCGCAGCGAACAGGGCGGCGATCCGGTCCCGGTCGGGGCCCACGTCCTTGAAGTTGCCGGAGAAGAAGTGCAGCGCATTCTGGCCGGAACTGACGATGACGGCTTTCCGGCCCGCCTCCTGGAGGCTGATGCCCGCGGTGAGGCCTGCCAGGCCGCCACCGATGATGACCGTGTCGAATCTCATACGCCCAGAACGTGTTTATAAACCCATTGCGTGTATTCCGCTTCCCGAAGGGCGTCGCCCCAGCCGATGGGATACATTCCTTTCCAGCGCTCGGTGAGGAAATCCTTCAGGTCGTTGCGGGCGCGGTCGGTGCAGCCGTGCGCCTTCGCCAGCAGGCCGGCGGCGCGGCAGCCGCAAAGCTCGCCCTGGCAGGTGCCCATTCCGACGCGCGTCCGGCGCCGGAGGTCCGTCAGGCCGTTCACATCCAACCGTTCGATGGCGGAATTGATCTCTCCCACAGATACTTCCTCACATTCACAGATGAGGGCTCGGTCCAGGGAATCACCGGAATCAACCCGAGCCGCAGCCGTCCCCAGGCGGCCGACGGCCGCTTTCTGGACGGTGGTGGGATTCTCCCAAATCTTCTCGGCCACTTCCCGGAAGCTCTTCCCACCCGAACCGGGAAGGGGAGTCCCGGCGGTTTCACAGGCCCTGTCGACAGACAGTTTCCGGCACACCAGGTCGGTAACCATCTCGGCCATCAGCCGATAGGTCATCAGTTTTCCGCCGGTGATGGTGACAAAGCCTTTCAGCCCGTCCCGGACCTCGTGGTCCAGGCAGACGATGCCGCGACTGATGTTGCGGCCGGTCGGGTCATTGTCGGCGCTTACAAGCGGACGTACGCCTGCGTAAGCCCGCAGGATGCGGGTGCTCGCGAGGGCCGGTGCCAGTTTGGCGCCTTCCTCCACGAGAAGGTTCACTTCGTCCGGCGTCACGTGGACTGTGTCGCACTCTTCGAACGGAATCTTGGTGGAGGTGGTGCCGATGATGCAGACGGTATCGCCCGGGACGAGGATATCGGCGTTGGCTGGCTTCCGGCACCGGTTGATGACGATGCCGTTCACGCGGTGGGCGAAGATGAGCAGGGAACCCTTGGCAGGATACATCCCGATCTTCACGCCCGCGAGGTCGGCGATGTGCTGTCCCCAGATGCCGGAGGCATTGACCGTGATGTTCGCGTAGTATTCACCTTCCTGGTGAGTTTGATGGTTGTAGGTCTTCACGCCCACGATGCGGTCACCGCCCTTGATGAAACCGGTGACTTCCGTGTACAGGAGTACCTGCGCACCGTGGAGCTTGGCATCCACCATGTTGGCGGCGCACAGTCGGAACGGGTCCACGCTGCCGTCGGGAACCTTCACGGCGCCGATCAGGTCGGGATTCAGCGCCGGTTCCATCCGGAGCGCTTCCTTCGGGTCCACGATCTCCGCATTGATGCCGGCGGCGAGGCAGGATTCGACGAATTTCGCCTGGTAGTTCAGGTCGTCTTCCGGAAGGGTGATGAAGAATCCGTCGGTCTCGTCCACGCAGTGGGAGGCGATCCGGCGGAGAATCATGTTCTCCCGGATGCACTCGCTGGCGGATTCCTGGTCCGTCACGGCGTAACGGGCTCCGGAATGGAGCAGGCCGTGGTTCCGTCCCGTGGCTCCCGTAGCGATGTCGTGCCGTTCGATAAGGAGCACCTTCAGACCGCGCATCGCGCAGTCCCGCGCTGTTCCGGCACCGGTGATGCCCCCACCTACGACGATGACGTCGTATTCTTTTCTTTTCATCTGATATCCAGGTATTTATGTGTCTGAAGGGACAGGCGCCATCTCGGATGGCACAGAATGTAATCGACCGTTTCCCGGGTATTCTTGCAGGAACAGGGCTGCAGGAAATGTGCCCGGGCGGGGAAGTCCGCCCACTTTTCCACGTCTTCTCCCTGGAAAACCATCTTCACTTCGTCGGCTTTCTCCAGTACGACGGTTCCGTCCCCTTTCAAGCCGGGGACATCGGTCTTGGGACTCATCGTCACCCAGTCCACCCCGTCGGGCAGGATCCGGGTTCCGTTGGTTTCGACATGGATCCTGTATCCGGCTTCATGCAGCGCCTCCACCATCTTCCTGTCCAGCTGCAGCCCCGGTTCTCCGCCGGTGACGCACACCCTTTCGCAGGGACCGCCGGCCTTCCGGATTTCCTCCACGATTTCTTCCGCTTCCATATCGACGGCGGCCGAGTGGTCCGTATCGCAGAAGGGGCATTTCAGGTTGCACCCGCTCATCCGCACGAACACCATGGGCGTGCCGGTCCAGAATCCTTCTCCCTGAAGGCTGAAGAATATTTCGTTAATCCTGTACACTAGTCCTTTTCGTACGCGGCCATGTTCATTTCGGACTCCCAGACCTCGACCTTGTAGGCGTTCGGGGTGTTGTCGCAGATCCAGCGGGCGATGTTTTCGGCCGTGGGATTCACGGGCAGGATGTCGTTGAGGAACTTGTGGTCCAGGGCGTTGGAAATCTTTTTTTTGATGAGGGTGAAATCCGTGACCATCCCGTCTTCGTTCAGGGTTTCCGACTTGCAGTAGATCTTCACGATCCAGTTGTGGCCGTGAAGGTCCTCGCACTTGCTCTCATAGGAGAGCATCAGGCTGTGCGCCGCCGATATTTCCAGTCTCTTGCAAACGTAGTACATAGGCGTTCAAGCTTCATATTCAGTAGGGTCGAAACCCGCGAGGGCCTCTTTCCGTTCCGTGCAGGTCCCGCAGCGTCCGCAGTGCTTTTCTCCGCCCTTGTAGCAGGAATAGGTGCGGGAATAATCGATGCCGAGCGCATGGCCGCGGAGGGCGATGTCACGCTTGGAGATGTTGCAGTAGGGAGATACGATCCGGACTCCGTTGTAGGTGCCTGCTTCTGCCGCCCGGTCGAAAGCTTCGATGAATTCCGGCCGGCAGTCCGGATAGATGGCGTGGTCGCCCCCGTGGTTCGCCAGCAGGACCGTATCCAGGTCGAAACTCTCGGCGAGTCCGGCGGCAATGGACAGCATGATCCCGTTCCGGAAGGGGACCACGGTGGATTTCATGTTCTCGTCGGCATAGTGCCCCTCGGGAATCTCTCCGCCGGAAAGCAGAAGGTCGCTTTTGAAGTACTTGCCGATGAAATCCAGCGGGATGATCCGGTGCGGAATGCCCAGGAGGCGGCAGTGTTCTGCCGCGAAGGCGATTTCCCGCGCGTTGTGCTTGGAACCGTAGTCAAAACTGACGGCCAGCGCGATGCTGTCCTTGAATTCGTACAGGAGCGTCGTGCTGTCCAGCCCTCCGGAATAGACGAGAATTGCTTTCATGTTACCCTTGTTTCCGCCCATAGCGGGCGATGATGGCGTTCACGGCCGTCCGAGCGGAGGCGACGGCCTCCACGACGGTCTTCGGGCCCAGCAGGAAGTCCCCGGCCGTAAAGACGTTGTCGATGCCTTCGATGTTCACCTGTCCGTCCTCGTTCACGACCGGCCAGCCCCATTTGTCCAGGACCGGTTCGCATCCCGAGAAGACGGAGAAGTCCGGTTTCTCGCTGATGGCGGTAAGGAGGGTGTCACACTCTTCTTCGTGCTCGGTCCCTTCGATGATGCGGGTCGATATTCTCCCGGTCTCCGGGTCGGTCACGTTCTCGCAGTCGCAGAAAACGACGCTGCCTTTCCTGACCTCCACCGGTGCCTGGAACACGCGGAAATGCACTCCGTCCCGCATGGCTTCCTCCACTTCGATCGGATTCGCGGGCATGTTGCCGTAGTCCTTGCGGTAGTAGATCCAGGTCTCGGCTCCCTGGCGGACAGCCGTACGGCTCGCATCCATCGCGACGTTGCCACCGCCGATGACGATGACTTTCCGGCCCAGGTCGAAGGCGGAAGGGTTCTTGAGGAAGGGGAGTGCCTGCAGCCCCTTTCCTTCGCCGGGGATTTGGAGGACGGCAGGTTTCTCCGCGCCGGTACCCAGGAGGACGGCGTCGTACCGGGCCGCGACGCGGTCCAGCAGGATGTCCTTGCCGACCTCGATACCGCCCTGGATTTCAAAGCCGGCATCCTCGAACATCCGTTCGAAGGCATTGACATACTTGCGGTCCAGCCGGAAAGCGGGGATGCCGTAGCGGAGGACGCCGCCGATGCGCGGATTGGCATCGGCGATGGCGATGTCGGCGCCCGCCCGGTACAGCCAGACGGCGGCGGCGATGCCCACGGGACCGGCCCCGATGAGGGCGACCCGCTTGCCGGAGAGGATATCGGATTCCCGTTTCAACTTGGCGCTGAACAGGTAGGCGTCGGATATCTCCTGTTCAATCTCGTACCAGCGGACCGGGATCTTCTTCACGTTCAGGACGCAGTTCCCGTAGCAGAACTGCCGCCAGTCACAAACCCGGGAGGTGATGGCCGAAAGGGGATTGTTGTCGAAGAGGAGTTTCCCGGCCTCGTCCAGTTTTTCCTCCCGATACAGTTGCATGCATTCCGGGACGGGCGTATGGACGGGACAGCCCTGCAGGGAGCATTTCGGCTTCTTGCACAGGAGACAGCGCTTCGCTTCGTTGTTTTTCATAAACTGAGTTTGAGTGTTATCAGACAAAGATAACAAAAAAGTCAGAGATACAGTGCGTGCGTGTTCTTTATTTCTTTCATGACAAAGGTGGAAAGGATGCTGCCGATCGAGTCGATGGTTCCGAGCACGTTGATGATGAACTCATTGTAATAATGCATGTCCGGCGCGTGGATCTTCAGGAGATAGTCGTACTCTCCCGAGATGTTGTAGCATTCGGCCACCTGGGGGATGTCCCGGATCACGGAGACGAAGGTCTGTGCGTCCTGGCGGGTCATCTGTTTCAGTTTCACCGAGCAGAAGACGACGAAGCCCAGATTCAGTTTGTCGGCGTCCAGTACGGCGACATATTGCTTGATGAATCCCTGGCGTTCCAAGCGCTTGAGCCGTTCGAAAACAGGGGTGGTGGAAAGGTGGACGCGGGCAGCCAGTTCCTTGGTAGTCAGACGGGCGTTCTCCTGCAGGCAGCGCAGGATGTCCAGGTCGGTGGTGTCAAGGATGAATTCGTTCATATCGTAGAATATTATTCTATATCCGTCGGGGTGAAGTGGGTACTTTTTCTTTATTGCCCCCATTTTTCTGCAAAAATAGAAATATTTTCCAAATCATTCAAGAACTTTGGATGAAAACGCCAACTACCCTATCTTTGCACGGAAACAATGGATTGGAAATGAGTAAGATCGACACCCTGTGCGTCCATGCGGGCTACGCGCCCGGACGCGGCGAACCCCGGCA
>JAEEGL015149214.1_pt1 | contig 17271 bp, 18 predicted proteins | sample 9134231 | NCBI WGS metagenome assembly JAEEGL01 (sample SAMN16246548, study PRJNA631951) | gut metagenome | biome: gut microbiome; feature: rumen; material: fiber-attached | host: Bos | place: Iran: Karaj | collected 2018-10
ATCGGCGTATTTATCCGAGAGATAGACGACCTCGCGGATGCCGCACTGGATGATCGCTTTGGCGCATTCGTTGCAGGGGAACAGCGCGACATAGATGCGGCAGCCTTTCAACGACGCGCCTGCGTTGTTCAGAATCGCGTTGAGCTCCGCATGGCAGACATAGGGGTATTTTGTATCGTATGCCTCTCCCTCACGGTCCCAAGGAAACTCGTCGTCGCTGCACCCGATCGGAAAACCGTTGTAACCGACCGACATAATCTTGTTCTGATCGTTGACGATGCAGGCGCCGACCTGTGTGCTCGGGTCCTTGCTGCGATAGGACGACAGCAGCGCGATGCCCATAAAGTATTCGTCCCACGAAATGTAATCGGTGCGTTTGTTCATAGGTGCCCCCTTCTCTTATACGGTTTCGATGACGCCGACTTCTTGAAGCGGCAGCGACGGCAGCTCGGAGAGGTTGTGCAGACCGAACTTGTGCAAAAACATGTCGGTCGTGGCATAGAGCATCGGCTTGCCGATCACGTCCTTTCTGCCGACGGCGGCGATCAGGCCGAGTTTTTGCAACTGGCTCACCGCATACTCACAGCGCACACCGCGGACGGCTTCGATCTCGGCGCGCGTGCACGGCTGCTTGTAGGCGACGACGGCAAGCGTTTCGAGGATCGACTGCGAAACGGACTTTTTCTGCTCCGGCTGCAAGAGCGCTTCCACATAGTTGATGTATTCGCGGTTGGAAACAAGCTGCGCCGTGTCGTCAGTTGTCATGACCGAGATGCCGCGGCCCTCGTCGCGATACGACGTTTCCATTTCATAGAGCAGCGTTTTCGTTGTCGCTTCGTCCTGCTCCAATACGCGTGCAAGCTCTGTGATCAGCACCGGCTCGCCCGCCACAAACAGCAGACATTCCACGATCGACGCCTGTTTTTTGTCCATCAGTCCTCCACCTCGTCCATGTAGATCGTTTCGCGATCGTTCTCGTTCAGATTTTTTGCGCGGATATAGATCGGTGCGAACGTCGCGCCCTGCGTGACGCGAATCTCGCCGCGCGCCAAAAGCTCCAGCAACGCCATAAAGGTTACGACGCGCTCCATGCGCGTGGTCGTATCCGTAAACAGCGCGTCGAAGCGTACACGGCCTTCCTTCAGCTTCTCACGAAGATGCACGACGCGGTCGCGCACCGTGAACACATCGGGCCGGACCTTTTGCGTCATATCGCGCTTTTCTTCCGGTTCATCCTCGCGGTTCAGCACGGCAAGGAACGCCGCATACAGGTTGTCCAGCGTCGCGTTGCTGATATCCACCTTCTGCGGCGGCAGGATCACATCCTCCGGCAAGCGTGCAATCGCCTTCTTGGCTTCCTCAAACCGTTCGTGCAATTCCTCTCCCGCCGCCTTGAACGCCTTATACTCGCGCAGTTGACGGATCAGCTGTTGCTCGGGGTCCTCTTCATTCTCGGATTCAACCGGCGGACGCGGAAGGAGGCTTCTTGATTTGATCAGAAGCAGCTGTGCCGCAACGGTCAGAAACGAGCTCGCGCGGTCCATATCGAGTTCCGATAGATCATCCATCAGCGCAAGATACTGCGAGGTGATCTCGGAGACGAAGATATCTTCGATATTCACCTCTGCCTTTTCGATCAGATGCAGAAGCAGATCGAGTGGTCCTTCAAATTGGGAAAGCGATACGCGATATTCTTCCATACTCAAAGAAACAGTATACCTGCAAGTACATGCAGCTTTTGCCAGATCAGCTGGCTTAACGCATGCGCAGGCGATATGCCGATGTTGTTCATGACGATCAAAAGACCAATGAGGATGTACTGCCCGTAACGGCGCAGGAAGAAGAACACCTTTGACGGCAGCACGCGCGCGAACAGCAGTTCGAACAGATGGTAGCCGTCCAGCGGATAGAGCGGGATCAAGTTGAACAGCATCAGGATGACGTTCAAAGAAATCCCGTAATACAAAATCATCCACAGCACTTCACTCGAAAGCCATGCGTAGCTTTTGTGAACGGACATCCAAAGGAAGAACAGTGTCAATGCCGAGAATGCGATCGCAAGCAGGAGATTCATAAACACACCCGCAAGCGAAACGATCGCTTCACCGGCTTTGAAATTGCGATAATTTCGCGGATTGACGGGGACCGGCTTTGCCCAGCCGAAGCCCAGAAGGAGCATCGAACAGAAGCCGAGCACATCCAGGTGTGCAAACGGATTCATCGTCAGACGTCCGAGTTGCATCGCCGTGTCGTCGCCGCATTTATGCGCAGCATAGGCATGTCCCCATTCATGCAGCGTCAGGCTCAGCAGAATCACGGGGATTATGCATGCATATGCTTTGAGTGTACCCAAAGGATCATGTATCAGGGATGACAAGTTCCAAATCATGATGGTATTATAACCGAAAAACGGGGGTTTTGCAAGTGCAATTCCCCCGTTCTCTCATCCGTTTATATAGCGATTCAGAATTCGTTTCAGAATCTCACGATACCCTGTTGCGGAAACCTGTTTTTCCGGATAGAGTGCAAGCTCATATAGAACCGTTCCGTTTGCATCGACAAAGGAAACCGAGCCGACAGAAAACGCCGGATCAAGCGGTGCAGACAATACATCCGGCAATTGAAACGTCGGTTTTGGTTCTCCTTCGCTCTTTCGCATCAAAAGCGCAATTGTTTGCCCTGTGCAGAGATTGACGGTTTCTGCATCGCCGTCTTCTACCGGATAATCCACGATGATCGGCTCCGACTCGGAAGTGAGTGTGCACACGGCAAAGTTTGCAAACGCTTCCTCGATCAGCTGCGTTACGATCTCAAAACGTGCTTTACTGTTCGATGCGCCAGCAATCGAGCATACATACGTTGTATCCTTGCGCTTGCATGCAAATACACCGCAGTATCCATCTGCTTTGGAACTGCCGGTTAATAGGCCGATACAACCCGACAGCGACGTCAGAAGTTTATTTGCGTTGGCAAGCTCCGTCTCCCTGCCGTCCGCATGTTTTAGCACATAATACTTTTCGGCACAATACTGCAAAAATGTCTGGCTCGTCAATGCGGCTTGCCCGAGCATGGCAAGATCACGACAGGTAAACCGATCCTCTGTCCCGAGCACTTGTTTCATCTCATGTTCGATTCCGATTTCATGAAGTGTCAGTTCAATGTTCTGACGGAATACGTCCTCCGATCCGAACGCATGCTCCATCAAAGCCCAGATTGCATCTCCTGCTGAAATCATAACCGAAGCTCGTAAAAGTTCGGAAGCATCGATTTGCTCGGATGCTTTCAGATACGCACTCGGACCGCCGATCGTTGTCGCGCGCATCCCGACCGTTACGGCTGCATCCGGAACAAGCAATCCGCGATCCACTGCAAAACACAGCGTCAAAATCGCCGGAAGCTTGGCAAGGCCTGCAACACTGAACGCTTCATTCGCCTGAAATTCCGAAATGGTCTCCGAGGTCTGCGGTGACAGCACACAATACGCCTTTGCCGTCTGATCGGCAGTCGCAAACCGCATACCCGTGAACAGGAACAATACCGACAGGAAAAGACCGATTGATTTTCGCATATACATTCCTCCCATACAGCGTATGGAGAGATAAATAAAAAAAGACGTCGACGATCGGCGTCTATTGCTTGATTTCTCTTTTCGGCGGATTGAACTGATACATGGTGCAGGGCATGCCGCCGTTCGACAGTTTTCTTCTGCGATCGGCGGGCTTGCCGTAAATCGGCTCAAAATTCCTGCTTGCGGTGATAACATTGATCTGCCAATCGGGGAGTCGATCGAACACGGTGCGCATCTCATGGTAAAGCTTCTGTACTTCTTTTTGATCCATCAGTCGCTCACCGTACGGCGGATTGCAAATGAGCACGCCGTTTTTCCAAGCGGTCTGCAGCTCGGAAACCGGACGAACCGCCCAGTTGAGCATCACGCCTGCTTTCTTCGCGTGTTTCTTGCAAAGATCAATACAGTGCGGATCGATGTCACTTCCCATAATCTCCAACGAATTATGTCGTTCGAGATCGTTCGCTTCCTCCCTTGCAATGCAAAAAACGCTTTGATCGAGGAACCGCCACTGCTCTGCCGCAAAGCTGCGGTTCTTGGACGGCGCAATGTTGTTTGCGATCATCGCAGCTTCGATCGGGATCGTCCCGGAACCGCACATGGGATCGATCAGCGGTGTATCCGGAAAGAAACGGGACAGCAAAATGAGACCTGCGCCGAGTGTTTCGGATAAAGGCGCAGCGACATTGTAGGTTCGATAACCTCGTCTGGAGAGCCCGGCACCGCAGCAATCAAGTGCAAGCGTAACCTCGTCGCGCAGGATGCCGACCTCGACAATGACTTCTTCATCGGATTCGGGAATCGATTGTACATGATAAGCAGCCTTAAGTGACTCGACAATTGCTTTCTTTACGATGCTCTGGCAATCCGAGACGGAAAACAATGTACTCTTTGCGCTTTTACCGTTGACATGAATCCGGGTTTTCGGCGACAGATAACGATTCCACGGCAGCGCTTTTGTCTGTTCAAACAACGCTTCAAAGGAATCCGCATGAAACGTTCCGACCGTCATCAACAAGCGCTCCGCGCTGCGAAGCCACAGCAGCGCTTTTGCCATATCCGGATAGCTTCCGGAAAACTTAACGCGAGCGTCAAGCGTTTCCGTTTCCAGAATACCGAGCTTATGTAATTGAAACGCAACGGTCGATTCCAGTCCGATCTTTGCGGTTGCGACAAATTCCATGTTATTGTTCCTCCGTTTCCTTGTGCAAGCGCATCAGGATACGTTTGAGCGCATTTTCCAGTCTTCGAACAGACACGTCAAATGTTTCACAGATCGTATCCGGCGAGATCGAATTCGTATTCATCGCGCCGAGCCCCATGAGAACGAAAGCCGCTGCCATTGCATTTTCCTGTGCTCTTGTGATGTGCGGATAGCGTCCGTCCGGAAACGACGCAAGGTAGAAATAATAGATGCGCATGGAAACTTCGGAAAGATGCTGCGGAACTTCCATCTTACAGAAGCGTACGTTCTCATGCAAGTACTGTTCGAACGACTCAATCATATCGCCGATGCTTTCGTAACTCACCGGCAAGTGATCCGGAATGAGAATCGGTGTGATAACGCCGTATTGCCATGCGCCTTGATAATAGAGCGAAAACGGCGGCTTTGCTTCCATGCCGAGCAGCAGTCCGAATACGAATTGCTTGTCGCTGTCCGTCTGATCGAAACGCACCAGAAATGAACGCAGCAGCCGTTCCGCAATCGGGTCTTTCACGATGGAAAGCATCTTTGCCGCCGCACGCATCGACGGAGACAGCGGACTGAACAGCGACCAGATAAGGATGGAACGAAATTCCCTGTCATGCTCCCACGTCCGTATCACGGCTTCCGCGCCAGCGGTTGCTACATCCCGCAAACGGCGTTGACGAACGACGGCTTCGCGAATCGGAACATCGTAATTGATCGACCAGTCGCGTTTGAATTCCGCATCACCGTCCTCCTTGATATGCTTCCGGTAATACATGGCGATGCTGTCGTTTTCGTTGCGTTTGACAAGATCCTCATAGATTGCTTCCGCTTCGCGTTTTCTGCCGTGCACATAGTAACAGAATGCAAGCTGATGCAGCATTTCCTTATCATACGGGAGCGATTCGCGCAGCAATTCCAAAGCCGTCTCGGCACGATCTATTTCATTAAGCTCAATTAAAATCGGGGCAACATAACCGAGTTCTTCCGGAGAACACTCGTCGTCGATCGGAATCTTTTTGGATTGCAGGACTGCTTCTGTTTCCTGTTTCTGCATGTGATAAATCAAAGCGAGCAGCGCATTGCCGCGTACACTTTTGCTGTTGCGCTTGAACAGGTTGAACAAACGTTTCTTTGCTTCGTCGTATTCGCGCATGGTAAACAGCATCATGGCGATTTCCATGTCGAGCATTTCACTCTCCGGATACTTCTCCGACGCCTTCAGCAGGATGTTCAATCCGGAATCGTCATTTACGGAAAAATGCTTTGCCTTTGCAAGATGAATGATATCCAAAAGCTGCAAATCTTCGTACTGCATCAAGCCGATCTGTGCTTCGAGTTCCGGTTCATCTTCAATGAGCTCCACCATATCAAGCGCACGGTCCGCATAGGGACCGTTCGGTTCCCTTTCGAGACAGATCTTGCAGCATTGCTTTGCGGCGTAGAATTCTTCGAGACCCATGAAATCGGATGCAATACCGAATAGAACTTCGCCGGTCGGATCTTCATTTCCCGCAAGTGAAGTCAGCAATACCGAAAGGCTCTCCTCGAACATACGCATGCGATGCAGCGCTTCCGCAAAGGTCAGCAAATACTCCGTACGCGTCGGCTCCATCTCATACGCTTTTCGGAGATATTGCTCGGCACGTTCCAGCTTGTCTTCGGACAGGTATTTATTGCCGCGTTGATAGTAGAATTCGGCGTTTTGCGCAAACGGGATGACAATTCCCGCTTCGCGGTCGTCCTTCATTTACGCCTCCGTCTCGGTCGCTTCTTTGAGCAACGCTTCCAATGCGTCGCGGTCAAATCGATACTTCTTTTCGCAAAATTGACAGGTCAGCTCCGCTTTTCCGTCTTCTTCAATGATTTTACGGAGATCTTTCTCTCCGATCGAAAGCAGAGCGCGTTCCAACCGTCCCCGGTTACAATCGCATGAGAACGCGGGTGAAAAGCGATTGGTATACGTCACATCGAGCGTGCCGAACAGATCGTTCAGAATTGCTTCCGCTGCTTCGCCTTCCGCAAGTCGTCCGCCAAATGTCGGAATACGGTCTGCAATCGACATCACGCGTTCGATCGACTCGCTCGGACAATTCGGCATTGTCTGAATGAGAAGGCCGCCTGCACCCGTTACAAATCCGTCTGCGGCATTTTCGTGTACGCCAAGATAGACGATGGACGGCTGCTGCTCGCTCGCCGTAAAATACTGCGCAAAATCCTCCGCGATTTCACCGGAGATCAGATTGCAAGTCCCGATGTACGGTTCCTTCAACCCCAAATCACGGATTACGGTCAACTTGCCGCTTGTACCGATATATCCGCGCACATCCAGCTTGCCGTCAGCGCGGAGCGGGAGTTCAACCGAAGGTACCGTTGCATAACCCTTGACCAGTCCGCCCTCTCTGCCGACACAGACAAGATTGCCTGACGGACCGTTTCCGGCAATTACGGTCGTAACAGTATCGGTCGCATTCTTCATCATGCTTGACGTTAAGGACGTCATCAAAAGCTGCCGTCCGAGCGCTGCCGTCGCAACACGGGAAAGCGCATGCGTCTTTTGTGCGTCGCGCACGAGTTGTGTTCCGTCGATTGCCGCAAAGCGAATGCTCTGCGCTTCGAGCATGCCGTGAATGACTACATCCTTCGGCATATCATAGACCTTTCCGTGCGACGAACTGTATGCGTTCGCTGTTGCCGTGCGCTGCTTCACGCGTGAATGCGTGCAATGCGACGATATCGACAAAGCCCGCAGCTTCCAACAGGTTCGTCAGCTCCGCAACAGAATGTGCGCGCTGAATATGCGTTTCCGAGAAGCGATCGTAATGTTCGCCCTCTTTGACAAAACAGGTGAGATCCATCTCGCACAGCTTTGTCTGCGGATCGTAGACATTCTTCCATATATACGCATAATCGTCCGTTTCTTCGGTGAACGTATTGTTGCCGAGAATCGTGCGAATCTTATAGTTCGACGAAATGTCGAACAACAGAATACCGTTTGGCTTCAGGCAATCGTACGCATGTTTGAAGAACGCATCCACATCCTCGAGCGCCGTCAGATAATTGACGCCGTCGCAGACGGAAATCAGCGCGTCGATCGGCTTATGGATTGCAAGCCTGCGCATATCTTCACAGATGTAAATGATCGATTTACATCCTTCTTTGAACGCATTTTCGCGGGCTTTCATCAGCATATCCGGCGAAGCGTCGTTGCCGATGACATGATATCCCAGCTTATGCAGCGCAACCGTCATTGCGCCGGTTCCGCAGGCGCAGTCCATAACGTCATGCGCATCAGCTTCCTTTAAAAAGCCGTCAAGATAGTCCGCCCATGCTTCTCGATCCACGTCGTGCATCATGGCGTCGTAATACTGTGCAAACCTTCCGTATTGCATCTTTCAATCCTCCAATCCTTCGGCGAGCTTCATCAACCGGTCAAGCCGGTGATACATGCCCGATTTTTGTATTTCCGCTAAATCCGCAAGTTCCTGTACCGTTGCATCCGGATGCGCCATTCGAAGCTGCGCAGCCTGCTGCAGACTTGCGGGAAGTGACTTTAATCCGCAGCGTTTGTCGATTTCCGCAATCGCAGCGCGTTGCTTGATCGAGGCAACAACCTGTTTGTCAAGGTTCGCCGTTTCGCAGTTGCTGGTGCGGTTGATATAGTTTCGCATATCCTTCTCCACCCGCACATTCTCAAACTGCATCGCGGCGACATTTGCGCCGATCAGCGCAAGCATGCCGCTGACGTCGTCCCCCTCCTTGAGATAGACCAGATACCGATCCGTCTTTCGAACCGAAGTCCTTGCCGACAGACGAAAGCCTTTCATCAGCATTGAAACGCTTTCCGCAACCTCCGCAGCGCGAAAGATCAATTCCAGATGATATCCGCGTTTCGGATCGACGCAGCTTCCGCTCCCGAGAAAACAGCCGCGCAGAAACGCGCGCGCCGTTTCTTCATCTTCGTACAAACCTTCCGGGAGCGAACGCATCAGCTTTCGTCCGTTTTCTGTCTGCACCATCGCTCCGGTCTCCTGCATCAGCCGTTCCGTATCGAATCCCGAAAGAGCAACCTCATAAAACGGCTTCTTGCGATGTTCAACCAGTTTCTCTTCAACGATCGTTTCAACGCTGTATAGACTCGCCGCAATTGCAGCAATGTGATTTGCGACGTTTGCATTCTCGGTGCGATAAAACAGCGACATCTTTTGGGAAATGCGGATGCCTCCCGCTGTCAGGGTCATACCGGAAAGCTGTGCTTTTCTCTGGATCTCATTCCTGACACGAATTCTGATTAATTCGTCCTTGCACTCCGATGAAAAGCTCATGATTTCCCTTTCTCAAATCGTTGTTCGATATCGTGCGCCTCATGGACAATATCGCGGTGATAGATTCGAACAGCTTGTCCCTTTGCACGAAGACGCTTTGCCATTTCCTCCGCTGCCGCAACCGAACGATGTCTGCCGCCTGTACAGCCGAAGCATATGCGCAGGATATGTTTTTCCTGCTTCTCAAACAGCGGAAGCATGTCCAGAATGGTTGTCTCCAGATGATCGAAGTACGTTTTGACATACGGCTGATCGAGCACAAACGCCCGTACCTGCTCATCCAATCCTGACAGATTGCGCATGAATTCGTAATAGAACGGATTTTCGACAAAGCGCATGTCGATCACCATGTCAGCATCGACCGGCACGCCGCGTTTATAGCCGAAGCTCGAAAGAACGACCGTCATGCGATCCGCATGAATTTCCGGAATGATGTTTTCGATAAAAGACGTAAAATCGCGCGATGCGATATCGCTTGTATCGAGGTATGTCATTGCTTCGTCGCGCATTGCCGACAGATAGCTGCGCTCGGCTCTGACGCCGGATTCCGCTTCCCCGGCCTCTCCGAGCGGATGACGTTTTCTGGATTCGTTGTAGCGGCGTTTCAGCACATCGTCACGCGCATCCAGAAAGAGAATGGAATACGGCACATCGATCTTTTTGATCTCCGACAGCACCATTTCCGGACTTCTGGACAACAGGCTTTCGCGCGAGTCAATCGTCACGGCGGCGTGTTCGATCGGCGGCTTCGCCTTTTTGCACATTGCTATGAATTCCTTCAGCATCGGGGACGGAAGGTTATCCACGCAGAAAAAGCCGAATTCTTCCAGTGATTTCAGCGCAAGCGACTTTCCTGCGCCGCTCATACCAGTAACGATCAGAAGCTGCATTCGCTTACCTCCCCGCCGATTCGTTTGATTTCGCATTCCAACTTCACACCGGTTTGTTCGAGAACCTTTTCCTGTACATATCGGATGAGCTCCGATATCTCCCTCTCGCTTGCATGACCGTTGTTGACAATAAAACCGGCATGCTTCGGGGAAACCTGCGCGTCTCCGATCGAATAGCCCTTCAGGCCGCATTGCTCGATCAGCGCTCCCGCGAAGTGTCCCTCCGGACGTTTGAACGTACTGCCTGCGCTCGGCACGGTCAGCGGCTGCTTCTCGCGCCGCTTTTCCATACACTCTTCCAGCGTCTGCATGGCGCTTCCGTCATCCGGTGTGAGAGCAAATTCCGCTTCAAGAGAAATCCGATCCGGAAAAGAAAACACGCTATTTCGATATCCGAGATCGGCATCCGTTACGTCTATCCAACGGACCGTACCGTTTTCAAACACGCGAATCCGCTTTAGAATCTGCTTGATCTCCGCGCCGTACGCGCCTGCGTTCATGGCACATGCACCGCCGACTGTGCCGGGAATTCCCGCAAGGCGTTCCATGCCCATGAATCCGTTTGCAATCGTATCACGTGAAAGCTGCATCAAAGACATACCGCAGCATACGATCACGTGTGTTCCTGTATATATCGGTTCATGCATCGGTGTATCGAAACGAATCACCAATCCTGCAAAACCGCAATCGCTTGCAAGAACATTTGTTCCTCGGCCGAGCAGTATGTACGGATACCCGGATTCTTTGCACAGCAGAACCGTTTGAGCGATTTGCTCATAGGAATTAGGACGCAGCAGAAACGCCGCATTCCCGCCGACGCGAAAGCTCGTCAGTTCGGAAAGCGGTACATGCTCAACAGCACCGATTGCAAGCAGCTTTTGCCGCAGTTGTCCAAAACTCCATACCATGTGTTAAGTATATCAAAGATTTCTCCGCGATACAACACCTATCTTTTCAATTCTTGCAATCGTTTTGCAAATCGGATTGCGGCATCTGTGTCACCGCTGCGTGCAAGTCCTGCATCTTCGATGAGCGCATCGTACTCCGTGTACCATCCGAACGGGTCGACGGTTTCGACTGTCTCATATGTTTTAAAAACATCTTTCAAAACGGATTCCGGCACGGTATCGCGGATATCCGAACGAACCGACAGCAATCCCAATGAATTCAGCTTCTGCTGCGGTTTCACATCGAGCATCCACTCTATGAAGGATTCTATCACAGCGCGTTTCTTTTCATCCGTGTCCCGATCGATTCCGATCCAGCATACTGCGTCCGTAAAATTGTCGATCGGCTGCAATTCGGCATTCGCGAAACCGTCAACGTATCGCATCAGATCTCCTGCGCGTCGAAGATCCAAATACAGTTCATCCGCTTTCCGTTCCTCTGCGGTATCTGCTCCGCCATTCAGATATGCTGCAAGAATATCCGTCGCATAGTATCGGTGCGGTTCATTCTCCGTTTGATTTCTGATGAGCTTCCCGTATCCCGTATAGCAATACGGAATACAGAGATCTGTAAGGAAAATGCCGTCTTTGAATGACACGTTTGGCGCTTTTATATCTGCCAACAGATCACGATAAACAGAGCCGGAGAAAAAAGAATATGCATCTGCACGTCTGCCGTGTTCGAGTCGTTCCGCAAATTCGGCTTCATTCATACTTTCAACGGCAATGCTCGACCCACGATGCTTTTTCTCGTATTCATCCGCGCGTTTTTGCAGCCAATTTGAAAGACTCCCGAAATACGGACGCTGCCGTGCAATGTGATACAGCGTGATCGTACCGCGGTATTCCGGTTCCTTTCGCACAAAGCGTGCGTCAATAAAATGCTCCTGTGCCGCTGCAGTCAGCGGTTTCGGTGCAAAAACCAGAAACAGGATCATACCGACGCAAAGAATGGTTTTGAAAGTCTTCATGTTTCAGCGTATTCGGCAAAGGTCGACGCAAACGCCGATACCTTGTCCCGATTTGCAAAAGGATGCAAACCGGTTACAGCGAATTACTATAAGACCCTGAATCGGAGGTATTTTTATGGAATTGAATGCGCAAAAACGCGGAACACGGTTATTTGTGCAGCTGTCGGGCGAGCTTGATCATCACAGTGCGGAGCAAACGCGCATCATGCTCGATACGATGCTGCGCGACATCACGGTGCGGGAGTTGATTCTCGATCTCTCAGGCATGAGCTTTATGGACAGCGCCGGGCTCGGTGTGATTCTCGGGCGCTTTCGCAAGCTCTCAATGCGCGGCGGTAAGCTCATTGTCAAAGGCATGAATGCGTCGGTAGACCGCATCTTTCAGATGTCGGGCTTGTATGCAATCGTAGAACGGCAATAGGAGGCGCTTATGCAGAATTATATGGAAATTCGCTTTTTATCCCTGTCAGGAAACGAAAGCTTTGCGCGTGCCGTCGCTTCAGCCTTTGCTTCGCAAATGAATCCGAGTATCGAAGAGCTCTCCGACATTCGTACCGCCGTCTCGGAAGCAGTCACAAACGCAATTATCCACGGATACGAACAGCGCACAGACTGTCTGGTCGAGATGTGCATGAAGATCGATAACGACAATCTGAAAATAACTGTACGTGATAACGGATGCGGAATCGATGATGTCGAGCTTGCGCGCAAACCGTTCTACACGTCAAAGCCAGAGCTCGAACGGTCCGGCATGGGATTCTCCGTAATGGAAGCATTCATGGACATCGTTACAGTGGAATCCGTTCCGAAACAAGGCACATTGATTACGATGCAGAAACGCATCCGCCATGACGAGTGAGCGTGATCGGTTCGCATCCGATATTCTTGCTGCGCAAAACGGAGACTGCGAAGCTGAGCTGAGGCTGTTGGAAAGCAATCTCCCCCTTGTTACTGCGATTGCAAAACGTTATTTGAATCGCGGTGTCGAAATGGATGACCTGAAACAGCTCGGCTCGATCGGTTTGCTAAAAGCGATCCGACGGTTTGACGTGTCTCTAAACGTCTGCTTTTCAACCTATGCGGTGCCGTTGATCGCCGGTGAGATCAAACGCTTCCTGCGTGATGACGGCATAATCAAGTTCTCCCGCAGCGCAAAGCAGCTTGCTGCCGCTGTTTCACACGCGCTGTGCGAGGAGCCTGATCTCTCTATCGACGATCTAGCGGTACGTCTTTCCGTTTCGCGAGAAGAGCTTGCCGTTGCGCTTGCAAGCGCCAATACGGTTGCATCCCTGGATGAACCGCTTTCCGACGGAAGCGGGAACCGATTCGATACGATCGGAACGGAACCGGAGGAAGAATCGAGCGTACAAAAGCTGTCGCTCGACGACGCGCTTCATGCGCTGAACGAACGGGAACAATTGTTGATTCGGCTCCGCTACCGAGAAGAAAAGACGCAGGCAGAAGTCGGCAAGCTGCTCGGCGTGTCGCAGGTTCAGATTTCGCGGTTGGAAAAAAAGATCCTGTCGACATTGCGCGACAGGATGCAGGCTTAACGGTTATTCTTGGGAGTGATTGCTTTTTCTTCGCCGCGCAGTAACCGCTTGATGTTGTCCTTATGCCGCAAAAGCAGGATCGCCACAACCGGCATAACAAAGAACAATTGAAAAACGTCGACAAAGCCGATCAACCAGGCGACATATGTGCTGATCAGATACAGTATCGACGTCAGGATCGAAACGAGCGATACGCGTTTCCAAAGAAGAAAAATAACGATCGCAAGAACGGTTGAAATCAATGCGGTCTGCCAGCTGATACACCACATCATGGCAAAGGCAGACGCTGCGCCTTTGCCGCCGCGGAATTGATACAGCACCGGATAGCAATGTCCCACGACGACCATCGCGCTTGCGATGTACCCGCCGAACAGCACCGACAGCATACGATCTGTCGCATGCAGCCCTAACAGAGATGCAAGAAGCCTTCCGAGGAAAAATGCCAGAACGCATTTGCCGGCGTCGCCAAGAAAGGTAATCAGACCGTATGTTTTTCCGTATACGCGGATCATGTTCGTCGTACCGGCGTTGCCGCTGCCGTAAAGGCGCACGTCATCACGGAACCGCAGACGGCTGATAATCAGTGCCGTCTGTACGTTTCCGAGCATATAGCCGACAAACGCGACCAACAATATGACGTATACGTTCCAATCTCCGATCATGCGGATCGTTACTCCTCTCGCGTACGGTTGCGGAACAAAATGCGGATTGGCGTTCCGGTGAAGCCGAAGGTTTTACGGAAATAGTTCTCGAGATAGCGTTCGTATGAAAAATGTACGAGTGTCGAATCGTTCACGAAGCATACAAACGTCGGCGGCTGAATTGCAACCTGTGTCGCATAGTACAGCTTCAGACGTTTTCCGTTCTGTGTCGGCGGCTCACTCATCGAAACCGCTTCATTGACAACATCGTTGAGCGTACCGGTGGATATACGGCGAATGCTCTGCGCATAGACCTCCTCAATCAGTTCCAGGACCTTATGTACGCGCTGTCCGTTCTTGGCGCTGATGAACAGGAACGGGACATAGTTCATAAAGGCAAGATCGACTTCCATATCCTTCTTGAACTTGTCCATGGTATGCGTGTCCTTCTCGATCAGGTCCCACTTGTTGACTATAACGATCGAGGGCTTTCCTTCCTCATGCACGAATCCGGCGATCTTCACATCCTGTTCGGATAATCCTTGCTCCGCGTCGCAGACAAACAGCACGACATCTGCTCTGCGTACCGCAGCAAACGATCGAATGACGCTGTAACGTTCAATGCTTTCATCCTCGATCGCGCGTTTTCTGCGAATACCCGCCGTATCAATCAGTACATAATTCCTTCCGTTCTTCGAAAACGGCGTATCGATCGCGTCGCGCGTGGTACCCGGTACGTCCGAAACAATCACGCGTTCTTCGCCTAAGAGCGCGTTCGTCAGACTCGACTTGCCGACGTTCGGCTTTCCGACGATCGCAATCTGAACGCATTCCTCCCGATCGACATTATCCGTCTCGGAAAAATGCGCGCAGATCGCGTCCAACACGTCGCCGAGCCCGATACCCTGTCCTGCAGAAACGATGTACGGCTCGCCGAGACCGAGCTCGTAAAATTCGAATATCGCTTCGTGATACTTTGGTGCATCGAGCTTGTTGACCGCAAGCACGACCGGCTTTTTGGAACGGCGCAGCATAGCGGCAACCTCCAGATCGGCGGAGGTCATTCCTTCCCTGCCGTCGACAAGGAACAGTATCACGTCCGCTGTTTCGATCGCAAGCTCCGCCTGACGACGCATTTGCACCGCAATTTTGTCTTCGCTCGCCGGTTCAATTCCTCCGGTGTCGATCAAAGTAAACGAATGATTGAGCCACTCTGCGTCGCCGTAGATGCGGTCGCGTGTGACGCCCGGCGTGTCCTCTACGATCGAGACGCGCTTGCCGATAAGGCGGTTGAATAGGGTTGATTTTCCGACATTCGGTCTCCCGACAATCGCTACCAATGGTTTTGCCATAGTTTACTCCTCAAACAATTCGGAAATGAGTTCCGTTCCGTCACGGAACGAACGGATCGACACATGCAGTGCCTGTTCGACGTCATTGCGCGTCATGCCGTCCAGAAAGACGTCCTCCGTTTCCCGCAGCATATTGTGCGGAATCAACAGCGTATCGGACAGCGGTTTCCCCTGAAGCTCTTCGATCAGATCCTTTCCTGTCACGAGTCCTGCCACATGTACGTTCCCTCCGAACCAACGGTTTGGAACCGGATATGTTGTTATGCGGATGCGATATGTTTCCAGTTCTTTGTACAACTCGCGAAAGAACGGATTCGCCGCCATGCCGCCTGCGATCGTGATGCGTTTTTCCGAAAGCCGCGGCTTTCGTTCGGAAAGTGCATACCGAAAATCCGATTCAAACATACGCAGAAGCCCGACGCCGTTTTCGATCTGCTCGAATTCTTCGTATGCATCCGCTTCCGGCAACGGCAGGTTCGCGTTCAGATACCATTCATCCGACAGGAACACCAACCGCGTACCGAGTGTATCGAGACATCGACACTGCCATGGCTCGATCTGTTCTATGACATCTTTGCTTTGTTCCGCATCAAAGATATCCAACGAATACAGGCCGTTGCGGAATCGCGTGACTCCGACCGGTACAACAGCGATCGAAGCGCAGGCAGGCGCAAGCGAGCACAGGTCCGAAAGCGTTTGATTGAGCACTTCCCCATCGTTCAGATTGCGGCATAAAACAATCTGCGTATGAAAGCGCAGTCCTGCATCGCGCAGCGCCGTCAAACGTTCCATGATGCGTCCCGCGCTCGGATTGCGCATGATCTTCGTGCGAATTGCGGGATCGGTTGCGTGCACTGATACATACAACGGACTGACGCGACGTTCGAGAATGCGTTGAAACTCCGCGTCGTCAACGTTTGTTAACGTGACATAGTTTCCCATGATGAATGACATACGCCAATCATCGTCCTTCACATTCAGGCTGCTCCGGACGCCCTTCGGCATCTGGTCGATGAAGCAGAACAGGCAGTGATTTTTGCAGGTCTGCATCCGGCTCATCAGCGTGGTTTCGAAGCAAAGCCCAAGCGGTTCATATTCGTCCTTACGCAGAACAATTTCAAACGGCTCTCCGTCCCGCTGCATGGATAGCTTCAGCACACGTTCCGCCGTCAGCTTTTCATAATCGATCAGATCGAGTACGGGGATTTCATTGATGCGGTACAGGACGTCTCCTGCTCGAACGCCCTTGCGTTCGGCAGGAGAACCATGCTCCACAAAAGTGATCGGTTGTCCCATTGCGCATACTCTCATGAATATACCTTAACACAAACCAAGCGAATTTGCAAGACAAGAGAAAACCGATCCCCCGCGTAGAGGAGGATCGGTGCTATCGATTGCTGCGAAGTTTTACATTTCCTTGATTGCTGCTTGCGCAGCTGCAAGACGTGCGATCGGTACGCGGAACGGCGAGCAGGAAACATAATCGAGACCGATCTTGTGGCAGAATTCCACGGAGGACGGATCGCCGCCGTGTTCACCGCAAATGCCGAGCTCAAGGGTCGGACGCGCTTCTTTGCCGAGCTTGACCGCCATCTCCATGAGCTTGCCGACGCCGTCCTGATCGAGCCGCGCGAACGGATCGGACTCATAGATCTTGGTGTCGTAGTAAGCGCCGAGGAACTTGCCCGCGTCGTCGCGGCTGAAGCCGAACGTCATCTGGGTCAGGTCGTTGGTACCGAAGCAGAAGAACTCCGCATCCTTTGCGATCTCATCCGCGGTCAGGCAGGCGCGCGGGATCTCGATCATCGTACCGACCTGATACTTGAGGTCGATGC
>JAEEGL010732038.1_pt1 | contig 17270 bp, 13 predicted proteins | sample 9134231 | NCBI WGS metagenome assembly JAEEGL01 (sample SAMN16246548, study PRJNA631951) | gut metagenome | biome: gut microbiome; feature: rumen; material: fiber-attached | host: Bos | place: Iran: Karaj | collected 2018-10
CCTCGTTTTTGAGCCTACAGTACTTTAAACGGGATTCCTATAGCGCCGTTCGGATGTCATGCCCCGGCAAGTCTTTCAGGGAAGGCAGATGTTTTGGCTGCGGTTGCCCACCTGGCTATAGCTAGGAGTCAATAAGGGGGGACTGGACATCCGGATTTTTATGTCAGTTCCTATGAATGTTATAAAAGACATTTACAAAGTAATCTGTGGTTTTGTCCAGGAAACCAAGGAAAACAATATGTCATCTTTTGCGGCGGCGGCTGCATTTTTTGTGTTCTTATCAATTGTTCCCATGATGATAATAGTGTGCAGTATGCTTGCCTGGCTGGATCTAAGCCCTGAGGTTTTCTTTTTCCTTGGGCAGTCAATAATGCCGGTGGAGAGTGTGGAACTTCTGCGGGGGGTGGCGAATGAATTCAAGGACCACATGCTTACGACCATATCACTCTCAGCTTTTATAACATTGTGGCTTGCTGGAAACGGTGTATCAGCTCTTTCATACGGACTCAATTCTGTCCATCACGTGGTGGATAAGAAGAATTTCGTAGTACTTCGGATAATGAGCAGCATCTATACCATAATTTTTATACTGATGCTTTCCATTTCCCTTGGTATCCTGGTCATGGGAAACCGTATAAATGAAATGCTGGAAACTTTTATTCCGCCATACCATTTTGCAATTGCTTTTATCATGAGATTCCGTTTCCTGTTCGTGTGGGTTTTCCTGGTGATCATGTTCCAGGTGCTTTATACGGTGCTTCCCAGCGTAAAGGTGAGATACAAGATGCAGTTTCCGGGGGCTATGTTTGCGAGCATGTGCTGGTCGGTCATATCATGGGTGTTTTCCAAGTATATCGATCAGTTTGACGGTTTTGCGTTTTACGGTTCATTTTCCACGACGGTAGTTACCATGGCATGGCTTTATTTCTGTATGTATGCGGTACTGCTGGGAGCGCAGATCAATATTTTTTTCAGTCCTGTATTTAAAAAAATAGAACAGGCCGGCAGCAATAAGAAAAAAGTACAACAGACCGGTAAAGAGGCCGGAAAAAGAAAACACAGGGCAAAAAGGCGTGGCTATATAAAAAATAAGTAACTGATAATTTTGACATAGTCGGTGAATGATGTTAAAATAAGCATGTTTGTTCAGAGACGGATAAGTCTTGAACTTATATGGGTAAGTGAGACTAAAGGCTGTGAAGGTGCACAGTAGGATTTTAGCCGTATCTACAGAGAGGAAGACCGTCGGCTGAGAGTTTTCCGTTTAAGGCTTTTATCTGAATTTCACACCGGAGCCGGTATGCTGAAAGGATTGGCTTATTAGGCGTACCCGTTAACCATGCGTAAATTGGAATTAAGAGCCTGTCTTTATTTGGCAGGAACCAGGGTGGTAACGCGGATTTTGATTCGTCCCCGGACAGTATTTTTGCTGTCCGGGTTTTTGTGTGATAAGACGGTCAGGCAGGCTGACTTTAGGCAGCCTGCTTGGCACACGGTGATTTACGAGGGAGTCATGTTTACATGAACGACTGCGTAAATCACCGTGTGTCAAATAGGCTGTATGCTTGCATACCAGCCTATTTGACCGGCAACGCATCATCGTGCTGGTGCGAAGCACCGGTACGATGTGATTTGCAGTACAGTACGACCGAGTAAGCGGTCATATAATAAAGAAAGAAGGATCAGCTATGAAAGAAAAACTCACTAAGATCAGGGAAGAAGCTATTAAGCGCATAAGCGAGATAGACAATCTTGACCGCTTAAACGACATCAGGGTGGCATACCTTGGCAAGAAGGGAGAACTGACCGCACTGCTTAAATCCATGAAGGATGTATCTGCGGAAGACAGACCGAAGGTTGGCCAGATGGTCAACGAGACAAGGGAGCAGATCGAGCGTCAGCTTGAAGAAGCTAAGAAACGCGTGGAGTCTGCGGCTTTAAATGAAAGATTAAAGCGCGAGACCATTGATGTTACCCTGCCGGCATCCGCACCCAAGATGGGACACAGGCATCCCAATACCATAGCACTTGAGGAAGTGGAGCGTATTTTCATTGGCCTGGGCTATGAAGTGGTAAGCGGTCCGGAGGTCGAGAAGGACTATTACAACTTTGAAGCTCTCAATATCCCTGCAGATCACCCGGCAAAAGATGAGCAGGATACATTCTACATAAACGGAGACATACTGCTCCGTACACAGACATCTTCCGTACAGATCCATGAAATGGAAAAAGGACGGCTTCCCATCAGAATGATAGCACCGGGAAGGGTTTTCAGGTCGGATGAGGTGGATGCGACTCACAGTCCCTGTTTCCATCAGATAGAGGGACTGGTTATAGATGACCAGGTGACTTTTGCAGATCTTAAGGGAACTCTTGATTCATTTGCAAAGCAGCTTTTCGGCGAGGATACAAAGGTTAAGTTCAGACCTCATCATTTCCCGTTCACAGAGCCTTCGGCAGAGATGGATGTGAGCTGCTTCAAATGCGGGGGAAAAGGCTGCAGGTTCTGCAAGGGCTCAGGCTGGATAGAGATCCTTGGATGCGGCATGGTTCATCCCCACGTACTTGAACTCAGAGGCATTGATCCCGAGAAATATGTAGGCTTTGCTTTCGGTGTAGGGCTTGAGCGTATTGCGCTTCTTAAGTATGAGATCGATGACATGAGGCTTATGTATGAGAATGATGACAGATTCCTGTCTCAGTTCTGAGGATGCATAAAACATCAGTAAAAACATAAAGCTGCTGTCAGCCGTAAAGATTTTGAATAGCTTGGAATTTGCAGATGCAGATTCGAGTTGCTTAGCCGCAAAGAAGTGGCAGAAGGAGGAAAAATGAATTCAGCATTATCATGGATCAAAGCATATGTTCCGGAGCTTGAATGCACGGATCAGGAATATTTTGACAGGATGACACTTACGGGCACAAAGGTAGAGGGTTTCACAAGACTTGATAAAAACCTTGAGAAGATCGTGGTCGGTAAGATACTGAAAATAGAAAAGCACCCCGATGCAGACAAGCTGATCGTGTGCCAGGTAGATGTGGGGGCGGAGACAATACAGATCGTTACGGGTGCACCTAATGTAAAAGAAGGTGACATGGTGCCCGTAGTTCTTGACGGTGGCAAGGTGGCAGGCGGCCATGACGGAGGGCCGCTTCCTGAAGACGGTATCAGCATAAAGAGTGGAAAACTCAGGGGCGTGGAATCCTTTGGCATGATGTGTTCCATAGAAGAGCTTGGCTCAGACAGGAATTTTTATCCGGAGGCACCGGAGTACGGTATATACATTTTTAACAATCCTGATCTTAAGCCCGGTGATGACGCCGTAGAGGCCCTTGGCCTGCACGATACCGTATTTGAGTACGAGATCACATCCAACCGTGTTGACTGCTATTCCATACTTGGTATCGCCAGGGAAGTGGCTGCGACTTTTGACAAGCCCTTTGTACCTCCTGTTGTAAAAGAAACCGGAAACGGTGAAGATGTAAATGATATGGTAAAAGTCGAGGTGGAGGCACCCGACCTCTGCACCAGGTACTGCGCAAGAGTGGTAAAGAATATAAAGATTGCTGAAAGTCCCGAATGGATGAAGAGGAGACTGGCAGCAAGCGGTATCCGTCCCATAAACAATATCGTTGATATCACTAACTATGTGATGGAAGAATACGGTCAGCCTATGCATGCTTTTGATCTGGATACGGTATCCGGCAATAAGATCATAGTTAAGCGTGCAAATGACGGTGATAAGTTCGTGACCCTTGACGGTCAGGAGCGCACCCTTGATAAGGATGTGCTGATGATCTGTGATGCGGAAAAAGAGATCGGCATTGCCGGCATCATGGGCGGAGAAAATTCTAAGATAACCGATGATGTGAAGACAATGCTCTTCGAGGCTGCTACATTCAATGGCCCCAATATAAGAAAATCCGCTAAGCGTCTGGGGCTGCGTACGGATGCTTCCGGCAAGTTTGAAAAAGGTCTTGATCCCAGAAATGCACTTGATGCGATCAACCGTGCCTGTCAGCTTATCGAAGAGCTGGGTGCCGGTGAAGTCGTAGGCGGCGTGGTTGATGTATGTGCCGGACTTAAGGATGAGGTAGAGCTTGAGTTTAAGCCTGAGAAATACAATAAGCTTTTGGGTACTGATGTATCAAAAGAACAGATGCTTGAGATATTTAAGAAGCTTGATATAGTTTACAAGCCCGAGAACAATATGCTTCATATTCCGTCTTTCAGACAGGATCTTCTCGGACAGGCTGACATAGCTGAGGAAGTGGCAAGGTTCTATGGCTATGATAAGATACCTACGACGCTTCCGGGTGGTGAAGGAATGGAAGGAAGGTTAGCTTATCCCATGCAGATAGAGGCTATTGCAAGAGAGGCTGCAGAGCGCTGCGGATTCTCCCAGGCAATGTTCTATTCTTTTGAAAGTCCCAAGGTATTTGATAAGCTCTTGGTACCTGAGGATGATAAATTAAGACAGGCAATAAGCATTTCGAACCCGCTTGGTGAGGACTTCTCTATAATGAGGACTACTACTTTAAACGGAATGCTTACAAGCCTTTCCCTTAATTTCAACAGAAGGAACAAGGATGTGCGTCTCTATGAGCTGGGCAATATATATGTGCCCAAGGCACTTCCTCTGACAGAGCTTCCGGATGAGAGGATGCAGTTTACTTTAGGTTTCTACGGTGACGGGGATTTCTTCAGCCTGAAGGGAGCTGTAGAGACATTCTTAAGGCTTGTGGGAATGAAAAAAGCTGTTGAATATGATCCGAACGGCGGCTATAGCTTCCTGCATCCGGGCAGACAGGCAGTCATGTCCTACGAGGGAACAGTGATCGGATATCTTGGGGAAGTGCATCCTAAGGTATGCTCAAATTACAATATGAAATGCAGGGCTTATGTGGCTGTGCTTGATATGCCGGCTATCGTGCCTCTTACAGGTTTTGAGCATAAGTTTGAGGGTATTGCAAAGTTCCCCGCTGTTACAAGGGATATTTCCATGGTGGTGCCTAAGGGAGTTCTTGCAGGCGACATCGAAAAGATGATCAGGCAGCGTGGCGGCAGGATCCTTGAAAAGGTTAACCTCTTTGACCTTTATGAAGGTGACCAGGTTAAGGAGGGACATAAGTCCATTGCTTATTCATTAAGCTTCAGGCATAAGGAAAAGACCCTTTCTGATGATGAGGTCAATGCATCAATGAAGAAGATATTAAATGGTCTTGAGAGTATGAAGATCGAGCTCAGGTCGTAGATATATTACAGACTGCAGGTTCTGCGTATGCTCATTGCACAGTGCCGCACAGGTACGATATATGTATGTTACAGACTACAGTTCCGATACGGTGTGTGTCTGTTTAGAGTTTCAGGAGGAAAAGAAAATGGAGAAAAAATCAGTATGGTTAAAATATACTGAGGCTGAGAAAAAGAAAGCCTTTGCATTTGCGGACGAATATAAGGAATTCTTAAGCAATTCAAAGACTGAAAGGGAAGTTACTGAGTATATCATCAATGATATAGAAAAGAACGGATATGTTGAATTCTCGAAGGCTGCATCAGGTCGTAAGAAATTAAAGGCCGGAGACAGGGTTTATTTCTGCAATATGAATAAGGCTCTGGTGATGTTCGAAATAGGAAAAAAGCCTCTTGAAGAGGGTTTGGCAATCCTCGGTGCACATGTGGATTCACCCCGTATGGATATCAAGCAGAATCCCCTTTATGAAGATGGAGGCATGGCATATCTGGACACCCACTATTACGGCGGAATAAAGAAGTACCAGTGGGTAACTGTTCCCCTTGCGCTTCACGGCGTGGTGGCCAAAAAGGACGGGACGGTAGTGATCGTAAATATCGGTGAAGATCCTGATGATCCTGTATTCTTTGTGTCAGATCTGCTGATACATCTTGCAAGTGAGCAGATGGAAAAGAAAGCGGCCAAAGTTGTTGAGGGTGAAGCACTTGATATAATCGCCGGAAATATGCCCATAAAGATTGCTTCCGGGAATAAGAAGGCTGCAGACGGCAAGGACAGTGAGACAAAAGATGCAGTTAAGAAAAATGTGCTCAATATCCTGAAGGAATACTACGGCATTGAGGATGAAGATTTCATGAGTGCCGAGATAGAAGTGGTTCCCGCAGGAAGAGCAAGAGATGCAGGTTTTGACAGGAGCATGGTGCTGGGGTACGGACATGATGATAAAGTCTGTGCATTCCCCTCATACAAGGCAATGCTTGCCATGAAAGTGCCTGCGCGTACAAGCTGCTGCATACTTGTGGACAAAGAGGAAATCGGTTCCGTAGGCGCAACCGGAATGCAGTCAAGGTTTTTTGAAAACTGTGTCGCCGAGCTGCTGAATGCTCTCGGGCAGTATTCTGAATTGACTCTCAGGCGTGCACTTGCAGCTTCCTATATGCTCAGTTCAGATGTTACCGCGGGTTTTGATCCGTCATACGCATCACGTTTCGACAAGAAGAATGTTGCTTACATGGGCAGGGGCTTTGCATTTAACAAATATACCGGTGCAAGGGGCAAGTCCGGATCAAATGATGCGAATGCTGAATATGTGGGAGCGCTGAGGCGTGTTATGGACGATGCGGGAGTACAGTACCAGATGAGCGAGCTGGGCGCAGTGGATGCCGGCGGCGGCGGAACCATAGCATACATAATGGCACTCTACGGAATGAATGTCATAGACTGCGGCGTGCCTGTCCTTAATATGCACGCTCCTCATGAAGCCATAAGCAAGGCAGACCTGTACGAGGTTTACAAGGGATATGTGGCTTTCTTAAAAAATATCGAGATGCCGTAATCTGATTTATGTGAGCAGTATTCCATACAATATGCGGGTGCTGTTCTTGTTTGGTTCAACGATCTAAATTATGATTGTGAAAAGTGGAATTGCCATGGATAAGATTTTGAAAAAATCAGATTATTATTACGACCTGCCGGAAGAACTGATCGCCCAGGATCCTCTGGAGGACAGGGCTTCTTCAAGGCTTATGCTTCTGGACAAGGAGACGGGAGCGTGCGAACACAGGCACTTTTACGAGCTGCCTGAGTTTCTTCGTGCCGGAGACTGCCTTGTACTAAATGACACAAGGGTAATGCCTGCCAGACTGTACGGTACGAAAAAGGATACCGGCGCTGTGGTGGAGGTGCTGCTGCTTAAAAGGCTTAAGGACTCCTCATGGGAAGTACTGGTTAAGCCGGGAAAAAAGGCAAGGGAAGGCGCAGTACTTGATTTCGGCGGGCTGATGACAGGAACTGTGGAGGAAATACTTGAGGAAGGCAACAGACGGATAAGGTTTGAGTTTGATGGAATCTTCGAAGAAATACTGGATAAGCTCGGTGAGATGCCGCTGCCCCCTTATATCCACCATAAGCTTAAGGACAGGGACAGGTATCAGACCGTTTATGCAAGGGAGGAAGGTTCTGCTGCGGCACCTACTGCAGGTCTGCATTTTACAAAGGAACTGCTGTCAGAGATAGAGGGTATGGGCGTGAATATAGTATATGTCACCCTCCATGTGGGCCTTGGAACATTCAGACCGGTTAAGGAAGAAAACATACTTGACCACCATATGCATACTGAGTACTGCAGGGTAGATAAGCAGGCTGCGGATACGATAAACAGGGTGAAGGCTGAGGGCGGCCGTATAATATGCGTGGGAACAACATCTGTGCGTACGCTGGAGAGCATGACAGATGACAACGGAACGGTTCAGCCGGGATTCAAGGATACGGATATATTTATCTATCCGGGATACAGGTTTAAGGCTGTGGATGCTCTTATCACGAATTTCCATCTGCCGGAGTCAACGCTTCTTATGTTAGTGTCCGCAATGGCAGGAAGGGAGAACATCCTTAATGCTTACAATGAAGCGGTACGGGAGCATTACCGTTTCTTTTCCTTTGGTGATGCGATGTTCATTCAGTGAAAAATTACCGGAAACGGCCGTTGCTTGCTTATTGCAACAGTAAATGGTATAATGTTTAATGTGTTTTATGTAAACCTGGGCTGTGACCGGGATCATAAAGGGTTCCCGGGGGTGTAACATTTCTGTACCGATGGGGGGCGGAATGATATCTGCATGGGAGACATGCTGATCGTACAGCATTTGAAATCAGGAGAGAAAATGGAAGAGAAGAGAAAGAGCAAAAGAATCGATCTTGACTGCAAGCTGGTATTAAAGAGGCTTGACAAGGGGGATGCCGGAGCGGCACGTGAAGTTTCTGTCCATGTTCTTGATGTTTCAAAAACCGGTATCGGATTTGAATGTCCGGAGAAGCTTTCCATCGGCGGTGTATACGAGTGTTATCTTACCATCTGGACCAAGGAAACCATACATTCGTTTGTACAGGTAGTAAGGGCGTTAAAAAAAGACGACAGCAGTTTTTACGGTGGTATATTCATCGGCATGTCCGAAACGGATATAAACAGGATAAATATTTATTCTGAGTTTTCTGAAGTGAGTTTTAACGAGAAATAATGTATCAGGAGTGTAAAGAAATCTGTAACTGCAATGAGCTGACTGAACGCGAAGCGCGTGGCAGGCAAAACGGAGCATTAACAGCGATAAGAAAGGTAAAGAAATAATGGCAGATTATGTAATAACAACCTGTTCGACGCAGGACATAAATGACGCAAGATGTGAAAAAAGAAACATTAAATATGTCAGCTTTCATTTTGAAATAGACGGAAAGCAGTATCCCGATGATAACGGCAAGACAGTTCCTTTCAAGGAATTCTATGATGCCATGAGAAATGGGGCTATGACCAAGACCAGCCAGGTAAATGTGGAAGAATACGAAGGCTTCTGGGAGCCGTTCCTGCAGGAAGGCAAGGATGTAATACATATCTGTCTCACTTCGGGAATATCAGGATCGATCAATTCTGCCAACATAGCAAAAGATAACCTTTCCGAAAAATATCCGGACAGAAAGCTTTACGTTGTGGATTCCCTTGCGGCATCTGTTGGCATGGGCCTTTTAGTTGATACATTGGCAGACATGCGTGACGAGGGTAAGAGCATTGATGAGCTCTATGAATTTGCAGAGAAGAATAAAAAGAGGATACATCACTGGTTTACGACGCCTGATCTTACATACCTCATAAGAGGCGGACGTGTATCCAAGGCTGCAGGCTTTATTGGAACCATGATGAATATCTGTCCGCTGCTCAATGTAGATTATCAGGGAAAGCTTGTGTCCCGTGAGAAGATCAGGGGCAAGAAGAAGGTGTACCAGCGTATGGTGCAGATCATGGAAGAGCATGCCGAGGGCGGTCTTGATTACAATAAGAAGTGCTTCATCGGAATGACGGACTGTCAGGAAGATGCCGAAAATGTGGTTTCAATGATAGAGAGTAAATTTACCAAGATGGCAGAGCCTATGGAGATACAGTGGGTAGGCTCCACCATAGGTGCTCACACCGGCCCGGGACTCATCGTTATCGCTTTCTGGGGTGATGAGAGAGTAAATTAATACAGGGTTGAACCGGAAAATATTTATAAATTTAAAACAGCGGCCGTCGGACCGCTGTTTTTTTTACTGACTCAGTTCATGCAGCATATCAAAGAAATCCGGCCAGGATATGGATACGCATTCCGGGTTATTTATGGTTATGGCAGAGTCGGCAGCAAGCGCTGCGATCGCAAAGCTCATGGATATGCGGTGGTCATTATAGCTCTCAATAGAACCGCCGGCTATATGGCCTGATCCGTTTATTATCATACCGTCGTCGGTAGGTGTGATGTCAACACCCAGCTTTTTCATATTGGTGCTGACAGCGTCTATTCTGTCACATTCCTTTACATGGAGTTCGGCGGCATCTTTTATTACAGTCTGACCTTCTGCAAAGGCTGCGAGAACGGCAATTGCCGGGATCTCATCAATAAGTGCAGGGATCAGCGCACCCTCTATGGTGGTGCCGTGCAGGGTATCCCGGCTGCAGCTTACCAGCAGATCGGCGGTTTCTTCGCCGCCCGAGTTCCGTACATTCTCAAGAGATATCTTTCCACCCATATTTTTTACAACCTCTATGATGCCGGCCCGGGTAGGGTTAATCCCGACATTTTTTATCAGAAGTTCAGAACCGGGTACAAGCAGGGCAGCGGCTATAAAATAAGCGGCGGAGGATATGTCCGAAGGCACAGATATGTCGCATGCGTAGAGCTCTTCTGCAGGATGTATGGTGGCACATAATCCGACGGAAGATACATCTGCACCGAAGCCTTTAAGCATAAGTTCTGTGTGGTTCCTTGAAAGGGCAGGCTCTGTGACGGTAGTCTTTCCATCTGCATAGAGTCCTGCAAGAAGTATGGAGGACTTAACCTGTGCGGAAGCGACAGGAGATACGTAATCGATGCCGTGAAGCTTTGTGCCGTTTATAAGGAGCGGGGCACAGTCGTTGCCTTTTTCGCTTTTTATGTCTGCGCCCATCATTGTGAGGGGGGTAATAATCCTTTTCATGGGGCGTTTTTCTATTGAAGCATCGCCTGTAAGCCGGACATTAAAGCTCTGTGCCGCAAGTATGCCGGAAATGAGCCTTGTGGTGGTCCCGGAGTTGCCGGTGTAAAGTGTATCAGCAGGGGCTTTTAAGCCGTGAAGGCCTTTACCGTGAACGACTATCTCATCGGGAGAGACATCGATATCTACGCCCATTTTTCTAAAACAGTCTATGGTGGAGAGGCAGTCGTCTGCCATCAGGAAATTCGTAATATGTGTATCTCCCTTAGATAATGCCCCGAACATTATGCTTCTGTGGGATATGGATTTGTCACCTGGAACGGTGACCGTTCCTTTTATCGGCGAAGTGGAAGGTGAGATTGTTTTTTTGTTATCACTCATTGTGGTTAGCTCGTCTTTCTTGATGTTATTATGATGTTTTTGGATGATTTAAAACAATTTGTTATGTGGGCACATTTCATTAGTGCTTGGAGAAAAATAGCAGGCATTATCGGGTCTCTGTTTAGTATAATACGGATTTACGGCATATTATTACTGTATATTACTGTCAGTATCACTGCTCGGCTGTCACGCGATAGCCGGCATTATTCAAAAGCGGAAGGGCGAGTGCCTTGGCTTCGGCAGTATAAAACTCTATATACAGCGCACCCTCATACTGCTCACGGTTGTTATTGATGCCGGTATTTTTGATGCTTATATTGTGAGCAGCAAGCAGAGTGGCAATACCTGCAATGGCACCGCTCTCGTCCGGTATATCCACAAATATCCTGTAGATGGGAGGCAGGGCGCCTTTAGCTTTTTCAGGCATGGAATTTCTGTATGTACCGCTTTCACGGAAGAGCTCGTTTATGTTTTTAAAGTCGCCGCACTCAAGCGTATCATCTATGCGTTCAAGTTCGTCTATGTAGCGTCTTAACAGTACCCTTATGTTTTCTGTGTTGCTTCTGCATATGTTTTCCCACATGTCCGGATCGGAGGAGGCTATGCGGGTTATGTCCTTGAATCCGCCTGCAGCAATAGTGCGCATGAACTGCACCTCATTATCAGAGTCGGCTACATTTTTTACCAGGGCTGCTGCGATCAGATGGGGCACATGGCTTATGGCTGCAGTGGCAAAATCATGATAGTCCGGTGATTCAGCCAGAGGTATAGCACGTATTGATGAGACTATTTCGGTAAAGTCTGCCACTAGATTTTTGGATGTGTCCTCTGCAGGCGTGAGTATGTAATAAGCATTCTCAAGCAGGGTAGGATCGGAATTGTCATAGCCTGTGGTTTCCTTGCCTGTCATGGGGTGACCGCCAAGAAAATGTGAGGACAGTCCCAGATCTGCCGCAGCTCTGCATATATCGCCTTTTACGCTTCCTACATCGGTTATAAGGATATTTTCATGTTCCGTAAGGAACTGCCTTATGGATTTCATATTTCCTATATTGGCACCGGTGGGGGCACATAAAAAGAGCACATCCGTATCAGGATCTATGTCGGAAAGCCTGTCAGTGATACGGTTGGCAGTTCCGTCTGAAAGTGCGGAGGCAACTTTTTCCGGATGCCTTGCATATACATTTATTATGCTTTGGGGGTAATATTTTCTGATGGCCTTTGCGATGGAACCGCCTATGAGTCCCAGCCCGCAGAAATGGAATTTAGTAATGTTCATCGAGTTTTCTTTTCCCTTGTCTTTAATGTGAAATCGAGCGTTGTCACTTCCTCCACCGCGTCACTTCCGGAGGTGAATAAATCCTTTCGGATATCTTCGGCTATATTATATAACATTTTGTAATAAATAAATATATTAAAGCTGGATGCTGTTTGGGACCGTACCGAAAAAATACTGTTGGAAAATGATGGAAACAAGGGTATGATATAACCCGCATTTAATCTTAGTGTTCTGTGAATTCTTTTGATCAATGACAGTTCGTCAAATTTCACGGAATGAGCAATGTAAAAAGTCGGGGACTGATTGGCTTTTTGTGTGTATCTGTCACTGGCACTTTAAGAAAGGGGACATGAATTATGTACAAGAAGAAATTGGAAGAAATGAATCTGATTGATGATTTTCTGATGAACGCAGCAACTACTGATCAGGAGGTGGGGGAGGCATGCTGCCGCTGTATGCTGTCCGTGCTGTTGCAGAGGAAAATCGGCCGTGTGCATGTGATATCCCAGAGATTTTTGCCGGGCGTTATGCCGGGACAGAGGGGGATACGCATGGATGTGGAGGTCACGGAGGAAACGACTGACGGAAGCGGAATGATTGCAAATGTTTATGATATGGAGCCACATACAATGAATGACATGGATTTTCCTCGTGCCAACAGATTCAGGCAGGCCAAGATAGACGGCAGGTACATGAAGAGCGGAGACAATTATTTCAAACATTTGCCGGATCTTTATGTGATTACCATTATGAACTTCGACTTATTCCAAAAAGGTTATATGATCTATGATTTCAGAACTACATGCATGCAGGATCCAGACATACCTTATGATGATGGATTATACAGGATTTACTTTAATACGACTGGGACGAAAGGCGGTAGCAAGTCCATAAAAAACATGTTAAACTATATCCAGAATAGTGCATCGGTTTCTGCTGTGGATGATGCCACGGAGGAAATGGAAGGCTATGTTCATAAAGTCAAGACAGATCCTGAAGTCAGGAGGAGCATTATGACATTTGGGGATATCATAGATCGGGAGAAAAGAGAGTCATTTGAGCTGGCGACAAAGAGTACACGCATGGCGGATATTATGGATTTGCTGAGTGATATTGGTGGTGTTACGGATGAAATTGCGGAAAAGCTTGGTAATATAAGGGAAGAAGAAAATCTGAAAAATCTTCATAAGCTTGCTGCCAGGGCTGAAAGTATGGAGGCATTTGAAAGGTGCTTGGATGAGGTGCTGGAGGCTGAGGCGAAAAAGTTTGATGAAAATCTTTTTTTATAATCTTTATAGCATATGCGCAATCTGAATTTTCTGAAATTCCTGCTTATGAATCCAAAAAAGTTGTATGTATATGTCAAAGGATCCTGAACTGTCCAGAGAAGAGGCAATAAGAATGGCTTCGGCAATTCTAAGATAGATTGTCTGACATCATTGAAAATTGACTGATACTTTTCTTGTAAGCGGCTGAATAGTTTGGTAAAATATAGCTGTTTAGGTTCTGCGGGTTCTGCCGCAAATCGGGGGGCGCGCAATAGCAGATTGGAGGTTACAGCATGAATATTTACACCACAGAAAAAATCCGTAATGTCGTATTGCTCGGGCACAGCGGTGCGGGCAAAACATCTCTGGCCGAATCAATGGCTTATCTTGCGGGACTTACGAACCGCATGGGCAGCATTGAGGAAGGTAACACTCTTTCGGATTTCACCAAAGAAGAGCAGAAGAGAAAGATTTCACTGACAACCAGCATCATTCCTTTGGAGTGGGAGGGAGCAAAGATCAATCTGATGGATGCACCCGGTATGTTTGATTTCGTCGGTGAGGCAGAGGAGGCATGTTCGGCAGCGGGAGCAGCCATAATCGTTGTTTCCGGCAAGGCTGGTGTGGAAGTAGGTACTGAGCGCGCATGGGATATGTGCGAGAAGTTCAACCTCCCCAGAATGTTTTATGTAACAGATATGGATGTGGACAATGCATCCTTCAGGAAGGTGGTAGAGGAGCTGACAGAAAAGTACGGCAAGAAGATAGCACCTCTTCATTTCCCTATAAGAGAGAATGAGAAGTTTGTCGGCTATGTAAATGTAATATCCGGCAAGGCTCAGAAATGGGTAGGCAAGGAAGTAAAAGAATGCGATATGCCTGATTATGCACAGGAGTATCTCGAAAAATATACAGATGTCCTGATGGAAGCAGTTGCCGAGACCAGCGAAGACATGATGGAAAGGTATTTTGGCGGCGAGACATTCTCTGAGGATGAGATAAGGGCTGCACTTCGCATAAGCGTTAACAATAACGAGATCTGCCCTATATCAATGGGGTCCAATACTCTCTGCCAGGGCACATATGCACTGCTTGACGATATCGTTAAGCTCTGCCCGCCTCCTACCATCAGGAAGGCTGCCGGTGTATCACTTAAGACCAATGAGATATTCCAGGCTGACTATGATTTCTCAAAGCCCAAGAGTGCTTATATCTGGAAGACCATCGTGGATCCGTTCATCGGCAAGTATTCACTCATCAAGGTAATGAGCGGCGTGCTTAAGGCTGATGACTTGATCTACAATAAAGACAAAGATATCGAGGAAAAGGTGGCTAAGCTTTATGTAATGTGCGGATCCAAGGCTACGGAGATCAAAGAACTCCATGCCGGTGATATCGGAGCTATAGCGAAGCTTACCGCAGCACGTACAGGCAATACCCTTTCTACCAAGGCTAATACGATACAGTATGGAAAGACTCAGCTTTCTGTGCCTTACACATGTATGAGATATAAGCCCAAGAATAAGGGGGATGTGGACAAGCTTGCCCAGGCCCTTCAGAAGATGGGACACGAAGACCTGACCATGAAGGTGGTAAATGATGGTGAGAACCGTCAGACACTTATCTACGGCATAGGCGAGATGCAGATCGACGTGATCGCTTCCAAGCTTAAGGATCAGTACAATATCGAGATCGAGCTTTCAGATCCCAAGGTAGCATACAAAGAGACTGTAAAGAAGAAATCAGACGTTGAGTATAAGTATAAAAAGCAGTCCGGCGGACATGGTCAGTACGGACATGTAAAGATGCGATTCGAGTCATCAGGTGACCTTGACAAGCCTTATGTATTTGAGGAGGAAGTAGTGGGAGGTTCTGTTCCCAAGAACTATTTCCCGGCTGTTGAAAAGGGTATAGCAGAGGCAGTACAGAGAGGACCTCTGGCAGCATATCCGGTAGTGGGTATAAAGGCTACTCTTTATGACGGTTCATATCACCCGGTAGATTCTTCGGAAATGGCATTCAAGACCGCTGCCATCCAGGCTTTCAAGAAAGGCGTTATGGAAGCAGACCCTGTACTTTTAGAGCCTATCGCATCCCTTAAAGTCACCATACCGGATGCTTTTACCGGTGATGTAATGGGTGACCTTAACAAGCGCCGCGGAAGAGTGCTGGGAATGAATCCTGCAGGTGCCGGCAAGCAGACCATAGAGGCTGAAATTCCTATGTCCTGCCTGCAGGGGTACTGCACAGTGCTCAGATCCATGACAGGTGGCAGAGGTGATTATTCCTATGAATTTATCCGCTATGAGCAGGCTCCTTCGGATGTACAGGAGAAGGAAGTAGCAGCAAGGGCTGAAGCTGTCAAGGCTGATAATGCGGAGTAAGAATCGGCTTTTTAGCTGAGTTTGTTTATCAGAACAGATTACCCGTCCGCTCGTGTGTGATTTTCATAAACGGGCCGGACGGGTATAGTTTGTAAAAGAGAAATTTTGATTTTAGCAGCAGAGGATTTTCAGAGGAAAACATGGATAATATAATTCTGATCGGGTATATGGGCTCCGGGAAAAGCTCGGTGGCAAAGGCACTGGCTGAAAAGACGGGAATGGAGCTCCTGGATACGGACCAGCGTATAGAAGAAAATGAAAACAGACGTATCAGTGATATTTTTGCTTCCGAAGGGGAGACTGCATTCCGTGATATGGAGACAGCGTTTTTAAAGAATCTTCTGGATGAAGGCTTTAAAGGAATACTTTCCACCGGCGGCGGCATGCCAGTGCGTGAGGAAAACAGGGCTCTTTTAAAGAAGCTTGGAAAAGTGATATATTTAAAGACATCCGTGGATACTCTGGCCATGCGTCTTATCGGAGATCACAGCAGACCGCTTCTGCAGGGAGAGACCGAAGAAAGTAAAAAACAGAAGATCGCGGATATGCTTGCATCCCGTGAACCGGCCTACATGGCTGCGTCGGATGCGGTGATACCCACGGATGAGATGACGACTGCAGGGCTGGCAGACGAGATACTTACGTACATGGCGTTTGCATAGTAAAGGGTTTCATCGGAAAAAGTTAAAGGAATAGCATAATTTTTGAAAGTAGAAAAGGGGAATCATGAAAATACTTATAATAAACGGACCGAATATTAATTTCCTGGGCATCAGGGAAAAAGCTGTATATGGCACCAAAAACTATGATGGACTGCTGGAAATGATCGCAAAGAAAGCGGAGGAGACAGACAATACGGTTGAGGTCTTCCAGTCCAACCATGAGGGAGCCATAATCGACCGCATACAGGATGCTTATTCCGATGGTACGCAGGGGATAATAATCAATCCCGGTGCATATACACATTACAGCTATGCTATCCGTGATGCCCTTGCAAGTTATGATATTCCAAGGATAGAAATCCATATTTCCGATGTAGACAGCAGGGAAGATTTCAGGAAGATATCTGTTGTGACAGATGTATGTGATGAAAGGATAAAGGGGCTGGGGCTTGACGGGTATCTGGTGGCAATCGACCATATGATGGAGCTTATCAGGAAAGCAGGAGACTGAGCCTGAAAGTATTTTTTAAAACGATAGCAGAAAGCTGCTGCGAAAAAGGTGTTATCTGTTTGAAAAAACTCTTGAAATGAGAAAAGAGATAGAGTAAGATAGTACAGTATTATTTTGTGACTATTTTAGGAGGAAGTATTTATGATATCTGCAGGCGAATTCAGAAACGGTATGACTATCGAGTATGATAACAGCGTTTATCAGATAGTTGAGTTCCAGCATGTTAAACCGGGTAAGGGTGCGGCTTTCGTACGTACCAAGCTCAAGGATGTTAAGAACGGCGGTGTTGTCGAGAAGACTTTCAGACCGACAGAAA
>JAEEGL010798365.1_pt1 | contig 17270 bp, 21 predicted proteins | sample 9134231 | NCBI WGS metagenome assembly JAEEGL01 (sample SAMN16246548, study PRJNA631951) | gut metagenome | biome: gut microbiome; feature: rumen; material: fiber-attached | host: Bos | place: Iran: Karaj | collected 2018-10
AAAACGGCCATTAGAGTAATAGATTAAAAACTCTAATGGTTTTTAAATGATTTTAATAAAAGAACTTGTCTTTATTATATAGAGTTAAAAAGGCAATAAAATCCTACAACTATTCCCCCAACCCCTTTGTTGTAGGATTTTTTATTATTTTAATAAATAGTGTTGTTGGTGGTGATTTAGATTATGGTAACCAAAAAAGAGAAAAGGAAAAAATTAAGGATAAAATTACGATGTAATTTTATATAATGCCTTTTAACCTAGGTTAAAAGATAAAATAAGGACATAGTTAAAAGTGAGTGTGATTAAACTGCAAGGTATCGTAATAACTCATATTATTCTATTCTTAGAAATTCTCGTGTAAGACTATTGATATTAATAACAATCTGTGGTATTATTAGTATGTAAGCAAGGAAACTTGCATATATTAAAAAAGGGAAATACTTAACTTGCCTTGTTGAGTACTTACCTATATAAATAGTTCGTACTTAATCTAAATGCAGATTGAGTACTATTTTTTTATTATTAGAATCAATACAGAGACTATTAACAAAATGATTATTAGTATTAGAAATGAGATTAATAAATCTTTTTTCTTCATAATTATCAAGCCTCCTTCCTTTAAGAAGTTGGCAAGTACTCAACAGTTAGTATTTCCTGTATCTAATCTTAGCATAAAGTTATGTCCTCTTCAACTAATTTTAACACAATTGTACAAATATTATGATTCGAAAATCCTGTTTACTCATATTATTGGATTTTAAAAACTTTAGTAATTAATAACATTGATTAAGTTAATTATTTTTGTTATACTTTAAATAAGAGGAGAACTTATGAAAGATTATATGATTAAAATGCATGAAACAGAAGAATTTATAAGGAGTAAAGTTAAAGAAATACCTAAAATTGCAATTATTTTAGGATCAGGACTTGGTAGTCTTGCTGATGATATTACTGATAAAACTATTTTAAATTACAAAGATATACCAAACTTTCCAGTATCAACAGTTGCTGGTCATAAAGGAGAGTTAATCTTTGGTAAACTAGAAGAAGTTCCTATAATCGCAATGAATGGAAGATTTCACTATTATGAGGGATATAGTTTACTAGAAACAACTTATCCTATTAGAATATTTAAATTATTAGGTATAGAAACATTGATTCTTACAAATGCTGCTGGTGGTATTAATGAAACATTCAAAAAAGGAGATTTAATGATTATAAATGATCAATTATCTTTCTTTGCAGAAAGCGTTTTACGTGGTCCTAATATGGATGAATTTGGAGAAAGATTTATTGATATGAGTACAACATATAATAAAGAATATATAGAAATATTAAAAGAAATTATGCTTAATCTAACTGGAGACTATAAAGAAGGAGTTTATGCCTATATGAAAGGTCCAACTTATGAAACACCAGCAGAAATAAGAGCCTTAAGAACGCTTGGGGCAGATGCCGTAGGAATGAGTACTGTACCTGAAGCTGTAGTAGCTCATCACTCTAAGATTAATATAGCTGGAATAACTTGTATTACTAATATGGCAGCAGGAGTTACAAATGAAATATTATCACATGAAGATGTTAAAGAAACTGCATTAAAAGCCGAATCTAATTTTAAGAAAGTAATTCATGAATTCGTAAAAAAAATAGGAAAGTAATTTCCTATTTTTCATTATTTTTCTTAACTAAAACTTTACTACTATCTTTTTCATTTTCTTTTAGTATATTTAATTTGTTATCAACTAAAATATTTATCTCATCCTTCTCTTTTTCATAATGATATTTTGTCTCTAATAAACTATCTAACTCATCTTTTTCAAATGATGCAAGCGAAACTAAATCACTCATAGAATAATTAATATGCTCAAAAGGAATAAATTCTTGATTATTAAAAGAACAATTAATTCTGGATATATTATTTAATAATTTAACTAATTCTACTTTTGTTTTATTTCTATCATAATTAAATTTAAACTTCTCCCCACTAACAAAATCAAAATATATTGAATCAACATATGATATAAGTTCACTATTATTATTTATTTCTATTTCTTTTGAAGAATTAAGAAGTAATATTTTTCTAGCAAGTTCCATGTCCTTAAATCTTTTTAAAATATTTTCAAGTAATTCTCTTTCTTCTTTTATTTCCTCTTTTTTATTCTTTTTTTCTTCCTTTTTTTCTTTTTTTTCTTCTTTAGTAATTTTTTCTTTTTCTTTTTTTAAATCTATTATTCTTCTATTTACCTTTTTTAATAAATCATCACATTCTTTATCAAAATTATAAAAAACTTCATCATTATATAGTAAATCATATTTATCTTTTTTCTTAATATACAAGTCTTTCCTTAGCATTTCTATTTCATCTTTAACGCTTTCATTATTTTTTAATGTCATTAAACTATTTATACGCATTTTTATTTTTTTTATTTCTCTATCATAATAATATTTATTATATTTATGGTGACGATAATCTTCTTCAAGTTTTTCTATTTCCTCTTTTGCCTCATCAAGTAAAAGTGTTGTTAATGTAATATAATTTACTTCATCATACTCTTTTTTAGTCTTTTCTTTAATATTTCTATCATAATTTTCAAGTATTTCAATTATCTCTTTATCCAAACTAATTATTTTATTAGAAGTATCTATTTCTATTTTTTTATCTTCTATTATATTATCTAATTTTTCATTAATTAATTCTTTTTGGTAAAAAGATATTTTTTTATTTTTTATTTCTTTTTCTAAATTATTAATAATACTCTTTTCTTCATCACCTATTTTTTCTTCAATTAATTTAATTTTATTAATTAATTCTTCTTTTCCTATATTATCAATCATTAAATAAATTGGAAAACTGTCATTTAAATTACCATTATTTAATCCATATTTATTTAAATAATGTTTATTGCTTTTATCATTAATAGAAGATTTAATTTTACTGCTTACCTTTTTTATACCAAATAATTTTTTTAATAAATTTACAAACCAATTTATTATTTTTTTTATAATTTTCATGATATCATCCTCTTATAAAATCTTAAATCATTTTCTATTTCTACTTTTTTTGTATTTAATTCTAGCATCTTCTCTACATACCCTTCTCTTATTTTTTTATTATTATCAATTTTACTGGCTATATGAAAATATTTTTTTATTTTTAATTCACTATCACTTGCTATTTTATTAATAATATCAAAAAATTTCATTATTTCAATAAAAAGAGTAATACTTATTAAAATAAATGCGATAAAAAGATAAATATTTCTTTTTAAAACAGCGAATATAAAAAGGATTAATAAAACTATACTTGTTATTAAAGATTTAGTTTTAATTCTTTTTAAATTATTTTTTTTCTCTTCAAGAGATAATAATATATCCCTATTATTTAAACTATCTTGATATAAACCATTATATTTATGATCTATAATGTTTATTTTTTCTTTTTCTTTTTTTATTAAATCATTTATATTAATTAAATCTTTTTCTAATTTAGAAATCATCTTTTTACAAAAGTCATAATCTATATCATTAAATTCTTTTTTAGAATTATTGAATTTATATGAAACATTATTTGTTTCTAATTCTTTTTTTACTTCATTAATTAGTTTAAATATTTTCACATCTCCATTATGATCGGGATGATTTTCTTTTAATAATTTTTTTATTGATTTTTTTACATTTTCATTATATTCGCCATGATATCCAATTATTTTATAAATACTCTCTTTATTCATATACTACACCATTTATTTTGATAATATAACTTCTATCGCTTTATCTTTTTGATTATCAGTTTTTTTTTCATTATATTCATATTTTATTTCAACATCAGGATCAATTCCTTTTTCATCAATATAATTTCCATTTGGAGTTAGCCATTCTTGATAAGTATACTTATACATTGCACCATTAGATAAAGTCATTACCTTCTGAACTTTTCCTTTACCAAAAGTTTTTGTTCCAACTAGTGTTGCACCATAACTTTCTTTAAGTGCTCCTATTAATACTTCACTTGCTGATGCTGATGAAGAATTTGCAAGTAAAACTATTGGATAAGTTCTTTCTTCTTTTGTTTTATCCTTTACTATTTCAATATTATCTTTAGTTTTTAATTGATAAATTGGTTTATCTTTTCCAATAAATAAAGATATTATATCTGTCACAGTTGTTAAATAACCACCTTGATTATTTCTTACATCAATAATTAATGAATCAATACCCTTCTCTTCTAATTTATTTAATTCTTTTTCAAATTGAGGATAAGTATTTGCCGCAAATATAGAAATATAAATATAACCTATCTTTCTTTCTTCTTTTTCAATTAATTCACTAGTTACACTTACTGAATCAACATCTCCTCTTGTTAATTCAAGTTCAAGTTCATTACCATCTCTTTCAATGGTTAAAGAAACATTAGTACCATTTTCTCCTTTTACGATACTTGATATCTTATTAAGTGACATTCCTTTAATAGATTCACCATTAACTTTTAACAATTTATCATTTTCTTTTAATCCACCTTTTTCTGCAGGAGAATTTTCAAAAACTCTACCTATTAAAACTTCCTTATTATCATATTTAATTTCCGCACCAATACCATGATAAATACCTTCAACATCTTCATTAAAATCATTTGCAGTACTACTATCCATATATGCAGAATAAGGATCCCCTAAATATCTAATCATTCCTTTAATACCATTTTCCAGTAATTCATCATTGTTAACATCCTTATAAAAGGAATTACTAATTTCATCATATACAGAAATAAATTCATTTAAAGCAAGAGAAGATGATTTATATCCACCTTTTCCATACATAACTATTCCACCAATAATTAAACCAAATCCAAATGTTACTAACATATAAATAGTTATTTCTTTAAAATTAAACTTTAATTTATTATTTATTATCTTTTTATTATAAAATTTTTTTATTTTACTTATTAAATTTTCTTTTTTCTTTTTGCTTTTCATAAATTACCTCAACTAATCATATTTATATGATAACACATTTTTGACTAATAAGTTCAATTTTTAACAGAAATTATTGCGATTATTTTATTTTTACATTATAATTGTTATATAGGTGATGAATAATGAGAATAGTTTCACTAAAAAAGGAAGAATTTGATAATTTTGCAGCTCACTATAAAAATAACAATTACTTTCAAAGTTCTAATTATGCAGAATTTTTAAAAACTACTGAAGGATATGAAATACATTATTTAGGATATGTTGATAATGATGGAAATTTATTTGGAGCTTCATTAATGCTTTATAAAACATTATTTTTTGGTTATAAATTTGCCTACTCTCCTAGGGGATTATTAATTGATTATACGAAGATAGAAATGATAAGAGAAGTTACTATAGCTCTTAAAAAACTATTAAAAAAACAAAAATTTATATTTGTAAAAATCGATCCATTAATAGTTGCAAGTGAAAGAGACAAGGAAGGTAATACAATTAAATTTAATAATGTTGTAAATGCAATACTAAGTGAATTTAAAAATTTAGGTTATGAACATTTAGGTTTTAACTTATATAATGAATCTGTATTACCTAGATGGTATGTTGTATCAAGGCTTAATAGTGATGCACGAATTATTTATAATAATTTTGCTCCTGAAATAAAAGAAAAAATATCTTATGCAAATAGTATGGCCTTTTCAGTTAATTATGATAATTCAGGAAATATAGATAGATTTTATGAATTTATAAAAAATAGTAATATTAAAAAAAGTAAAAAATACTTTCAAACTTTATTTAATTCTTTTAATCCAAAGGTTAAAATATTCTATGCCTATTTAGATACAAAAAAATATGTAAGTAATGCAAATAAATTATATAATTTAGAAGAAGAAAAGAATAAAAATTTAGGTAATATAATTCAAAGTGGTAATAAAGTTAAATATAATATTCAAAAAGCAATTAATGATAAAATAACTTCTGATAAGATGCTTAATTTTTATAAAAAAGATATTGTTTCATCAACCAAATTATTAAAAATGCATCCTGAAGGAATAATATGTGGAGCTGCTCTTACTGTAGAAGAGACAAATGGTGTTAATATTTTAATTAATTATGAAGACCCTAATTATTCAAGAAATAATATAACTACTATACTTACTTATGAAATGATGAAATATTTTGGTAAAATGAATTATAAATATATTAATCTAGGATCGATTACAGGAAACTTTAGTTCTACATCAAATTATTATCCTCTACTTTTAAGTAAATTAGGATTTAACTCATCAATCTTAGAATACATTGGTGAATTTAATATAATAATTAATCCATTTATGTATAAAATTTATAAAAGAAAAGAAGCTAAAAAAAAGAAAATCTGAGAAATCAGATTTTTTAATTATTTACATATTCGTGATAATCTAGTCTTAATTTATCAGCAAGTGTAACAATAAATTCAGAATTAGTTGCTTTTGCTTTATCTATATCTACACTATATCCAAATATTTCTTCCATTAACTCCCAATTTGCTCTATTCCAGCTAACTTCTATTGCATGTCTCATTGCTCTTTCAACTCTTGATGATGTCGTATGATATTTTTTTGCAATCATTGGATATAACTCTTTTGTAATTGCTCCTTGCAAATCAGGATTATTATATATTAATGTTATTCCTTCTCTTATATAATTATATCCTTTAATATGTGAAGGAACACCAAGTTCATGTAATAATTTTGTTATTGACATCTGCAAATTACTATACATTAAGTCAATAGTTTTTGTACTATAAATATCATTATTTGAATATTCTAATATCTTGCTTTCTAAATCACCTAATTCAAATGGTTTAAGCATAAAATATTTAATTCCAAGTCCTGATACTTTTCTTATAACCTCAGGAGAGTTATAAGACGTTAAAACTATTATTTTTGCTTTTATCTCTTTTTTATTTACTTCTTCTAATAATTTAATACCATCCATACCTGGCATAATGAGATCTAAAAGAACCATGTCATACTTGTTCTTTTCAAGTAATTCTAATCCCTCATTACCATTATAGGCTACATCTGATACTTCAATTACTGCGTGACTACTAAAGTACTCCTTTACCATGTCGATTAAGTTTCTATTATCATCGACAATTAATACTTTAATTTTATTCATTTTTTATCCTTTCTTACTACACGCATTATTAATTATATATTATCTTTTAATTTTTTCATATAGCAAAAAAGGAAAAGTTTTGTCGAATTGACATAATTTGTCTATTTTCTTAGTTTTTTTGTAATACTATTTTTCGTTTTATAATACATTTCAATATATTCCGATAAATCAGTATCTATTTTAAAAGCATAATTTTCTTTATTAAAAATATTATATAAGATTGTATCTATCTCATAAATAATATCTTCTGTTAATGGTTTATAACTTTTATTTATTTTATCAAAAACAATTTGTAAATCATTATATGCTTCTGGACATACAAATTCTAAAAGATGCAATAAATCATGTGCTCGTCTTGTAAGAATAGCACCATTTTCAACTAAATCTTTACCACCATCACTTCTAGATAAAATATGGTGAAAGGTATATGGATTACGCCTTGTTAATGCAAAATTCATCCAATCATAACCATCTGGTTTATATATTTTTATAAGCTTCTTTAAATTTCTGTTATTCTCCCCCATACTTTCCCCTAACCTACTTTTTCAATTAATTCATTAAATTCATTTATTTTAAGTGAACATCCTCCAACTAAATATCCATCTAGGCTCTCTATTTTTTCAAGTGTCTCAATATTTTTATTATTTACACTACCACCATATAAAACTTTTATATTAATCATATATTTATTTTTAATATATGTTTTTATTTCATTTACTACTTCCAGAATATCTTCATTACTAGGAATTAAACCAGTTCCAATTGACCATATTGGTTCATATGCAATTATTACTTTTTCTAAAAATTCACTTTTTATATTTTTAAATGCTATATCTATTTCTTCTTTTAAAACATTTAAATATGTTTTATTTTCCCTTTCTTCTTTCTTTTCACCAATACACAAAATTGGATTAATATCTCGTTCTAGTAATCTTTGTAACTTACTATTTACAAATTTATCATCGTTATAATATTCTCTTCTTTCAGAATGCCCTACTATTGAATAATTTATTCCAATACTCTTTAATTGATTTGAACTAACATCGCCTGTATAAGCACCATTTTCAAAACTAGATACATCTTGTGACACTGTATTTAAATTATTATCACAAAACTTTTGTAAATAGATACTTGTTGGTGCGAAAAAAACATTAGAGTAATTTTTTTCTTTAAAAAAGTTAATATAATTTTCTATTTCATTTAATGATAAATTCATTTTATGATTTCCAACTATTAATTTCATACTCATTCTCCAATTACACTTATTCCAGGAAGAGATTTTCCTTCTAATAATTCAAGAGATGCTCCTCCACCTGTTGATATATGCGTTACATTTTCCTTTAATCCTAAATTAATAATTGCACTTGCAGTATCTCCACCGCCAATAATAACTATTTGATCTTTATTAAATGCCTTACCAATTTCCCTAGTACCATTTGCATATAAATTATTTTCAAACATTCCTAAAGGACCATTCCAAATAATAGATTTTGATTTATCTATATACTTTTTAAATAATTCTATTGTTTTAGGTCCAATATCCAAAGCAATATCGCCACTTGCTATTTCATCCTTTATTTCGCAACTATCACTTTCAATACTTTTACTTACAACGTGATCTATAGGTAATACTATTTTATCAGTTTTATTTAATAGATCCTTACAATAATCTAAATAATCATCTTCACATAATGAACTACCTATTTCTTTATTTTGAGATTTTAAGAATGTATATGCCATACCTCCACCTATTAATAAATAATCACATTTATTAATTAAATTTTCGATTACACCTATTTTATCACTAACTTTACTACCACCCATAATAATTGTAAATGGATGAGGTGGATTATTTATAACTGGCAATATATTATTAAGTTCTTTTTCAATAAGAAATCCTATTCCAGATGGTAGTATACTTGCTATTCCTACGTTTGATGCATGTGCCCTATGTGATGTTGCAAAAGCATCATTAATAAAAATATCTCCTAAACTTGCCCAATATTTTGCAAGATTTATATCATTAGAACTTTCTTTTTTACCATCTAAATCTTCAAATCTAGTATTCTCGATTAATAAAACATCTCCATTTTTCATATTATCAATAGAAGATTCTATTTCTACTCCCCTTGTTTTATTAATAAAAATAACATCCTTTCCTAATAGTTCACTCAATCTTTTACTTACTGGATAAAGAGTATTCTTAATTAAATCACTTTCTTCTTTAACTCTACCTAAATGAGAAAGTAATATAACTTTTCCATTATGATTAATTACATAATTAATTGTTTCTAAACTTTCCTTTATACGGTTATCATCCTTTATAATACCATCTTTCATTGGAACATTAAAATCAACTCTTATTATTACTTTTTTTCCATTTAAATCAAAATCTTTTATAGTTTTCATGAATCCTCCTAAAATATTATAGCATTATTTTTCTTATTATCATTTATTAAGTTATTAAATTTTACATTTTATATACACTATTATTGCCCATTCATTTTTTTATTAAATAAATACAATATATTTGGTGAATTCTATGAATGAAATAAATACAAACCCAATCTTAATGGCCTTTTTAGCAACTGTTTTTACATGGTTTATAACACTTTTAGGAGCATCACTAGTATTCTTTTTTAAAAAGGTTAATAAAACAGTTCTTGATTCTATGCTTGCAATATCAGCAGGAGTTATGATTGCAGCATCATTTTGGTCTTTGATTCTTCCATCTATTGAACTTTCAGAAAATCTAGGTATGAATAAAATCTTAATGACCGCAGTAGGATTTCTATTCGGCGGATATATTATTTTATTAATCGATAAAGTAATTTCTAAAAACAAAAAATTTATCTCAAATAATAAAAAAAGATGTTTTATGTTAATCTCATCTATTACTTTGCATAATTTTCCTGAAGGATTAGCAATAGGTATAGCATTTGGTAGTATAATACATAATATCGATGGTGCGAGCTTATCAAGTGCAATAGGTCTTGCTCTTGGAATAGGTATACAAAATTTTCCTGAAGGCGCTGCCGTAAGCATTCCATTAAGACGTGAAGGATTATCAAGAGTTAAATCATTTTTTTATGGACAATTATCTGGTTTTGTCGAGGTAATTGCAGGAATACTAGGAGCATTACTGGTACTTAAAATACGTTTTATTCTTCCATTTTTTCTTTCATTTGCTGCAGGTGCTATGATTTATGTAGTTGCAAGTGAATTAATTCCAGAATGTGAAACAAATAAAAATAAATCTTTAATCTCGATGTGTATTTTAATAGGATTTGTTATAATGATGGCACTTGATGTCTTATTAGGTTAATTTTATCCACATATTTGTGGATATTTTTTATATTACGAAATTCCATTTAATTATCATATTTTAATACTTCACAATTATTTATAAGATAATCTTCATAATTTCCACTTTTCGGTTCGCCTTCAAAATAAATCCGCATGTTAATTATTATCCCACCATGTGTAACAATTAATATATTTTTTTTAGAATATTTTAGCTGAATCTCATCAATAAAACTTTTTTACTCTTTTTCTAACATTTTTTATCGGTTCAATACCATATTTAGATTTATTTATTAAATTAAAATTAACATCAGCAGGTATTTCATCTTTTAGTTTACCTTCTAATTCACCATTTGATCTTTCAATTATTCGATTATCAATTATTAAATCATTATTTACTATTAATTCAGCAGTTTCTATTGTCCTTTTAAGAGGACTTACAAATACATAATCAAAATTAATATTTTTTAATTTATCCTTTATTTCAAGTGCATCTTTTATTCCTTGCTTATTAAGAGAAATGTCTATTCTCCCTGTTATTCTGCCATCTAAATTATAATCAGTCTGGCCATGTCTTATAATGTATATCATATATTATCTCCTTTTAAGAAAACAATTATTTCACAAAAAAAGTCCGAAAATTCGGACTTTAAGTAATAACTAACGTTTTGAGAATTGTGGTGCTCTACGTGCTTTCTTAAGACCATATTTTTTACGTTCTTTAACACGTGCATCACGAGTAATCATTCCATTTACCTTTAAAGGTTTTCTTAAACTATTCTCACTATCGCTGCTTGTTGTACTATCATATTCAAGTAATGCTCTTGTGATACCTAGTCTTACTGCACCAGCTTGTCCACGGAATCCTCCACCGCTTACTTTAGCATCTACATCAAAGATTTCTTTTGTATTTGTAAGTTCTAGTGGTTGACTTAAATCCATAACAAGTGTTTCAAAAGGAAAATATTCATGAACATCTTTTCCATTAACAGTAATTTTTCCAGTTCCATTTACTAAAGTAACTTTAGCAATAGCACCTTTTCTTTTACCTGTTCCATAATATGTATTTTTCTTCATAAATCCTCCTATTTAACCTCAATATTTATAGGCTTTTGAGCCATATGTGGATGAGTTTCATTTTCATAAACAAATAACTTTTTACCCATCGCACGTCCTAAACGATTATGTGGAAGCATACCATTAACAGCACGTTCAATCATTTCAATAGGATAATTATCACGCATTGTTTTAGCATTTCTTTCACGAAGTCCTCCTGGATACATAGAATGATTATAATACATCTTATCTTCTAATTTGTTACCAGTTAAATTTACTTTTTTTGCATTAATAATAATGACATAATCTCCACAATCAACATGTGGTGTGTAAGTTCTTTTATTTTTTCCACGTAATATATGTGCAGCTAGTGTAGCAACACGACCAAGTGATTTACCCTCAGCATCAATTACATACCAAGAACGAACTATTTCTTCTTTTTTTTGCATATAACTTTTCATTTTTCTTTTCTCCTTCTTCTAACGATTTTCGGTGTTCCCAATACCAAAAATCAATAGGGAATTTCAATGTACCGATTAAGATTATACTAGTTTTGCAAAGTAATGTCAACAAAAATTATAAATTATTTCGATATTTTCGCATTAAATCTAATATTTTACATCAGTTAAATAAAGTCCTTCTGAGTGGGCAGTAATACTTGCCATTTTTCTATCCTCACTTTGAAGTATTTTAGGTATATCACTACCTACCTTCTTACCTTCACCAACTTTTATTAAATATCCAACCATATTGCGTACTTGATATTTTATAAAACCATTACCTCTAAATGTAAAACAGACAATATTATCATTAACATTAATATCTACAAAGTTTATTGTTCTTATATAATTATTTCTTTTATCCTTATTAGGTGTAAAACTTTTAAAACTATGTGTTCCCTTAAAATAGTTAATAGCATCCTTCATCTTTTTAATATCTAGCATTTTATTATATTGATATATATATTTTCGCATACATGGATTATATTCACCCATATTTAGAAAATATTTATATTCTTTTTCTTTAGCCATATATCTTGCATGAAAATCATCGTCAACTCTCTCAGTCTTTATAACATGAATATCATCTGGTAAATTAGAATTCATCGCTCTCATTAACTTATACTCCGTAATATCAACTGTAATATCCACATGAGCCCTTGCACATAAGGCATGAACCCCTTTGTCAGTTCTTCCACTACTTGTAATAATTACATCTTTTCCACCATTTATATATTTTAAAACCTTTTCCATTTCTTCTTCTACAGTTCTTAATCCAGGTTGTCTTTGATAACCAGAAAAATCACTACCATCATATGAAAATGTAATTAAATAACGCATGATCCTATTAATATTGATAAAAATAAAATAATTAAACGAGAAGATATATATAATATATTATTCAAATTATCTTTATGAATATTATTGTTTTTTTTAAATCTTAATAAATTATATTCATTTCTCATCTTTATATCAAATTTTGTTTTAATATAAATCTGTTTCATTATTTTATCATCAATCTCTCCTTTCTCTAATAAATTAGATATTTCTTTTCTATTACTTGTATACAAATTATCAAAATCATTATCAATTATATAGTCTTTACTTATCATAAAATACATTATATAATCGGTTATTAATATTAATTTAATTAATAACAGATTATTAATTAAAAAGAATATAAAAGTAATTAAAGACATAATTAAAAATAAAAAATCTCTTCTTCTTAAACAATCTATAAATAATAAAATTGCAAGTAATATATACGTTACAACATTATTTAAAAATAAAATAACTATAATAAATGGTAATAAACAAATAAATCTATAATAGATATTTACTTCTTTCTTAAACACTTTTATACACATCCTTTATTAAATCTCTTATATCATATGAATAGTCTATTAAAACATTTTTTTTCTTTACCAAATTAATAAATTCAACTATATCTGGTGTATCAATTTTATAATTTTCTAATAAAAGCTTATTAGTAAAAACATCTATCTTTTTACCATAATAATATGTATTATCAAGAAGCAATATATTATCACATAATTCATATATAATATTACTATCCATACTACCAATAATTATAGTTTTATTAGTATCATAAATAATTCTTTGTAACAATGATTTAATTTTCTTTTTTAAAGAGTAATCCATATCTAAAAATGGTTCATCAATTATAATTATTTTTTTATTAATTATAAATGCAATTAAATATTTAAGTAAATGTTTTTCCCCACTTGATAAATCACTAATATTTTTATTTAAAAAATCTATATCTAAATTAAACTCTTTTAATACAATATTTTTAATTTTATGGGAATTATCTTTGTTTTTTAAATATAGTGATATTTCACTATCAATATTATTAGTATAAAAAACATATTCCTTATCAATTAAATATGCATTTGAGAAAGAAATCATATTCATATAATTCAAATAGTTATTCCCCATAAAACCAATTATTTTATTAGAATCAATTTTTATATTACCATATAATTTATTTTTTAAAATTAATGCCATATATTATCAACCATATCTTTCATATTAGTATAATTATCTTTAATCATATCATACATTTTAAGTTTATTTACTATATCAAAAATAAAAGGTATTTCAAGATTATTTTCATAAAATAATTTATCATTATTATATATTTCCATAAATGATGTTTCTTTAATAATCTTAAAATTTGAAAGAACAATTATTTTATCACTGATCATTACAGCATCTAAAGATGATGTAAAATTAATTATAGTAAAATTTTCTTTATTAATAAGATTTTTTAATATATTTAAAATTTTAATTCTTTCACTCTTTTTATAAATATTAAATACATTATCAATAAGTATTACTTTAGGTTTATGAAGAGTCGAAATCATTATTAATAAAGTTTGCTTTTCATAATAATTTAATTCTTTTACTTTCTTAGTTATTATATATTCCATATTAAAGTATTTTAATATATCATTAACTCTTTTTTTTGCATCATTATAATTATAACCTAAATTTATTAAAGGAGAATATAATTCACTTTTTACTGTTTTATAAATAAAACTATATTTATTAACACGATTAATTACACCTATTTCTTTGATATAATTTTTTCTATTATTTATATTTAAACATATATTATTTAAATAAATACAATTATTAGTAGGAATAAGTGATGATAAAATTCTAAAAAGTGTTGTTTTGCCACTTTTATTTCCACCTACAATAAAATAAAACTTGTTATAATCAAAAGATAAATTTATATTATGGAAATCTAAATAATTTAAATTATTTACTTTTAATATAGAATTCATATATCCCCCACATCTTATATCAAAAAAATAGATTTTTTCATCTATTTTTCACTATTTAGATATTTAGTTATGTCTTCTTCTTTAGTATAAGAAGATATAATTTTATCACCTTTAATTACTAATAGAGTTGGTCCATTTAATTTGAATTTAGAAAGATCACTTGTTATATTTGATTCTTTTCCAACATAATTACTATTAAATCCAGATGATAAATCTAGTTTATAAAGAGTTTTTTCACCATTATAATTACCTGCTAAAGCAGCATAATAAGGATTTATTTCATCAGACATATCATATGCTAAAACATAATATTCAGTATCACTTTTATTAAACATTGTACCAACCATTACCATAGTACTATCAATTTCTTCTGTTGCAACATTTTTCTTATTAAAAATATTTAAATTTCCTTTAAATATATTTACAATAACATATGAAAGTGCAAGAAAAATAATAACTCCTAAAGCAATTTTAAAAATATTATATACTTCCTTGTCATCTGTAAATAATTGTGATGCTTCTTTTTTTTCTTTTTTTATTCTCTTTTGTTCTTTAAGCATTTGTTTTTTATTCATAATTACCTCACTTGTTACTAGTTAATTGTACCATATTATATAAAAAAAATAAATATTTTAATGTAAATTGATTTTCAATTAATTCCACCTAACCTTTTTTTGTTTTCTAATTTCTTTTAATCCCTCTATTATTTCTTTCCTTTCTTTATTTAAAATATTAGTAATTTCATTTATAGAATAACCATTAAAATATAATTCAAAAATACATGAATTAATAAAAGATAATGAGTTTTTAAATAAAATAATTTTTCTATTAAATTCATCAATATTATTATCTTTACTTGGAATTATATCAATATAACTAATATCTGTATTAGGAATTATATTATCATATGAAAAAGATCCATTTAATACTTTTCTTTTATTAGTTTCATTTTTTCTTACTTCATTATTTAAATTCTTTTTTAATGCTTTTAAAAAATATGTATAAAATAAAACACTATCTTGATTATACAAATTAACAGATTTATAAAGAGTAATATATCCTATTTGCATTAAATCATCAATCTCATAACCATATTCTTTAAATAATCTATAATATGTTTTAACAGTTTTATAAATTAATGGTTGATATTTTTTATATAAAATATTAAAATTATCACCATCACATACCATATATAAAATTTCATAATCATTAAAATCTTTATACATAATTCACCATCCAATTAAAGCATAATACATTAATAAAAATATCGCAAATGATGAAAATTGCAATTTTAAGCAAAAATAAAATTAAAATACAATTTCTTAAAAGATTATCCTATAAATTATGTTTTCTTATATAAAAAAAGAGTTTTTTTCTTTAAAAAACTCTTTAAACTTTTTTTAACTTTTTGACATAGTTGAATATATTAAAATACCGGCAGCAACAGATGCATTTAAACTATTTACTTTCCCTTGCATAGGAATACTTACTATAAAATCACAAGCATCTCTTACAATATGTGATAATCCTTTTCCTTCATTTCCAATAATTAAACATGTTTTATTAGCATAATTAATTTTAGAATAATCTTCACCATTCATATCAGCTCCATAAATCCAAAATCCTTGTTTTTTTAAATATTTAATTGTATTCATTAAATTAGTAACCTGACATATTTTAACATTCATTAAAGTACCTACACTTGTTTTCATTACTGTCTCATTTACTGATACACTTCTATTTATAGGGATAATAATTCCATCTATGCCACTTGCTTCAACAGTTCTTATTATTGCCCCTAAATTATGGGGATCTTCCAAATGATCTAATATTATTATTGTACATTTTTCTTTTGAAGATATAATAGATTCTAAAGAATAATATGTATAATCATCAATTTCTATTATAACTCCCTGATGATTATTTTTTACTAATTTATCTTGTTTTATTTTATCTTGATAAATAATTGGAATATTCTTCTTATTTAAAACATTTATTATATCTTGTTCATTAAAATTATTCTGTAAATATGCATTCTTTATTTTTATATTTTCTTTTAATATCTCTTTAACATTATTTCTTCCTGATACTAGCATAAATTCTCCTTCAAAATCCTATTTACTATTTCTTCTATTCTATTAATATTTCCTTCTAATTTTAAGTAACCAATAAGTGCTTCAAATCCAGTTGCATATTTATAAGTTAAAATATCACAATTTTTAGGATGAGATACGCATTTATGATTTCTTGCTCTTTTAATAATAGCTAATTCATCTTCATTAAAAAAGTTTTCTTTTATCATATCTTTTAAGAATTTACACTGTGCTTTAGCACTAACGTATTTAATAGAGATAGATTGTAATTCATTAACATTTCCTATACCTTGTCTTATTAAATATTCTCTTATGTAATCTACATAAATAGTATATCCAAGATAAGCTAGAACTAACGAATAAATATCTTTT
>JAEEGL011092172.1_pt1 | contig 17270 bp, 24 predicted proteins | sample 9134231 | NCBI WGS metagenome assembly JAEEGL01 (sample SAMN16246548, study PRJNA631951) | gut metagenome | biome: gut microbiome; feature: rumen; material: fiber-attached | host: Bos | place: Iran: Karaj | collected 2018-10
ATTGCATATAATTTCTTTGTTTATAGAATAATGAAAATTATGAAAGATGAACAACCAGAAGAAATTATAGTAATTTTTAATGATGAACCTTGGACATTAAATATAGAGCACACAACAGTACATAATAGTAATACATATAGTGTATCTGCTCGCGGAAATTCTTCTCCATATCATGTTAATTTTTCTGAAATGAGTATGGATGAAAAAAGAAGTATTAAACAAAGATTAGAAGAAAAAACTTTATATATATATCCATATAAAAAGGGAGAATATTTTTTAAGAGAAGTAGAAACTTATAATGGAAAGAAAGGAAAACTTTTAAAGTAATATGAAAGCAATTAATACATATATAATCGAAAAGCTTAAAATAAATAAAGATTCTGAAGTTGGAGAAAATATTGATGTAAAGTTTGGAATTAAAGATGAATACTTTACAATAGAAGAAAAAGAAAAATGTGTAGAATTAAGTAAAGAACTTCCAGAATTACCAATGCAGATTATTGATGGGTCTTCAAAGAAAAATGCAACTATTATAAATAATGTAGTAGCATTAAGATGGCCTGATACTAATGGAAAAATGAATTTTATTGGAATTCAAAAAATACGTACATATGGATTTACAATACAAGTAAGATCAGCAAAATATAAAAGAGACTATAAATATCCAAAAGCATCTAATATGTTAAATGATCAGCATAAACCATGGTTACCTACAATAGAGGATGCATTTAAACATATTAAAGAATATTGGAAAAATCATAAAAATTGGAATAAATGAAACAGTTAACTACATATATAGTTGAAAAACTTAAAATAAATAAACGTAGTAGTATTGATGATAAAGTTACTTTAAATCTTTGTCGTAAAAATGCTAAAGAAACTGCTAAACGTGATGGTTATGACCAATATATTGCTCGTGATGAAAATGGTACCTTTATATATGGTCGTAATTATAAGCATCATAAAATAGGGGATAAAAATGATTGGGGTGAAACTATTGTAGAAATTATAAAAGCATAATATATATGAAAACTTTATTTAATTATATAAGTGAAAAACTTACCATAAATAAGAATGCAGAGACATCTGTATTTGATGGCTTAATGAAAGCTGTTATGTATGCTAAAAGAAAGCATAATCAGACCGATTTAAACTATCTTATTTATAAAACAAAAGATTCTTTATATGGTGTTGAAGAAAATATAGATGATAAAAAAGTAGGAGATACAGTTAATACAGATGCAACTGTTGTTGAATTAGTACCTAAGAAATAATATGAAAGATATAAATAATTACATATTAGAAAAACTTCATATTGATAAAGAAGTTAATTCTGAAAATGAAAATTACAAAAAAATATTACGCGATGCTGAAAGAACTTGTAAAAAAGATAAATCAGATATCGCAATAGTACAATTTGGATTTGATGAAAATCAATATGGATATTTTTATAATCATGGTAAATATAAAGTAGGTGATATAACTGATAGTCGTGGTACTAAAGTAATTAAAATTTTGAAATATAAAGAAAATTAATATATATGAAAACAATTTTAGAATATCAGAAAGAATATTGGTTTAATAATTCAATGATTACAGAAGCATTTAAATCAAAAATTCTTCAAGAAATATCTGATCAGCTTAATGATAGAATTAAAAAACAGAAAGAAGAAGCTGAAAATGATAAAGAACATTATCATAGAAGTCCAGATACTGGCGCTACATTTAAAAAACTTTTTACAAGTCAATGGACAGGTATCAGCTGGTCTGATATAACTGATGATATGTTTAAGGAATATTCTATTGAAGATCCAGAAGGTGTTAAACTTACTAAGAGAATTACTTCAAACAGAAGCAATTCATTTCCTGGTGTTATTATACTTTTAAATACTACTGATCCTGATTCTCCTAAATATAGAGGTGTACTTATTGGTGCAGGGGACGGTGAACATGGTAATGACTATTATAGTTTTACAAATACCTGGTCTTTTCATCGTGAATCATTTAAACCTAGTGAAGTTGAAACTTTTTTAACAAAGAAATTTTTATTTGCTGATGTAAGTGAAATTAAAAAAGCTCATAGCGAAAAGAGAAATCAAAGATATGCAGCAATTTCTGGTTCAATGAATCCATTAAATGATGATAATACCAGAGAATATGAATATGAAAGAATTGCAAAAGAAAATAAAGAAAGATATCAAAAATATCTTGCTAAGATAAAAGCTGATAGAGAAGCTAATGATGAATACGTAAAGAAAGTAACAGAATATACACAGAAAATATTACAGATATCTGCTGAATTAAGCAAAAATCCTATTAAATATGCAAAATATGAATATGAAGTAGATATATTACTTTCTTATTTATCAGGTAAAAGAACATGGATATCTTCCAGCAGAAGAGGACAAAACGGATATTATTCTGGTAGAAACGGTATAATTACATTATTAGAAACTTATTTAAGAACAAAGCTTTCAATGGCAAAGGGTAATTCATATGATTCAGAAAAAACATCATATGAAGCAGCTAAGAAAGCATTAGATGATGCATTTACAAAAATTGACGCTTATTTACCTAAGTTTGATTTATCATAATGGATATAAAGAATAAAACAAATAAAAGGAAAGAAAACCTTAGTGAATTCAATTCAGTTAATGAAATTGAAAAGTATGATTATGCTTCAGAAGGTATATTAAGTAAAACATTACCTAAAATTCTTTTTAAAGGTAATGCAGTACTTGTTACATTCTTGCAACTTATAGATTTACGATTAATAATGCTTTTCAAATATATTGATAAGGTTAAAAGATTTAAATGGATTACTTGGTATTAATAAAATATAAAGGTAGATAATTAATCTACCTTTTTTATTTTTATATATAATCAATATAATAGTTTAATATGAATTTCATAGACAGAACAGGACATATTTTTTCTTTAACTCATTATGATCAATATCCTATTGGATATGAATACCAAGAAACACCTTATATCTTTTGGTTTGATTCTGAAAACAGTTCAAAGCTTTCAGTAAATAACTATTATTTTAAACCAATCAGAGTTGTTACAAAGGTTAAAGAAAATGATGAAGTTCATGTAAATATTAAGATTGAAAATTCTAATATTTTTCATATTATCGATTCTGATATTATAGAAAATAAACTTCTTAATATAAATTCATTAAACGATTCTATTGAACTATTTGAATCTGAGATTAAATCATCAAATGAAATAACTTATACAGAAGATTTATCAACAGATAACTATAAAGGTGCATTAGTAGATGAAAGTGATGATGAAAATCCTATTGAAATAGGTACTGAAACTTTTTATATCAATGTAGTATCTAATAAAGAATATAATGGTGATGTATATAATTCAGAAGATTTATTAGATGTACATTATTTAGATTCAGATAATGAATATCATGACGTAGATCCTAATGAAAATATTTTGTTAGGTAAGATTGAAATCGGTGCAATCTTTAAATATGTCAGACTTATTACAGATACAAGAGAAGTTCTTGTAACTGAAGAAAACAGAGATACATTAACAAATATTCATATTCAAAAAGAATTATATCTTATTAATACTTTTTATGTATCTGTAAATTCACCAGAAGCAGGTATATGGAGTACTAATGTATTAATTAATATTGATGATGAATGGTGTCCTATAACAGTATCTGCAGAAATTATAGATGAGGCAGAAGAATTAATTGTAAATGGACAAAACTTCGGCATTTATCTTCCAAAAGAAATTACAAGAGCAATTTACTCTTCAAACTATAATATTGATGTTCCTGATGAAAAAATATATTATCAGAAACTTAAAGAATATCTTATGAATTATATGCAGCTTAAAGGTGAAGTGGGTAACTACCGTAGTGCAATTAATTCATTAAAATGGTTTGAGTGGGGAGATAAATTAACTATATCAAAATTAATAAGAAATGATAACAGAATACAAAGACAGTATGTTAAAGACTTCTTTGATATTATAAATGATAATATATATTCATATCAGTTATTTAAAGATACTTCACTTTTAAGTATAGAATTAAAACTTACTGAAGATGAAGATAATGAAACACAAGATTTATCTTCTCCTTTTTGGGGTGAAGGTAAACCTATTGTACGTAATAATTTCAATGTTTTAAAAGAAGTATCATATGATGAGCAAGAATATAAATATTATAAAGGATACTTTAATTTTACATTTAATGATTTAGGACTTAAACTTGCTGCACTTAAATACTATTATGAAAAATATTTTCTTCCTTTATATATTAAGATTCATGAAATATATATGTCACAGCATGTATATACAAATGATATTAAATTAATAAATAAAGTATCACATGGTATAACAGCTACTCCTGTATTTGTATCTAACTTTAAAAATACTGAAAATATTGAAAATAAAGATATTGTTTTTAATAACAATTATTCAGTAATATATTTTAACAGATATTATAAAAAAGATTTTGATTCAGATTATTCTGAAACAAACAGATTATATATTGATAAAAACTTTAATGAATTTTCAAAGTATACTTATAATTTTGTAAGCGATGAAAATAATAAAGAAGTATATTATGAAATTAATGAAACCTGTTTAAGAATACCTATTGAATTCCCACATATTGAAGGTTCATCAGAATATTATAATGTTAATCTTATATTAAGCAGGTATATTGATTCTAATAATGACAATATTGTTATTGAAGAAGATTCAAAATTATCATCTAATTTATTTGAATTAATTAAAACTAATTTCAGTTTTGTACAGACAGATGATAATATATATCAAAGTTTAATATTATATCCTAAGTTAATTAATGAAATGACAGCTAATAAATTCGATGTTATTTATTGGTTAAATAATAAATTCAGAATTGATTTGGTTGTCAATAACAAGCTTTATAATTTTGTATTTACTACAAAGATGCCTGAATTTAATATTGAAATGGGTACTTTAGAATATAAATATGATTATGAAAAATTCAGGCAGATAAATAAAATTGAAGGAGATACTATTGAATTTAATGCAAAGATGTATCTTCCAAATCTTGTTACTGTAAATAATATTGATTTCAGTGAAGAAATATTCCAGATGTCAGATAATTTAATTAATTATATAAATGCTAATTATAAAGAAAATATTAAATTCTTAAATAATAAATATTTAAATATTTGTCATTTAATTAACTTAACTGATTTAAATGGTGATCCGGTATCATATGATAATCCTGTCGAAGGTTCTGAAATGATTCATTGGGATGATTTGGAATTATATGCTACAGCAAATCAGAATATCGAATTATATAGTAATTTCTTTAATTCTGATGGTACATATAATTTTGATGAATCATTATTACTTATCAATAAAGTAAAATATGATTTATATCTTATGCATGATTATCAGCAATGGTATATTGTGCTTATATCAAAAGATACAGATGAAGAAGTAAAGAAATCTTCTAAATTCAAATTTAATAATGGTTCTACTAAGATTAAGATTGGAGATTATATACTTACTTATGATAGAAGTGATAAGAAAATTTTATTAAATAGATTTGTATATATTCCTTCAGAAGGTATAAATCATTTTAAGAAAGATGATCTTATTGTAGCTTCATTAAAGAATAATGATAAACTTAGTTTTAAATTAAGTAATGGAAGTAAATGGAATATAGTTCCTATGTCATTAGGTATGCAGACTGTTAATCCTGTACATTCAAATACTGAGCTTGCAATTATATCTATACCTAATAAATTTAGTGAATATGAAAGAGGATATTATTCATTATCAATAGAATATACTGTTGATGATTATGCTTCTCATATTTATACAAAAAAGACTCAATTTAGAATTGACGAGTAAATATATTTTTATTTTTATTAAATAAATTATTGAATATAAAATGGCTAGAGTGCAAGTACAAACAGTGTCAAAAGGACATGAAGTAAGTAAGAAAAGACGTCCAGGTGTACATTCAAAATGTAGGACTTCAAAGAGTAAAAACAGTAAGCATTATGTAAAACCATATCGCGGACAAGGAAGATAAAATATAAATAAATAATTATATAATATGAAAAATTTAGTAGAATATTTAAATTATTCAAAAACTTCTATTGAAGAAGGAAAAAATGATGTAGTAAACCTTTATATTTTAAATTGTGGCGCTATGAATGGATTTAGAAAAGAATTAGCAAATACAATTAATGAACTTAGAAATTCTGCAATAGTTAATATAAATACTTTTGATGATGAAGGTATCCATGCAGTTGATGAAATAAATATTGAAAAAGTAAAATTTGAAGGTCCACATCTTGATAAATTTGATGATGTTGTTAAAGAAACAAAAGATCATCTTGATGAATTATCATTTATAATTACATGTTAAAATAATTATGAAAACTTTAAAAGAATATTTAATAAAGGAATCTAAAGATATTAAAGAAATAAATGAATTTTATGCTAAATATAATGTTGTTTTATGTAATCAGCATGATATTCCTGAGTCATTAGCAAATATATCATTTTCATTCTCTGAAAAAATGAGAAAAGAAAAATTTCCATTTATTGAAAGCACCGGAACTAAAGGTATGTGTCAAGCAGTTGAATATACTTTATATAATGCATTAAAAGAAGCAGAAAATTCAGAAACCGTTGCTAAATATCTTAATGATTCAGACTTAGGATATACAAATTGGAAATCTGTTAAAGATAATAAATGTTTAATTCATATTGAAGCTAAAGATTATAATAATAATACATATATCCTTAGAATTTATAGAGATGATAAGATCTTTAAAAATATTTATAAAGGATTTGATTCAATGAATGATTTAAATGATAAAGATTTTGAAAATACTGTATTTACTATGTTGACAGAAGGTAATTCACTTTTAGGAGATAGATTTTTAGATGCTATAAATAAATGGATAAAAAATATTAATAAATAATATGAAAACTTTAGTAGAATATTTAATTAATGAAAAAATTGCAGATAAAATAGATATAGATCTTGATTCCCCTGTTATGTTTTCTTTATATGGCGATCAAGAAGGACCTTGGTATTTTGGCTGGAGAGTAAAGAATGATAATAAAGGTGTTGTAGGTTCTCTTAAAGATGGACAAATTACTTATCCTAAATTAATTGTTGATTTCGATAAATTTGATCCTAAAAATTTAGGAAATCCTAAAACATATGATAATAAGTAATATGAAAACATTAGTAGAATATATTAATGAAGGATTTTTTGATATAATTAAAATTCAAAAACAATTTACACAGCTTCAAGCTGATGTAACAGCAAAAAGTGAAGAATTAAAGTCAGAATCTGAATTGAAGAAATATGCAGAAGAAGTATTTCCTAAGTATATAACAAATGAAAAGGCAATGTCTTTTAAAGATTGGTGGACTGAATTTTATGAAGCATTAATTAAATTTAATAAATAATATAATATGAAAACTTTAGCAGAATATATTAACGAAGGCATTAGAAAAGATATTCCTGATAATGTTAAAAAAGCTATTGAGTATGCTATGAAAAATGGCTATATTGAACAAGAAGGTAAAAAATATGGTATTTCAAAAGAAAATATTCATAATATTCAGGATAATGAATTTGATGCTACTGCCTTTGCTGATTTTATTGATGAATTAGAAAAATCCGGTGTTCAATGGAAATATGAAAAAGATGAAGAATGGAAGAAAGCCGGATATAAGGATCCTAATAGTGATGATGATGATGACAGAACAGGTATCATGATTAATGGTGTATTTTATCCAATTGATGATGAAAAAGCGCTCCGAGACGTATTAGATAAATTAGGTAAAAAATAATATGAAAAATCTATTTCAATATATATTAGAAAGTTTAGTTGACTTTAATGAATTAAGAGAAAAAATGTCTTTCGAAGATTGTTCTTGGGAAGATATTAAAAAAATATTACTAACTGATGAATATAACTATGGAAAAGATTTATCAGGATTTGAAGTAACTGAAGAATATTTAGATCATGAAATATTTTTAGGAGATGAAAAAGATTCACATTATTTTAAAATTATTTATGATAAAAAAGTTTTAGGAATATTTGGTATATATTATCTTAAAGATTGGAAAAATATAAGTGTTATGGGATTAAAACACATAATTTCATCATTATTTAATTCTTCAAAATTATTATCTGAATATGGTTATACATTTGATAATATTGTTAAAGACAGTGTATATATCATTTTATGGCAATTAAGTTCTAAAGAAAAAAAAGAATTAGATATAAATCCTATTGCTCTTGTTAAAGTATTTTATGAAAAATTAGAACAAAAATTAAAAAAAGAACATATAAAAGTTATTGGAGCACATGGTAAAAATGATAAGATGAAAAAATCTTATATAAAAGTAGGAGGATTTGAAGATTATAGTAGTAAATACTTAACAGATTATACTAAAAAATTATGGAAAAGTGTGAAGTCAGAGATATATGAAAATTTTGTAATTAAAAAAATATGAAACAATTAAATATATATATTATAGAAAAACTACGAATAAATAAAGACAGTAATAAGAAGATGAGTAAATCAGATCTTAATACTGTTTGTAGTTTAATTACTATGATATGTGATATTAAATTAAATGATTCTTCTAATATTGGAATATGTAATTCAATAGAAGAATGGATTCTTGAAAATGATATTGACAATATCAATAAAGTAAATTGTTATGCTGAATATAAGAACTTAAAAGAAGTTATGGACGGAGATAGATATAACAGATTAGAAAAAGAAGATTTACTTAAATTTGTTAAAAACCGTCCTGGAAAAGTAAAAGAATATAGTGAATATCTCAAAGAAGGCAATGGAAATAGATATTTAAAATCAGCAAATTCCCGTTCTCCTTATTATCGTGGAGAAATACATGTTTATTTAAACACTTTAATTTTTATTATTAGAGCATCCAATACATATTTTATTTTTGAACCTAAATAATGAAACAGCTTAATACATATATTATTGAAAAACTTAAAATAAATAAAGATTCAAAAATTAATAAATCTAAACATAAAAATGTAACTGAAAATATGTTTAGACGTGCTCTTAATAATTTCGGTGAAGTAGATCTTACTCAATTATATGATGAAGAAGATTTACCTACTATTGAAGATTATGATGAAACAAGAGCTGTTAAATCATTATATCCATTAGATAAAGGAACTATATATTATGCATATTTTAATAAAGTAAAAGGATATGATTGTGAATCAGTATTTCCGTGGGGTAGAATGAATGAAGATGATATTAATTATATATATGATTATATATTAGAAAATTGATATGAAAGAACTTAATACATATATATTAGAAAAACTTAAAATTAATAAATCCTCCCAATATAAATTTAATCCTGATGATATTGAAGGAGGAAGTAATAGACTTATATATTCTGACGTGGATTCTGAAAATGCAGAAGAAACAGAAGGAGATGAAATGTGGACTTGTATGGATGTTATTAATGATAATCATGACGGAGGATTTATAGCATTCCAGTTTGATTCTATTTCTGATTCTGATAACTTTAATAAATCTGCTTATGATTTAAATCAGTCATTAACAAAAATGCTTGAAAAGATTATTGATGGAAAAGATTTAGGTTATGAAGTAAGAACTAAAGATGGTCATTTAGAAGTTGATTGTATTAATTCAGGATCTAGAGGTACATATTATATTTATGCATTATCTCCAGAAGGATATCAGATTGCTGATGATGCATTAGATGAAGATGATGATAAAAGAAATTGGTATTGGTTATTTGATGAGAAAAATTTTGAACCTATTTATTAATGAAAGAACTTAATTCATATATATTAGAAAAACTTAAAATAGATAAGACAAGTAAGGTATCCGGAGATAAGAAAGGTCATTATGGAATTCATGATAATAAGGCCGTTGATAAGATACTTTATTTATCTACTATAAAAGATACTAATGCTATTATTGAAAGAACAGTTGAAGATTGGGTTGAAGAATATAATGTTTTAGATGTAGAAGGATATAGTTATGATAAAGCAATGAATGCTTTAAATTTACCTTATGAAATACGAGATAAATTAAATCCAATGAATGAAGAGCCTTTATTGGATTACTATAAAAATAAATGTAATTTATTATACGATAATAATAAAATAGTTATCAGAGCAGATAGTAAATGTATTATTTTTGTATTTAAAAAAAGAGGTGAAAAAATAGCGGCGATTGCATTTAGAAAATATTAATTAAGAAATTCGGAGGTTACTTCGAATTTTTTTATTTTTGCTCTATATTATAGTGTAAATCAAAATAAAAGATTATGAAATTTCCTGTACCCAGAAAAATTTCTGAACGTTTTAATAAAGTTGTAAAGCATGTTTATCTTGATTATCGAAAGAACAAGATGTTTATGCCCGTAGACAGTCAAACTGTTTATGTTCAAGGTAATTCAGATGCGTATGCGACAACTATTGTAATTCCTGATTATAAAGTAATTAGGAATCGAGTATTTATTCTTACTCAGGTTGATGAAAGAAGCAATCTTATTGCTACTTATATTTTGTCTAAAGAAGATCTTATAAAACATTCATGGCGGATTTCTGGTAAAGGCAGAATAGATAGTTTTTATCAGATCCGTTATTCTGCTATTGAGAAGTATAATAGTAACTTGCTTCTGCATCTTACAGAAGCTGTATTTAAAAAATAATGAAAAAACTTATTACAATTATTGCTTGCATTCTTATTGCAGTTGTAGCAACTGCTAAGGATTACACTATTTCTAATGATGGTATAGAATTCATTAAGAAGTATGAAAAATGTGTATTGACCGCCTATCGAGATGCTAATGGCTGGTCTATCGGGTATGGACATCATGGTTCTGATGTTTATGAAGGAATGATTATTTCTAAACAAGAGGCTGATGAATATTTTCGTAAGGATATTCAAAAGTTTAAGAAGTGTGTTAAACGTCTGATTGAAGCACTTCCTTATGAATATGAATTTAGTCAGGGATTTATTGATGGATTATTCTCATTAGTTTATAACTGCGGTGAAACCGGTGTAATGAATTCCCTTTTCTATCAGCGCCTATTAAAGTGCAGAGTTTCTAATGGTATTATGAATGAATCGGATTTCAATTATACAGTAGCCGGAGTTAAAGAATCAAAGATTTCTGCGCCTGGACATGTAAAGAGACGTTATGCAGAGCATCTGATGATGCTTAATTAAAATACAGTTTAAATGGTTGAAACAATGAATCCAGTGAATTTCACTGGATTTTTTATTTTTATATATAAATAAGTTATATCTTTACATGGCTGTATTAGCGTCAATAGGTAATGCTTTTAAACAAGGATGGGAAAGAAGCGGTAAAAATAAAAATGCCGTTGATGAATATTCTGGTAATTATAAGTATACTAATATATATAAAAACAATATAAATTTCGTATCATTTACCCAAGCTGGTAAAAATGATAGGAATGATGTATCTAATCAGTATACTGATTTTTCAACAACACCTATTCCATATAAGAAAGATGATTTCTATTATGAAAATGACTTTAAGATACCTGCAAGTATATTAAAAGAAATAACTAAGAACTATAAGTTTATTTACGATGATTATGCTGAAGTAGTTCTTGATTATGGTATGCTTGAAGAAGGTAATAAAGGTGTACCGGATGATCAAAGAAAGATTACTTATCAAACATTAAATTTCAGAGCTGTTCCATCTATGTTTAATCCTCTTTATGGAATTAATATAGTCGGTATAACAGGTAATACTCCATTAAATAATTTTAATGATATAACTTTATATAATTCTGATCTTGGAAATTATCAATATAATGAAGATTTATCTGACTGTTCTATTTCTACATTAGTTAAATTATCTAATGAAGGAAAGATGGGAAGATGTATGTATAAATATGCTGACTTCATGTATTGTAAAAATCTTGGTAAAGTTGCTAATAACAGATTAATTACTTTGCGTAGATTTCCTACTCCAATTGGCGATGATATTTGGGATGTAAATAAAGGTGACAGTGCAATGACTGTTGATATACCACCAGATACAGGCAGATTGGTTACATGGCTTGATGATAATAATAAACTTGAAGATATTTTAAAATTTGATTATCATGAAACCTGGACAGAAAAGGAAGCTCACTTCCAAGAAGTTCAATCAAAAGAAGATAGACCCGAAGGAGGTATATTAGGTTCTGTTGTTAATCTTGCTAATCCTGCATATAGAAAATCAGTAGGTACCGGTGTATCTGGAGCAGGTAATTTAGTATTACAGAAATTTGCAGGAGCTATTCCTATTTTCAGTGCAAGCGGTACTATGTCAGGTGATGCAGAAGGTACATTAGCAAGATATGATAATAACAGGGTATATGAACCAGCAGGAACCGTACGTAAAACTACATTATATAATGGTGAGCTTGAATTTTCTCAGTCATTTACATTAACATTTGATTATGAATTAAGGGCATATGAAAATATTAATCCTAGAACTGCATTCCTTGATTTGATGAATAATATTTATCAAGTTACTTATCGACAAGGTAAATTCTGGGGAGGACAAGTATGGTTTATGGGTGCACCTGGTAATAAGAAAGGTTGGCAGACAGCAGAAGCTTTTATGAATCATTCTTTTGAAAAGTTAGATGATACATTTAATATGCTTCTTAAAGGTGACTTAAATATCGGCGATTTACTTGGATCCCTTGCAAATGGTGCTGCATCATTACTTAAAGAAGCAGGTAATACTGCAATATCTTTAATGGGCGGTAATGGTGAAGAAGGTGCAAAGAAACGTGAAGAAGCAAAACAAAAATTAGCTACATTTATTAAAGAAGGTAATGTTAATGAAATGCTTAAAGGTATGCTTAAAAACAAATTAGGCAGACCGGCTATTTATGCAACGGATTCTATATTAACAGGTAATCCAACAGGTCTTTGGCATGTAACAATCGGTAATCCTAGAAATCCTATAATGAGTATGGGTAATATGATTATTGAAAGTACTTCATTCAATCAATATGGACCATTAGGAATTGATGATTTCCCTACAGGTATTAAAGTATCTGTTACATTAAAGCATGCTAAACCAAGAGATATGGTTGAAATTGGTAAAATGTATACTATGGGTAGAAGTGGACTTGGTATTCCTCTTGGTAGAACTGAAATGGATAAGCTTGTTAAGAAAGGTGGTAATAGACATCTTAATATTAATGATCTTATGTATAAGACTGCATGGTCAAGTACTTCACCATCAATTACTGATGGTAATATTGCTCCTGCTTCTAAGAAGAAATAATAATGAATTTATACTATAGAAATTTCTATTTTAATAGTAGTAAAAATATTTCTAGAAGTATTTAAATGTCTAATAATTTATTGTATATTGGATTAAATGGATTTGCTGGCTCCGGTAAGGATACAGTAGCTAAAATGATCAAAACAATATTAAATTATAATTGGTCATGTTTAGAAGATTGTAAAAAATATTACCAAAGTGTATATACATCCCCAACTATTTCAGCTACATTTAATACAAAAGAAGAAAATTTACCAGTTTATTGTATAGCATTTGCAGATCAGTTAAAGAAAATCTGTTCTGATATATTTGGTATTCCAGTTGAAAGATTTTATCAGAATAAATCTAATGCATGGGTATGTATTAATAAGGATTTTCAATATACAGAAGTAAGACCTATTGAAAGTCTACTTGTAACAGCTGAAGATTATTATAATAATATTGCTGTATATAAGTCATCAAATGATCCATATTGGATGAGTCTTAGAGAGATTCTTGTTTATGTAGGTACATATGTATTACAGCAAGATTTAAATAAGAATATTTTTGTTAATATTGTACATAATTTAATAAACAGTAATAATCAGAAAAATCCATTACTTAAATATGTACTTTTAACAGATATTAGATTTAATCATGAAATAGATTATATTCATAAGAATAACGGTATAACTATTTCAATTCAAAGAGATGATGTACAGCAGCTAGATAATGTAGCTGAGCATGATCTTGATGAAGAAGATAGATGGGATTATATCATTACAAATAATGGTACATATGATGAGTTGTTTGAAAAAATCTGGGATATTCTACATAATGATGTAGAATTTAAGAATATTGTTTATAATATTCAAACAAGAGATTCTGTAAATAATTATTTACGTTTAGTAGATAGTGATGAGTATCAAGAAATTTATAAGTTATGTACACAGTATCCTGTAAATGAAATATATAAAAATGAGGGTGAAACTTATATGGTTAATCCAGTAGGCGGCCCTACAATAGATGTAGGTCTCGAAATTAAAACAACTACTGAAAAAAAGTTTATTTGTTCTAAAATAGAGTTTGACGAAAAGAGTAATAAATTCCTTATTTTTATAAATAAATAAAAGTGTATTTTTTAATACACTTTTTTATTTTACTTTCATTTTATATTATTTTTAATTATTCATATTTAAACTAAATTACCTGTATATTATGTGAAAAGTTTTATACAATATTTAGCTTAAATTGAAAATAAAATGAATATAAATGATGTTAACAAATTTAAAGAGAATTTAGAAAGTACGACATCTAGAGGTTTTGGATATTTCATGAAGAATGTAGGGATGATTCTCCTTATGTTTGTTTTTATCTTCATATTAACAAATCCTACATGCGTTACTAATCCTGGCGAATTTTTCGGTACTTTTGATATTAAAGGTTTATGGGTAGTATTTGCATTATTCTGTTCAATTGCCGGTTTCTATCAACTTTCAAAAAGTGTTTATAAAGATAATTTAACTATCCGTAAAGAAGAAAGAATCGGTGAAGTTGAAGAAGCAATGGCCCGTAAAGAAGAAGAAATAAAGAAAGAACATGCGGATTTATCTATAAAAAGATTAGACCATAGTGCCCTTATTGATAGTGAATTAAAAAGTTTACTTATAAGACTTGAAGCTGACCGTGCTGCTATTGTAGAAATGCACAATGGTACAAATAATGCATCCGGATTCCCATTCATATATGGTGACATGGCTTATGAACAAATTAGCAAAGATGTAAATTATGCTCAGGATGAATTTAAGAATTTCAATTTAGCTAAATTACCTTTTGTTGCACTTAATTATAAGAAAGGAACATGGATTGGTTCTACTGATGAAGTTGAAAAACAAGATAGATACTTTGCTGCAAAACTTAGAGTTGTAGATGCAAACTTCGGTGCCTTTGTTGTTCTTGAAGGTCTTAACGGTCCTATTGGATTCTTAACTCTTCATTATAAAAATCCTGATATACATCCATCAAAAGCTGAAATTATCGCTGAAATTAACCATTCAGTACAAAAAATCACCAGCTTACTTGATAGAGCAAAATTTGAAGATTAATTCTAAAATAATATATATAGAAATCACGGCATTACACCGTGATTTTTTATTTTTATATATATGGCAGAAGAGAAAATCATAAATGTCGAATGGTTGACAGACCGTTATGAAGATGATATTGTTAAAGCTTATAAAAGTATGGCTTTAAATCTGTTGTCTTCAGAATTATCTGTATTCGGATTAGATGCTTTAGATAAAAGTTTAGTATTAACAGATAAACTTAAATATGTTAATAAAATTATTACTAAACCAAGAAGCAATGATAGTAATTTCTCCGTCGGTGCTACTATAGCTGCATTTTCAAGACCTACAGGACCATTTATTATTCCGCCAGATCTTATCGATTATATTCGTAATCAAATTCCGGATAAAGAAACTTATGACAGATATAATGATACCTTTACAAGAAGAGAAGATATATTTGAAAAAGGTAAGGAATTCTATGAAATATTATTAGACCTTGGTTATCCTAACCAGGCAGCATATATGTTAGCCGGCGCAGCTTATATTGAATGTGCGTGGACACCTCAGAAATTTAATATCGAAGAACAAAGAGGTCAAAGTACTAATAGAGGTACCGATGGTTGGACTGGGTGTGGTGAAGGATTATTTGGTCTTACATTCTGGACCAGTAAAAAGAAAATGATTGAGAGATTTGGATTACAGAATAAATCATTAACTATGTATGCATGGAAGAAAGGTACTAAGACAGTTGATTTTAATAACTTAGTAACTGGTAGAATTTCTAATGTAGAATCTCAATATAAACCTCAACAGGAAGGCGGCACAGGTTGTTTATTCCAATTAGATAATGAATGGTGGGTTAAATTCTTAGATTCACATATTCAGAATATGGGTAAAGGTAATGGTGATGATAAAAAATGTGCTGATTATATAATGTATGATGGAGAACCTCAGGGAAGCAGAGATCCTGATGATGATGATCATAAATTATTATATGCTTGTTATTTATTTAAATCAGCACCTGGTATTAAAAAGGCATTTGAACCTATGAGACAATGGGCTGAATTAAAAAAGAAACGTTTGGAAGTAATGTATAGAGCAATCAGTGGGCCAAACTATGTTGCTAAGAATGGTTTTGTTTCACAACTTTTAATTACCTGGTTACTTGCCCAATATGTAAATGGTACACCTGCTGAAGAAGTAAATTTAGATGATATTATAAAATTTTAATATATGGATTTCAATAATTATTGCTTAGGAAATTGCGCTCCTACACAAATAGTAAATATTAATTTTGCTTTTAATGATATTAACAAGATTCAAATACTTGATTCTTGTAATAATCCCTATGATTTAACTACACTTGAATTTGCATACAGTTTAGATTCTGCATGCTGGTCCTGTTTTATGAGTTATAATGATATATTGGCTAATACAGTTGATATTAACAGTGATTATTATATTAAAGCAAAAGTAAATGGTGTAGTTAATGGTATTTTAGTAGATGGTAATCCTTTTTATGATTATACCACTAGTTTAGAATCTGGATTTACATTTGCATATTGTTCAAGTACAAGTACAATATCAAAGAATCTTTATAATCCATATATCAATATGGATTGCGCTATTGCCCTCCAACAGCAGTTAACAGAAACTGTAGCCTGTGTAGTTGGTATTCCTTGTTATTATTTTAAACTTTCCCCTAATGCCGGTAGTAAAGATATAACATTTAAAGAATATGCTTTAATGGATATTGAAGCAGTTAAACAGATTAAGATTATCATTGCAGAAAATCAGATGCCTAGTTCTAAACCAGAATTTAATGACTGGGGATTAGATTGGCAAACAGACTGGGAAACTGAAA
>JAEEGL011822283.1_pt1 | contig 17270 bp, 15 predicted proteins | sample 9134231 | NCBI WGS metagenome assembly JAEEGL01 (sample SAMN16246548, study PRJNA631951) | gut metagenome | biome: gut microbiome; feature: rumen; material: fiber-attached | host: Bos | place: Iran: Karaj | collected 2018-10
CCAGGAACTGTTTCTTCTCCATGCCGAAATTGTGGCAACGGTGCTCCTTGAACATATCGTACTCTTCGAAAGAGCCCTTGTCCAACAGCATTTCAATACGCTCACGGGCTGTATACTTGCCTTTTTCGTGCTGCTTCTCTATGGCCTTCTCACCACCACCGAGACGTGCTTGCTCGCGTTTCTCGATGAGTTGCTTGATTTTTTCTAATTGCTTGCTCATTGTCTTATTTTCGTTATTGCGTTATTACGTTGTTTCGAATCTTTATTCGGGATGTTCACACAATTCTGTGAGAATTCCACAGGTTGACTTCGGATGCAGGAAGGCTATATTCAGGCCCTCAGCACCTTTACGAGGTTTCTCGTCAATCAGGCGGACGCCCTTCTCTGATACCTCAGCGAGACCTTTGGCAACACCGTCTTCTACGCAGAAGGCTACATGGTGAACACCCTTGTTACCCTTATCGAGCCACTTCTGAATAGTGCTCTCGGGTGATGTGGGTTCAAGCAGTTCCAACTTAACCTCACCGCAACGCAGGAAGGCAGTCTTTACTTTCTGGTCTTCTACAACTTCTGTTGCGTAACACTCCAAGCCAAGTACCTCGGTGAAGTACGGCAGGCTCTCCTCAATGCTCTGGACGGCAATGCCCAGATGTTCAATGTGGGAAATCTTCATAGCTTTATATTTTTAAATACAGTATATTATAAATAATGTGCAAAGATACGAATTTCTTTGCACATTATCATCAAAAAAACGAAATATTTAGTATTTCTTATCAAATCTACACAGAAGACGGAATGTTTTTACGGTGATTTAGCGATTATCAGAACTCTACCATGACTTTTCCGTTGATTTGTCGACCGGTCAGATAGTTGGGAACGGCATATTGCTGGTTGGTGACATCAGTCACCCAGTAGTAGCTGTTGACGTTGGAAATACCGAAGATATTGAGACAATCAACCCCCAGCCATACGCGAGGCTTCTTGAATGAAGGCTTCTCTCCAGATTGTCCGACAAGAAGATAGCTCAAGCCAATATCAGCACGCTTGTAGGCAGGTGCACGGAACAGCTGATACTCCAGTCCTCGGTGGGGAGCACCGAAGGGCAAACCATCGGCAAAAGCCAGTTTCAGAGCCATTTTCCAGCGTTCTGTTCCCGGGAAATAGTCTGTAAAATGGAGATTGACGCCCCAACGCTGATCGGTGGGCATGGGAACGCTGACGCCGTTGATGTTCTGACGGGTGGACATCAAACTAAGTGTCAGCCACGAATCGCTACCGGGAACAAATTCGCCGAAAAGTTTCAAGTCCAATCCGTAAGCGTGCCCATTGGCGATATTCTTTCCATAATACACCACTTTCATATTCTGCACGTTATACGGAATGAGGTTGTCCATTAGCTTGAAGTAGGCTTCTGCCGAAAAGCGGAACGGACGTTCGGCCATGCGGAACTTATAGTCGAAGGCCCCTACGATTTGAATACTCTGTTGACTCTTGATTTTCTTGTTCAGCGTGACAATCGTCTGATGATTGACAGTCGTGGTGTCACGCAGTTCCTTATAGAACGGTGCCTGATAGTAGAGTCCTGTCGCCAGTCGGAAGGTGATATTCTGATTCCACGACGGTATCATAGCCAACGACACTCTGGGCGACACGATGGTCTCTTTGTTGTAGCTCCAATTAGCCAGACGTATGCCATAATTCAATGTCCATAAGGTCGGTTGCTCGCTATTCCCGCCACTTTGCCAGCGGTAGGTGTCCTGAACGTAAGCTTCAATGCGGTGAGAAGAAATCTCGTTTCTCGAGCGCAGCGAATAAATCAGGTCTAGGCGTTCTGCACTATGTGGAATGGAGTAGCCGCTGGAGTCGCGCATCTCGTACTCATGGGCATTCTCCTTGATTTTCTCCCACTTCATGGTGATACCCGCTTCCCAGTCGTGTTTGCTCGTCCTGTGATTCAACATCAGTTTCACACTGGCCACATTGGCAGTCAGATAGTTACGGGCATGTTCCATATAGGTGCCTACACCCAATTGTTCCTGTGTCTGGGCGTCGTCCAGCCAGTATTGTCCCATGATGTCGTACGTTTCCTGTTCCTTTGTATGGAATGCGGATCCCAACAGGCTCAGCTTCGTATTTTTCGTGAAATGACGCTGCAGGCGCAGGGTACCGAACAAGGTACGGAAGATATCTTTCTCCTGTCCGTCGAAATACACCTTGAACGATTTCACGTTCTGCATGGTTCCAAATGATGTCTCGCGGTCAGAAGGAATGAAATTATAGTGATTCTCCGAGATGTTGCCGATAAAATCCACACTCCAGCGCTCATTCGGCTGGTAAGTGATATACGTCTGGTAATCCAGGAAGTTCGGACGGTATTCACCTTTTGTCTCCAGTGATCCTAGCAGGTATCGGTTCGTCTTATAGCGAATGCCGTGACTCATCGAGAATTTCTTGTTACCATAGCCGACAAAGGCACTGGCGCCTAACAGAGACGCCTGTAGATTACCCTCCCAGCGCGTCGGTTTGCGGTATTGGATATCCAGTGCCGACGACATCTTGTCACCGTATTTTGCTTCAAAACCTCCTGACGAGAAAGCAACGCGCTCTACCATATCCGAATTGATAATCGACAGTCCCTCCTGCTGACCACTGCGGATGAGCAACGGACGATACACTTCCACATTATTTATATATACGGAGTTCTCGTCAAACGAACCACCACGAACATTATATTGGCTCGAGAGTTCGTTATGACTACTCACACCCGCCTGCTGTTGCACCAGTTCCTCTACGGCATTACCGCTTGTTGACGGAGTCACCCGCAGATCCTTGGTGTCCAGTTCTGCAGTAGCTGTCGTCTGTCTGCGACGTTCCGTCACCACCACTTCGTCCAATTCCTTCATGGGGTGCAGTGTCACGAGCATCTTCTGGTTACCCTTCGGCTTACGCAATACACGTGTCCTCGTCTGATAGCCTACCATCGAGAATTTCACCACCACCGAATCGGCAGAATGCAGTTTCAGCGAGAATTCTCCTTTCAGATTGGCTATTGTTACAGCGCCTTGTTCCAAGCACGACACCGTAGCCAGCTCAATGGCATTGCCCTCTTCGTCAGACACCTTGCCGCTGAGTGTAAACTGCTGTGCTGCTGCCGTCAGAACCGACAGCAATAAAGCCAATGTCCCTATGACTTTTCGATAGTCCATCGTATTTATAAACGGACTATACCTTTATTTATTGTTGTGGAGGAGTGTTTTTCTTGTTTTTACCGCCACGATGATGGTGCTTTTTCTTCTGACCATTCTGAGATTTCTGACCATTCTGATGATTCTGGGTGTTCGGATTCTTCCCTCCGCGACGGCGTCCTCCACGGCCACGAGTAGACTTACGGGGCGCAGAAGCCCGGTATTCAGGACCCTCACCGAGACCGTCGGGCAACGGATTCTTGTGAATGTCACGTTCCAGGAAACGCTCAATGTCCCCGAAATAGCGCATATCACTATCTGAAACAAAGGTGATGGCCACGCCGTCACGCTGTGCACGGGCTGTACGGCCAATGCGGTGTACGTAGTCCTCAGCATCACGCGGCACGTCGTAATTGATGACACACAGGATATCGTCAATGTCAATACCTCTTGCCACAATATCCGTAGCGACCAGCACACCTACCTGTCCGGCTTTGAAACGGTACATCACGTCGTCACGCTCTGCCTGCGACAGGTCAGAATGCATAGCCGCACAATTGATGTTCATACGTTTAAGTTCTCGCGTGATATCCTTTACCTTGTCCTTTTTGCCCGAGAAGATAATGACACGCTCCAGTTCTCCGGCCTTGAACAACGAGCGGATAATGCCCAGTTTCTGGGGCTCGTAGCAGACATATGCCGATTGCTGGATTTTCTCTGCCGGTTTCGAGACGGCAATCTTCACTTCTACAGGGTCGGTGAGCAGTGTACGTGCCAATTGCTGGATTTTCTGCGGCATGGTGGCCGAGAACATAATGGTCTGATGATTCTTGGGTAACAGCTTGGCTATCGACAGGATATCATCCGAGAATCCCATATCAAGCATACGGTCAGCCTCGTCGAGCACAAAGAAACTCAGCTGGCTCAAATCCAGATGTCCCATGCGGATATGGCTGAGCAGACGTCCCGGGGTGGCGATAATCACGTCGGCCCCCATCTTCAGTCCCTTGGTCTCTACGTCGAAACGGCTGCCGTCGTTGCCGCCATACACAGCAACACTCGAAATGCCGTCAAGATAGTAGCCGAAACCCTGCATGGCTTGATCAATCTGCTGTGCCAGTTCTCGTGTCGGAGCCATTACAATACAATTGACGGCATCCTTTGGATACCCCCCGTCGTCGAGCATTGACAGGATAGGCAGCAGATAGGCTGCGGTCTTACCCGTTCCCGTCTGGGCAATACCGATGAGGTCGCGCTCGTCCAGAATCTCGGGGATACATTTCTCCTGAATGGGCGTCATCTCCTCGAAGTGCATATCGTATAACGCGTCGAGGATGTTATCGTTCAGATATGTTTCTTCAAATGTCACTTAATTCTCAATTGTCAATTATCAATTTAATTCGGTGCCTGCCTGTAACAGAAGTAGGCGATAATAGCATAAAGAATGTTTGGAATCCACGCTGCCAGCATAGGTGGCGTGCCGGCATTGATGGCAAACGTCGCACTGACGGTCTGCAACAGGATATAGGTAAACGACAGGGCCAGTCCTATTCCCAAGTAGAGTCCCATACCACCCTTGCGCTTACGTGACGACAGCGAGACACCGATAATCGTTAGAATGAACGACGCAAACGACGATGCTATGCGCTTGTGGTATTCCACCTCGTACTGCACGACATTCGACGAACCGCGCTACTGCTGTTTTGAGATGTATCGCAATAGTTCCGGTGACGTGAACGTCTCCTGCTGACCTTTCGAGAATACGAGGTCCATAGGTTCCATCTGGATCAGCGTGTCAATCTCGATACCGCTGGTAATCTGTTCACGCATACCCTTCAGCGTACGTATCTTGTAGTTACGCGCCTTCCAGTGGTAGCGCTCTTCCGAAATGGTGTCGTACTGGATGACCGAAGCGTTCATCTGACTTACCATCTTCTTATTCTCAAACTTATAGAGCGCAAAACCGTAGCCCGTCTTGCGGATGTCGTCGTACTGCGACAGATAGGCCACCACGCCCTTGTCCACCATCAGCTGGATGTTCGACGCCGAGGTGTTCTTCTTGTTATTTTTGTACAGCGACTCAAAGTCGTGACGCACAACCGTTCCACGGGGAATGATGTAGGCTCCGAGGAAGAAGTTCAGCGTGGCGATGAGTGCTGCCGAGATGATATAGGGCCGCAGCAGTCGCTTGAAACTCATACCGCAGGCCAGCATAGCGATAATCTCGGAGTTGCCGGCCAGTTTGGAGGTAAAGAAGATGACCGCAATGAACACAAACAGCGGCGAGAACAGGTTGGCGAAGTAAGGCACGAAATTGGCGTAGTAGTCAAAGACGATAGCGCGCAACGGGGCGTGGTAGTTGGTGAATTTCGCCAGATTCTCGTTGACGTCGAAGACAATGGATATCGAGATAATCAGCACGATGGAGTAGATGTATGTGCCGATGAACTTCTTGATGATATACCAGTCCATACGCTTCAGATAGCGGAAGGGATTCAGCTTCTTCAGCGGAGCCAGGCGGTACCAAGGCAGTCCCCGCAACCACTTAAGGAATGGTTGCAGCATGATGATCAGTCGTAGCCACCAGCGCTTCATTGTCTGCCATATTTTCTTTATTTTCTCCTTCATTTCCTTTTTCCTAGGTCTTCAATCACGCTGCGCTTCCACTGGGTAAAATCTCCCTGCTCAATATGCTGGCGGGCGTCCGTTACCAGTCGCAGGTAAAATGCCAGATTGTGTATCGACGCTATCTGCAGCGCCAACAGCTCCTGAGCTTTGAACAGGTGGTGCAGATAAGCCTTCGAGTGGATACGGTCAATATCACATCCGTCGGGGTCAATCGGCGAAAAATCGTCCTCCCACTTCTTGTTGCGCATATTCATGGTACCCTCATAGGTGAACAACATCGCATTACGACCATTACGTGTAGGCATCACGCAGTCGAACATGTCGACACCGCGCTCAATAGCCTCAAGGATATTTTGTGGTGTACCAACCCCCATCAGGTAACGCGGACGGTCTTTCGGCAGAATGTCGTTCACCACCTCTATCATGTCGTACATCACCTCCGTAGGTTCGCCGACAGCCAGTCCTCCGATACTGGCACCACCGCCGTCATTCAGCCTGTCCAAAACGTCGCAGACGTGTTTGGCAGCATCCTGCCGCAGGTCTTTATATGTACAGCCCTGCACGATGGGGAAAAGCGTCTGGTTGTAGCCGTACAAGGGCTCCGTCTCGTTGAAACGCTTTACGCAACGCTCCAGCCAACGCTGGGTCAGTCGCAGTGAATCGTGCGCATATTGGTAGTCGCTCTGTCCCGGTGGGCATTCGTCGAAGGCCATCATGATGTCTGCGCCGATGATGCGCTGGGTGTCTATCACGTTCTCGGGGGTGAAGATATGTTTCGAACCGTCGATATGGCTGCGGAACTCACAACCCTCTTCGCGCAGTTTCCGGATACCTGTAAGGGAAAATACCTGAAAGCCGCCGCTGTCGGTCAAAATTGGACGGTCCCACGTATTGAACTTATGCAGACCTCCCGCCTTGTGCAGCGTATCGAGTCCCGGACGCAGATACAGGTGGTAGGTGTTGCCCAGAATAATCTGTGCCTTCACCTGTTCGCGCAGTTCCGAAAAGTGTACACCCTTCACGCTGCCCACCGTGCCTACTGGCATGAAAATGGGCGTCTTGATTTGCCCGTGATCGGTGGTTATCACACCGGCTCTGGCACTGCTATTCGGGTCGTTATGTTCTACTTCGAACGTCATTATTCTTTCGTGATAGCGTTATAACGGTATTACGACTCTTTTTTCTCTTCTTCAGGGATGGTGAAGTCTGTAGGATGTTCCACAATTTCGTCCGTCAAGGCGAATTTCCACACGTCCTGCACATTCTCCACATAGTGGAACTGTACTCCCTTCAGGTACATATCGGGAATCTCGAGGATGTCCTTCTCGTTCTCCTGACACAATACGATATCGGTGATCCCGGCACGCTTGGCAGCGAGGATTTTCTCCTTGATACCGCCTACGGGCAACACCTTTCCGCGCAGTGTGATCTCACCGGTCATAGCGGTGTTCTTGCGCACCTTGCGTTGGGTCAGTGCCGAGGCTATCGACGTGGCAATGGTGATACCGGCCGAGGGACCATCCTTTGGCGTAGCACCCTCAGGTACATGGATGTGGATGTTCCAGTGGTCGAAGATGCGATAGTCGATACCGAGCGTGTCCACATGGGCCTTCACATATTCCAGTGCAATGACGGCACTCTCCTTCATCACGTCACCCAGATTGCCCGTCAACGTGAGTTTTGCTCCTTTGCCTTTCGACAGCGAGGTCTCGATGAACAATATCTCACCGCCTACACTTGTCCACGCCAGTCCCGTGACGACACCGGCATAGGCATTGCCCTGATAGATGTCGCGATAGAAGGGCGGCTTGCCCAGCAGGTCTTCTATCTCCGTAGGAGTAATCTTCTCGAAGGGCAGTTCTTCGGCTTCGGCCTTTTTGAAAGCGAGTTTGCGGAGGGCTTTGTTTATTTGCTTCTCCAACTGTCGCACACCGCTCTCACGGGTATATTGCTCGATAATCTTCTCAATGGCGGCCTTGTTGAACGTCAGCTTCTTGTCGTTCAGACCGGTATTCTCCTTCTCCTTCGGAATGAGGTGGCGTTTGGCAATCTCGTATTTCTCCTCCGTGATATAGCCGCTGACCTCAATGACCTCCATACGGTCGAGTAGGGGACGGGGAATGGTACCGAGATTATTCGCCGTAGCGATGAACATCACCTTCGACAGGTCGTAATCCACGTCGAGGTAGTTATCGTGGAATGCTCCGTTCTGTTCGGGGTCGAGTACTTCGAGCAATGCGGAGGCGGGGTCGCCATTATGCGTGTTCTGAGTCACCTTGTCAATCTCGTCGAGGATGAATACAGGGTTCGACGAACCGGCCTTCTGGATGTTCTTGATGATACGTCCGGGCATTGCTCCGACGTACGTACGACGGTGACCGCGAATCTCGGCTTCGTCGTGTAGACCGCCCAGTGACACGCGGACATATTTACGCTTCAGGGCGTCAGCTATCGACTTGCCCAGCGACGTCTTACCCACTCCCGGAGGACCGTACAGACAGAGAATTGGCGACTTCAGGTCACCCCTCAGTGATAGCACGGCGATATATTCCAGTATGCGCTCCTTCACCTTCTCCATGCCGTAGTGGTCGCGATCCAGAATCTTCTGGGCGCGCTTCAGGTCCATATCGTCCTTGGTATATTCGCACCAAGGCAGATTCACCAGTGTCTGCAGATAGGTGAGCTGTACGTTGAAGTCGGGTGAGTTCTGATTCACCTGATCCAGCTTCTCCACCTCCTTATAGAAATACTTCTCGATGTCCTCGGGCCATTTCTTCTGGCGGGCCTTCTCCAGCAGGTCCTTCTTTTCGGGCGTACTCTCGTTACCCATCTCGGCCTGCAGGTTCTTGATTTGCTGCTGCAGGAAATAGTTGCGCTGCTGCTCGTCAATATCGTCACGCGTCTTGTTGCGGATGTCAAGCTTCAGGTTCTGCAGGTTGATCTCGCGATTGACGATACGCATCGTGTTAAACAGACGTTCCTTCACAGAGTCCATCTGCAACAGCTTCATCTTCTCCTTTGTGGTGAAGGGTAGATTCGAACAGATGAAGTTCAGTGCCATGATGTCGTTCGTCACGTTTTTCAGTGCAAACTGAGCCTCGTCGGGAATCTCATCACTCATGCTGACATATTGGTTGACTGACTGGCGCAGGTCTTCCATAGCGGTACGGAACTCTACGTCACGCTTGTCGGGTTCTTCCTCGGGCATATTGGTGACGTGGCCCTCCAGATAGGGATGATATTTTGTGATATCTTCCAGTTTGACACGTCCCAGTCCCTGCACAATGGCGGTGATATTGCCGTTGGGCAGTGTCAGGGTCTTCAGCACCTTACCCACTACGCCGTAGTCGAAGAGGTCAGAACGTATAGGCATCTCTACCTCCGCGTCGCGTTGGGTGAAGATACCGATGAGAATGCCTTTCTTCTCGGCCTTGCGGATGAGTGTCATGCTCGACTCACGGCCGATGAGAATGGGTGAAACGACACCGGGGAATAATACCAGACTGCGTACTGCCAGAATAGGCATTGTGTCGGGCATCTCGATGTCCGTCAGGTCGTGAAAGTCGCCGTCAACATCGGCAATCATTGAGAACGACCTGTTCCTGTTATCCATGTACATTGTTATATTATCTTTCATAATATGCGCTTTTAGGGCGCAAAGGTACGACTTTTCTATGAAAAAACCAAAAAATTTTGGCTTTTTACTCGTTTAATCGTAACTTTGCACCATGTTTCAGTTCAAACAGTTCATCATTGAGCAGGATTTGTGCGCCATGAAGGTCGGAACAGACGGTGTACTGCTGGGTGCTTGGGCACGTGGTGGAGACCGTATGCTCGACGTCGGCTGTGGTACGGGGGTCATTGCCCTCATGCTCGCCCAACGGTATTTGCGAGGGGGCGTTACAGCTTTGGATATCGATGAGGGTGCCGTGCGTCAGACCGCGCATAATGTGGCGCAGTCGCCGTTTGCCGATCGTGTAGAGGTAGTACAGGGTGCTGTGCAGGCTTTTGAAAACAGTGATTGCTATGATGCCATTGTGAGCAATCCGCCTTTCTTCGTCGATTCGCTGAATGCCCCAGACCCCCAGCGGAACATTGCCCGTCACGCGGAGACGCTGAGTTACAAAGAACTGATGCAGGCTGCGTGGCGACTGTTGAAGGAAGATGGTGAACTGAGTGTCGTGGTGCCTTTCGACTACCGCAAACGTATGGAGGATGAGGCGATATTCGTAGGATTCTTCCCCAGCCGCGTGTGTGCTATCCGGACGGCTGCCCACAAGGTCCCGAAGCGTTTTCTGTTGGCGTTCCGCAAACACCCGTGCTACTGCGAGCGTACCGAAATGACCCTCGGCGACGAGGCCTACACCATGCTCACCCGCGATTTCTACCTCTAACCTCTTACTTCTTACTTCTTACCTCTTCCTTCTTATCTCTTACTGATGGAATCCTGTCCTTCGGAAGTCCTCCCACTGCCCCTGATAGCCGTTAAACACATTGATATCTACCGGTCCTGTGATACCATTCACGCGGCCGTCGGGCGACAGCTGCCAATACACCAGTTTCACGTCGGGCTTGTATTCTCCGTAGCGGGCTATCCACACGTTGTAATTCTGCTTGATATCGGCAGCATTCTGCATGTGTTTGTTGATGAACATCTGGTTGACATACAGGATGGGTCGCATGTGGGTGCGCCGTTCCACGTAGTCCATAAAGGTACGGATGCGCCGCATCAGTTCCTCGTCGCCACCAATGGCATTGATCTGGGCGTCGGTGGGTTCTACGTCGAGCACAGGTGGAAAGTCACCGTTGCGGAACAGCGTGTGATTGACGAAATAGGTGGCCTGGGCCAGTGCTGGTGTCTTTAGTGAGAAGAAATGGTAGGCTCCGACGTGCAGTCCCTGCTGTTTGGCTTTGGTATAGTCGGTCATGAAGTAGCGATTGCGGATGGTCGTACCTTCGGTACTCTTGATATACACAAACGACACGGGGAAGGTCTGACCGCCTGACGGATGACGCGCTCCGAGGGACGTAATACGCAGCTGGCGCCAGTTGATGCCATAGCGTTTACGGCCTTTCTCATGCTGGTGACGCGAGATGTCGATACCGTAGATGCGCTCGGCGGTATAGCGCAGCTTCTCGCCCAGAAAACGGCCGTTCTTCCATGTGCCGACACGTACGTGGTGGTGGGGTGACGACTCGAAACCGAAGCCGTTACGCTGGTCGTTGTCCCAGAATCCCTCGTAGTGTGAGCCGTCCAGTGCGTCGTAGGTGCCTTGTCCCGAGGCCTGCAAACTACGGTTCATCTGACCGCGGTAGGTACCCAGTGAATCGGTACGCACGACCTTCACAATGGTGTCGGCGTCGTACAGTGCACAAAGGATGCGTCCTGCGGAGTCCTGCTGAATAACGGGCCCGTTGACACGACCAAGGTGGAAATGTCCGGCCTTCCAGTAGCCACCGGCTATCTTGACGGCAGGCAGCAGGCGGTTCTTGGCGGCAATGCGGACGGTGGTGGTTTTTCTAGAATCTCTAGATGATCTATATGTTCTAGATATTCTAGACAACAGCGTATTATACTGCGCAATGAGGTTATAGCCTTCGTCGGTGACGTCGTGCGTCCGCAGGTAATAGTCCATTTCACGCAATTGTACGGCGACTTGTGCGGAATCCATCTGTGGCTGCTGATAGACGCGCACCTCCACTTTGTCGGGAATGCGGGGTGGCTGTGTGTTGCAGGCGTAGAACAGTCCAAGGGCGACGACGAGCACGGTCGCTGTCAATAGCATCAGTGACTTTTTTCTTGTCAACAGGGTTATCGGTTTTCTTGTTCTTCCAGCCATGAGTCGATGAGTTGTCGTGCGATAGAGAGTTTCTCGGGAATGTGGGGCAGGTGGTCGCGGTCAAACCATGCTCCCTTCGACAGTTCCGAGCGTTGCAGGTGGATTTTTCCGGAGTCGTAGTCGGCAGTGAAACCAACCATCAGTCCGCAGGGGTAGGGCCAGGGCTGCGAGGCGAAGTAGCGCAGGTTGGTGATGTGCAGACCGGTTTCCTCCATCACTTCGCGGTGGACGGCTTCCTCCAGTGTCTCGCCAGTCTCCACGAAGCCCGCCACGAGGCCGTAGTGGTCGTCGCGGAAGCTGTTGGCATGAACCAGCAGGACTTCGTCCTCGCGTCTTACCAGCACGATGATGGCGATAGCCAGTTGGGGCCATATCTCCTTGCCGCAATGCTCACATTTTTTCGAGATGGGCGTGTCGAAGCGCATGGTACCTCCGCAGACACCGCAGAACTTCGTGTTCTGGTCCCAATAGAGCAGTTCGTGACACTTGCCGGCCTTCAGATAGTCCTCGTGGGACAGTTTGTAGTACGACTGGCGAAGCGGACACATCTCGTAGAGGTGTGATGTGTGATGGCTGATGGCTGATGTGAGGGGCGCGTCTATGCGGTAGGCCTTGTTGCCGTCGATATCCATCACCGTCGTCCAGGGCTTGAGTTCGGTAGGTGCCTCAATGGGTATTTGATACGTGTCGCCAATCTTTTCCAATACAAGGTCCGACTGACAAAAAACAAAGTATTTCATAAAATCCGTGTAATCTGTGGTCGTATAAAACTATCGATCTGTGGTTTTACTCTCCGAAGATGAGTTTGCGGTCACGCTTAATGGCGGGCTGAGCCCATGCCTCGGGGACGAAGCGCCAGTTGTTCAGTGGCTTCGGCGTGATGCTACCCTCGCGCTCAATCTTCTGCGTCAGATAGTGACGCTGGTCGCGCTCGCTCTGGTATTCTATACGCTGCGGAATAGAATCCAGTGGGATGCCTGCTCCGCGCACAAGCAACTCACCGCCGCCATTGCCCCTATAGCTGTTCATGGCCACGCGGTACCACGCATCCTCGTTGAACGGCTGACCATTGGACATCTGCAGGATACGCACCTTCTCGCCGTTGGGCTTGGTGACGTCGACGACATAGTCGATACCTGCTGCCGAATCGAAATTGAACGTAAAGTTCTTGAAGCCCTCGCGCTGGTTGTCGCCGGGAGTCTTCGGGGCCAGCAGCATGATATGGTCGTCGGGCGATGTCATCGTGTTCACCCACTGGTCGTACGACATTTCGAGGTAGTTGCGAATCTCTTTTCCCGTCATGCGTACCACGTAGATGCCGTTCTCGAAGCGGTAGAGTTTGAACATGTCGCTCTGGTATACTGGTCCGGCCTTGATTTCGCTGTTGAAGGTCAGCGGGGCCGTGAACGACACGTCGGCACCGGTGTGTTCCAGCTGCAGCTGGTGGATGAGGTCGACGAACGCTGCAGAACCGAAGAAGGCGTCGCGCGACAGCATGTTGTCGTTGAACATACCTATTTTACGCTCCACGAAGGCCTTGACCTCGTCGTAGCGGGGCTGGAAATGCTGCATAAAGTCCTCGTCAAGGGGTTCCTTCGTCACGTCGATGAGTTCACCTTTCTTGCTGACCACCTTGCCGTTACGTACCTGGATGGTGGCAGAGGCTACCCGCACGGCGTTGGGACCGGGATCCATGCAGAGCACGCCATTGACGGTGACGTTACGTTCCTGATGGTCATGACCGAAGAAGATGATGTCCAATCCCTCCACCTGTTCGGCAATCTTCTTCGTGGCATCTTCGTCGTACTCGTCGGTGACGATACCGCCTTCCCAGCCACTATGGAACAGTCCGATGACCACGTCGGCCTTTTCCTGTTCGCGCAGGATTTTCACCCAATGCTTTGTACTCGACACCATTTCCTCGAAGCGCATGCCCGACCACAGGTTCTGGTGCAGCCAGTTCGGAATGGCGGGCGTGAGCATACCGAGCACTGCTACGCGTACGCCCTCGCGTTCAATAATAACATACGGCTCGACATAGGGCTTGCCGCTCTTCATGTCGATGATGTTCGCACCGACGACAGGACAGTCAAGGTCCTTGATCCACTTGTCGTACACCTTGTGGCCGGTTTCTACGTCGTGGTTGCCGAAGGTCTGGGCGTCGTACTTCAAATAGTTGATGACCTCTGCGGCAATGTTGGGCTTGTCGATGGCCACGAAATTAGTGTAGTAGCAGGTGGGCTGTCCCTGCAGAATGTCGCCATTTTCCAAAAGAATCAGTCGGTTGCCCATCTCCTTGCGCTGGCGCTTGACGTAACTGCTCACGCGGGCCATCGTGCCGTTCATCGAACGGCGCTCGGTGAAGTTATAAGGAAAAAACGCTCCATGGACGTCGGACGTCTCCACGATGCGCAGCGTGACGGTCTTCGGCGACTTGGCCATCAGGGTAGTCATGCTCATCAAAACTGCTGTTAAAACGATTGTTTTTTTCATACTGCAAAGGTACAAAATAATTTCGGAATATCCAAATATTTTCCGTCTTTATCGGTTCTTGAGGAATTCTTCGGCGCGGCGGAGGTCTTCGGGGGTGTCAATGCCTACGGTTTCGACGTCGGTGAGACCTACGCGGATACGATAGCCGTTTTCCAGCCAACGGAGCTGTTCCAGGCTCTCTGCCAGTTCCAGGGGCGATTGCGGCAGCTGGGTAACCTCGCGTAAAACCTCACGGCGGTAGGCGTACAGTCCGAGGTGTTTGAGGTAGGGGTAGTGGTCAAGCCAAGTGGCTTGTTCCTGCCCCCGAACGAAGGGAATGACGGAGCGGCTGAAATAGAGTGCGAAGCCCTTGCGGTCGCACACGATTTTCGGTGAATTCGGGTTCGTGACAGCGTCCATTTTGTCGAATCGTTTTCCTAACGTACCTATCTGGGTCTCAGGGAGTTCAAATAGTTGCATTAGAGTTTTTATTTGCGACTGCTGAATGAACGGTTCGTCGCCCTGAATGTTGATGATAACATCGGCATTCGTACCGATTTTTTCAGCCGCTTCCTCGATACGGTCTGTACCGCTTTTATGGTCCGCACGCGTCATGATGGCACGGCCTCCGAAAGCCTCGACGGCATTGAAAATCCGCTCGTCGTCAGTAGCCACATACGCCTCTTCGAGTACGGAAGAGGCTTGTTCGTACACTCGCTGGATGACTGTCCTGTCGCCCAAGATGGCCAGCGGTTTGCCCGGAAAGCGCGTCGAAGCATAGCGCGCAGGGATGATGCCAATGAATTTCATATCGTGTAAAAATCTTAATGTGCCTGCAAAATTACAAAATAAATCCAAAAAACGGATAAGTTTCCGCAAAATATTTGGCGGTATCGGATATTTTATGTACCTTTGTAAAGTTTTTGAAGAAACGACTAAGATTATGGTAAAGACAAAATATATACTCACGACAATACTGATGACGGCCGCACTCGAGATGTCGGCACAGAAGATCACACTGGGTTCGTACAAAATGAAGGACGGCGGCAACTACCAGGGCGAGATGCAGGCCGGAAAGCCTCACGGCAAGGGCCGTACAGCGTGGAAGGACGGCGACGTCTTTGAAGGTGAATACGTCAAGGGCAAACGTCAGGGTTTTGGCATCTACACCTTCGCCGACGGCGAGAAATACGAGGGTGAATGGATGCAGGACCACCAGCACGGCAAGGGTACGTACTACTATTCCAATAATAATAGGTATGAAGGTCTGTGGTACCGTGACGACCGCGAGGGTCACGGTGTGATGTACTATTTCAATGGCGACAAGTACGACGGCGAATGGAAGGCTGATCTGCGTCACGGCAAGGGCCGTTACACGTTCAAGGCCGGTGCCTACTACGACGGCGATTGGAAGCAGGACAAGAAGAGCGGCAAGGGCCGTTTCGACTGGGGTGACGGCTCGGTATATGACGGTCAGTGGATGAACGACCACCAGAATGGCAAGGGCCAGTACCAGTATGCCAATGGCGACATCTATATAGGCCAGTTTGTCAACGATATCCAGCACGGCAAGGGCATCTACCGCTTCCAGAACGGCGACGTCTACGAGGGTGACTACGTAGAGGGTTCGCGCACGGGGCAGGGTGTGTTCCGTTATGCCAATGGCGACAAGTATACGGGGCAGTTCCTGAATGGCGACAAGTCGGGACAGGGAATGCTCGTATGGAAGCACGGCGACACCTATCAGGGCGAGTGGAAAAACGACAAGCCCAACGGTCGCGGTAAGCTGACGTGTCAGAACGGCGACGTGTTTGAGGGACAGTTCAAGGATGGCAAGATACACGGCGAGGGCATTGCCCGCTATGCTGACGGTTCGAAGTTCAAGGGCCATTTCAAGGCCGGCTTGCGCAATGGCCCGGCCATTGAGGAGGACAAGGAAGGCAGGCGTTTCGAGGGCACCTATGTCGATGACAAGCGCGATGGTGACTTCGTGGAGAAAGACCGCAATGGCAACATTACCGCCGAAGGTACCTACGTTCGCGGACGCCGTCAAGTGAAGAGATAATACGTGTTTAACTACTTAAAAATAAGAATGTTATGATTATTGACAAGATTGAGAACCTGAAGAATTACGCCTCGGTGAACCCGTTGTTCCCGAAGGTGGTGGAGTTTATCGCCCAGCACGACCTCAACGCGCTGGAGCCCGGCAAGCACGAGATTGTGGGCAAAGACCTCTTTGTCAACATCCAGATGGCCAAAGGTCGTGCTCCTGAGGAGGCCGTCATTGAGACCCACGACAAGATGATTGACATCCAGATTCCGTTGTCTGGCGAAGAGACCTTCGGCTACACGCAGCGCGACCTGTTGCCCAAGGCCGAATACAATGCCGAGAAGGACATCACGAAGATTCCCGACCTCGCTGCCGACAGCTACATCACCTGCCAGCCCGGTATGATGGCTATCTTCTTCCCTCAGGACGGTCACGCCCCCTGCATCACCGGCTTCCCCGAAATCAAAAAAGCAATATTCAAGGTTGCGGTTAAGTGAGTAAAATGAAAGTTTTCATTTTCGAACGTAAGAAAGCTCAAACGAAGTTTAAAGTAAAAGCATAAAACTATGGCGACAACAAAGAAAACAACAGAGAAGGCAGCAGCCAAGAAGGCTCCCGCCAAGAAAGCTCCTGTAAAGAAAACTACAGCCAAGAAGGCTGCCCCCAAGAAAGTAGAAGTTCCCCAACATATTGGTTTGGTGCGCGACGACGGCTGGCTCGAACCGTTTGAGCAGGCTATCAGAGGCCGTCACGACCACGCCCTGTGGAAGATAGGCCAGCTGACACGTAACGGCAAGACCACGCTGTCGCAGTTTGCCAGCGGTCACCTGTATTTCGGCCTGCACAAGCTCGCCAAGGGCTGGGTGTTCCGCGAGTGGGCTCCCAACGCCACCGAGATCTACCTGATAGGTGATTTCAATAACTGGCAGGAGGACGAGAAATACAAGTGCAAGCGCATAGAAGGTACTGGTAACTGGGAACTGAAACTCAGCGAAAAAGCCCTCAAGTACGGTCAGCTTTAAAAGATGAAGGTGAAGTGGAATGGGGGAGAGGGCGAGCGCATTCCCGCCTGGTGCCGCCGCGTCGTTCAGGACG
>JAEEGL014455533.1_pt1 | contig 17270 bp, 16 predicted proteins | sample 9134231 | NCBI WGS metagenome assembly JAEEGL01 (sample SAMN16246548, study PRJNA631951) | gut metagenome | biome: gut microbiome; feature: rumen; material: fiber-attached | host: Bos | place: Iran: Karaj | collected 2018-10
ACATCTTGCTTACAGAATGCTGGAGAGAGGACTTTTGATAAATGTTCTTCCCGATTCTCATCCGCTTGAATATCATCTTTTCGGTGAATGGAGTGATTTCAGACGCGATCACTTCGAACTTGAAAAGGCGGTACTTGTAGATAAGATCTCAGATGAATCGGACAGCGTTATATTTGAATCTCGTCCGTGGAACGAAGATGCGGATCTTATAAGACGGGCAGACCGTATCATTATTGCGGGCGATGATGAGGATGAAAATATCGTCATCATGAACAAACTCTCCAAGTATTTCCCGCATAAGGCATGCCTTGATATTTATGCTTCCTTTGCAGGAGACGGTTCGCGTGTGATAGGTACGCAGTCACGGGTATTTTCACGCGAGACCGTCATGAAAGACAGACTCAATTATACGGCCGTTACTTTAAACGACCTTTATCGCAATAAGACCGGCGGAGGGTCGGATTTCAATGAACTCGAGACTTTTTACCGTCAGTCCAATATATCTTCAGCCGACCATCTGCTTACCAAGATACGCCTTCTTTTGCCCGATGAGCATGCAAATAAGATCACGGGTGAACTTTGCGGGAAGGCATATAAGGTATATGAAGGCCTGTTACCCGAAGATATCGAGAAATGCCGATATCTTGAGCATAAGAGATGGTTCAGATTTTATGTGATGAACAACTGGGCATACAGTGAAGTTCGCGACAATGCAAGCCGCCATCACACCATGCTGGTGGAATACGACAAACTTACTCCCGCCGAGCAGGCACTTGACGATTCGGCATGGGAAGTGCTTTCGGAGGTGGCAAAAGTATGGCAGTAATACTCATAGCGGCCGCGGTTTTTCTGTTTCTGATCCTTTACATAGCGGTTGAACAGGATAAAAGAGAGAAATTCACGGGAATAGCGTTTTTTCTGGCAACCGTCGGCGGTATCGTGATATACGGCTTAAGTTATTCCATTGAAGGCAAGGATATCTGGGCCGATGCCGCGGGTGTTTTGCAAACGCTTGTGGATGTCGGAAGAATGTTTGTCGGCATGAACAATTTAAGCGTCTTTAAACAGATGCTCATCGATAAAGGCATGGAGAACGACGCCTGGTATTTCCTGTTCTGGATAGTTCACTTTCTGGCTTATTATTCGATGGCCAGTGCCGCGATACTCACACTCGGTAAAGGTGCCGCTCGTAAAGTACAGCTTTGGCTTTTAAATGTAAGAGATGTGGAACTGATCTACGGAATAACCGACATTTCTCTTGCAATGGGAAGACATATCGCTTCAGACCCTCATGTTTCCGTAGTTTTTGTCGGTCAGGCTTCTTCGGCTCAGGAGATCGCCATCAGGCAGATGAAGGCACTTTTACTTACGGACGATGTTGCCATGATCCCCGAGGAAGGCTTGTTAAAGCGCATTTCGGTCACCGAACGCAAGGGCAGGCTTAAACTTTTTGCGATATCCGATGACGGTGAGGACAATTACAATTATGCCCTCCGTCTCATGCGCCTGTTGGAAAAAGAAAAAGTTAAACCTTCCCGTACGACGCTTATCCTGCTTGGACGCGAAGAAAGACACGGAGGCATCCTTCAGGCGGGACGTTCCCATTACGGATACGGGGAAGTCCAGATATATGATGAATCGGAACTTACGTCCCGTATGCTGATCAGAAAGTTCCCTCCCTGCAATGCGCTTTCTTTTGACGAAAACGGAGTTGCCGAAAGGGATATGAAAGTCCTGCTGCTGGGATTCGGAGTAAGCGGTCAGGAAGTTCTCAAAAAACTTATTGCCAACGGGCAGTTTGAGGGCAGCAATTTCAGCGTTGACGTATTTGATCCCGAATACGGCCGCCGCGACGGCTTTTACCGGGAAAGATATTCATCGATGCTTGAAAATTATGATATAAACTTCCATCAGTACGGTGGCAGAAGCCGTGAATTCTGCGATTATTTAAAAGAAAACGCCCGAACCCTTACATACCTTGTCATCGCCATCGACAATATACCCTTAAGCCGTAAACTTGCCGAGGAGATCATGGAGTTTCTTGCCAAATACGGTGTTATACTTCCGGTATATGTGTGCTGCGACGGAACGGTTTCCTGTTACAGACTTCACGAAGAAAGTATTTCATACAGCCTTCATGATATGGGCAATCTTTTTGGCGGTGATATGGATATGCGTGCCATGCAGATCAATCATTTTTATAACGACCCCGCGGGTTCATCACGTGAGCAGTGGCTTGAGGCCGATTATTTCAGCCGTATGAGCTGCCGGGCAAGTGCGGATTTTCTGTATTCATATCTTAAGCGCGTCGGAGCACTGGAAGGAGAAGAGATCTCTTACGAAAAACTCGAGATACTGTCAAAGACAGAGCATTTAAGGTGGAGTGCATTCCATTATTCGATGGGTTATTCGGCTATGACCGTTGAAGAGTGGAATGAAAGAGCATCGGAGTATAAAAAGCAGGTTGCTGCCGGAGAAAAGAAACTCATAAAGATAGGCAAAAATACGGACGATCATCGACATGCCTGTCTGGTAACGTGGGATGAACTTGACGAACTTTCCGAACGAGAGAATAATATTACGGGCGGTAATGTCGATTACAAACAATTCGACCGTGACAATATACTGGCTATGGTCGAACTGTTAAAACATTGATCGGGATCCCGGTCCGCTTAAAATATGCGGTATCCCGACAGGAGCAGAAATGGACGAAAAAGATCTTAAAGAGACACAGGTTTCATCAAAAGATGTATATGACGGATCAATACTTCATGTAAAAGAAGATATCATAAAACTTCCGAACGGCAAGGAGGCGAGCCGGGAACTTATAAGACATATAGGTGCGGTTTGCGTGGTTCCGGTGACTTCCGACGGAAAGGTCATAATGGAAAGGCAGTTTCGCTATCCCATAGACCTGGTGATCACGGAGATCCCTGCCGGAAAACTTGACAGTTACGATGAAGACCGCCTGGAAGCCGCCAAGAGGGAACTTCGCGAGGAAACGGGTTATACCGCATCAAACTGGAGGGATATCGGTCTTTATTATCCCGCACCGGCATACAGTGACGAAAAGATCACGATGTATCTTGCTACCGGTCTTACAAAGGGAAGCCGGGATCTTGATGAAGATGAGTTTTTAAATATCATCGAGATTCCCATCGAGGAGCTTGTTCGTGATATAGTATCGGGAAAGATCACCGACGGCAAGACTCAGGTGGCCGTATTAAAGGCATATGAGATCATCAGAAATGCATAATGCCTTTGTGTGCACGGAATGGAGGAATATATGAAATGGATCAAATTCAGGATAAAGACAATTTCGTCGGCTGAGGATATACTTATCAGCAATCTTTTCGACATTGGCCTTGAAGGTGCACAGATCGAAGACAACGTTCCGCTGACGGCACTTGAAAAAGAGCAGATGTTTGTGGATATACCTCTCGAGGTAAACAGCGACGATGATGTCGCATACATAAGCTGCTTTGTGGATGAAGCGGACTGTGAAGACGAAAACGAGATAGTTACGCGGATACAAGCCGTACTTGATGAAACACGCGAATATGCCGAGATAGGTGAGGGGACCGTTGAGGTATCCCGTACCGAAGATGTGGACTGGATCAATAACTGGAAACAGTATTTCAAGCAGTTTTACGTCGACGATCTTTTGGTAATACCGTCCTGGGAAGAGGTCAAGCCCGAGGATAAGGACCGTAAGATACTCCATATCGATCCGGGCACCGCTTTCGGAACAGGTATGCATGAGACCACACAGCTCTGCATAAGAGCGCTTTGGAAACACCTTACTCCCGAAACGGTACTTCTGGATGTCGGAACGGGATCGGGAATACTGTCCATAGTTTCTCTCATGTACGGAGCACACCACGCGGTCGGGACCGATCTCGATCCCTGTGCCGTTGATGCCTGCAGAGAAAATATGGAATCAAACGGGATAGATCCCGCTGATTTTGAAGTAATGATCGGCAATGTCATCGACGATCCCGAGATACAGGAAAAAGTCGGACATGACAAATACGACATTGTTGTCGCTAATATTCTTGCGGATGTACTTGTACCGCTGACGCCCGTTATAAAGGGAATGCTCAAAGACGGAGGATACTACATAACTTCAGGTATCATAAATACCAAGGAGCAGGAAGTAGCCGACTGTATAAAGGCATCGGGACTTACTGTAGAAAACATAGCTCATCAGGGCGAATGGGTCGGTATTACCGCCCGCAAATAGGGTATTTTCGAAGCAACGGAAACATAAGATAAGGATCGGAAATGGAAGTATATCTTGATAACAGCGCCACCACGAAAGTTTATCCCGAGGTGGCCGATCTTATTCATAAAATAATGCTTGAGGATTACGGAAATCCATCAAGCGTTCACATGATGGGAGTAAATGCCGAAAAGTATGTGCGTAAAGCGACCGAACAGGTTGCCTCGGCACTTAAGGCAAAGCCTTCGGAGATACTGTTTACATCGGGCGGAACGGAATCGGATAATCTGGCGCTTATCGGTGCCGCAACGGCTTTAAAACGTGCGGGCCGCCACATCATCACAACACGCATAGAGCATCCCGCTGTTTTGAACACCGTAAGATTTCTTGAATCGCAGGGATTTGAGATCGAATATCTTGGTGTTGACAAATACGGCGTGATCTCGCCTGATGAGTTGCGGGATAAACTTCGCGATGATACGATCCTAGTATCGATCATGCATACCAACAACGAAGTGGGATCGATCGAACCCATAGCCGAAGCCGGCGAGATCGTTAAAAAGAACAATCCCGCCACCGTATTCCATGTTGATGCGGTGCAGGGATTCGGTAAAGCCGAAATATATCCGCATAGGACAAACATCGATCTTTTGTCGATAAGCGGGCACAAGATACACGGCCCCAAGGGCATCGGAGTTTTGTATATCGGTGATAAGACAAGAGTCATACCGATATCTTACGGCGGTGGGCAGCAGCAAGGTCTCAGAAACGGCACGTTGAATACTCCCGGAATTGCGGGTATCGGACTTGCCGCCGAGATGATCACACACGATCTCAAGGCTTCAAGGGAAAGACTTTTTGAGCTTAAAGGTTTCTTTTTACAGGAAGTATCAAAGATAGACGGCGTCAGTGTAAACGGCTGTATGACGGGAAGTGACGGCAAATATGACGTCAGTGTCACTGCACCTCATATCATAAATATCTCGATCGATAAGGTGAGAAGCGAGGTAATGCTTCATGCACTTGAAGATAAGGGCATATACGTATCGGCGGGAAGCGCCTGTGCCTCGCATTCCAAAAAGGAATCGTCGACTCTTAAGGCGATGGGAGCCGATGCGGCAGCAATGGACGGAGCTTTAAGGCTCAGCATGTCTGAATTTACTACACGCGAAGAACTTGAATATACACTTGAAACATTAAAGGAGATCATTCCTTTTTATTCAAGATTTACGAGAAAATAACAGGGACAAAGAGTATGTTTTCATCATTTCTTATCAAATATGCCGAGATCGGCATCAAAGGAAAAAACAGGTATCTGTTTGAGGATGCGCTCATAAGACAGATCAAACACGCCATCAGTAAATGTGAGGGCTCGTTTAAAGTATCCAAGACTCCGGGAAGGATATTTTTGGACGCTGAGACCGAATTTGACTATGACGAGACAGTGGATAAACTTACCCATGTCTTCGGTATCTGGGGAGTATGCCCGGTCGTAAGGCTTGATATCATAAGCCCCGATGAGTTAAAAAAGGAGGTCGTTAAATATTTTGATGCGGTATATCCCGACAAAAACACGACTTTCAAAGTTTTCTCGCGCCGTTCCAACAAAAGCTATCCGCTTGATTCAATGGAACTCAATGCCGACCTCGGAGAAGCTCTTTTGGAAGCCTATGAATCCGAAGGTCTTAAGGTCGATGTTCACGATCCGAAGATCACACTTACCGTTGAAGTAAGAGATAAGATTTATATCTATTCCACCATCATTCCCGGTCCCGGCGGTATGCCGATCGGTACAAACGGCAAGGGAATGTTACTGCTGTCGGGCGGTATAGATTCTCCCGTAGCGGGCTATATGATCGCAAAGCGCGGTGTCATGATAGAGGCCGTTTATTTCCACGCCCCTCCTTATACAAGCGAGAGAGCCAAACAGAAAGTCATCGATCTGGCCAAAGAGATCTCGGCCTATACCGGACCGATCAACTTAAATGTCGTTAACTTTACCGATATACAGCTCTACATATACGAAAGCTGTCCTCACGACGAACTTACGATAATCATGCGAAGATATATGATGAGGATCGCGGAAAGCATTGCGGAAGAGACGGGCTGTCAGTGCCTTGTCACCGGTGAATCGATAGGGCAGGTCGCAAGTCAGACGACACAGTCGCTCACGGTCACCAACGAAGTGTGCAAAATGCCGGTATTCAGGCCGCTCATTGCTTTTGACAAAGAAGATATCGTAAACATCGCCAAAAAGATCGATACTTATGAGACGAGTATCCTTCCGTTTGAGGACTGCTGCACGATATTTGTGGCCAAGCATCCCGTTACCAAGCCGAATCTCGGTGTTATCAGAAAACACGAGGGAAGTCTGAGCGAAAAGATAGACCTTATGCTCTATGAAGCCATCTCGGGCAGAGAGATCATAAGAATTGAATAAAAAAAAGACCGAAAACTTTGTTTCGGTCCTTAAAGTACCTAAGGTTGAAGATATCTTGTTAATGGTTACACGGGCGCACGCATTTGCCTGCGCCCGAAATTGTTATTACTACTGGATCATGTAGGGCTTCAGTACTTCAAGAACCTCTGTAGCGTCGTCCTCGGCGTGAATGTTTAAGTCGATGGGCTTTGAAAGGTCAAGACTGAAGATACCCATGATCGACTTGGCATCGATTACGTATCTGCCAGATACAAGATCGAAATCATAGTCGAATTTGGTGATCTCGTTTACAAATGATTTAACTTTGTCGATGGAATTTAAAGAAATCTGTACTGTTTTCATGGTATACACCTCCTAAATTTGCTTTAAACTTCAACCTTCGCACTCATCATAAAGAAAACGGACAGTTTTGTCAATGATAAATAATTAACAAAAATAACGGAGAAACCGATGAAAACTGTGGCATTTCACAATCTGGGCTGTAAAGTTAATGACTACGAAACCGACATAATGCAACAATTATTCACGGAAAACGGTTTCCGAGTTGTCGGTTTTAACGAAAAAGCCGATGTTTACGTTGTAAATACATGTACGGTTACCAATATTGCCGACCGCAAAAGCCGGCAGATGTTACACCGTGCCAAAAAACTAAATCCCGACGCCGTAGTGATCGCGGTAGGCTGTTATGTGCAGACCGCAGGCGAAAAGGTACTTAAGGACGAGTCGATCGATATAGCGATCGGAAACAACAAAAAGTCCGAGATCATAAATATCTTAAACGAATATTTAAAGGATAACGGGCCGGATCCGCACGCCGGGATCATCGATATCAACAAAACATCGGAATATGAATCGATGTTTCTTACAGATACCGCCGAGCGTACACGTGCATATATCAAGATCCAGGACGGGTGCGATCAGTTCTGTTCATACTGTCTTATCCCCTATGCCCGCGGTAGAGCGAGAAGCCGTGATGAAGCGGATATACTTGAAGAGATAAAGGGACTTGCCGCCAAGGGATATCGTGAATTTGTGCTGACGGGCATCCATGTAAGCTCGTACGGTGTCGACAGGATAGTTAACGACGGTAAAAAAGCCGAATTTAACACAATGGGCCGCGAATGGACCAATGAATATCTGATCGGTCTTTTAAAAGCTATGGAAAGCATTGACGGAGTTGAGCGTATCCGCTTAAGTTCTCTTGAACCCAGGATCGTAACCGAGGAGTTTGCACGCAGAATATCAGAGATAGCCAAACTCTGTCCGCACTTTCATCTTTCCCTGCAAAGCGGAAGCAACGAGACACTTAAGCGTATGAACCGTCACTATACGGCGGACGAATATTTAAGGGGAGTCGAACTGTTAAGAAAGTACTTTGACGATCCCGCGATCACGACCGACATAATAGTCGGTTTCCCGGGAGAGAGCGATCGGGACTTTAAAGAAAGTTTTGAATTTGCCCGTAAGGTTTCTTTTTACGAAATGCATATATTTAAATATTCCAAAAGAAACGGTACGGCGGCCGCCAAAATGCCCGATCAGGTAGCGGACGGGGTCAAGGAAGAGCGCAGTCACATAATGATCGGCTTACGGGATGAACTGTCGCGTGAATTCAGAAGATCATACATAGGGAAAGTAAGGCCTGTTCTTTTTGAAGAAGAGCTGAAGGTCGGACGGGAAACTTTCATGGTAGGATTTACGCCCGAGTACATCAAAGTCGCAACACCCTTAAGAGACGCGGCAAAAAACGGGATATACGAGGTTACGATCGAAGATTTTCTTGATGACGAAGTAATGAAGGGAACCGTGGTCTGAGCAGGTAGGGCAGTTTACAGGGCAGTAAAACCGTATTAACAGGATATTCATAAAATTATAATGTGTTTAGACTTGAAAAAATAGGCAAATCGGACGATACTGTTAGAGAAGGTATCATATTTGCAACTCGATGAAAGGATAGCAAAGTGTCGCATCCTTTCAAAAGGCATGAAAGGATAAGGTGAAAAGTCTAAGCTTTTCACGCGACGCAAGGCGTCGCATCCTTTCAAAAAACATGAAAGGATAAGTTATGGCAGAGTTAGGAGCAACACAGGTTTTAAAGGTAGTTCAGGAAAAGCCCATGAGCGTTGAGGACATTCTTGAAATAGTTTATAAAGCCAACAAAGAAAAGGGTTACGATGCGGTCAATCAGATCACGGGATATCTTGTATCCGATGACCCGACATATATAACTTCCTACAATGACGCAAGAAAACTTGTGAGACGTCTTGAAAGAGATGAGATCATCGAAGAGCTTATAGCTTCATACGTCAAGCAAAAAGGCTGGGAATGATCCCGGGTATTATTTGAAAAGCGGGGTTTGGTATGCGTATAATGGCGCTTGATCTCGGATCGAAAACTGTAGGGGTTGCGATAAGCGACCCTTTACTTTTAACTGCGCAGGGCATCGAGATAATAAGACGCAAAGAAGAAAACAAATTAAGACAGACGCTTGCAAGGATCGAGGAACTCATATCCGAATATGAGGTTACTAAGATCGTGCTGGGACTCCCGCTCAACATGGATGACAGCGAGGGAGAGCGTGCGGTAACATCACGCGAGTTCAAGGATAAGATCGAACGCCGTACCGGGATACCGGTCACAATGTGGGACGAAAGGCTTACGACGGTCGAAGCCGATGAGATCATGAACGAAGCCCGGATCAGGGGAAAAGACCGGAAGGAGTATGTTGACATGATCGCCGCCCAGATAATACTTGAGGATTACTTAAACAGCATGAAAAAGGGCGGCTGAAGCGGATAACCGTTTAAAACATTGTAAAACTAAGAACCGCTGAATGCAGCGCAAAACGGAGACGGTATAACATGGAAAAGATTGCTTTTACAGGCGCGGAAGGCGACACAATAGAATTTTACGTACTTGAAAAAACCACCCTTGGGGGTGTTGATTATATGCTCGTGACCGAGGGCGAGAGCGAAGACGGCGAGGCATATGTTCTTAAGGATCTGTCGAAGACTCAGGATACGGAAGGGGTTTATGAGATCGTATCGGATGAGACGGAACTTAAGGCTGTCGGCCAGGTCTTTGCAAGCCTTCTTGAGGATATCGATCTGATAGGATAGCACGGGCTTTTGGTAAGGAGAACAGAAAGTTTTGAAAAAAGAAAACGTTAAAACCGCCGACGGTCTTAAGATAATCCCTTTGGGAGGTCTTGAGCAGATCGGCATGAACATTACTGCCTTTGAATACGGAGACAGTATTATTGTGGTGGATTGCGGTCTGGCATTTCCCGAGGGCGACATGCTGGGAATTGACCTCGTTATCCCCGATGTAACATATCTCAAAGAAAATATAGACAAAGTCAAGGGTTTTGTGATCACTCACGGACACGAAGATCATATAGGAGGTCTTCCTTATGTATTAAGGGAAGTGAACGTCCCGATATATGCCACCAAGCTTACGATGGGCATAATCGAAAAGAAACTGTCCGAAACCGAGGATATCTTAAAGAAGGTCCGCAGAAAAGTCATTAAATTTGGCCAGTCCGTGAACCTCGGCGATTTCAGGGTCGAATTTATAAAGACCAATCATTCCATAGTGGATGCGGCTGCACTGGCTATTTTCTCACCTGCCGGCATCGTGGTACATACGGGTGATTTTAAGGTTGACTATACTCCGGTCTACGGTGATTCGATCGATCTTGACAGATTCGCGGAACTTGGCAAAAAAGGCGTGCTTGCCCTTATGTGTGATTCCACAAATGCGGAGCGCCCGGGTTATTCGCCTTCCGAAAGAACGCTTGAGCATACATTTGATACGATATTCGGTGAACACAGAAATACACGTATCATCATAGCAACGTTTGCATCCAATGTTGACAGAGTTCAGACGATCATCAATGCGGCATGCAAATTTGACCGTAAAGTCGCGGTCGAAGGACGCAGCATGGTGAGCACCATGGATATCGCAAGCGAGTTAAACCGTTTAAGCATTCCCGACAATACGCTTGTAAGCATAGATGAGATCAAAAACTATCCTGCGGAAAAGACGGTCATAATCACAACCGGTTCGCAGGGTGAGAGCATGGCGGCACTTTCGAGAATGGCTGCGGGAACGCACCGTAAAGTAACCGTCGGCGCCGGGGATACCGTGATCTTTTCATCAAATCCCATACCCGGCAACGAAAAAGCGGTTACCAAGATAATAAATGAGCTTCTTTTTAAGGGTGCCGATGTCATATTCCAGGATGCTCATGTATCGGGACACGCCTGCCAGGAGGAGATCAAGCTCATTTATTCGCTTGTTCATCCCAAGTACAGCATTCCCGTTCACGGCGAATACAAGCACCTTACCGCACAGGCCAGGATCGCCCATGAACTGGGTATACCCAAAGAAAACATTTTCATTTTGCGTTCAGGTGATATACTTAATATATCCGAAGATCATGCCGAAATTACCGGTCATGTCGCTGCGGGCGGACTGTATGTTGACGGACTCGGCGTCGGTGATATAGGCAATTCTGTCATCAAGGACAGACAGCGTTTATCCGAAGACGGAATAGTCGTTGCCACTATGGTGGTGGACAGTTATTCGGGTTCTTTACTTGCAGGTCCCGAGATCAACACGCGGGGTGTTGTTTTTGTCAAAGAGTCCGAAGAACTTCTTGATGAGGCCACCAGGATACTTACCGAATCGGTAACGGCTTTGTACGACCGGGGTGAAGCCGACTGGGGCAGGATCAAGGGGGTATGCAGGGATGTTCTTTCCGATTTCTTTTGGAAGAAATATAAAAGACGTCCCATGATACTGGCGATAATAATGGATGTGTAACGTCTAAAATATTTTTTTTGATGCGAGGACAGCGATGACAGACTTATCGAATCTGACCACGAACGTTATCAATGTGATAAAAGAAACCGACGAGTACATGGAATATCGTGACAGTTTAAGGGCGATACGAAGCGACCCCGCCCTGTACGCCCGTGTCAACGAGATGCGTGAAAAGAACTTCGAGATACATCAGAGCAATTCCGACAGCGAAGAGCTTATGGACCTGATGGATGCGTTGACTAATGAATACGAAGATGTTATAACCAATGAGTCGGTAGGCCGTTTTCTGGAGGCCGAAGCCGATATTTGCAAACTGTTTCAGGATTTTTATTATAAAGTCACGGAAGGACTGGATTTTGACTGATGAAAGCCAAACAGATACAGGAGATCGTTACCACGATATTGTCTGCCGTTATCAAGATACTGATCGTGGTATGGCTTGCCAATTTCATATATACCAAGGCGATCGAAGCGTATGATTTCGGATACCGCGTGTTTACCGAACCTGCCGTGTCGCCCGCTCCGGGACGCGATGTAACATTTGCGCTTACCGAAGGAAAAACGGGTAAGGCACTTGCGGAATCTTTGTACGAAAAAGGACTTGTGAGAGACGAAAAGCTTGCTTTTGCCCAGATCATGGCATCGGAATACCGCGAATCGCTGACACCCGGTGTATATGAGCTCAATACATCCATGACGCTTGAAGAGATGATGGCTGTCATGGGCGGCGAAGTCGAGGAAGAAACGGAAGAGGACGAGGAAGAATAAATGATAATCGACGAGAGTATGGCGGTCTTTATCAATTCCTTCGCCACGCCCAACTCTGAATTTTTGGAACAACTTGAAAGTTTTTCAATAAAAACCAATGTGCCCATAGTCAGAAAGGAAATGCAGACGCTTATCAAGTTTCTGTTAGCGGTAGCAAAACCGCAGAACATCCTCGAAGTCGGAACGGCCATTGGTTTTTCGGCTGTTTTAATGGCTGAAAACACGTCTTCGGAATGCAGGATAACAACGATTGAAAACTACGAAAAACGTATTCCGCTTGCAAAAGAAAACTTTGAAAGATCCGGATACGGCGATCGCATAACCCTTCTGGAAGGCGATGCGACGGATGTGCTTAAAACTCTTGACGGACCGTACGACTTTATATTCATGGACGCCGCAAAGGGACAGTATATCAACTTTCTCCCCGATGTGATGAGGCTTCTTAAACCCGGAGCAATGCTTCTTTCGGACAATGTCATGCAGGACGGTGACATACTTAAGTCCCGCTATGCGCTTGAACGGAGAAACCGCACGATCCATACCAGGATGCGTGATTATCTTTATGAACTCACCCACAACGACGCTCTTACGACGGTGATCTTACCGGTTGGAGACGGCGTTACTGTAAGCCTTAGGAATCAGTAATTTGCGTATTATGAATTATTTAGGATCCTGACCATGAAAAAACCTGAACTTCTGGTGCCTGCGGGCAATCTCAATGTACTTAAAACAGCGATAACATACGGAGCCGATGCGGTCTTTGTGGGCGGTGAAGCTTACGGACTCAGGGCAAAAGCCGACAATTTTACCGTCGAAGAACTTAAAGAAGGCATAGAGTATGCCCATTCCCACGGTGTAAAAGTACATGTTACCGCAAATATACTTGCTCATAACAAAGATCTTATCGATGCGGACGATTATTTCAAAACGCTGAAAAGCCTCGGACCGGATGCGCTTATCATCGCAGATCCGGGTATGTTTGAACGTGCCCGCCGCATCTGTCCCGAGATCGACATCCATATATCCACACAGGCCAACAACACCAATTACGATACATTCAATTTCTGGCATAAACTCGGCGCGAAGCGAGTGGTTGCGGCAAGAGAACTGTCGCTTGACGAGATAAAGGAGATACGCGCCAATATCCCCGACGATCTTGAGATAGAGTGTTTTATTCACGGAGCAATGTGCATCTCGTATTCCGGAAGGTGTTTACTTTCCAATTATTTTACCGGTCGCGACGCCAATCAGGGAGCGTGCACTCATCCCTGCCGCTGGAAATATGCGGTTGTCGAGGAAAAGCGTCCCGGAGTTTATCTTCCCGTATACGAAAATGAGCGCGGAACATATTTATTTAACTCAAAAGATCTGTGCATGATCGAGCATATTCCCGAACTCATCGACGCCGGCATCGACAGTTTCAAGATCGAGGGCCGCATGAAGACGGCACTTTATGTTGCTACCGTTGCAAGAACTTACAGAAAAGCCATCGATGATTTCTTAAGATCGCCCGACGAATATACGAAAAATCTTGACTGGTATCGAGAAGAGATCGCAAAGTGCACATATCGTAATTTTTCAACCGGTTTCTTTTTCGGAAAACCCGATACGGAAAGCCAGGTGTACGACAATAACACCTACATCAGCGAATACATATATATCGGCACAGTAGAGTGCGATGACAGTGATGACGGATATGTCATATTTGAGCAAAAGAACAAGTTTCTTAAAGGCGAAGAGATCGAGATCATGAAGCCCTCGGGTGAAAACATATTCGTGACCGTAGAAGATATCAAAAACGATGAAGGTCTTCATCAGGACAGTGCTCCTCATGCACGACAGAGACTTCATGTTAAATTTTCACAAAAACCCGACCCCAATGATATCCTACGAAGAAAAAACAATGAAAATTAACGCAAGCGTTGATTTTTTATTGACCGTGCCTCAGTAATTAGAGTAAAATCCGTAAGAAAGATAAAAGTGTTTTTTTCGGAGAAAAGACAATGTCAAAAGCGGTAAATGTTGAAGATATTTTTGCCAAAAATGTATTTACCATAGGCAAGATGAAGGAATACCTCCCCAAAGAAGTCTTTGACGAGGTTATGACCATCAGAAGTCAGGGCGGAGAGCTGCCTCTTCATACAGCCGACGTTGTGGCAAATGCCATGAAGGACTGGGCTGTTGAAAACGGCGCGACTCATTTTACGCACTGGTTTCAGCCGCTTACAGGTGTAACTGCCGAAAAGCACGATGCATTCATAAAGCACCCCGACGAAGAGGGCAGATGTCTTCTTGAGTTTTCGGGTAAAGAGCTTATAAAAGGCGAATCGGATGCTTCGAGTTTCCCGTCGGGAGGCTTAAGAGCCACATTCGAAGCCAGAGGTTATACTGCGTGGGATATGACTTCTCCCGCATTCTTAAAAGAAGATGCCATAGGTATCATTTTGTGTATCCCTACGGCATTCTGTTCATACAAAGGCGAAGCGCTTGATATGAAGACGCCTCTCCTTCGTTCGATGGAAGCCATCAATACACAGTCATTAAGACTCTTAAGATTATTCGGCAATACAACATCCACAAAAGTAACACCTTCGGTAGGTCCCGAGCAGGAATATTTCCTGGTCGACAGAAACAAATATCTTAAGCGTGAAGATCTTATCTTTGCGGGCCGTACGCTTTTCGGTGCTCCCGCGCCCAAAGGACAGGAACTTGACGACCATTATTACGGCAATATTCAGGAACGTATCGGCGGATTTATGCACGATCTTAACATTGAACTGTGGAAGCTCGGTGTAACGGCCAAGACACAGCACAATGAAGTCGCACCCGCCCAGCACGAACTGGCTCCCATATATGAGACTGCCAATGTGGCAATGGATCACAACCAGCTTGTGATGGAGATCATGAAAAAGGTTGCCACCCGTCACGATCTGGCATGCCTTCTCCATGAAAAACCCTTCGCCGGAGTCAACGGTTCGGGTAAGCACAACAACTGGTCACTCAATACCGATGACGGAATAAACCTTCTGGATCCCGGCGATTCACCTAACGGAAACCTTCAGTTCCTGCTGGTACTTTCGTGTATCGTAAAAGCGGTCGATGTTCATGCGGATCTGTTAAGACAGAGTGCGTCATGTGTCGGTAACGATCTCAGACTTGGCGGAAGCGAGGCTCCTCCGGCTGTTATTTCCGTATTTTTGGGAGAACAGCTCGAAGATATCGTTCGTCAGATAATCGAGTTCGGTGAGGCCAGCAATTTAAAAGAAAACCTTACCATCCGCACCGGTGTATCGGCTCTTCCCGATTTTGAGATCGATGCAACGGACCGTAACCGTACGTCTCCGTTTGCTTTTACCGGAAATAAATTTGAATTCAGAACGGTCGGAAGCTCCGATTCGATAGGAAGTCCCAATATCACCATCAATACGATAGTTGCCGAGGCATTCAGCGAAGCTTGTGATATAATAGAGTCTGCCGAGGACAAAAAGAGCGCAATCCACGATGTGATAACCGATAACTTTACCGCACATCAGCGCGTTATCTTCAGCGGTGACGGTTATTCGGAAGGATGGAGAAAAGAAGCCGCAAGACGCGGACTTCCCTGCCTTGAATCGATGGTCGATGCCATCGATACGCTGAATGACGAAAAGACAGCAAGGCTTTTTGAGAAATTCTCGATATTTACAAAAGCAGAGCTTGGATCCAGAGCCGAAATACTGTATGAGACATATGTAAAGACCATCAATATCGAAGCCAATACGATGATCGATATCGTATCACGCCAGATAATCCCGGCAGTTTCGGGATATTCGGGAAGGCTTGCCGATACGGTCAACAATATGCTTCAGGCGGGTGTAAAGCCCATGGTGCAGATGGGACTTTTGAATGACGTCAACACTCAGCTTACGGAAGTTGACGAAGCACTCGTAAAGCTTAAGTTCTTACTTGAAAATGTCTCTGAGATCGGGGATATCAAGGAAAAGGCTTATTTCTTCAAGGATAATATCATTCCCGCAATGGCCAAATTAAGAAAGCCCGTTGACAATCTTGAGACGATCGTCGACAAACGAACATGGCCTTTACCTTCATATGCGGATCTTATGTTTGAAGTGTAATGAGTTATCGGTATAATATAGTGTAATAAACATGATATGATATGCATGTTATTATAATAAAAAAACATAAGGAGGATTATTGTAATGTCATTGGTTACAACAACCGAAATGTTCAAGAAAGCTTATGACGGCGGCTATGCCGTAGGTGCTTTCAACGTAAACAACATGGAGATCGTTCAGGGTATCACGGAAGCAGCAGGCGAATTAAAGAGCCCCGTTATACTTCAGGTTTCCAAGGGTGCCCGCGCTTATGCGAACCACACATATCTTGTTAAACTCGTAGAGGCAGCAGTTATCGAGAATCCCGATATCCCGATCGCCCTTCACTTAGATCACGGTGATACATTCGAACTTTGTAAGTCATGTATCGACGGCGGTTTCACTTCAGTCATGATCGATGCTTCTTCAAAGTCATTTGAAGAGAACATCGCTCTTACCAAGCAGGTAGTTGAGTATGCTCACGACAAGGGCGTTGTTGTTGAAGCAGAACTCGGTACTCTTGCAGGTATCGAAGACGAAGTAGTAGTAGAAGCAGGTCACGAGAGCTACACCAGACCCGAAGAAGTTGAAGAGTTCGTATCACGTACGGGATGTGACTCTCTTGCAATCGCGATCGGAACATCTCACGGTGCTTACAAGTTCACGGCTGCTCAGTGCACCAGAAACGCTGACGGCATCCTTGTTCCCCCTCCGCTTCGTTTCGACGTACTTGAGGAGTGCATCAAGAGACTTCCAGGATTCCCGATCGTTCTTCACGGTTCATCATCGGTTCCTCAGGAATTCGTTAAGATGGTTAACCAGTACGGCGGTAACATGCCCGACGCTGTAGGTATTCCCGAAGAGCAGCTTCGTAAGGCAGCTACCCTTGCTGTATGTAAGATCAATATCGACCCCGATA
>JAEEGL011666098.1_pt1 | contig 17269 bp, 11 predicted proteins | sample 9134231 | NCBI WGS metagenome assembly JAEEGL01 (sample SAMN16246548, study PRJNA631951) | gut metagenome | biome: gut microbiome; feature: rumen; material: fiber-attached | host: Bos | place: Iran: Karaj | collected 2018-10
CCTTCCGTATCCCGCCGGAGTCGACAAGGATAAGAACGACTTCCTGGTAGCTCATATGTTTGCCGCGGCGACCGCCGAGCATCCCGCCGGATACATCGAGTACCTCAAGCCCGAAAAGACGGCCGAAGGACTCAAGGTCACCGTTTACAGCGTATCGCCCTTCGCGGTTATATGGACCAGCAACGAACAGCAGCAGACCACTCCGGTAACCGGTGACGGCACCGTCTGGTTCGCTCTGCTTGCCGTTATCTCCCTCGGCGGAGCCGTGATCGGCGTCCGCAAGGCAGGTAAAAAGGACTGAAGCGACTGATACGCAAATCAATGCGTGAATAAAACGTCCCGCGCCCGGCGGACCGCGAAAGCGGACCGCCGGGCGCGGGATTTTATGAAAAGGTTTTCACCTGTTTTCTTTTGTACGGGTCTGCGTTTTGTATCTGAACCTGTCGAACCGCGTGACGCCGATTCCACGGAGGATCCTCTCCGAATTATCTCTGTCTTCGTCGGAGTTATAGCCGGGGATCAGCGGCAGGCGTACAGTGATCCGGTCGCTCCCGGCAGCGGACAGCAGCGTTCCGATATTCGAAAGGACCTTCCGCACGTCGCCGCTGGTATATCTACTATATATATCGGAAGACAAATCCTTCACGTCGACGAAAAAATGGTCGATGCAACCGGCGGCGGTCTTCACGCATTTCTCCGGCACGTAAAGGGAAGTTTCCGCGTAGATCCTCCATTCGGACGGAACCGTTTCACGAAACCGCCTGATGAATCCGGCGTGCAGAAGCGGCTCTCCGCCTCCGAAGGTCACGCCTCCGTTCGTGGCTCTGAAATACAGATCGTCGCGCTTTACAAGCTCATACAGCTCGACGGGTGTGACGAAAGTCACCTTTTCCCCGGCTTCACGGCACTCCGGGTTTATGCAGTACCTGCACGCCAGCGGGCAGCCGTGCGCTCCGACGAGCGTCGTGACGCCCCAGCCGTCGGTCGCCATCCGCAACCGGTTGAAGCGCCACAGCGGAAACAGAAGATCGTTCTTTTCCGCCATCGGGACGGCATTCACTCTTTTGCGGGATCATCCTCACCGACCGGACCGGTTACGATCTCGGCGTCGGGAGGAAGAAGGATACCCGCGGTGGGCAATATCTCGTCGGGGGATTCGATCGCCGATTCGTCGGGCTCCGGGATCTCTCCGGGAAGATCCACGTCCCCGTCTTCATCGGGTTTCGGGGCAATCTCTCCCGCAGTTGCGGTAACCTCGTCTGTGTCTTCGTCGGTAATGACCAGCGCGGGAAGAGTGCTCCCCCCGCCGTAAGAAGGAGCGACAAGATCTCCGTCGATCATCGTCGTTCCGGGAACCGAGCATCCGCTGACGCTGAGGGCGATTCCCGCGGCGACGCCGGCCACGGCGATGCGCTTGCCGAGCTTTTTGCGTTCTTCGAGCTTGCGCTCCAGCTCGCGGACCTCGGCTTCGCATTTGGGGCAAGTCCCGGCGCAGTCGCCCTTGTGAGGGCATTCCTCGACGATCCATTCGATATCGTTCGATTCGGCTATCTGTGCGCGGATCTGCTTCAGAATCCGGCATTTTTCCTTTCCGTGGTATTTCATCTTCAATCTCCTGTTTGTTTCCGGAGAGAGGCCGCAAACGTCTCTCTGAACTTTTCATCCGCCGCGACGCCGGCGCTGTAAAGCGCTTCGACGGCGCACCCGTATACAGGCGGCATGCCCGATTCGGCAAAAGTCGTATCTGCGGGTGATTTTTTCTTTACCGCTTCGGCGTATTCGGGGTAGTTTGAGAAAACACCGCCGTTGAGCACAACTGTCAACGGCTTCCCTTCCCTGCGCCGCGCGGTCGAAACCAATTCGGCAAGATCCGACGAGCAGCTGTCGAATATCTTTTCGGCAGCGGCGTCTCCGCGGCGCCTCGCCTCGAAAACGCATCCGGCAAACGACGCGACGTAAGGCCGTCCGAGCGCGTACATCCTGTCGTACTCCTCGAAGACACGCCTTCCGGTCTTTTTTTCGATTATTCCGGTCAGCAGAGTCCCGCCGTCACGACCGTCGAAGGCGCGCAGGGCGGCGCGAAAGGCAAGTCTGCCGAGCACGAATCCGCTTCCGCAGCTGTCTATGAAATGTCCCCAGCCGCCGACGCGGTAGAATGACTCTCCGTGTCTGACGTAAAGGGACGAACCCGTCCCGCATATCATCGACGCTCCGTCGGCGTGGCCGAGGACCGACGAGATCAGGCAGAGTCCGTCGGGCTCGACCCGAAGCATTCCGGTCCCGGGGACGGTTTTAAGATGATCGTAAACCGCCGGCGAGTAGTGCTCCACCGTCGCCACCGAACAGTAGGTCGCCGCGACGGCGCCGGGAGCGTCGGAAATGATATCCGACAGGGTCTTCTTATAATGCGACAGGCATTCGTCAAACGGCGCGTCAACAGGGGTAATGCCCTTCGTTCGCCGCTCCGAAAAAATCCTGCCCGAGCGGTCGAATATGACCGCCTCGGATTTCGTTCCGCCTATATCGACGGCGCAGAAAAACTTTCCGGTCAAAGCAGGAACACGCCCTTTTCCTCGCAAAGGCGCCGTACGTCTTCCGGCCAGCAGGACGCCTGTACTTCCCCGATGTGCGCCTTCCGCAGGAAGAACATGCACATGCGGGACTGTCCGATTCCTCCTCCGACGGTATAGGGCAGTTTTCCTTCGAGCAGCGCTTTATGGAAGGGCAGCTCCGCCCTTTCGGGACAGCCGGCAACAGCCAGCTGACGAAGGAGCGCGTCTTCATCGACGCGTATACCCATGCTGGACAGCTCGAGAGGCATGTCGAGTATCGGATAGTATACTATCAGGTCTCCGTTCAGCGACCAGTCGTCGTAGTCGGGAGCCCGTCCGTCGTGCGGCGTGCCCGAGCGGAGCTTCGCCCCTATCTGTTCGAGAAAGACCGCTCCGTATTTCTTCGACGCCTCGTATTCCCTTTCCTTCGGCGAAAGGCCCGGATATTCGTCCTCAAGCTCCTGGCTGCGGACGAAGGTGATGCTCTCGGGCAGCAGATGACCTATGAAATTGTAGTCGTCGGCAATATAGTTTTCCGTCTGACGAAGCGCGTCGTAAATATAGTTGACCGTACGGTGCAGATAGTCGCGTGTGCGGTCCTCTTTATTTATTATTTTTTCCCAGTCCCACTGGTCGACGAAAACCGAATGGACGTTGTCGGTGTCCTCGTCCCGCCGGATCGCGTTCATATCGGTGTAAAGTCCCTCTCCGACGGCAAAGCGGTATCTTCCGAGCGCCATTCTCTTCCACTTCGCGAGAGACTGGACTATCTCAAAGTAACTGCCCGGAACGCACTTCATATCGAAGCCGACCGGCCGCTCCCAGCCGTTCAGATTGTCGTTGAGACCGCTCTCTCTGTCGACGAACAGAGGTGCCGAAACGCGGCGCAGGTTTAGCTGATTGGCAAGATCGGTCTGAAAGAATTCCTTTATCTTTTTGATTGCTATCTGGGTCTGACGGGCGGTGAGGGTCGACCGGTAGCCGTCGGGAATGATCGTTTTCATATTATACTCCGAGCATAAAATCGGGGCTGTCCGGAAACCGGACAGCCCCCGGAAAGTATTCAGTCTTTATCGGGAATTATGAGACCGTAGTCTCCGTCTTTCCTTGAATAGACCACGCAGACGAGTCCGTTCTCGGCGTCCTCGAACATATAGAAGCTGTGACCCAGGAGATTCATCTGGAGGATCGCTTCCTCGACCGTCATCGGAGTGAGCTTGAAGCTCTTCGTTCTGACGATCTTTTCGCTGGGCTCGGACAGTTCGTCCTCTGCGCGCGATAATTCGAAAGCGTTTTTCCCGAGTCTCTTCTCGAGTCTCGTCTTGTTCTTCCTGATCTGCCTGTCGATGGTATCGACGGCCTTGTCGAGGGCGTTGCGGAAGGTTTCGTCACTTGTCTCGCACCTGAAGATGGTGTTTGAAGCCATTATCGTGATCTCGATGTTCTCGCGGTTGCGTTTGCGGCTGAAGGTCAGCTTCGCGGACTCTTCCTTGGAAAAGTACCGGTCCAGCTTGGCGAGCTTCTTTTCCGCCAGGACTTTCAGGTCATCGGGGACCGTCATCTGTCTGCCTACAACTGTGATTTTCATGACTGTACCTCTTTCCGCGGGCGTTATTTCACCCGCTGATAATAGTATACCATAAAAGTCTGAAGGTTGCAAGAAGAAAGTGTGAATTGCTCAGGAGATATCCCGGAAATCCCACACGCCGTTCGCTCCGACGCCGATCCTCGAGCGTCCTGACAGTGCGACTTCTCCGGTGGACAGGTTCCTCGCCCACGCGCTCTCAACGGTGAAATCACCCTCGAGAGCCGCACGGATGATATATGATACCGAGACGCTGAATTCGTACTCCAGGCATTCCTGCCCTTCCAGAATACAATCCGACGGCGCGCTCACCCTTAAAATTCCTCTTACGTTCTGCCCCGTCGTGTTCCTGAAGATCACCGAGGAACCGGTGTCGGTAAGAGAGACAAACCGCGCGCCGGACGGAATAAGATCGTATAATTCGTATACCTCGCTGAGCCTCGACGATTTTCCGGTAAGCGTCAGCGTCACCCGGCAGAAACCGTCGTCCCTCGCCTCGAACGTCTTGTTCAGACCGAATCTGTCGCTTTCCTTCTCGCCGGCTTCCTCGAGGGAACCGCGGTAGTTCACACGAATTTCGGCGTTTTCGGGAAGCACGAGTTCAAGCCGTTCAAAATCGCCGCGCGAAAGTGTGAACGTGAACGATTCGCCCGGAGAAAGCGTGATCTTTTCGTATCTGTCACCGATCCTGTATTCAAATGAAGTCTCTTCAGAAAACTCGGCGGGATTGAAGAATTCCAGATAGGCGGAAAGCCCAAGCACCGGAGACTCGAACAGGGTCCCGTTTTCGACGAGCCAGCGAGCCAGCTTTGACGAGTCGTTTCTTTCGATCTTCGTCGATACCGTCAGGGCGAGCGACGTCAGTCTGACTCTTTCGGAAATATCAAGACCCGCGCCGAATCCGAGCGTGCCGTATTCGACGTTTTCGGCCGACGACGACGAACGCACCGCGGAATAAAGACTGCGCGCACTCTCATAATCTCCCGCCGAGCTGAATGCGAGCGCCAGCCAGAGTTTTGCCTCGTCGGAATAGCCGTCGGCGCCCGATGCTATCGAGAAGAGTGTGTCGAGCACGGGATCGCCTAAATAAGCGAGGATCGACACCGACTGACAGAGTATTTCCGGAGATTCGACGACGCGGGATGAAACCGTCGCGCGGCTGTTATCGATTATCCTGTTGATCAGATTGAAGTCGGTCACGAGCCCCAGATTCACCAGGGAGGCGGTAAGCGCCGGATCTCCCTCCGAATACGAAAGCAGCTTGAACTGTCCGTAGCCGTAATTATACCGCTTGAAAATCTCGTTCGAAATGAGCTTGCATCTCTCCCGGCTGTCGGTTCCGTAAAGCATATCCGACGCGGTCAGCGCGGCGATCAACGCGGCATATTCGTCCGTTCTTTCGCTGTTTGCTGAATAAAGGATCGATTTTGCGACCCTTTCGTACAGGCGGTATTCGTCCGACGTCGCGGAAACAGTCAGCGTGACCGGATAATATGCGGGGCTGAGATTTTTCAGCTCTTCCGGTGTTACGGTGCGGCAGATATTCGCGGAGGAGGCGCTTTTTATCACCGTCAGTTCATACTCGCAGGCGTCCCGGTACTGCCCGCATACAGCGTAAACGGTCAGCTTGTATCTTCCCTCTTCGACGCCGTCGAAACGAATCCACGCTTTTTCCCTGCAGTCGGCGGTGACTTCGAGCATCACGGGATCCGAACCGCCTTCCCCGACGAGATACGCCCTGTAGCAGACGTCTCCTTCGGCTTCGGTCCCGTAAGAGCGCAGTCCCGCGGCGACCGAATCGCCTTCGACGTATTCGGAACAGCAGTCAAGGTCGACGAAGAAGGGCAGCGTGCAGATCGTATCCGAGACGGCAACCCCGGTCCTTATCTTCGCCGGCGTCCTCCCGTCGAGATCAAGAGCGATAGCCGTGATCCTCCACGACGTGATATTGTCAGGCACCGTGAATATCAGTATTCCTTTCCCTTCGGCATCGGTCTTTATGACGGAATAAACCGGATTGTCGGCAAAGTTTTTTCTGACGCGGATTCCCTCGAGTGAGCCGTATCCCTGCCAGTCGCCGGTATACGGATCGGAAGCACCGCCGCCCCCTCCCTTCGGGATACTGTCGATGTACCCGTAATGAAGATAATAATTTCGGCCATCAACCGTTTTGATTCTCCGGTTTTCCACGAGACGCTCGCTATACCGGTAATCGATGCGATAGGGCACCCAGAAATCCAGCGGATCGACCGTCTGTTCTTTGATTGCAAAGCAGGCCTCGTCCACTATGCTGACGACCACCGTTCCTTCGCCGAGTCCGGGAACGCTTATTTCTACCGTTGCGACGTCGCCCGGCCTGTACTGACTTTTATCGGCACTGATCACCGGATTGAGCACATTGCTTTGCTTGTCGAATTGCAATTTTTTCGACGTCGACTCGAACCTGCCGGTTTCCGTGTTGTAAATCACGGCGCCTACAGTGCCGCCGATGCAGTCCTCAGTAAATTCGAAGGATATTGCCCAAGAAAGCGCGGTCCCGTTGATTCGCGCTCCGGCAGCGTAAAACAACGCGTTTGCGGCAGCGCCGCCGAAATACGCCCTTGCCGTGACGGTGTCTCCGATATTATAAACGTCGGAGTTCAGAATTATCTCGGGGGTGAAGTTTCCGGTCTCGTTCTGACCGCTCCGGGCGTACCTAGTTTCGAAGTATCCTTCCGGCCGGAGCGTGCAGTTGCAGGTGTAAGTATATTTGTTAACCCGCTTTATTCCCAGAGAGGAGATCGAATAATACGAACTGTAATCGGTAAACGTAACGACGTATTCGTATCTTTCGTACGGATCGTCGGATTTCTTAAGCGGCAGGACCGCCTTTCCGTCGACAAAGCCGACCTTCTGATTCTGTTTTACCGTCGCGGTCTTTGTGCTGTATTTCCAGGTTACCGACGTTTTCTTGGTGTTCGGATTATAGTTCGTCACCTTTTCTCTCACAACGGTTTTTCTGACAAGATCGTAGTAAAGGAACTGGCCCGACTCTTTGACCGGTTCCCCGGTCGTCAGCGAGTCGAAGTTTCCCGTCGGCACGCCGTTGAAGGAATCTATCGCCGAAAGATCGCGCTCGTTCAGCAGAAAGACGATCCCTTCGTCGGTCGCTTCTCTTTTCAGAACGTATTTCGAGTGGAAAAGCGGGACGGAAGCGGTCGCCGTCAGCTTCTGCAGTTCGGTTCCGGTGAGTTCGGCGTCTACCGTCAGCGTAACCGCATCGGTGGAATTAACCTCCGTCTTCGTTCCCTCGATCCTGAACGATATCTTTATTTCACCGTATTCGTCGGTTGTGGCGGTTCCGGAGACTCCCGTGTGATTCGAGCTGTAAGAAAACTCCAGTCCCCCGACCGGAGTCCCGTCGAAGAAAGACGCTTTCAGAGTTGCGTTTACCGTGTCTCCCATCGAATAATAAGGACGGTCGAAAGTGATCGAAGCGGTGATTTTCGGCTTCGCTTCACCGGTGAAAGAAATCATTTTCCCTATTATGAGCGTGCCGTTTTTGTCGGACAGACGCAAGAACAGGGAGTCGTATGCGAAGTTTTCTATCGAAAGACTGCCGCGGAAAAATCCGTTCTCATCCACGTCAACCTTTGTTTCAACAGAAGAGAAAGCGGTCGTAAGCAGGAGGTACTCCGGAATTTCACCGCCGCTCTCCTCGACGACAAATCCGCTGAAGTTGACGGTGTCGGTCGAAAAATACGTTTCCCGGTCGGTATACAGCGAACACAGATACCTTGCGAAATTCTCGCTTTGCTTCAACAGCGGTATGATCACCATGGCGTCGTCCCCCGACTCGATGCTGATCACGGCGTGAGTGAAAGCACCGGTATCGAGCTTTGCAAGGCCGTCGCTTCCGGTTTCGGACGAAACGGCGTCCGAAACCTCATCCGAAGGAATAAACTCCGAGAAGTTGAACGGAAACGCATTTACAGCCGCTCCCGGAACCGGCGTGCCGTCCGTCCTGCAGAGCCAGACGCAGGAGTCTCCTCCGCATGCAAAGGTATAAGTCCTGAGATCGGTTATCTGGAAGGTCCTGAAGCAGTAGTCGACGACCACTCTGCCGTTCGTCAGTACCGCCTTTGAACGTATCTTCGCAAGGTATATTCCTTTCGGCAGGGATCCGCCCAGATCGATCGAATAATTTCCGACATATTCTTTTTCCGTTCCTTCGAAATAGCCGATCAGATCGAACCCGGTGAACGATTCGCTCGGATCGCTCCTATAAGCGCTTTTTTCGACTTCAAGCCAGAACCCGGCGGCGTCCGCCGCGGAATGGAAGGCATACAGATCGCACCCGCTTTCGAACGACTCAAGCGACGGACTTACGGAAGAGCCCATTCCGTGTAAAGAATAAGTAATAACGACGTCGTCCCCCTGAGAAAAGCAGCCGTCCCTGTCCCATGAATAATTATTTACCTGAGTCCAGAAAAAATACGTTTCGTCCGAACCCGTCTTGTTGATTATTATCTCGTCTTCCGGCGACGCCGTGATGAATCTGGACGTGCGCCCGGCGGCGAGCGTTTTTCCTGACAGCGCTTTTATCCCTTCCCCGACCTTTACCGTGTATTCGGTATTGTAATTCAGATAGTCGTCGGGAACGAAGGCGACGGTCTTTCCGTCGGGATAAAGCAGAAACGAGCCGCTGACCTCCGGTAAGATCGAAAACACCGACTGCACCTCTTCTATGGCGACCGCCTCGGAGAAGGTCACTTCGATACCGGTGTTGACCGGGATCCCGATCGTGCTGTCTGCGGGAAGTATGCTTGAGATCACAAGCTCGCTTGCGGTCTGGAAGGCAAAGGACGCGGTCGGATTTTTCGGATCTCCCAGTGTGAACCTGTAAACCTTACCGGGTGAAAGAACGCCTTCCGCCGGAGTAATCCGGTATTCGGTGTCAGACAGCCGCGTCAGAGACAGGGCGGTCGCGGGAGTCACCGAAAGATTGGAGGCAAGCGTCGCCGCTGTTGTAGCCGAAGCCGTCCTGACTATGAAGGAGGCGTCGACCGGAACGATTCCAGAATCGGTTCCCTCGGCGCTGATCGAAATCGACGCGAGTTCCGCGGGCACCGTGTACGAAAGGGCGGTTATTCCGGTCCCGGACGACGGTGCCGTCGGATTCTCGATAAACTCCGGCGCGGTCTGGACGTCGGTAACCGTCTGTTCGGCTGCCGTCGACTCGTCACCCGGTCCCGGCGATAACGTATCTTCTTCGAGCACATTTGTCGACCCCGGCGATAACGTATTCGTCGCTTCGAGCACGTCGGTCGCAGACTCTTCGGAACTGTCGGCCGGCGTCACCCCGCCGCCTCCCCGGGAGAAAAAGACGGCAAGAGGGATCGCTGCGATGAGAAATACCGCCGCGATCGCAATTAACGCGGTGCGGATCCTCCCCGCGCGCACGGCAGCCGGGTCGTATCCCGCGCTCTCCTCTATCAGATCCAGCGGAAGACGCCCGAGAGCGTCGTTGATTTTTTCGATCTTTTTATCGTTTTTCATAATTCGTAACCTTCCTTCGCGAGAAAAGCCCTGAGGCGCCGCCTGGTGCGGTGCAGACTCGATTTTACGGCGGGGACCGACATCCCCGTGCGCTTTGCGACTCCTTCTACCGTTTCGCCTTCGAAATAACGGATCACGAAGGCCACCCTCGCGGTTTTCCTTTCCTTCCGGAGAAAGCGTGCGATCAGTTTTTCGAGTTCTTCACCGTCGCCGTCCGGGCAGGCGGAATCGGGGATGCATTCGTCAAGTTCCTCCGCCGGAAGCGGTCCGGACGAGGCGTTTTCCCTGCGCATCCTGTCGACGGCGATATTCCGGACGATCGCCGAAGAATAGGCGCGCAGGCTGCCGGGACGCGCCGGAGGGATCCTGTTCCAGAGAGCAAGATAGGCGTCGTTCAGCACCTCTTCCGAAATCATTAAGTCCCGGGTAATATTGTATGCAATTTTCAGAAGCTGACCGCGGTACAGCCGGTCGGTCATTTCTATCGCCTGTTCGTCGCGTCCGAAGAACAGTTCGATTATCCTTTCCGGTGTCGCGGTGTCAATACTTTTGTCTTCCATGATCCGCCCCGAAACGTACGTTTCTCCAGTCCTCAATAATACAAGTCGCACTTAACGCGATAAAGGTTTCGTTTTTTCAAAAAATAAAACAAAAAATTGACATTTTCCGGCCGATGTAGTAAAATACTTCCGAATGATTCTGACTTCGGATGAAAAATGATGAAAAACGGGAAAAACACTCTTATGAAACTGTTCGCCCTGCTTCTTCTCTGCACCGCCGGCGCCGCGGCCGTGCCCTGTGCGGCGTCGGGAGAGCCGGTCGTGACCGCTTCCGGCGACCCTGTCAGCGCAGCCGATTTCGTCGCCGCCGGATGGCCGGACGACTACGCCGAAAAACTTGCGGCGCTGAAAAAGAAACACCCGTCGTGGACCTTTGAAAAACTCGACGTCACCGGTCTGTCGGGAGGAAAATACACCTGGGATTATATCCTGAAGATGGAATGCGACGAGAGCAAGAACCGAAATCTCGTCCAGTCGACCGATTCGTATATCGTCCTGCGCGACTTTACCGATCAGAATCTTTACGATTCCGGCTGGTACAAGGCGTCGAAATACGCAGTATCCTATCTGATGGATTCCCGCAACTTTCTCGACGAGGAACAGATCTTCCAGTTTGCCGATCTCGGCTGGTCGGAGATAGTCACCGTCGATATGGTAAAAACCGTCCTCCGCGGGACCTTTATGGAAAACGCCTGCCTTGACGGGATCTACTCGGAAACCACCTACGCGGATTTCTTTATGGAAGCCGGGAAACGCTCGGGAGCAAACCCGGTATACCTCGCGGTGCTCGTCCGCAACGAGCAGGGAGTCGCCGGAAACAGTTATCTCATCTCGGGAAAAGTCGGAGACCGCCTCTGGTTCTACTATTCCAACAAGATCACGGGTTCTTTCGAAGGAAAACTGATCAACGCGCCGACATCCGGATGGACCGAGGAGGAACTGAAAAAATACAACGGATACTACAACTATTTCAACATCGGAGCCGGCGGGACCGGGTATTTCCAGATCTATCTCGGAGGCGTGAAGGAAGCGGTGAACGGCACGCCCGAGATGGCGTCCGAATGGGGAGGCAGTCCCTCCTGGGACACCCGCTGGAAGGCGATCCTCGGCGGCGCCATGCGCGCCACTTCGAAATACGTTCTCGACTATCAGAACACCTTTTACCTTCAGAAGTTCAACGTGGACCCGCGCTCTTCCCGCAACTTCTGGGGACAGTATATGCAGAGCATTTTCGGCTCCTACGGACGCGCCTCGTCGATGTATAAGTCATACAAAGAGGGCGGCGTGCTTGATATGCCCTACAACTTCATAATCCCCGTTTACGACGGGATGCCCGAAAATCCCTGTCCTTATCCGACGGGGCGCGAGCCGGCCAATCCGGCGGCTCTTCAGAAGGCAGAAAGCTTCGAACGCGTCAATCTTTCGGCGATTCCCTCACGCCTGGTAAAAGCAGGATACACTCCGGCAAAGATCACCTGGGAGTGCGCCCTTCTCGGACAGAACGACTCGCTGCCGCTCGGAGACGTCGATCTTTCGCGGTACTCGTCGGTGATGATCGAATACTCTGTCCCGGAAAAGTTCGACTCGTTTGCCGGAAATGCAAAGGCGTTTATTGGTCTTACCGGCCGGGAAGACGCCCCCTTCGGAGATCCGAAGGACCCGGACATGTCGTCGTCGATAGCTACCGGCCGGCTTGCCGACGGCGCGGCGGGAGGGTATCTTTACCGCCGGAACTGCACGATCTCCCTGTCGGACGTCGCTTACAGCGGTAACGTTTACCTGACTCCGTGCATAGCGGAAGGTCAGAAGGTGATGATCCACAACGTATACTTCATAACGAATAAAGGTTACGAGCCGCCCGAACCCGAGCGCTCGACGGAGGCGGCCGCGACGTCGTCCCCCGGCGAAACGGAAGCGGACCCGAACGCGGATACCTCTCCGGAAAGTTCGGGCGCGGATGGCGGCGAGCAGCGGAAATCCTCCTGCTCCTCCCTGTCCCCCGCGGCTGCGGCAGCGACGTGCGTCGCGTCGGCGGTTGCCTTCAGAAGAAGGAAGCGCGACTGAAATACCGGTGGGCATATTTTAGGAATCACTGAATAATAAGGGTTGTTAAAAAACTCGCTTTGCGAGTTTTCGCCGGAAATCGAACTGAAAAGCGGCAAAAACCGAAATTCTCGCGCAAATTCGTCGGATTCCCGTCCGCCGAATTTGCGGGGCTGTTTAAAAAGTTGACTTTTTAAACAGCCCCGTCTGTGTTATTTTAATACAATGTTGAAAGAATAATCCGATCCGCTCCTGTACAGCGATACAGACGTCGCGCCGTCGGCGATATACCAGTATCCGCCGCCGAGAGACATTATTCCGGTCGTCGAATTTGCCGGAGCGTCCGTCCCGCTGATGAGCGCGAATATACCAGATTCTCCCCAGGTCTTCTCCTCGCAGAAGGCGCTTTCAAGTCTCTTCAGCCGGCACAGGTCGATCTGCGGGTATTTTTCGTCGACTCTGTAGTACTGAGAACGCGCCTTGACGGCCTCGGCCGTCTTCTTGTTCCGTATTTCCGCGTTCTGTCCCGCCTGGATTATCGTCTTTTCCGGAGCCGCCGATCCGTCGACGACGAAAAGCGAACAGCCGGGATAGTTCGTTTTTTTCGTTCCGTAGGTCACGAGAAGTATATTTCCGGTATCCCGCTCGTACTCGAGATTCTGGGTGCCGTAATGCGTGTTTCCGGTAAAGACGAAAAGCGTTTCGACGGCGTGCAGCGCCTCTTGCTCGCTTAAATCCGGATCGAGCCCGCGCTCGTAAGTAAACCGGAAAAGCTTTTCGGGGGTCAGTTCGTCCTGATCGTAGACCTGTATGATATTGTAATCGTTGTCGAAGCGGTCGGTCGTCCAGGCGTCCTTGCCGTAAATACCGTAGGCGACCATCATATATTCACGGCTTCCTTCCGGACTCCCGGGGAGGCGCCCGAAGGTTATTCCGTCGATGCCGGAGCAGCCGTACTTGTGTCCGCCGATCTTTTCGTTTTCGGCAAAACCGTCTTCTCCGACGATACCGTCTCCCAGCGGATCCCTGAAATCGACCGTCGGCTCGTAAAGAAGGACGGCGTCGACGCCGCTTTCCATCTCCTTCATATCCATTCCGACCGACGTGATCGCGTTTTCATCGAAAACGCATACGAAAAACTTTTTTCCGGGATCCTTGTATTCGAGAGAGCCGTAAATCTTCCCGTCGTAATAGGCGATGCACCCGAGATGCGCCCCGCCGGGAGTTCCGAAGCTTCCCTTTCCGAAGCCTCCGACCGAACCCACCACCTTTCCGGTCGACATATCCAGCTTTGCAAGAACGTCGGTGTAGGAAAAATACATGTATTCAAGTCGGTCGTCGGCGCATATTCCCTGAAGATGCGAACTTGAACCGCAGGTGGTGCGGGTATCGAAGTGCTTTTTGAGTTCAAGCGCTCGCTGCCAGAGCCCGTCGGCGATCTTCGATTCATAAACGGCATCGGTACAGACGTCGCCCGTGAAGTCCTGCTCCGCGACTTCCGATGAAAGCGGCGGTTCTGACGACGAAGCCTCCGGATCCGTCCCCGAGCAGGAGACAAAAACAGCGGCTGTCAGCAGCGCCGCGATTGTGAATCTGATTTTTTTCATCATTTTTCAGCACCTTTTTCCGTGCCGGGCAGTGCGTTCACGCTTTCAGGACGCGTGCTCCGGATTATTCAATGATCACCGAATAACACTCATACCGATTCAGACGAAAAAAGCGGGAGGATTCAGCCCTCCCGCCTCTTTTCCGCCTACCCGACAGGATGGCGGACAGTCCGGCGCAGGGCGTCTGCTTTTTCGTTTCGTTTCTGTCGCCGGACATTGAATTTTCGCCTTCGCGAAAATTCGGGTCCTTCGTCCGGCTTGCTCAGATTTAGGCGGAGAACGGGGAGAGCTACGCCCTCCCCGTTCTCCGCCTACCCGACAGGATGGCGAACAGTCCGGCGCAGGGCGTCTGCTTTTTCGTTTCGTTTCTGTCGCCGAACATTGAATTTTCGCCTTCGCGAAAATTCGGGTCCTTCATCCGGCTTGCTCAGATTTAGGCGGAGAACGGGGAGAGCTACGCCCTCCCCGTTCTCCGCCTACCCGACAGGATTCGAACCTGCGACCTCAAGAGTCGGAGTCTTGCGCGCTATCCAGCTGAGCCACGGGTAGATATATGATCCGGTTTTTCACCGGCGGGTAATATTATACTACATAAGTACGCCGCTGTCAAGGAAAAGATAACGGCGGCGGTATGTTGCACGTTCGGGACGGCCGGACCGAAAAGTTTCTGTTGGATTTTTTCCCGGTTTGTGATATAATTATAGTAATAAATGAAAAGAGGTTCGCTATGAAAAGAAAACCTTTATCGGTCATCCTCGTACTGATTACGGTCTGCGCCGCTCTCCTGCTCCCCGTCCTCACTTCCTGCTCAAACAGCTCAGGCTCGGACGGCACCAAAGAGATAACGACGCCCTCCGCGGCCGTAACCGACGACCCTTCCGCCTCCGAGAGCGAGGAGGCGACGACCGAATCAAAATGGTTCGAGGAGCTCAATTTCAACAACACCGATTTCAATTTTTACGCGTGGAAACAGAGCATAATCGAATACGAAGGCGAGGAAGGCACCGGCGACATGATACAGTCGGCTGTTTTCCGGCGCAACGCGAACGTCGAGGAAAAACTCGGTGTAACCCTGAAATTCACCTATGAAGCCGGCAACAGTTCGACTTTCCAGGCGTTCTGCACAAATATCACCAACGTCATCAAGGGCGGAAGCGGAGAATACGACGCCCTCGCCTGCTACACCAGATCCGCGTCGCTGCTGATGATGAACGGCGTACTGACCAATATGCTCTCGGTCGATCATCTTGATTTTACCGCCGACTGCTGGCCCCAGAGTCTCGTAAAGCTCAACACCATCGGAGGGAAGCTTTATTTCTCATCCGGCGACATTGCGACCAGCTTACTGTATCAGATGATGTTTATGGCGATCAACAACGACGTCGCGAAGGACAGGAAGATCGAGGGAGTCCAGGAAAAAGCTCTTAACGGAGAATGGACGCTGGATTATCTTCTTGAGATCACAAAGGACGCCTACGTCGACAACGATCCGATCGGGTCAAAGGATCCGACCGACTCCTTCGGACTATTCACCGTCTCGCACCCGAGACTCGACATATTCTATATCGGCGCCGGGCTCAAGTACGTCGAGATAAACCCGGACGGCAAAGCAGTGATTTCGGAAGACGTCACCTGTGACGCGTCGCTCGATATCATCGACAGGATTCAGAAGCTGCTCAAGAGCAACGACGCATACTTCAACACCGATAACGGTCAGTCCTCCTATATGAGAGACGGTAAATCCCTTCTCTACATTATCGACGGTACGATTCTTCAGAATCATCTGAACGTTTCGGATTTCGATTACAGCATTCTCTGCGCACCGAAATACAACGCCGACCAGAAAGACTACTACACCGCCGTCGGATTCCCGCACTCGATGTACTGCATCCCCTTCGACGCGTCCGACAAGAGCATGAGCGGAGCCGTTATCCAGCTGATGGCCGAGGAGAGCGCGAAGGAAGTCACTCCCGTCGTCTTCGACACCTCTTTCAAATACAGATACTCCAAGGGAAGCGGCGACGTGGATATGTTTGACATCATCCGCCGCGGAGTCGTCTTCGACCTCGGCAGGACCTTCTTCGACCAGCTCGGCGGAGACTCCTCCAGTCCGGTCAGAATGTGGAGAAACGACGTATACCAGGGCACCAACGCCCTTGTGCGATCCATCAGACAGTACAGGACCACCTGGTCCAAAAAACTTGACGACGCAATTTCAACAATAGAAAGATACGAGAACTGAAAAATGTACGAACTTATGCTTGACACCGCGAATATCCGGGACATAGAGGAGGGGATGAACTCCTGGCCCGTCGTCGGCGTCACCACCAACCCGAGCATCCTTCGCAATGAAGGAGATATCAACGTATATGAAAGACTTGCCGATATCAAGAGACTTTGCGGGAACCGCTCTTCTCTTCACGTTCAGGTAGTCTCCTCGAAGACCGCTGATATCATCGATGAAGCGCACCGCATACTCGACCGTCTCGGATCAGACGTTTTCATTAAGATCCCGGTCAGCGCAGAGGGACTTCCGGCGATCAAAAAACTGGCGGGAGAAGGCGTAAACATAACCGCAACGGCCATCTATTCGGCTCTGCAGGGGATACTTGCTATCCTTTCCGGCGCAAAATATATCGCCGTCTACTACAACCGGATGGAAAACAACTGCACGGATCCCAACGCCGTCATACGCGAAATCCGGATCTTCATCGATAAATCCGAATCATCCTCGAAGATCCTTGCCGCCAGTTTCAAGAACGTCTCCCAGGTAATGGAGGCGTACACCAACGGAGCCCAGACGGTTACCGTCGCGCCGTCTATAATCCGGCTCGGCCTGGGGATGGCATCTATCAACGACGCCGTCAAGGTCTTCGCAAAAGACTTCACCGACGTCCACGGAGAAGGACAGACGATGAAAACGATCGACTGAACGTTTCAGTCAACAATTTTGAGGGCTGATGAAGAACCCGGAGCACGGGTTCTTCATCAGCCCTGTTTTGTAATTTGTTTCTCAGTGACACATCATCCGCCGATTAAGCGGTCCCTCACGGCTTCGCAAAGCGAAGGCGTCTCCTCGCCGGAGAAGGCGAAGGTTAGCGTTCGCTTGGGAGACACGAGCGAATAAGATTGCCGAATCGATGATTCGCGCGGGCTCCTTCAGTCGCCGTACGTCGACAGCTCGCGTGCGGTGCGGAGCCTAAGGATAAGGCGTTTTTTCGGTGCAGCTATAGTTTTTTTGATTTTTCGAAGTATTTCACGTCCGGCGTGAGCCGTACACTTCATTAGCGCCGAAGGCGCGTCTTCACTGCGAGCGCCGCCAGGCGCGAATCCACTGTCCACTGCCAGCTTCTCACATTCAGCCGTGCCTTCAGGCGCAAATCC
>JAEEGL011845915.1_pt1 | contig 17269 bp, 11 predicted proteins | sample 9134231 | NCBI WGS metagenome assembly JAEEGL01 (sample SAMN16246548, study PRJNA631951) | gut metagenome | biome: gut microbiome; feature: rumen; material: fiber-attached | host: Bos | place: Iran: Karaj | collected 2018-10
GACAAAGTTGCTATTGGCAAAGATGGCAAGGTGCGCAACATGAAGTCTAAAAATCACCACGTAGAAGACCTCTCTTCTACTCTACTCTCGTGCATGGCTGGCTCTTTGACTGACCTCGAAGGTTCGTTGAAATCGGCTAAAAAAGGGGCTAAAGAATATGTGGTTGAAATAGCTGTTAACTTCAAAGTGGGTCGCAGCAAAATAAGCAACTTGGAGCTAAAATACGACGCCAAAGACCTAACGCTCAATTCGCTAAAGATGATAGAAGAGGACGGCAGCTACACGCTCTACGAACTCCAAAAGAAAACTTTGAACAAAGAGATAAACAATTCGGTTTACTCTACGGATAAGAAATAAATCGGCTGTTTTTAGCAAGAATATCACAAGAGCTTTGGAGCAAATCTGAGGCTCTTGTTTTTTATTGTCTATGCATATTTACAACTATGGTATCGCCTACCGAAACTTGCATAACAGAATCGGAAAGCGACAATAAACGCATATCAGACACATTAGAAGAACGCAATCGCTCACATAAAACTTTAGCAATGCTATTGTCTACTTCTTTGCGTAGGTAACGCACCATCGACTCTTCGGTGTAGTTATGTGCCGTTGAATTTATATATGTATATGAAAAGGATGCTGTATCGACATCTACCGATATGATGCTATCCTCAAAAGACCAATCGCCATCGATGCTAAGCTCATAATTGAGAGTGAGCGAAGGAAACTCAAAAAGACCATCGAAATTAAACGTCAATGCAGTATTGGCTGATGTGGCTAAACCGAATGGCGTGAAATGCTGAAATGTATCGAAATGCGCATCACAAGAATATTCGCCACCCAGATGTTCGTCTTGTTGCGTAGCGTATGTACCCATAATATCGAAAGTAGATGGCTTATCGACAATAACTGAGCACGAAGGAAGCAAAATGGCCAATAATATATATGCCTTTGAGTACAATATAGGAGTAATCAACGTTTAGCGAGTCAAAAATAGACATTTTATGGTTTAGGTTGAGAGTTAAAAGGGCTTAATAATAATTAGGATATGAAAAACCAAAACGCGCGACAAACTTGGTTGTTCGTCGCGCGTAAATATTATAGCTAATAGATGACTTGCTACTCTTTTATCTTGCGTACTTCACCACTATAAAGTACGTTGCCCTTTATTTCTCGTAGGCTTTTTACGCCATCGTGAGGCACGAAGTATACATACTCATAACCTGGAGCAAGTTCTACCTTCGATTTGGCATCGAAAGTAATAGCAGCTTCTGCAGCCTCTGCCTTATCAAATCTACCACCTTGAAGAACTACTTGACTGCCATTTTGGGCATCGAGGCAAGCTCTTCTGGTTGACTTGAAATTGCCTTCAACTATTGTCATTTTCGCGCCATTGTCTAATGCTACTGGTATTGGCGCTTCTAATTCAGCAGACATATTGATGGTAGTTTGACCGCCTGCGCAACGTATTACATTTTCAAAGCCAAGGCTAATACGACCATTACCAACCATGGTAAGAGTACCATCATATATTTGTATTAACGTAACCATTCGTCCATAAACGCTCTGACCATTCAAATCGAATGTTACATTACCGCCATTGATACGTCCGTATGAATAATTTTCTTCGTTGACATACGACTTGCGAGCCTTTATATATACAGAAGTTGTAGAGCCCTCGGTGCGCGCATGCTCGTTGAATGCATCGATATAATGCTCATACTCATACATATCGCCATTAACAGAGACGGTACATACAGGGTCTTTAGCCTTTACCTCTTTCTCGACCACTTTCTCGATAACGCGTTCAACAACAACTGGCTGTTGTGGTGCATCAACAACGTTATTCTCAGGCAATTCTTCATTAACCTCTGGTGCTTTAGCTACAAAATGACGCGTTGTCACTTTATACTTATCCATAAGAGCCTTAACCTTCTTAACCTTATCGATTAAGTCTTCGCCATCTTCCTCGTTATATTGGTCTACCAACTTCTGAGCCCACTCGGCACATTTATCCAAATCGTCGAGCGTAAGATATATCTCGGCAATAGTAGCCATAAGATGAATCTTGGCTCTCTTCTGCTTGCGTTCGGTGTCGTTAAGTGTCTCTACGATTTGCTTATATCTTTCGATAATAGGCTCCACCTGAGATTTGTCTATTGGTCGACCTGAGGTGCAATTAGAATAGATAGCCTTCAACGTTTCGGCATCTTTCACCTGCTCTTCGTAGTTAGGATGCTTCTTCGAGTCGAGGTTGTAATACTCCACGCGAGCGTTGGTAGCGCCATAGCCATAGTTGCTCGTACCACTCTCGTTGACACGTTTTAGCACATTATCCACATTAGTCTTAACAACTTCGGAGATGAATTTGGGTCTGTTGTTCTTTACATACTCAACGGCCGCTTTACGGCTTGGGAATTCTTTCTTTATGTGATATTCAATGCGCTTGTTGCCTTCGAACGACTCTCTATTTACATCAAAAGAGTTATTGGCAACAGGATTTTTGAACTCTACGTGTGCAGGGAAAGTATATATAAAGAATGGCTCGAAACTTGGTTTGACATTTCCTTCTTTGTCCGTCGAACTTTTATCTACAACGTCAATAGTCTCAATCATCAAATCGTTGAAGTGGACATTCACGCTCATATAGGCATTATCGCGCAAGTGCACTTGAGTCCAACCGCCAAATTTGACGCGCTCTGCAAGCTCTTCGGGACTAAATGTGTTGAACACACGTTCTTCACCGCTAAAAGTGACAATAAAGGTTCGGTCTGCCTCATTTTCTACAAAGTAAGTAGGGAAATTAACTACCCTATACCACGACACATGACGGTCGGTACTGTATTGAGCCCAACTTGCAGACGAGCATGAGAGCAAGCCTAACGTTGCAAACACAGCAAAAGTTCTGAGATTCATAAAATTTAGATTTGTTGTTAGTGAATAATAACCTAATAATGCAGCGATAATGGCGGGTGTACACTATCCGCATACATAGTGGCACAAAATTGCTGATAAGCATCCATTATAGCAAGCAGTTTTATAACATTTTTTAGCACTTGTGTTGTTGACATATAAAAAAGGACTACCACCTATATAGTGATAGCCCTCTGTGTGCTATGAGTAGTGGGTGAGGTTCTACTTCAGCAAGAATACTACCGAGCTGAATGCGCCCATATTTAGCGTCAAAGCATCATCGGTGGTTTTGCTATCTACCGAGCCAAACACGCCAACGCATTTATCAATATTGTCGCTGATAGGCACTTCTACTGCCGATGCAGATATGTTGTGCACTACGAGCATCTTTTGGTCGGCTGTGGTGCGATACCAAGCTGCTATTTGATTGTATTTATCGTTGTTTTTGTTGTATGTGCCGTGTGCTTGCATTGCACCTGTGGCAAGGGCTGGATAGGTGTTGCGCAGCTTAGCCATCTTTTTGTAGGCCGATAGAAGCGATGCAGTGTCGGCTTCTTGAGTTGGCACGGTCTTTATGCCGCGCGCCACTTTGCTGTCGATCTTGTCGAAAGGAGCAGTGGTCGAAGCATCGCCCCAAAGCATTGGCGAGCGTACATATTCATCGCCATTATCCTTGCTGCCAAAGAGGCCAAGTTCTTCGCCGTAGTATATGTATGGCTGCCCCGCCGATGTGAGCAACACCATGCCAGCCATGCGCTCTTTGTCGGTGGACAAGCCGAGAGTTGAGGCGGTGCGCACTTCGTCGTGGTTGGAGAGCTTGGTGGCTTCGATGTAATCGGTGCGATAGGTGGCATAGAGCTGCTGATATTCCATAATATCGCTCGCAAAATAGCGTCCGGTGTAGTTATTTATAGCATAGCTCAATCGGTTCCAGAACGAGAATTCGAAGAGCGCAGGCAAACCGGCATAGTATGGCGCAACCACATTGTATTCGTCGAACACTTCGCCAACCATATAGAAGTCGTTGGTGTGGGTTTGCTTGTAGTATTCGTTCATCTCGTTGTAGAAAGCGTTGAGGAAACGCGGATTCTCGTCGGACGAACCATCGTGGTAGATATGCTTTACGGCATCGAGGCGCAGGCCATCAACGCCCTTATCTACCCAACCTTTGGCAGCCTCCACGAGGGCTTTGTAGGGTGCACTTTCGGTGCAGCTTTCTACCGCGCCATAATTAATATCGGCAAATGTGCCAGTCCAGAAATGGCTGTGATAATAATAAGTATCCATAGTATTGAATACGATATTAGCAGCCGTGGTATTGTCGAGTTTCAGCGGAGTGCCGAGCGTAAGTTTAGCCGAGGTCGACGAAGCGCCATATTTAGTGCCGCCATCCCACGAGGTATTGCTTGTGCGAATGAGGAAGCCCCACGTTGTGTTGATGTCGACAGTGAGTTCATATTTATTGTTACCCTTATTGTAGAAGCGTTTGCAGATGCCGTCACCATAATAGAGATACATATTTGTATTGGTGTCGGTATTGTCGGCATCGACGGAGGTTCCTTCGGTAACGGTGACCGTCTGCGCATTCCAGTCGAGGGTGAAAGTATATATACCAGTAAAAGCATCGCTTTCGTCGTCGGAGAACCATTGACCGCCGTCGTAGCCCGCAGAGCCTTCGTTGGCAATCATAGCTATGTTGCCAGCAGCGATGTCGGCTTGCGGATCCTTAGAGAAGATATAGTAGTCGCGATAAGGGCTATCGGCGTTGCCTTTAGCATCGATGAACCAAGGGTGCTCCACGCTGGTGTGGTTCATCACATAGTCGAGATAGATTTTTATGTCGCGTTTATGCGCCTCGGCAACGAGGTTTTCGAAGTCGGCCATAGTGCCATAATCGGGATTGACGTCGGTGTAGTCCTTCACGTCGTAGCCATGATATGAAGCGGCAGGATGAATAGGCGAAAGCCAAATGGCGTTAGCACCAAGGCTACTTATATAGTCCAAATGTTGAGTTATGCCGTTGAAGTCGCCCATACCATCGCCATTGGAGTCGGCAAAGGAGTATACCAAGAGTTGGTATGTTATGTTGCCACGCTTCACATTGTCCCACGCATCGGGCGAAGCCACAAGAGCAGCAGTCTGCGTAGATGTAGTGTCGACGGGCACAGGCGTAGGCTCGTCGGGGTGTTTGCCCTCCTCCTCTTTGCAAGCAGAGAAGTTGAGCATGGCGAGCGCCATCGGCACCGCAAGAAGGTATTTTTTTGTATTCATCATGTTGTTAGTTAGGAGTTACGAGTTATGGCAAGGGGGCATGCCCCCTTGTTGATTGTTGATTCTCAATTCTCAACCCAAATGCTATAGCCGCGAGATTCAGCGCCGAGTTCTACCCTACCATCTGTGCCAACGGTAACCGTTTCATTGGTATTACAAATATTTACGAGCGTCTTGCCCGACCAATCGCTAAAGCCATCGGCATTAACATCTACGGTGAGCGACTTAGCCTGGTAGTCATCATTATTTATAACCACTATAGCGCCACTCTTAGTGCCATTGCCCTGACGACGTGCAACGTAGACATTTCGCAAATTCTCTTTAGGCTCGGGGTTGCCAACCTCGCTAAGCACGGCTATCGTTCCGCCCAGATAAGTCTTACGTATATGTATGAGCTTGGTAATCTCTTCGCCAAGGTCGGCTGGCGGCATGAGCGTATAGTCGTTGTCTTGCGCATCGGTCATGATGTCGCCAAAGAAATGCGAATAGAATATGCATGGCGTACCCTCGTGCGTAAGTATGTATGCATAGGCGAGCTTAATATCGCGCGTAATCCACTTGTCGTACTCTTTGCCAGTGTCGTGATTCTCTACGAAGGTAACCACCGAACTGCTCGGAAGCGATGCGCCATATTGGTTGCGGACGAGTCCGGCGTGGTTGAGCCAAGCCATATTGAACTCGCTGCCATCCTTGTTGCACATGTCGGTGAGCATAAACTTGAGCGGGAAGTCGAACGCATGGACGCTAGCACCCTGCGCGGCAACCGCCTCGACCCACTCTTTGATGTATCGACCATCTTGAGCCCAATATTCACCAACGACAAACGGCTGCTGTCCATCTTGCTTAGGCAAATTATTTACCCATTTAGCCACAAAATCCGTTGTCAATCCGCGGACGAAATCCAGGCGGAAGCCATCGAAACCAATCTTTTCCTTCAGCCACTTGCCCCAATCGCAAAGGCGCTGAGCCACCTCGGCATCGTTAGTATTGAGGTCGTTGCCAAAGAATTTGGTGTTGGGACGCAACACATCGTCGGCAAAGTCGGTCAGCGAGTCGGTAGCCGACGACGGGTGGAAGTGGTTGTAGTGCCACTCGTAGTTGGGCTCGTTGGCATGAGTTGGATAGAAAATATTGGTGCGAGTATGCGCCGTAGAATCGTCGGACCAACGAATTTCGACGTCGGGGTAAGGTTCATATTTATAATTATACTTAGCATAATCTGTCACCGCCGGATTAGCCTCGAAGTTGTCGTCGCCACCGTAGAGATGGTTTAGCACCACATCGCTATATACGTATATACCATTCTGATGCATAGTGGCAATCATCTGCTGGAGCTCGGCGCGGCTGCCGTAGCGCGTCTCTACACTACCCTTCTGGTCGTACTCGCCGAGGTCGTAGTGGTCGTAGATGCCGTAGCCACTGTCGTAGATGCCCCAATTGCCTTTGGCTGGCACAGGAGTCCACACGGCAGTGATGCCCGCTTCGCTGAGCTCGGGGGCAATCTGCGCAAGGTGATTCCACCAAGTGCCATTGAGATTAGCGCCGTCGACGGGCACGTCCCAATAGAAGGCCTGCATGAGCACGTCGTTATCGGGTGTCGGTTGAGACTCGGAACAACCGAAAAGCAGGCAACCCATAGGTATTGCCCATAGAGTGCCTGCTAATTTTGATGCTAAATGCATAAATAAGTATTTGTGTTTCATAATAATAATATCACCGAACAAAGCGAATTTACAAATTGGTTCGTTTCGTTCGGTGATAAATATATGTTACTCTACCGTGGCGTAGATCTCGTCCTTGGTTGTGCGGCAAGGATAGAGTTTGATGGTGGTGCCAACTGCGCTAAGGTTATCGCCACCACCAACGAGGTCGGTGAGTGAGCCTCCGAGGTTGATAGCCCAATCGTTGTTAGCTGTAAACTTCCAACCAGCATCGGTTACTGTTGCACCAGTAATCTCGTAGCAGAGGTCGGTAGCATTCCAAGTCATCTGCTGAGCATCATCATCGGCTTTCCAACCGTTGAAAGCGCCAACGAGGTTCATGTTGGTAATCTTAGTAGCCTTGAGGTTACCATTTGCAACGTCAACTTCGAAGTAATAGAGACCAGCAGCGCTATTGATAATATTGCCACCATCACCTTTTTCGAGGCTGAAGCCATCACTTGCGGTGGTGAAGTTGCCTGCATTGTATTCAGAGCTCCAGTTGCGAGCGCGAGTAAACTTGAATTCGCCATCCATATAAGCAAAACCAGTGTAAACGCCATTGCCTTGATGCTTGAGTGCAGGTGCAGACTCGGGGCTCCAGCCTTGAGCGTTGCCTGGCAAATAGATATACTCTTCGAAATTGAGAGCCTCTACGGTGAACGTGTAGTCTATCATATTTATAGAGACCTTAATCTTCTTAGCACCGGCAGCCACTTTGAACGAGTTATCGGCACCAAGCACCGAACGACGGTCGAGGCTTCCGCTTGTTGATTCGCTATTGCCACCAACAACGCCGAATAGTTGCGACCAATCATTGCTATTCGCAATAGCGTCGCAAGCCTTATCGTCGCCAATAGCAAACCAGGTGTCGCCTTCGGCAGCAGCATCGAAAGTGATGGTAAACACAGGGTCGTCGTATACATTGGTTTCGCTGTGGTTGAACTTCAACTCTTTAGATGAAGCCGAAGCAGCCCAATCGAGCGGACCACCAACAATATAATATGCATTAGCGATGTCGGGCGTAACGAGCGTAGCCTTGATTTCGAGCTTAACAGTGTCGCTCTTCATAAACTGACCATCGCGATTGACGAGAGCTACAACGCTCGCAGGGAGTGTGCGCAATTCGGGCGCTTTGCCATAGAATGCTTCAACCACCGAAACGAGGTCGTCTACAAGCACATTACCATTAGCATCGGCACTTATTGTGGAGCCATTGGAGAATAGGACGTTGAAGTTGTTGACGGTGGCATTGTTGTCGGAGAGCGAAACAGAAGGATTGAAGACCTTCACAACATCGGCTTCTACGTCGGCAATGTTGATAGCATCAACGGCGGTAGCACTGAAAGAGAAGCTTTGCGAAGCCTCTTGTGCATTGGTTATAGGTTGTGCCCAATCGTCGTAGCTTTCGTCGTCGCACGAAGCGAAGCCGAGAGCCGCAAAAGCAAGGGCGCTGTATATTAACTTTTTCATTTTCGGAATCTTTTTAGAATCGGATGCCGCCGCATGGCAAGCAAAACGGCATCCGATATTTATATAAATAAATGTTTATATAAACTGCTTTCTATTCTTGCGTTATAAAGGTGTAGTAACCAGTAATATCGTCGAAGAGTATCAAGTATTTTCCAGCAGGAACCTTGATGTTTGCTCCACCACCAACGCCCCAACCTGTTGGGAACGACTCGGAGCCCCAGTTGGTGTCCCAGCTGTCAGTGGTCTTGAACTTGAGCTCGACATCTTCAGTTGCTTCGAACTCGTATTTCCAAAGGTGGTTGTGAGCCTTTTGGTCGTCGGTGAGCGAGAATACAGGAGTCATTGGTTGGTCGCCCCAGTCATTGAAGCTGCCTGCGATAGATATTTCGCCAAGTTCTTTTACATCTTCTGCTTTAGTTATTTCGAGCGCGTCGGTAGCCGTGTTGAGCAAGACTTTGTAGTAGCCAGCCGAAGGAACTGCAATGTTGCCAGCGCCGCCATCGTTCTTCTTGTACGAGCCGAAAGCATCGCCTTGACCCCATTGAATATCCCAGTTGCCAGGAATATTTACGAGTTTGAAGCCATCGTCGAAGTAAGCGGTTATGGTAATATCACCACGACCAGTCTTCTTGTCGTATTCAGCATTCTGAACTGGTTCGAGAGGCACCAAGCCATTGCCTACTTGGTCTGCACCGTTCGACCAGCTTGCACCACCAATGTTTTGACCTACGAGATACCAGATTTCGATAGGTGCAGGAGCAAGTTCTACGTAATATGGAGCTACGTTGAGCGTAACTACGTTTGAGGTTACTGAATACTTAGCTGCCGACTGAGCCGAAGGACCATTCGAAGAGTTGGTGCTTGGCGTAGCAACTATACGTATATATATCTTTTCAGAAGCAGGCACATCTTCGTCGCCTTCCCAACCATTGAGGTAGGTAAGAGCAATTGCCAAATCTTCAGGCAATATGGCCAAACTTGCCGAAGTGATAGGGTCGAGAGCGTAGTAATCGGCCTTAGTTTCGCCCGATTCGTCGGCATCGGCAGTTTCGTTAGATACTTTGTATTCGCCATTTAGCGACACTTGAGTTACGTAGTTCACGGCTGTCGGGAATCCCCATTCAGGCTGTGAGCAGTATAGATTTACACTATTCGAAGAAGCCAAATCGACCAACGAAGAAGCGTAAGCAGGAGTGTTGAGGACGAACTCAACATTGGCATTATCGCTGAGTGTAGGGTTGTCGTCGCGATCGTCGTCGCAAGCCACCCAAGCTCCTACGCAGCTCAGCATCAATGCGCTATATAATAACTTTTTCATTTTCTGAGTCTTTTAGATAATTAATAACCAGGATTCTGAACGAGATTAGAGTTTGCATTCATATCATCGTCAGGAATAGCGAATATGTTGAGGTGTTCATCGAAGTTTGCACCTGCTTTTACGCCACCTTTCCACTGCCATTTGTATGAGTTGTTGCCACCGAAATATCCGAAGCGGATAAGGTCTGAACGACGGCGACCTTCGTAGTAGAACTCGCGGCACCATTCGTCGCATATTTCAGCAAGCGTATAGCTTGCTTTTTTAGTAGCATGAGCACGAGTGCGGAGTGCATTGAGAGCATCGAGAGCCTCTTGCGGTGCTACGCCTCCATTCTGACGTGTAAGAGCTTCGGCGTATGTAAGATTAGCTTCGGCAGCACGCATCATGGAGAAGTCGGCATCGGGGAACTGAGGATCTTTGGGCGAACCACCATCGGAATAGAAGTTGGTGAATTTGCACACAGAGTAACCTTCGGTAAACTCAGTAGTGTTGGTGATGTCGAGGCTACGATCTTTACCCCAGAAGAGTGCGCGGTCGTCGCCTGCTTTCTCTACCATTTCCCAAACATCTGCTTGAGGAGCATCGCCATTAGGGAAGAACTTAGCAAGAAGTTCAGGACGAGCACGGTTACCACCCCAAGCCTCTGAGGTTCCATTTGTAGCAGTGCCAACCATAGTCATATCGGCTTTGAAGGTGCTGGCCATAAGGAAGAGCGTTGTGCCCCAACTTGTTGTCTCCAAGCCATCTTGAAGGATAGGGAAAATAGCTTCAACCTGAGCGCCATTTTCGCCATTGTTGCCCATGAAGAGCATCTGATATGCCGACCAACCGCTTGCACCTTCGTACAAGCCACCATTGTCGAATACTTTGTAGCCAGATTTCATAACCTTTTCGGCATATTCGGCAGCCTTATCCCATTGTGCTGTGCCTGTATATACTTCGGCATTCAAATAGATACGAGCAAGGAGCATCCAAGCTGCAGCTTTATCTGCACGACCATATTTATTGGTGCGAGGCTCAGCCATATCTTCTACACACTCGAGGAGTTCGCTCTCAACAAAGTTGAACACTTCTGCGCGCTTAGCTTGAGGAGCATTGTCTGATAGAAGCTCGGTAGCAAAAGGTATGTTGCCGAAGCAGTCCATAAGTTGAGAGTAGTAGAATGCACGCACGAAACGAATTTCGGCAGTCATTGTAGCATCTACTGAGCTGCACTCGCTGAGGTAGTGGTTGCAGTATGATATGCCAGTGGTGAGACGGTTGTAGTAACCTTTGAGCATTGGGTGAGCAGCAGTCCACTGGTTGAAGTTGAATTCAGGAATGCCAGGGTCGCCCCACGCGCATATCGATTCGTCGGTAGTAAGTTCGTTGGCGTTGAACATCTGACGAACGAAGCCGGTAGTACCGCCGTCCAATCCATCGATGTCGCAGTCGCCATTGGCGCCGCTGTTGCCAGCCACAGCCATGTTAGCGTAGCACTTGTTGAAGAGGCCATTAGCATCAACAATCATCACTGTACTTGGGTCGATAGGTGTTACGTCCAAGTCGTTGACGCATGAGCTCATTCCCATAGCTGCCACAAGAGCCGAAGGCAGAATATATTTGAGTTTCATGATAATTCAGTTTTTAGAAATTAAGTGAAAGACCAACAAGGAATGTAATTGGACGTGGATAGATGGTGTTATCTATGCCACCAAACACCTCAGGATCGATGCCTTTGTAGTTGGTGATGGTAAATACGTTCGATACGCTACCATATACACGACCACTAAGCGGAGCCGAAGCTATGTTCTTGAAGCTATAGCCAAGAGTTATGTTGTCGCACTTGAGGAACGAAGCATTCTGCACGAAGTAGTCCGACAAAGCCGAGTAGTTAGAGAGTGCGCCCCAGTTGCGTTCGAATGCATATTTAGGACGATTCGATAGATATTCGAATGAAGAGTTCCACAAACCTGTGCTTTGGCTAAGGTCGCTCGAACCTGCTTCGCGGTCGTTGTATACATAGTTACCTATGCTTGCTCGGAGTGAGAATCCGAAGTCGACATTCTTCCACTGAAGTTTAGAGCTGAAACCAAATGTCCAAGGTGCTGTAGGTTGCTTGTAGAAGTAGCGGTCGTCTGAAGTTATCTGACCATCGCCATTGCGGTCTACGAACACGCCTTCGAGAGGTTTGCCGTCAGAGCCATAAACTTGTTGATATACGTAGAATGCATTTGCAGCGTGGCCTACGGCGTGTGCTTGGCAGTAGTTACCAGTACCCGAAGATATACCACCAGTCTCTACATAATATCCTTCGTCGTTGCTGATGAGTTCGGTGATTTCATTCTTGTTATATGTAGCGTTTGCGCTCACTTCCCAATGCCAATCGTCGTTGTGAATTGGGTGACCGGTGATGCCAAGTTCGAAACCTTTGTTCTCGAGCGAACCGATGTTCGATGTCACCTTGTTGCGGAAGTTAGAGCCAGCTGCCACAGATACGGTGTTCAAAAGGTCGGTTGTCTCACGATAGTAGAAGTCGGCATTTACCGTCAATCGGTTGTTGAAGAAGCCGAGGTCGAGACCTGCGTTGTATGTGGTGGTAGTTTCCCATTTGAGGTTTTCGTTATATGCATCAGGACGATACATAGTGCCATCGCCAACGAGGTTGTATTTGCTACCTACGCTAGAGCTAATGTTGTATGATGCGAAATAGTTATAGTCGCCAATGCCTTCTTGCTGACCTGTTTGACCATAACCAAGACGTACTTTCATATCCGAAATAGCTTCAACATCTTCGAGGAATGCCTCTTGCTTAACACGCCATCCGAGAGCAACTGATGTGAATAGTGCCCAGTGATCTTTGAAACGTGAAGAACCATCGTCGCGCACGTTGATGGTAAGCAAATAGCGATCGAGAAGCGAGTAGTTCAAACGACCGAAGAACGAAACAAGGTAGTTTTCTGTCTTGATAGTCTTAGCGCTACGGCCATAAGGCGTGCCCGCAAGAGCTGAAGGCTGCGTAACAGCATTGCCAGCTTCATCTTTTACTACTTTGCCATCTGCATCTTTCACGGTCTCTACATAAGTACTCTGATAGAGTCCCCAGCCATCATATTCTTGCACTTTGTGGAAGTGTTGCCACTCATAACCAGCCATTACATCGAAGTGCTGAGTTTCGGTGAAATCTTTGCTGTATTGTGCGTATGCATTGAGCGAAAGATTGTATTTGTCAATCTTGTCCCAGCCATCCCAACCGAAGTAGGTATTTAGGTATGAATAAGGAGAAGTTACAGTTGTCTGCTTACCGGTAGATGCGTCGATACCGATGCTACCATGCAAACGGAGGTCTTCGAAGCCGTGAATTTTGTAATCGCCTTCCAGAGTTCCAATGAACGACTTAGAAGTTGCTTTGTCTTCTTTGTCTTCGAGATACGAAACAGGGTTACCTGGAGCGTTGCGGTTGGTGTTGTAAGCCCAGTTAGGATCGCTGAGCGATTCACCATTTACAGTCCACTGGAAGAAACCGCCGAAGTTCTTATACTTCTCGTCATCGCTCTTCACTGGCTGTGTTGGGTCCATACGATAAGCAGCCGAGATAGCGCCCGTGTCGGCAAAACGGCTCTTAGCCAACATACCTTTTGCAGCAAGGTTGAAGCTTAGATGTTTGTCGAGGAACGTAGGATTAACGTTGAGCGAAACGGTGTAGCGCTCGAAGTTTGAGGTATCGAGGATACCATTTTGTTTCGTATAGCCAAAACCTACACGGTAAGGCACATCTTTCACGCCACCACTGATGGTGAGGTTGTGGTCGGTGCTGAGTGCTACACGGAAAATCTCGTCTTGCCAATCGGTGTTTGCGTCGCCGAGGTTAGCTTTGATTGCTGCATACGTCTTCTCGTTGTAGTACATACCACCTTCGCCATACAACTCCTCAATCTTTGCGCGATATTCATCGCCATCGAGCAAATCGAGTTGGTTCTGTATCATACTTACAGACACGTTGCCGTTGTAGCTTATCTGTGGGCGACCGCCGTTGGCTTTACCTTTTTTAGTGGTGATGATGATGACACCATTCGAACCACGCGAACCATAGATGGCTGTAGCCGAAGCGTCTTTGAGTACGGTGAATGTCTCAATGTCGGCAGGGTTGACCATAGAAAGTGGGTTGGCCAAACCTTTCACACCGCTTTGGTCCATTGCAAGACCGTCGATAACGATAAGTGGGTCGTTGGATGCGTTGAGCGAAGAGCCACCACGAATACGTATGGTAGAGCCACCACCTGGTGTACCACCATCGCTTGTAACGTTAACACCTGCAATCTTGCCCGAAATCATATCTTGGGCGTTGGTTATCATACCCTTGTTCATTTCGTCGGGCTTGATGGCGGTAACCGAGCCTGTCATATCGTTTTTCTTGGCAGTACCGTAACCGATAACAACCACGTCGTCGAGTTCTTTGGCATCGCTCTCCAAAGACACCTGCATACTGGCAGCAGCCGCAAGTTCTTGGTTTGCATAACCTATAAACGAGAATACGAGCACATCACCCTCCGATGCATTGATGCTGAAGTTACCTTCAAAATCGGTGATGGTGCCCCTTGTTGTGTTTTTGACTACGACCGAAACGCCCGGAATAGGCGAGTTGTCAGCCGCATCACGAACAACACCCTTGACTGCTATCTGCTGAGCCCATACTGAGAGCGAGCCTACCATACATAGCAGCGTCAAAAGCGCTTTTCTGAGGAATTGTCTTCCATTCATGATAGATTAGTTTTTAGATTGATAAATAATTAACACTCTTTTTTCTATTAGTTTTTTTGACTTCATTTTTCACTTGCAGAAGCATTCTGCTGCGTCAAGTTCGCATCACTGCGGCTTTTTCACATAACTCCCGCAACGCAAATTTCACTCAGTAACGAGAAGAAACAACATTTTTTCACACATCTAAACCATGTTTAACCGAAAAACCCTCTGCAATCGGTTGCGATAACGTTTGCGGTAACGTTTGCGGTGCTGTGCTCAATAAAAAAATTTATCACACATATAGCTGAGAAGCATAAATTTTCACAGAAAAAGGCCGCGATGTGAACTTTTCACCTTCGTTCGTCGAAGTCTGTAGACCTCATCACAGAAAAGAGACAAACGACCATGCGTTCAATACTGAATGGCTATAAGTAAGGCTACATTTGTAAAAAAATCACTCTCTATGTCACCTTTCGCCTATGCATCTTGTTATATATGCGAACTGGTTCACAAAACAGATGTTTAACTATAAAACAAAAAGACAATGTATTTAGATTCAATATTAGTACCTATCGCTTGTGGATGCATTCTGCCTATCACATTAGTGTGGCTTAACGTTCGCCAAAAAGCAAACGAAAACCAAGCTCGTACGCAGATAATTATGGCGGCTCTCGAGAAGAATCCCAATATGGACGTAGAAGAGCTGATAAGAAGGATGTCGCCTAAGTCCAAATTGCTAAAAGAGAAGTTGCTCGCTTTGCTGCGTCGTGGCTGTTTATCGCTGTTAATCGGCATCGGATTGATAATTGGTGAGCTATTTATGGCTTACTCTGGTGGCATTAAGAGCAAAGAACTTGCATTTATATGCTGCGTAGGCGTAATTCTGATAGCTATCGGCATAGCATTCCTCATCAACTATTACGTTGGTAAAAAGATGCTTGCCAAAGAGATGGAAGCCGAGCAAAAAAATTTACAGGATAACAAATAACCTGTGACACGCGACGATTTCATACAACACGTTGAGCGTGAGCAAGCGGCACTACGAAGCTTCTTGCTTGCGCTCTGCTGTGGCAATAAAGACGAAGCCGACGACATAGCACAAGATGCTCTCGTGAAGGCGTATCTATCGTTGACTATGTATAGAGACGAAGGGCGCTTCCGCTCGTGGCTCTTCAAAATTGCCCACAACACTTTCCTCAACCACAAGGCGAGCCTACGCACCACTGAGGACATCGACGAGGCTCGGACGCTCATCGGCGACACTGCTGCCGATTCGTCCTTCGAGCACCAAGACCTCTACCTCGCCTTGCGAACGTTGCCACCTAAGGAGCGCTCGGCCATTACGCTGTTTTATCTCAATGGCTACAACGTCAAAGAGATTGCCACCATTACCGACGCCACCGAAGATGCCGTGAAGAAACAACTCTCGCGCGGACGCGACCGACTGAAAATGCAATTGAAAATAGAAAGTTGACTATGGATACAAATAAAGATAAAGCCATCGAAGAGCTCTTCCTTGCGAGCAAACCACAGTTCGATGATAGTGAAGCGTTTATGGCCTCGCTCAACAAACGCCTCAATGCTGTTGAGTATATCAAGCAGCACCAAGAAGCAACCATTCGCCGCTACAAAATGGCAATGGTGGCAGCCTTCGTAGTGGGCATCATCAGCGGCGGCGCTACCATCGCTTTTGTCATGTCGATGCCAACCGACGTTCCACTATTCAACTTCAGCGCTGAAACGGAATTGCTCAAGTGGTTTGTCTGCAACGCCCGCCCTATAATCACCGCTGCCATTTCGCTATTTATGACGGTTGCACTCATCAGCATCGTAAATAATATTATGGATATTATAAATATGCGCGCAAACCGAAGTGTGGTATAAATGTATTTGCAAGATTTCATTCAAAATGGTAGACATTATATACCTTTTCGGACGTTTTTTTGCAACAAAACATATTTATAGCTATTGAAAAACCAAAAGCGCAAGGTCATCATCACGATTTCCTTGCGCTTGGACTATTCTAAATGCTATTTCTATTAGTATGTGTGTCGCCTATGTTGTAAGGTTTGCTGATTATAATTAGTTCTATTTCAACTCAATCACCATTGCCGTTTTGCCTTTGATGGTGATATTGCTGAGGTCAATTTTCTGATTCGTAATTATGTCGGTGCCAGTGGTGTAGTGGCTGAGCATCTCTGCGTAGCGTGGGGTGTCGAGCGTTTGGTCGGTGCTGCTGTTGTTCATAACCACCATTACACAATCGGCAGCGGTGTAGCGGAAATATACATACACCTCGTTATTGGGCAAGAAGTGTAGCAAATCGCCATGGCGAAGAGCGTCGCTCGTCTTACGATAGTTGAAGAGGCGCGCGGTGTAGTCGTACATATCGGCCTGAGCACCTTTGCGGTTGTTGAAGTTGTCGTTCTTGTCGCCAGCCCAACCGCCAGCAAAGTCGCGGCGAATGAAAGCGTGTTGCACGGCATCGCCTTCCATAAGCACCTCTGTTCCAACGTACCATTGAGCTATGCCGCGCACGGTAGCAAGGAATGCAGTAGCCATCTTGAGACTCTGCACGTTGCCGTTGAGTTTAGTTAGGAGTCGACCAGCATCGTGGTTTTCGCCAAACACCATGATGTGCATTGGGTCGGCATAGAGGTAGTCGTTGGCGAGCGAGTTGTAGAGGCGTATTATGCCATCGTCCCAACTGGGTTGCTCATTGAATGCGCGATAGATAGCCTCCAAAAGCGGGAAGTCCATAATGGTGGGCAACTCCGAATTGTAGCCATCGTTGTTGTGAGCATCTTTTTGCCAATAGGCCAATTTGCTGGCTTCGCTTATCCACGCTTCGCCCACAATGTTGAAGTTGGGA
>JAEEGL012240355.1_pt1 | contig 17269 bp, 10 predicted proteins | sample 9134231 | NCBI WGS metagenome assembly JAEEGL01 (sample SAMN16246548, study PRJNA631951) | gut metagenome | biome: gut microbiome; feature: rumen; material: fiber-attached | host: Bos | place: Iran: Karaj | collected 2018-10
CCCGTTGGCACCATCATCAAGGGCAAAATCCGCAACATCACCGATTTCGGTCTCTTCATTGGTGTCGAAGATGGCATCGATGGTCTGGTTCATGTCAGCGACATCAGCTGGACACAGAAAGTCCGCAACCCGGCCGAAATCTACAAACGCGGTGACGAAGTCGAAGCCGTCGTGCTCAACATCGACGTCGCCAGCGAGCGCTTCAGCCTCGGTATCAAGCAGCTCACAAGCGATCCGTGGGAAGTTCTGCCCGATCGTTTCCCGCCCGGATCGGTTGTTGATTGCAAAATCACCAAGATCACCGAATTTGGTGCTTTCGCCAGCATCGAAGAAGGCGTCGAAGGCCTCATTCACATCAGCGAACTCAGCCGCGATCGCGTCGATGACCCCGATCAGGTCGTGAAAGTCGGTGAAGTGCACAAAGCCGAAGTTATCAGCGTTGATCCTGCCGAACGCAAAATCGCCCTGTCGATCAAATCGTTCGTTCGCAACAGCGAAACCGGCAATCTCCGCCAGTACATCGACAACGATGCTTCCTCGACCGCTCACCTGGGCGACCTGCTCCAGAACAAACTGAGCGATCTGGATTAATCGTTGATATTTTGGGGAGAGACGTTCCACGAAACGTCTCTACTCGCTTTGGGGCTGGTCACAGACCCGCCCCTACAGCTCTTGAACGCCGCTATTCCGAAGGGATATGCGGCGTTTTTGCATTTTGGGTCTCGCATTGGGGCGACCACACGGGTCGCCCCTACTGCTCGCCTGACGCCGCTATCCTTCGGACGACCACACATGGTCGTCCATACGGATACGCGGCGTTTTTTTTTAATAACATTTTGCATTTGCGACTCAAATCTGTATATTAGGATATAGGTGTGTTGTGTAATAACTTAAACATAAGGAGAAAAAGCTATGGCAACACAGGGAATGCAGGCTGTCACATCGCAGGCTGGTCATGCGAGTCAGATCGAGCCTTTGATTTACCACTACAAAGTGTCAGATGAATTCTGCAAAAAAGTTAGAGAAATTACGCAGCGGCTTGAAATGCCAGCCGAAGGTGCCAACTGGTTGATGGCAGCAATGAACTTTGAAACTGGCGGCACATTTAGTCCAGGCCAAAAAAATGGCGCTGGTTCAGGTGCAACCGGTTTGATTCAGTTCATGCCCAGCACTGCGAAATTACTCGGAACAACGACAGAAAAACTCGCGCAAATGGACGCCGTTGCACAATTGGACTATGTCGAGAAGTATTTTGAATCGTACAAAGGCAAAATCCACTCACTTGACGATCTGTATTTGGTTATCTTTTACCCGGCAGCACTGAATAAGAGCGACGATTTCGTACTTGGCTCCGAAAAGAAGAAAGCTGAAGACCGCGAGAAAGCAATTGCCAATATTTATAATCAGAACAAAGGCTTTGATTATAAGAAAAATGGCGGCAATGAAGATCATCAGATTCAGCGTGGCGAAGTGAGAGGCGGTTTAATTCGCACGAGCTACGAGCAGGGCCTTGCAGAGCTGGGCAGACCGGTTCCAAGTACGACAGCCCAGAATAAACCTGCTCAAACCACGGCAACGACATCAGGCGGTACATCTGCTGCTGCAGGCACGCATATCGTCGGAAGCGGCGACACACTCTCGAAAATCGCCAAAATGTATAATGTGGCCGGTGGTTATCAGGCACTTGCCAAATACAACAACATCTCGAATCCAAGCAGAATCAGCATTGGCCAGGTGATCAAAATTCCTGGAGCAGCAACGCAGACAGAGCAACCCGAGCAGAAAACCGAGCTCGAAAATCCGACGACTTCTACAGAGACTGCACAGACAACCCAGGCCGGAGTCTCTGCCCAAAGTGGCGTCACCGCGATATCAGAAAAGGGCTATGTATCTGGTACGAGCGGCAATGGTTTGAAAGTTCGCAAGGGTGGTTCAACAGATTTCGATAAAATCGGTTTGCTCAGTGAAGGTCAGGCTGTGGAAATCATTGGCCAGGCATCGACCGGCTGGTACCAGATTAAGTATGGCAACAGCATGGGATTTGTATCAAACAAATACATCAAACTGGGCGAAGCACCAAAAGTGGAGGCAGTTCCGGCCGCACAAGTGGGAGATGCCGTACCAGACCAGAAACTTGCAGATAACTCCAGAGCTGTCGCCAGAGAACTTGGAACAGTGGGTTACTGTGCAAGAGGTGTTCGAAAAGCTGTTCAGCGAACATACGGATTTGATCCTGGTGGAAACGGAAACTCTATTGCTCCGGGTTTGCTTGCAAGTGGAAAATACAAGCAGATCAACATGTCACTTGCGGATGCACTCAAAATTCCCGGTCTTATCTTCTCATGGCAGAAAACATCTACCAAGAAAGGAAAAATCTATGGTCATACAGCTATTTCACAAGGCAATGGCAAATCCTCGACCTGCGATTTCTACGAGAATGATACGCTTGCAAAAGACAGTTCACGTTTTGGCATGACTGTCTACTCTTTGAAATAAGATTTACCCGCATAATAAATAGCCCGACCGAACAGGTCGGGCTTTTTTTGTATTATAAGCTCATTTTATCAGTGTGAATACGTTAGGAACTCTACGGCAAAGAACATTGAGCATTGAGCTTCGGATGAGATCAACGAACAGTTGTCGATCGTCGTTCTCGGCTATATGGCTTACGATTTTGCATTCTCATAACCGCAGTCATAAACTGGGCCAATAAAAAACTAGACATTGCAACAAAATTCTGTAAGATAAATATAGGTGTATTATATGTTACCCAAGGTAGTGATAAACAACTCTAACGTAAGGAGAAAAAACAATGGCAGGTACAGAGAAAAAAGATGATGGCGTCCTGAAAATGAAAGACCCAGGACAGCTCAGCTATTCGGATGCATTGGATCATGCACAGCAGATGCAGAAACAGACGCAGGGACAGTCGTCGGATGCCTTGATTTATTCCGATCGCGTTACTCCCGATTTTTGCCAGAAGGTCAAAACCATCTCGAGCAAAATCGGTGTACAGCCCAACGATCTGATGGCATGCATGTGCTTTGAAACAGGCGGTGAATTCAAGGCAAAACTCTATCCATCAAGCAATGCAGTTGGTTTGATTCAGTTCACACAGGCAGCCGTCGACGAACTCAATCAGCGAACCAAGATTGCGCCAACCGCAAAGACTTCCAAAACGGCTCTTGCCTCCATGTCGGAAGTCGATCAGCTCGATTACGTCGAGAAATATTTCGTCATCCAGAAAGAGATCTACAAACGCTCCATGAGCAATCTCGCCGATCTCTATATGGCCATTTTCTGCCCCGCAGGCGTCGGCCAAAGTGATAACTATGCGCTGTATAAGAGAGGCACAAAGGCCTATTCGCGCAACAGCGGTCTTGATGCAAACAAAGACGGTATCATCACCAAAGCCGAAGCTGCAAGCAAACCCATGCAGAGACTCGAAGAAGGTCTCCAGGAACTCGAAGATCGCAATGCGCCGGCACTCGGGGCTGGTACGATCAAGCTCAAGACCGATCCAAATCTTAAAATCCGTAGCGGTGCAAGCAAGAAGTCAACGACCATTGGCCGCATCCCCAATGGTGCTTCGTTCGAGTATATCAAAGAACAAAATGGCTGGCTGCGCATCCGATATAATGGGAAAATGGGCTGGATCTCCAAGCAATACACATCGCTCTATGGATCCGCACCTGCTGCAACGACGACGACCACAGCACCACAGGTTACTGAAACGCATGCTCAGCCCACAGTAGCGGTCGAAGAGCCAAAAGTCGATGCACCCGCTCAGAATGCGCTGGATGATAAATTAGAGAAAGACGCTATTGCATGGTACTCCACTAAGAAATTCACGCCGGATCTCATCAAAGAAATCCAGACTGAATTCAAGGTTGAAGCAACTGGTACAATAGATGCCAGAACCGTTCAGGCCATCGCTGCATGGCAGAAGAGCATAGGAAAAACCGGAAAGGATCTCGATGGCAAGTTCGGCAATACGTCTGCCGGAGAACGCGGCAACGCTGCATTAGCAGCCAAGATCGCGGATTTGCTTAAAAAGAAAACAACAACAGGTGGTGGTACAAGTGGTAGAAACAATGTAACCGCAAATCTAATGACCAAAGAGAATGTTGATCTCGCCGCATTGCAAGAAGATGCAGCACAGAAAGGGTACGATGTTTCTGATACGGTTCAGGCCGCTAAGTATATTGCAAAATATGGTATGGCTTCAGGACCAAAGAGCCAGTGCACGAGAGGTATATCGATGTTTATGCAGCTTGCTAGCTATGCTAGAGGCAAAGCAAAATCTCGCTATTATAAGAAATCATCCTACGCTCATCTCTTTGGTACAGGTGATAATGACAACATTTGTTCTGAAGTCTCAAGTGAATATAAGGGAACCCCGGGAACCGATGTTACTGGAAGACGGAATTTCGACAAAGATATTGAATCCCATCTGACTAAAGATGCGGAATATGTAACATTCCAGTATGATACGGGGAGCAAGAAATCACAGCATATCGTATTTAAGATTGGCTCCTCTTATTACAGCGACTTCAAACAGGGTACGCCGTCTGGTATTAAGACCGGAGATAGAGCTAAGTTCTACACTGTTAATTACTACAATCGGTAATCATCCTGCTCGTTCTGATCTTTTACTCAATGCCGGCCTAGGCCGGCATTTTTGTTTTCTGCGATATTTATCAATGAAAGCTTGTGATTTGCCGCGTCGTATCGGGCCATCAGCCCGATAGACCGGCGCGCAAGGCGTATGGCGAATGCCATAGCCGCGCCACTTTTCACAAAAAACACCGATTTACATTTGACTTTTTTCGATCGGCGCTAACTATCAGGCATGTCAGGTGATTGCAAACGGCGGTTGCTGATGTGGATTGCGTCGTCGTTGTGCGCCTGCGATGGGCGATGATTTTAAACAAAAAAATTTGACTATCGAATTGCGTGTTTAAAGTCCGTTGCCGTTTGAAGCCGTTTGGTTTTAACAGCGGTTCAATCCGCTTAAATATTTTTTTAAGGAGAAATGGTTATGAGTAAAATTATCGGTATTGACCTTGGTACAACAAATTCCTGTGTGGCAGTACTTGAGGGCAGCGAGCCAAAAGTTATCACGAACGAAGAAGGCGACCGTACGACACCGTCCGTCGTTGCTTTCGACGATAAGGGTGAGACGATTGTCGGACAGTTTGCGCGTCGTCAGGCCACGATGAATTATGAAAATACTATTTTCAGTGCAAAACGTTTCATCGGTATGCGTTACAGCGAGCGCGCCGAAGAAGCCAAACACATGCCGTTTAAAGTGATTGAGATGAGCAATGGTGCGGCCGGTTTCGAAGCTCGCGGCAAACAGTTCGCCCCCCCAGAAATCAGCGCAAAAGTCCTGCAGAAACTGAAAAGAGACGCCGAAAAATATCTGGGTCAGCAGGTGACCGAAGCTGTTATTACCGTTCCTGCATATTTTAATGATTCTCAGCGTCAGGCGACCAAAGATGCTGGTAAAATCGCCGGCTTGAACGTTAAACGAATTATCAATGAGCCGACGGCTGCTGCTTTGGCTTATGGCCTTGATAAAAAGAAAGATGAGACGATCGCCGTTTACGATTTCGGTGGTGGTACGTTCGATATCTCGATTCTGGAAGTCGGTGACAACGTCGTCGAAGTTATTTCGACAAACGGTGATACGCACCTGGGCGGCGATAACATCGATGAATTGCTGATCGACTGGTTGGTAAAGGAATTCCGTAAAGACAGCGGCATTGATGTATCGAACGACAAGATGGTGCTGCAGCGTCTGCGTGACGAAGCTGAAAAAGCCAAGAAAGCCCTTTCGACGATGACGACGACAAATATCAATCTGCCGTTCCTTACCGCCGATGCAACTGGCCCGAAACATTTGAACGTCAATCTGTCCCGTGCACAGTTTGAAGAGATGATTTCGGATATCGTTGCCAAAACGCTTGAACCTTGCCGTAAAGCGCTGCGCGATGCCAATAAGTCGGTGTCGGATATCGACGAAGTCGTTCTGGTTGGTGGTTCTACCCGTATTCCACTCGTTCAGCAGGAAGTTGAAAAATTCTTTGGCAAACGCCCGAATCACAGCGTGAACCCCGATGAAGTCGTCGCTCTTGGCGCGGCTATTCAGGGCGGTGTCCTCGCCGGCGATGTGAAAGATATTCTGTTGCTCGATGTCACGCCACTGTCGCTCGGTATCGAAACCCTCGGTTCTGTAACCACAAAGCTCATTCCGCGTAACACCACAATTCCTACCCGTAAGAGCGAAATCTTCACGACGGCTTCCGATAACCAAACCACGGTTACGGTTCATGTTCTGCAGGGTGAACGTGAAATGGCTTCACAAAACAGAACGCTGGCTAAATTCAATCTCGAAGGCATTCCTGCTGCACCGCGTGGCGTGCCCCAGATCGAAGTCACATTCGATATCAACGCCGATGGTATCGTCAATGTTTCGGCAAAAGATAAGGCCACTGGCAAAGAACAGCGCGTCACCATCGAAGCTTCCTCCGGATTGAATCAGAGCGATATCGATCGTATGGTCAACGAGGCCAAGGAACACGAAGCCGAAGATAAGAAACGTCGTGAAGTCGTCGATGCCAGAAACGAACTCGACTCCCTCATCTTCTCGGCCGAAAAGAGCATCAAGGATTATGGCGATAAGATCAGCGCCGACGAAATCGAAAAGGTCAAGAAGGCCATCGAAGTTGCCAAGGGCAAGAAAGATTCAGAAGACCTCGACACGCTCAAAGCTGCCAAGGATGAATTGATGGCTTCTGTCCACAAAATCGCCGAAACGATGTACGCACAGGCCAATCAGGCTGGTGCGGCTGGTGCCGCAGGTGGTGCTGGTGCAGCCCCCAATGCCGGCAAAAAAGACGACGATGTGATCGACGCTGAGTTCGAAGAAAACTAAGGTTTCATCCCATCATCCTCACCGTTCTGAATACCTCCCAGAACACTAAAGCCCGGGCTTCAACCCGGGCTTTTTTTGATCGCTGTGAGGTAAATGTGATGCGTCACCTTCCTAGCGTGTCGGATGATTGGTAACAGTTCAGCCGTACATAAGCCAGTTATTGTTCTGACTATGGTTATTAACAGTATGGTCTGAGCTCTCTCCACCAAACCCTATGGTGTACGCAAAGTTCGCAGATATCGCATTATATATAGCCCCTAGGGCTGGCGAGTAGCCCCGGTTGCGTTAGCAACCGGGGGGAAGCGAATTTCTCCGCATTTCTCTCCCAAATTTGCCTGCCCGATGGGCAGGCAAATTTTGGAAAAAGAGGGATGCCCATGCTCCCCCCAATAGTCGCTACGCTCCAACTGGTGGCTGCTCGCCAGAATGCCGATGGCGTTCATTGTCAATGACTGAATCGTTACGATTATTCTATTTATGTCTATTTGTTCAGGTAATTAGTTCTATCCTTTTTGTTGAAAGTGTCATACAATAGACCAGTTGACGGTGGGTCACAAACATTCATTCAACGACATGTGGGAGAATCATGACAGCTAGATTTATTGCGATTGCGGGCAACATTGGTGCCGGCAAATCAACGATGGTCAGTTTTTTGTCGCGCAAATTCAATCTGAATCCCCTTTATGAACCAGTAGATGAAAATCCGTATATTGCTGATTTCTATGAGGATATGCGTCGTTGGGCGTTTAATTCGCAGATTTTCTATCTGTCGCGCAAATTCGCGCTGCATTTGGAAGCGCAGAATACCGACAAGCGAGTGATTCTCGACCGCACGATTTATGAGGATGCCGAGATATTTGTCGAAAATCTCAAGCGTCGCCGGGGTATCGATAAGCGCGATTACGAAACCTATATGGAATTGTATCGCACGATACGCGAAGAACTTCAGCCGCCCGATCTGGTGATCTACCTGAGATGTTCGGTGCGCGGCGTCCGACGCCGCATCAAGAATCGTGGCCGCGCATCCGAAATGGCGATTCCCCTGTCATATATCCAGCGACTGCATGCGCAGTACGAAGATTGGTATGAGCGTTACGATCTCGGTCCCAAAGCCGTTATCGAGACCGAGAAACTCGATTATCTGCGCGATATCATTCATCGCTACGATCTGATCGAGCAAATCGAAGCATTGCTCAAGTAAAAATTACTCCCCTTTGCCCCGGATTTTCGAAGCATCGACGAGCGTGTACAGATACGAGCTCTGCGATTGAACATCAGAAAGTACCGTCAGGAATGATGGATAGTGCGAAATGGGGATATTCAAACACCCTTGTGAAGATGTTTCATAATCTGGGCTGGTGTGGATGTTAATGCCGATATCCTGTGCCGTATCGCGGTATCGGATATAGGCATTTTTAAATAAACCGGCACGAAGCTGCTGGCTGTCATCGCTATAGATTACGGATGATGGCATACCAAACAGATTCTGACATTCATCCTCTGTATAGGCCACAAAAAAGTCTTTGAACCATTGGTCAAGCGCGTCATTTAGTTCCATATCCGGATAAACCGCAGCCAGCTGGCCATCGCTTGGATACAGATTGGCCAGAACCTTACGCGCAGTATTCAATTCCTGTCGGGTAATAATGCCATCGCTGCCGTTCTGATTGTTTCTGAAATCGCGGATGACTTCGGAGGTGCCGGATGCCACAATGGTTTTGCCGTTATAAGTTTTCTTGTCATAAACATTGTTCACAGCACCATAACGGATTCTGGGCAGTTCCGTCATATTGACCCAATTTTCAAGTTCTTCGTAAGCGATTGGCACATAGGCACCATTGGAATTGCGCGCTTCTGGCGTAAGCACATCAAAAGCCGCACTATCTTCGTAGCAAGCATTGAGCACGGCCTGGGCATGATTGAACATCGACGTGCTATGTCGCCAAATCACGCCAATATATTGGCCATCGCGCAAATGCGCAGTGCCATCGAATTTGTAGCCGCCGGTATTGCCGCCCTGCATGCCGGGATCTGTATTCAACGGTACGGCCTGAACAAAGAACTTATCGGAACCACCGGATGTTTCTTTCCAGATCGTCAGCATCGCATCGTCATATGGCACCAGGCCAGATGCTGGATTTAACTGAATGCCCGAAGCAAAGTGGATCGTATCCTGTGGATTTGGTTCTGCTTCATCGATATGATTGATATACATATCGGCTGTGTTCGTCCGTTTGATTTTATCTCCGTCGATCACCGCGCCACGAATCGCCAGCAAATTGCGATAGTTGCTCGTTGTATCGAAATAGCCGCCATACGATTCGATGATCTCTTTGCAACGCAAATAGACCGACTCGCTGACTTCGTTCGTTTCACTCAGCCCTTCAAGGATGACCGCATCGGCAGATGTATACATACCAATCAACCAATGGATGCCATCTTCCTCAAATAAATCCGATTCGATCTTCAGCAGCGTTTCGGCATCGATAAGACCAAATCTGGACTTCCCGAACCAGCCTTCCTGAAGCTCAGACAATTTTTCGATCATCTGTCGATTGAATTTAACCGCATTGGCCAATGACGAACGATCGATATCGATATCAAGTACTTGCTTGAGCTTTAATACGAAGCGAATCGGTAGTGCACGAGCCTCGTTAAATGCAATTGCATCTTCCACAGTAACCGTACGGTTTTCTGGCTCCTGCGTTCCGGGCTGTTCAGTTCCGGGCTGTTCGGTTCCGGGCTGTTCAGTTCCGGGCTGTTCAGTTCCGGGCTGTTCGGTTCCGGGCTGTTCGGTTCCAGGCTCACTACCGGTTTTTTGTGATTTATCCTTTCCCCCATCATCATCCGAACAAGCACCCACGCCAACAGACAAACAGCCCAACATCAAAACAAACGAAATTTTATTCAAGGCAAACATGTTGCAAACTCCAATAGAACATAACCATTCAGCACTCTATTGCCTTTCCCAGCATATCATGCACGACATTTAGGGTTTTAGCGAAATGGGGCAGAGCCCCGGCTGACCAGTTACAATAGAACAATTTATCGTCCAAATCCACGTCCCGATTTATGCTTAAAAGTCCCAGCCCCCTCTTTTCTCCAGGGCACCGGCTGATGCATCGATTCGTAATATTGCAATGCTTCATCCATGTTAAGGAAAAGCAAGTAATCACGGCCATTTAGTGCCGCAAGCGCCTTGCCATTTTCAAATTCATTAATCGAGTCGAACACGGGCTCATACAACTCCGCGTTATCATAAAAAACGCCGTATTTATTATTTTGCTTTGTAATAACGATGTTTAGTTTATCATTTTGTCGCCCTGCACCATCGCTTTTAAACGCAAGTGCATCGAATCGCGCACTCGACAGCAGATTGCCCTCTTCGCTCAAGATCGCATATTTGCTCCCGGTGCGAACACCGGCATAGGCGGAAACGATGTATTTAACGTTCTCAGACGAATCCGCAGCAAACACGACTTCGTCATAAATATAATCAGTCCTGGAGCCTGGGCCGACGTGATAAAATGCCCATTTGCCGTTGGCATTCTGCATAAAGACCATGCGCCTGCTCAGAACAATATCTTTAACCTCATCCGAGCTGCAAATCTTTTCGCCTGTTTTCAGATAATAATCATCACGGCCATTCACAGAGGCGACATAGAATCGATCCTTACCAATCGACTTGATGCTGTCATACATCACAGGAATCACAAACTTATCACTCGACGCATAAGCAACACCAACCTTTTCGCCCGCACAGTTTTCTTTGTCTATTTGAGACAGACTCTCGGATATATAAATCTTACCATCATTCAGGCGTGGATCCATTTCATAATTATAGATACTGCCCGATTGTGTAACCAACAAGTGCGTCTCCGAAAGCGCCGTGGCGCAAACATAGGGATCTCGCTCGAATTGACCGTTCATAAACAGCATCCCCACAAAGCCAGATTCGTCAACGGCACGAGCATATCCCCGTTCGTCAAATGGCGATGCCGCTTTATATACTGGCGGAATCACCATCTTGCCGTCTGTATCAAAAAATCCAAACCGATCCTTCGATTTATCATAAACAAGAATGCGACCGCCATTGAATGCCGGCTTTGAAGACAAATAACGCTCCCCACATCGATATTCACTGCTTTTCCACATTGGGAAATCATAGCTTGCATCACGTGTCACATCGTTCAGAACGATAATGGCCGGATATTTGTTCTGGCACAATGAGAGTGTCGGAAGAACAAACCCGGAAAAATCCGCGACAATTTCTGCATCATGATTGATGAGGTAATAAACCCAGTCGCCACACATGCCATCATTCTGCATCGATTTGCAAGATGCAACGATCGCAATGCCCTGATAAAATCCTGTCGTCGCATACAATTTCTTCAATTTTTTACCCAGCCCCGGGACATATTCCATGTTGGGATTTGAATACTTTCCGTCTTTAACCTGAAGCGAATAATGCCACGTACCATATTCGGGATCAGGATAATTGGCGGATTCCGTCGTTGCGCATCCACACAGGGCGACAGCCGCAAAGACAGATAAATAAATCAGACTTTTCATCGTTTCTCCCGTAAAAAAGAGCTATGTTTAACGCGCATGAATATGAAGATGCGAAGTCGTTTGCTTCGCGGCTTGTAGATTATAGCTTATGGCTTATGGCTTATAGTGCGCCTTAGACAACTACAAGCTATAAGCCTGTATTTCATAACATCGGGTGCGAAAGCTATATCCACACAAGTTGAATATAGCTTAAGGAATGTATACTAGCGGTTTGAACGCGGGTGATTTCCATGCATACGAGGCGGCGGTGTCTGACGCAGAGAATTGTAGTACTTTGCTTCCTCTTCCTTATCCAGGAACAAGAAGAAATCCCGACCATTCATCTTTGCCAGTGCCTTGCCGTCACTGAATTCACCGATCGAATCAAACATGGGCTCGTAGATTTCTGCACCATTATAGAATACGCCATATTTTTGGTTTCGCTGCGTAATGATCAGATCCGAAAGATTATTATCGGGCATTACCTCGTCAAATTTGGGTTCTAACACCATCTGGCCATTCGGCCCAAATATACCGAATTTTGCGCCCAGCTTTAAACCTATATATTTGGAAGTGACATATTTTCCAAGATCTGTAGTCTTATAGCTGTAACGGACATCATCATACATATAGGATGTGAAATACTCGCCCTCGGTATTACCAACTGCCCATTTGTTATTCTTATCCTTCATCACAAAGAAATATGTACCTGGCATTTCGTCGGCGTTAACAACATCCAGATACAGACCTTTGCCAGACTTCGTATATAGATAGTTTGTGCCATTCAATGTAGCGACGATATAGGAAACATCAGAGCTTACGCGAATCGTATCATATTCTACAGGTATGATAACTTTTCCGTCGTTATTTATCATACCAACTTTAGAGCCAACACAATTCCAACTGGATGTATTCTTGACATCACTTATATAATAGTATGTGCCATCATTCAAACGGGTATCAATCGTATAGTTAACAATTTTACCCGTTTCACTAACCAGAAATAAATCATCTGTAATTTTTGTTCTACAGGCATAACTATATGGATAAAAGGTACCATCTGCAGTAAGCTTTCCTGCGATATTATCATTATTAACGACATAAGCATAACCATTGGAATAGAACGATGTCGCCATCTTATAAGTTGCAGGAATTACAAGGTTTCCATTGAAATCGAAGAAGCCATAACGCTTGGCATTCAAATCGTATACAAGAATACGCTCCGAGTAGAACGCAGGATGATCTTTGAGAAGATAATTGGCGCAACCATTCGATTTCGTATTCCAAAGCGGAAAATCAAATAGTTCTCCTTTATCCCGGGATCGATCGGTCAGATAAATCGATGAAGGATAACCCTTCGTGCATAATCCCAATGTGGGCAGATTATAATTCGAAAAATCAGCGATCACGTCACCATCGGCGTTGATCATGTAATAATTCCAGTCACTGCATGATCTGTCATTTTTGATTAGTGAACAGGTTGCGACAAAAGCTACGCCATTGTAAAATCCAGAGGTCGCATACAAATTGCTTAGCTTGTTGCCATTGCGTGCCACATATTCCAGATTTTGTTCTGAATAGTTGCCATCCACATTCCGCTCATAGAAGTTCCATTCCCCGAACTCCGGATCGGTGAAAGTTTTATTTGGTTTTACCGTGGCACATCCAGCGAGCATCACGGCAGCACAAAATAAAACAGGAAATTTGTTCCTCATAAAACAACTCCTTTTGGGAAGGTATCAATATCAAGCATAGCAATGCGTATTGCATGGCGGCCTGTCAGGGACGCGATGCAATAGCATTGCCCACCGGACGTATGTCGCGCAGCGACATAGGACGGTTTCAAAAAAACTATACAGAGAAAACGGCAAGAACTGTACAGCAAGCGGTCCTGCCCCCACAGGAACAGCGATGCTGCCGAACATTACATGAAACTACAAACTGTCACCGAAATCCTCTCGGAATTTGCGCGCCAGCTTATCCTGCCAGTCGCCGATGGGGGCGAGCCGGCCAAAGAAGAAGCGCAAAACCTTGGGTTCCTCGAGCCATTTCAGGCCGCCGATGAGCTCGCGGTTGTCGAACAGCCACTTCACGCGGTCGGCGCAGTATTTAATCTGCGACAACGTGAAAACGCGGCGTGGCACCGCAAGGCGCAGCAGCTCGAGTTCCGCATATCGCTCGGTGCCATCTGGTTCACGCTGCTCGGAAATCGAACCGCGCTCCATGCCGCGAATGCCGCCGGCAATGTACAAAGCAGCTGCAAGCGCGCCAGCCGGATATTGACTAGACGGAATCCGCCCTTCCAAAAATGCCGACGCATTGATATGCGCGCCCAGACCACCCGCCGGTTCTATCATCGGCACGCCATAATCTACCAATTCTTTCACCAGCGCTTCGATAAAAATCGGCCCCTGCGATATAATTTCCATATCGAGCGTTTCATACAAACCCTGCGCCATGGCTTCCATTGATCGCACTTCCATACCACCATAAGTTAGAAATCCTTCATACAATGGTACGAATTCCATCAACTCGCGATAGATATTTTCGTGCATGGTAATCAGCGCACCACCGCGGCTGAAGCCCAGTTTTCGACTCGAGAAATAGATGATATCGCACGCTTCGGCCAGTTTGTGCATAATATCACGTATCGGCGCATGTTTATATTCCGGCTCGCGCGTCTTTATAAAGTATAAATTATCCTGCAAAAGCGATGCATCGATAACAGAGCGGATACCTTCACGACGGCATATACTCAGAACTTCGAGCATATTCTCCATAGAAATTGGCTGCCCGCCGATGAGATTTGTACCCGTTTCTATTCTCAAAAATGCGATATCTTTTTTGCGTTCATCGATCAAGGCTTTCAGACGAGGAATATCAAAATTACCTTTAAACGGTTCCTGATTAACCGGCTCCAGACCTTCTTTGCGAACCAGCTCAATCACTTCGCCGCCGCATCGCGTAATATGCGCCTTCGCCGTTGTAAAATGAAAATTCATCGGACAAATCATACCCGGCTTTACATACGCTTCGGATAGTATATTTTCACAAGCACGTCCCTGGTGCGCCGGCAAAAAGAATGGCGTACCAAAAACATCGAGCAACGCTGCCTTAAGTCGATTACATGTTTCGCTGCCCGCATATGCATCATCTGCGCGCAACATCGCGGCCTGCTGCAAATCCGACATCGCATTCACACCCGAATCCGTCAGCATGTCCATAAATACATCGCGGTTCTGCAGCAAAAATGTATTGTTTCCTGCTTCGTTAATCTTGCGCACTCGCTCCTCTATCGGCGGCAAAAATAGCTTCTGAACAATACGCACCTTGTGCATTTCTAAGGGAACCTGATGCTCTTGCTTGTAAAATTTCACTGCCATAATTCATGCCTTTATATTGTATATGCGGAAATGCATACAATTATAGTTTATCATAGTCGCTGCACGAAATAAATAAATATGTTGTATTTTTAATGTAACAATGTGTGTTTGTTTCGTGTATGCTGCGCCTATGCGCTAAAGCGCATACGGCTTGCGGGTGCGGCTATGGCTACGCCATACACCGCACCAATTCGCGTCAACTACACCCACAGAGCAATTCAGATATAGGCACGCAAATGATGAACGATTTTTTCGACTTTTTAAACGCATCTCCCGTCAACTTTTTGGCTTGCAACGAATCCGTGCGACGCCTGGAAAATGCCGGATTTCGTAGGATTGATCCCGGCGCGCCGCTCGATACCTGCGCTTCAGGCGACAAATTCTTCGTCACCAAAAACGATTCCTCCGTTTATGCGTTTCACATCGGCTCAAAACCTGTCTCCGATGCCGGATTTCATCTCATCTGCGCACATTGCGATTCACCGACATTTCGCATCAAGCCCCAATCCGAGTCCGTATGTGACGGCAAATTGCTAAAATTGTGCGTCGAAGTTTATGGCGGCGCCATTTACAGTACCTGGTTCGATCGGCCGCTATCCATCGCTGGCCGCGTGATACTCAAGGGTGCCGATGACCTGCATCCCACCGTGCGTTTGCTGCATATCCGCCGTCCGCTGATGACCATCCCGAATCTGTGCATCCATTTTAATCGACAGGTCAATGATGGCGTCAAAATCAGCATTCAAAAAGAAATGCAGCCAATATGCGGTCTGGTTGCCGATGCACTGCAAAAGGGCAATATGCTGCTCAATTGCATCGCAGACGAATTGGGCACTGCAGCCACTGATATCCTCGATTTCGATTTGTGCCTGTATGATACGACTTCGCCTTGTACGTTTGGATTGCATGATGAGTTCATTTCGGCTGGCAGACTGGACGATCTCGAAATGGTTTATGCCGGTTTGGAAGCGCTTTGTCATACAGCTGAAAATGTCCCGGAAACGACGCAGATCCTTGCAATTTTCGACAACGAAGAAACCGGATCGCACACGAAACAGGGCGCAGCAAGCCCATTTCTGGCCAGCATGATTCAGCGCATTGTTCTGGCGCAAGGCGGTTCCATCGGTGATTTTCTGCGCAGTGCAGAGCATGCATTTATGATAAGCGCCGATAATGCACATGCCTATCATCCGAACTACAGCGACAAGTACGATCCGTCGTGTCACCCGGTATTGGGCGGAGGCCCGGCAGTCAAATACAATGCGGCTCAGAAATACGCGAGCGACGCTTTATCGGCAGCGATATTCGAAAATCTGTGCAAATCTGCCGGCGTGCCCTGTCAGAAATTCGTCAATCACAGCGATATTGCTGGTGGCAGTACACTCGGCAACATCCTCACCGCTTCAATCCCAGTCAATGGCGTCGATATGGGTTGTGCCATCCTCGCCATGCACAGCATCCGCGAAACCGGCGCAGTTGCCGATCTCGAAGCAACCATTCGCGTTTTTGAGCAGTTTTTTAAATCGCCATAGTTTGCCCCCGCGATTTCAGTGCTTAAACTGCGTTCGGCCCTTGTACCAGGGCTATGGCTACAATTTTTACATTTCTGGGGCTTTGCACCAGGACAGTCGCATTCTAAAAATGCTTAACATTATCGTACTTTCAAAAAAAACTAATGGATGCTTGAGATGAAAGCCCTGAAAGGGCGACAGTGTACAGCCGGGGGTGAAGCGTTAGCGCAACCCCCGGAACTTAGATTTTAAGGATTTTAGCCCTGAAAGGGCGACAGAAAAGAAAATGCCAAAATAGGACTCGACGGCCCTGGGCCATTTCCCCATTTCGACGAAACGCTCCTGTATCAGCGGGTTTACTGTGATGTTAGCAACATCTAAATCATGTTTAAATGCAGTAGCCCTTGTACCAGGGCAATTCCAGTTACCTTCGTGACGTCTGCAGTTTTATAAAAAGGGATAAATGATGGAAAAAACATGTATTCAGGGGCAGGTATTTGCTGGTGAACGCTCATTGTTTATGAGCCGGAATCTCGATATCCGCGATTCGATGTTTGCCGAAGGCGAATCACCGCTCAAGGAAAGCCGGGATATTTCCTTGCTGCATACGTCATTCCAATGGAAATACCCCTTGTGGTATTGCAAGAATATCGATGTTCAGCGGTGCGCCTTTTTCAATATGGCGCGCGCCGGTATCTGGTATACGGACAACATTTCGATAACCGACTGCATCTATGAAGCACCCAAGGGACTGCGACGCGTGAATGGTGCCCGGATTAACCACGTCAATTTCACGCAGGCGCTCGAAACGCTTTGGCATTGTTCAAATATTGAAATGGACGATGTCACCGCTCGCGGCGATTATTTCGGCATGAACTGTACTA